>ERZ772977.40-NODE-40-length-107052-cov-4.457134_pt1 | contig 107052 bp, 80 predicted proteins | sample MGYA00511131_ERZ772977 | MGnify/ENA primary metagenome ERZ772977 (study PRJEB29015, sample SAMEA2737935) | human oral metagenome | biome: human oral; feature: human-associated habitat; material: dental | place: China | collected 2151 ...
CGAGGTGAACGCCACCCAGTCGGCGCCCTCCAGGGTGGAGCTGACCGCCAGCACCTCGCGGCGCTGCAGCGTCACGGATGTGACGTCCAGGCCGTGTTCACGCAACCCGCGGGCGATCCGTCCCTCCTCGCGGGGAACGAGAATCCTCGCCTTGGTGAGCTCGGTGACCCGGTGACCGCTCTCCGCCTCGGGTTCGGTTTCGTTCTGTGCCTGGTTGCGTCCGAGCTCCTCGGCCCCCTTGGAACGCAGGTAGGCGGCTGCACGGCGGGCGGTGCGCACGGCGTGGTACTCGGATGTGGGCATGCCCATCTGCACCACCAACCCCTTGGAACCGTCCTTCGGCAGGACCGCGACGATCAGCGACAGCACCCCGTCCCGCTTGGCCTTCGCGGCCACCGAGACCGCTTCGCTGACGTCGAGAGCGGCATAGGCGGCCCGTTCTGCCATGACGCAGACGCGGGTGTCGGAGTGGTCGAGTTCCTGGAGGATGCCGATGAGTTCCTTGTCCTCGCTGCGGCATTCGAGACCGGTGGCCCCCAGCCCGGCATCCGGGAGAATGTCGTCCAAGTATTCGGTGACGAGATCGAGGCGTCCCACGGCCTCGAAGTCAGCGGCTCCGGCCACCAGACCGTCGATCTCGCCGGTGCGCACCTTCTCCAGGAACTCGAGGAGCTGCCCAGGGGTGCGTTTGACGAACGTGAGTCCGGGGTTGATGCTCAGCAGCTGCGAGCGACGCAGGCCGGAGCGCGTGGCTATCACCGATCCCTCGGGAAGCTGTTCCAGGGTCAGGCCGTCGCGGGCCACCAGCGCGTCGCGCTGATCACCACGTTTCAGAATGGCCGCGAAAGTCAAACCCGGCATCTGCTGTTTCGGGATGCGGTGCATGCGGTGCACCACCAGGTCGAAATCACCACGCATCAGGCCGAGACGCAGCTGCCCCACCGTCTCGGAATCGCCGGCGGCGGGGATGTGCACCACATCCACGTCGTGTCCCATTTCCCGTAGGGTGGCGGCCACGGCGTGCGAACGGGCTACATCCACCACGGAGTTCTTCGTGCCAAGACTGATCTTCAACTCGTCCATCCTCACTGAATAACGACTACGGCTGGTCAATCGTCGGGCCCAGCCTATCGATCTGCAAGGAAGAATTTGTCGTCAGGATGGATCTGCGCGATTCAGCCAGTCCTCCAACCCCGGTCCGGCCTCCTCCACCCCGGGGTCCGGGAGCAGGGCTCCCCGCCGGAATGCGCGCCCGAAACCGGTGGGCAGGAACACAGGAGTCGGGAGGACTCCCCTGGGTCTGGGGGTTCTCCGCACCAGTTGCCAGAGGGTCATCTCCTCGGGGCCGGCCACCTCGACGAGGTCCCCGTCGCGTTTCCCCGAAGCCGTCTCGGCCAGCGCCCGGGCCGCCGCCTCGAGGGCGATCGGCTTGATGCGCATACCGGGCACGAACCCCAGCGGACCCAGCCGGTTGCGTCGCAGGGCCTGGGCGCCGAACTCGAACCACTGGGTGGTGCGCACGATCGTCAGGGCCGGGCTGAACCGCCTGGCCGTCTCCTCCTGGGCCTTCTTGCCCGCGAAGTACCCGTATCCCTGAACCTCCGGCCGGTCGGTGTTGACGATCGACAAGAGGATGTGGCGAGCTCCCACCTGGGCCGCTGCGTGTGCAACCGATCGCGCAGACCGTTCGAAGAACTCAACGCAGGGTTTGCGCCCGGTGGCGACGATGTTCGTCGCCTCGATCACCACGTCGGCCTCGAGCGGCGGCAAGGAATCCGCCGTCACGTCGAACCCGGTGGAGCGCGAGACCTGTCGCGCCCGGATCCCCTCGGCCTCGCAGGCGCGCTGGATCGCGACCCCCGAGGCCCCTCCCCCGACTATCACCGCATGCATGCGCATCTCCCATCCCTCTACGACCGTAGAGACTATATGATCGTAGAGGATACACGGGAGGGCGGATGGACCGACGGCAACGGATCGCGAATGCGGGGATCGCCCTGATAGCGCGCGGCGGCACCCACCGTCTGACCCACCGCGCGGTGGATGCCGAGGCCGGGCTCCCCAAGGGATCGACCTCGTATTACGCGCGTTCCCGCCGCGACCTGATCCGTCTGGTGATGGAGCGGCTCTCCGCGGAGTCGCAGGCCGACCTGACCGACATCGAGGTGCCCGGGAAGCTGACGGTCCGGCAGGCCACCGACCTGGTGGGAAGGCTGGCCGAACGCCTCATCCTGAACGGCGATGCGCAGGCGGCGCGGTTCGCCTTGATGTTCGAGGTCCGCGACGATGACGAGCTGCGCCGAGAGCTCACCGTCGACGCCCCGGTGCGCCGCAGTTTCGATGAGAAGGCCGTCGAGCTGCTGCGCGCCCTCGGCGTGACTGATCCGAAGGAGAAGGCACCGGAGTTCGTCGCCCTGGTCGACGCGGTCCTGATGTACCGGGCCGTGGACGCGGCCCCCATCGACCCGGCCGGCGTGGTCGGGACGTATCTGACCGGCCTGGTCAGGCGAAAACCGACGGCAGCCCGATGACGTAGCTGTTGATCTCTCCCCCGCCGAGGTTGGTGGCGAAGATGATGCGGCTGAGGTCGCGGGAGGCGCTGGCCTGGGGTTCGAGGAAGTAGGTGTCGCCGTCGACTTGGTCCCAGTCGGCACGGATGTGGGCGACGTTGAGCGCCCTTCCACCGGGGGTGAGTTCCAGCAGCCACACCTTCCGGTACTCGGCCCGGACGGTGGGGGAAGGCGTCTGGGAGTTGTGGCCGGCGCTGTCGCCGTAGGTGGAGATGACCGCCCACCCGGGGACTCCGAAGGCCTGCCCACTGATGTGCACCGCGTAGGCCTCACCATCGACCGGATAGAGGGTGTGCAGATCGTTGCGCTCGCCGGTCGCGACGTCGATGGAGGTGATCTGCCCCTTCCCGTAGTCGGCGACCACCAGGAGATCCTTGCGATCCGGACCGAGAGCCAGATCGGAATGTTCCGAGCCGTCGAAGATCTGGCGCGACTGCGTGAAATCGGTGCTGTAGGCGACGGTGCCGCCCTCCCTGGCCAGCCAGGACGGCACCACGTATGTGCCGCTCGGCGCCGTTGAGACGTGGTCCGGGAAGGCCCCCGGGACGGGGAAGGCCGAGGCGTCCAGGGTGCCGATCACGGTTTTGTTCTCGAGGTCGAGGGCAAGGAGCCCGTGACAGGTGTTGCGCTGAGCGGCCGCGTCGTAGGAGGTGGCCATGAGCCCCAAGACCTTGCCGTCGGCGCTGAGGGCACCCTCCCCCTTGGTCCAGAAGGACGTGGCCCCGGGCCAGGGGGTCTGGCCTGTGAAGTCGAAGGCCTGTTCCTTGGTTCCAGCCTCCACGTCGAGCAGCCACCAGACCATGCCGCCGTTGCGCTCGGTGAAGTAGAGCCGGGAGGGCTCACCGGGATGCCAGAGGGGTTCGCAGTCGCCGACCAGGCCCGGGAGCTTGCGCAGATACCCAAAGGTGGTGGCGTCGTAGAGGTGCCAGAACCCCTTGCCGTCCTGGGCGAGGTAACGGCTGGCGTCGGCGTTGAAGGCCTGGCGTCTGGAGTACTCGTGCCGCATACGGCCACCCTCCCCTTCGGCGACGGCGGTCGCGCGGTATAGACGGGTTCCGTAGGTGGGGTCGATCAGGGCGTCGGACAGCCCGGTGGAGCGTTCCGGCCGGGCAATGGTGTTGATCGGATCGGCCGACAGCGGGCTCAGCCGAAACCCGGGATCGTAGAGGACGTCGAAGGGATTGCCAGTGGTTGCATCAGCTGGGGACATGGCGGCCGGGGATGACGGGCCGGGTTGCGACTCAACCGCACAGCCTGCCAACAGGACCAGCCCACCGGCGCTGAGGAGAGCGCGACGAGAAGGTCGGACAAAGTTCATCGATTCCTCCTAGAACTCGATCTCCAGGCCCACCCTCAGCCGCCAGCAACTGGCGTCAGTCGTGATGCTACACGTTCCTACAACATTCAAATAGACCCTCAGCAAGCCGCCTGACCCAAGCTGGTTGAGCCAACACGTGAGCGCCAGCAAACGGCTGAGTCGAAATCAGTCCCGGCGCCCGGTAGCCAGCTCCCGGCCACGAGCCAGCTCACCACGTGCATCTAAGGTGGTGGGACGGTTCCACGACAGGAAGGTGCGTGATGCAGACGATCACCCTCAACAATGGTGTGGAGATGCCCATGGTGGGCATGGGTGTGTTCCGGATGACCAGGGATGAGGTGCGCGCCGCGCTGCCGATGGCCCTCGAGGCCGGGTACCGGCTGATCGACACGGCCGCCCTGTACGGCAACGAAGAGGCGGTCGGCGAGGTGATCGCGGCCTCCGGGCTGCCGCGCGACGAGCTGTTCGTCACCACCAAGGTCTGGTACCGCGACTTCGGCCGCGACGCCACGTTGCGGGCCTTCGAGAAGTCGCTGAGCAGATTGGGGCTGGACCACGTGGACCTGTATCTGCTGCACCAGCCCTTCAACGATTGCTACGGGGCGTGGCGGGCCCTCGAAGAGCTGTACGGGCAGGGGGTCGTCCGCGCGATCGGGGTGTCGAACTTCATGCCGGATCGCTATTTCGACTTCGTCGTCCACAACGACGTCACGCCCGCGGTCAACCAGTGCGAGGTGCATCCCCTCCATCAGCGAGGGGACCTCCACGAGCTCACCCGGCAGCACGGCACCGTCCTCCAGGCGTGGGCGCCGCTGGCCCAGGGGAGATCGGAGATCCACGGCTCCCCGGTGCTGCAGAGGATCGCGGAGCGGCACGGGAAGTCGGTGGCTCAGGTGATGCTGCGATGGCTGGTGCAACGCGGGATCTCCTTGGTGGTCAAGAGCACCCACGAAGCCCGGCTGCGGGAAAACCTGGATGTCTTCGACTTCGAACTGACCGAGGCCGAGATATCGGACATCGCCGCCCTGGACGAGCACAAACCGAACGCGGGCATGACCCATCACGATCCGCGGCTGTTGGAGTACCTGCACGACAAATACCGCTGATCCCATCTACCCAAAGCTGGTTGAGCCGACCTGCGAGCGTCAGCGAGTAGGTCGTGTCGAAACCATGCCGCAGAGCGGTCAGCCTTCGGGGATCTCGCGATACATGGTCACGGGATAGTCGGACTCGGTCATGTGCAACCACTCCTTGGCAGTGAAGCCGAAGCGCTCGTAGAGTCGCTGGCTTCCCAGGGTGGTGGCTTCCAGGTATGCGGGCAGGCCGGCCTCGTCGACCACCTCGAGGCGGTGGTTCAGCAGCTGAGACCCGATACCGAGGCCGCGCGCCTCCTCACCGACGACGATGTCGACGAGGTACCAGTGGGCGTGATCGGGACGGCTCTTGGCAAAGACATCGAGAGTCCTCAGAGTCTGCGGCAGGTGACGCAACCCCACCGCCGAGACCACCCGCGGCAGCTCACGCACCTTCGCCCAACTGGATGTCTTGCGGTCGGGCGACTCCCATGCCGCGGCGCCGACCAGGCGGCCGTCGTCCTCCCGGCGGGCCAAATCGACGGCCCCTCCCGCCATCGCCCCGGTCCGCAACTCGGACAGGAATACCTTCGTCAGACGCTGCAGCCGGTTCCGCTCCCCCGGGATCATCACCGCGATCACCGGGTCGTCGTGGAAAGCCGCAGCGAACAGACCAGCCACCTCAGGCAGGTCCGACTCCTCCCCCTGGACGATGGCAATGGTCATTCGGTATCCCTTCGGCGGTCGTGGTTCTGGTAGACGGTGGCGCTCCTCAAGAAGGAGCAAGTTCAACTCATCAGACTACCAGCAGCGCAGACAGAGTACGTTTCACATTTTCCGCACGCGCCAAAGATAAACCCTAGGAGCGAGACTCAATCCATTCAGCCGCTTTCATCCTATGGAATTCAAAGACCGGAAACGCTTTATTCCACATCAAGGGAAAATAGGGACACCCTCTCGCTTCATTGTTTTTATACTGCAATGCCGCATAGATGAATTCCGGCACGGTTCTATCGCATTCAAAGCTCGTTTCAGGCGTGCAGGGATCGACGATTTCTACAACACACCCTTTTCGCACCCCTATCCAGTCTTCAATCAGTTTATTGATGTGTTCATCCCTGAAAGAATATCCGACAACAACTAGCCGCTCTGCCACAAGGAGCCAATTCCAGAATTCCACAAGCATCGCCAAGAATGGCCCATCCGGCCGGAGCTTGCCTCGCAGACCGAATACGAGTCCCAGCGGCTGCAGACTTCTGTCATCCATTCCTCGATTAACAGACCACTCCTCCCTCGACTGTATTCGGACCATTCTAGGCTCATCCTCAGGCAAGCATTCCTCCACGCCATACAGTCTCCCCCAGTCGATAGAGCCATGAAGCTTTAGCAATCGCACATCAGCATTTTCACCCCACTCCCAAGACAATCCACCTTTCCACTTCTCGATGCCCGTATCCACCAATAACTTGGCATTGGCGGAAGCGTTTTCTACACCAATATCGTAGTTCAATGTGGCGATCCGAATCGGTTTTGATAGGAACAGACCAGTCAAGTAATCGTGTGCACTTTCACTTTCCGGGGTCAGAGCGCTCTTGAGCTTCTCGTGAACGACTTCACATAATTTACGATAGGTCTCGCCCACAGAGGGAGCAGGAGGCCCAGAATTGCCGAAAGTCTCTTGCCGACCTTCCCTCATACTCCTTGAATACCTCAAGGCTTCCTCAATGAACCGCGCCCATTCCGACATGTCACTCCTGGACGGAAAGGGTTCTCGCCATTGTTGAACGAAGGGAGTGATCTCCAGATCGGACGCGGTGGCTAGCATCTGAATGGTGGTGAAGAGCCTCTCGATGTCAACACCACCTGGAGGCCTTCCCTTGTACGAATCTCCCGCTTGAATATTTGCTATCGCCGCATAGTATGCCTGAGTGAGCGGGCCCACCGGGGGATCGTATCCATATGGCGAAGGCTCGAAAGGCTCGTCCGCTTGGATCAGTTCTCCGATTCTCTGGGTCAATCCCATGGACACCGGGAGTCCCGCATCCCGCGACGCCCCAGCCCCCAGAAGATATACGGTTCGAGGTTCATTCACCACAACACCGTCCTTTCATGTTTCGTTTCATTCCCACATCAGCTTTTCTCGAACCCAGAGCTGGGATCGAATTTGAGGACTCGCGCGTTTTCGCTGATGGTTCGGATTTCGGTGTCGTTGAATCCTTCGGTTTTCACCGCTTGGATGTCGATGGTGATCTCCAGGCGGGCCCCTGCCCCTGCCAGGCGGTCGATGATCTCCCGGGTGATGTTTCCGATGTCGCGGGAGTAGAGTTCGGGGTCGATCTTCACCGAGCCGAAGAAACGTGCGGCCACAGTCTTGACCACTTCATCCACCCCGGCCCTGTCGGCTTCCCCAATGCCCGGCGCAATCCGGACCACATCGACGTGTCCCCCCTCCGAATGGTTGTCGGCTGCGGCCGGGGGTGCGGTTTCCCGGGCGGCGCGGTCTGCGTCGAGTTGTTCCTGAGCGCGGGCAGGATCCACCAACAGGGTGCTGTCAGTCACCTGGATCGTCGCGTTCATGTCGGGTGGCAGCACAAGCCCCCGGTAGCGTCCGGTTTCTGGATCCTTGCCCGCCGCGATTCCGAAGCGTTCGTTCTCCACCAGGATGGTGGTGAGCGCACGCTCGATGGCAGCGTCCAGCACCTCGCGTTTCACGAGCCGATGCATGTAGATGTAGCGGGTGAAATACCCCCACAATTCACCGACGCTGATCTCACCGGTTTCACGCCACCTGGTGCCGAGTTCTTCCCGCAGGGTGGACCCGAGGATTGCCGCACCGAACTCGGTGACGAGCAGATCATCACGCCGCATCTTGTGAGACACCCGCTCCGCCAATGACCTGCCGCCGGAATCGGGCACCTTCTCCGCCATCAGTTCGAAGGGTTGCGTCGGTTCGGGTTGCACGGGGTAGACCGTCCAAATGAAGGTGCCTCGAATGCGATCCGCGACCACCCGGTCGAAATTGCCCACCTGCTCGTCGGCCTGTTTCCGCTGCTGGACCGACAGGTTGAGGGGTTCACTGGTCGCCTGGACCTGTTTCCACCCGAGATAGGTGCGAGTCGCGGCCTCCAGCCCCTCCAGCTGGTTCCTGTCCGCCAGCAGGAACACCACAGTGTTGCGGTGAATGCGCTGACTGGCGCCCTTGGCTCCGACGGCGTCATGAACCCACCGGTATGCTTCGGATTCCCGGCTCTCCTGTTTGCGCCAGGAATGCCGGGGATGGGCTATGACCAGACGCACATCCTCCAGATCGGGAATATCGGCACTCGATTCCGGGGAGATGTGAACCCGGTCGAACACGTCACGGGACCTTTCCTCCGCGCGCAGCCGACGGGTGATCTCGTTCCACACCTTCTCGGGATCCTCGCGGAGCCGCTCGGCGTAGTCATTGGCCGTCTTGGTCACCGACGGCTGCGTGTCGAACCAGTAATGCCCCTGCTCCTCGTAGAAATAGGTGGACCGCTGGGCCAGTAGTTCGAGGGCACTACCGAAATTGCCCAGCGTGTCGCCGGGAATCGCGGTACCGAGCCATAGGTACTGCTTGTCCAATCCCCTGTGGGTGCTCCGGACGCGCGGAGCCGCACCCATGAAGATCGCGCGCGCCAGCCGCTGGGTGACGAGCCGCTGCCCCAGGCTCGGACGCTCCAGGTCGATGCGCTGGGCCATGGAACTGGGCCCGTCGATGTCAGAATCAATGATCGGTTTCCACTGATCCTCCAGGTACTGGGTCAGATCGGTGTTCACCGTCGTCGCGTCCAACGGCACATTACCGGGAAGGATGAGCGGTGAGGCGTCCTCGGATTTCCACAGCTCGTGGACTATCGACGACACGAGTTTCAGCACGCCACGGGTGCGTTGGAATCGTTCCAGCGTGGACCAGTCCTCGTAGAGCCGATCCAGCAGCTCCGGGTGAAGCGGATAGGAGACGCGGATTCGTTTCTCGTACTCGTCGCTGACCTTCGCTGCATCGCGCGGGAAAAGCGCCGCATTGCTCTGGTAGAAGTCCACGAAATTGCGCGCCACCGCGGCGATCGTCCTGAGTGCCTCGGCATCCGCGGGCTGGAACAGGCGGCGGCGGACTATCTCGAACGACTCGTTCTTGCTGGATGGCCTCCACTGATCGGCCACCCGGCGAATCACGTTCTGGAGACGCTCCAACGCGAGCTGACCGTTCGCGCCACCGACCTCGATATCGCTGCCGGCGCCGGCCGCGCCTGTGTCCGAAGCCGGAATGGAGACCACCAGCATCGCCCCCGGAACGGAGCGGACGATCTCGGTCAGCGACTGGGCGAAGGTAAACTGCGTCTCAAAGGAACCCGACGGCAACTCCTTGTCCGTGACGAGCTGCCTGGCGTAGGCCACCCATTCATCGATCAGGATCAGCGCCGGCGCGTACTTCTGGATCAGCGTTCGCAGAGCCGATCCGGGATTGGTCCCGGAACGGTCCGCATCCGCAACCATCTCGTAGGCCTCCCGTCCACCCAGCTGCCAGGCGAGCTCCCCCCACAGGGTGTGGATCTTCGTGCCGTCCGGTTTGGTGTGCGTGGAGCCGGCCTGCAGATAGGTTCCAACCAGGGCCACCCGCCGCACCCCGAGCTTCTCGAGCCGGGGATTTCCATTCCCGGCGACGAGGTCCTGGATCTCCTGGGGCATGTCCTGCGCGGGAATGCCGCTGAACAGGTGGTAGAGGGCAAGCATCGAGTGGGTTTTGCCGCCGCCGAAGTTGGTCTGGAGGTTCACCACGGGGCTGGCGTTGCCGTCGCCGCTCATGCGACGCAGGGCCCGGCTGAGCAGGTCCCGCAGCCCCTCGGTGAGGTAGGTGCGGGTGAAGAACTCCCCCGGGTCGCCGTACTCGGGGCTGGTGGCCTGACCGGTGTGCACCAGGTGCAGGTCGGCGGCAAACTCCGAGGCGGTGAACTCGCCGCGCGCCACGTCGTCATGGGGATGGATCACCTCACGCCACGGCTTCAGCCCGCCGCCCGGCTTGAGCGATGCCTTCCTCGTCCTCTTCACCTGCTGGCGGGTCTGGTCCTCGTAGACGGTGCGCCGCAGATCGGAGCGCATCTTGCGCACATCGGCCGCGGAATCAGCGGATCCCACCGCCTGGAGGAGCCGCACGATTGTGTCGAGGGCGCGATCGGTGTCGTCGGAGCTGAACGGCGCGTTGTGGGCCCACTGGTTGCGGGTCTCTCGCAGCTCCGAGGCGAAACTCTGCTGCGCCCGGGACAGCACATCCCTGAACTCGTAACCGCGTTCGGTGATCGCGCGCAGCTGCACCTGGACATCGTGTTTCGCGAGGATCTTCGGGGCACTCCCCCGGCGTCGCGCGTCCTCGTCGGCCCACATCGTCGGCCACTGCGACGATCCGAAGGCCTTGGTCATCACCTCGTCCACCACATCCTGGAGGCCCTCGGAGAGCAGGTCGAAGGCCTTGCTGATTCGGTCCCGGTTGTTCACTGCCATCGGTGTCTCCTACGACGTGGTGCCTGCGTGTCGGGTGTGGTCAATCATCTCGGTCCTCGGTTGCCAGGGTGATCTGGTGTCGGGCGATCCGTTCCCGGGCGTCCCGGTAGATCTCCTGGATGCGTGTCTCGAGTTTCTCCTTGGGCGGCAGTGTGGTCCAGTACTCGGCCACGACTATGCCGTCCTTGTGCATCTCCAGCAGCTCCACCTGTTCCCGGCTCGCCTCGGTGCACAGGATGAGGCCGATGGGTGCCTCCTCGCCGGGCTGCCTTTCGTACCGGTCGAGCCATTTGAGGTAGAAGTCCATCTGGCCCTTGTAACTCGGTTTGAACTTCCCGATCTTCAGTTCGACGGCGATCAACCGCCTCAACGGGCGGCTGAAGAACAGCAGGTCGAGGTAGAAGTCGTCGTTGTCGACGGTCATCCGTTGCTGCCGGGAGACGAATGCCCAGCCGTTGCCGACCTCCAGGAGGAACGCCTCCATCTCCCGGATGATCGCTTCCTCCAGGTCCCGCTCCGCCCAGGAGTCGTGCAAACCCAGGAACTCTAGGAAATACGGGTCACGGAAACTGTCCGCCGGTATCACCGACCCGCCCAGCGCCTGGGCGTTGGCGATCTCCTTGCGTTCGTAGCCGTGACGCCCGATGAGTTCCCGCAACGCCCGGACGCTCAGCCGCGCGCTGACGGCCTGGTCGATGTAGTAGGCCCGTGCCTCCGGAGACCGGACCGGCAGCAGCTCCTTGATATGGCTCCAGCTCAATTGTTGCGACAGCGTAGCCACAATCTCCTTGTCGGGGAGGAGCTGGGAGAACTGGATCATGCGGTAGAGGTCTGCCCGCTTGAAGCCCCGTCCGAAGCGCCTGGTCAATTGTCGCTCCAGTGAAGCGACAATCTCCCGGTCGTACCCGGCACGGTTCTCCTTCAGCACTTCGACGTCGATCATGTGCCCGATGTACCAGTTCCTGAGGGTCAGGGCCGCATTGGCCTGTGTGGCGACGGCGGCGCGGCTCTGTTCGATGAGCGAAGAGACCCGCTCCAGCAGGGAGCCCTCCCCAGACAGCGCAGCTTGGCGGATGGAGGTGAGATCCGCTCCTGCGGAGGTCCCGGCGCCCGGGGCCGGTTCTGGGTGGTTGCGCATGGTCACGAGTCAGTCCTAGTCTCCGAAGTCGAACGCTTCCTGGGTGGAGCGGGGCACCGAGGCGAGTTTCCTGGCTTGTTCGTTCACGTCGCCCCATGCGCTGACGAGGCTGTTGAACAGGAGCGCGTCCTTGGCGTCCTTTTTCTTCTCGGCCTCGTGGAAGAGCAGGAAGCCGAGTTCCTTCACAGCGTCCAGATCCACCCGCGCCTCCTGCAACCTGGGCAGCAACTGAGCGACCTTCTCCACCCCACCATCGGCCATCGCCGCGGCCAGACGAACCGTAGCCTCCCAGATGCTGAGCCGGTCATCGGTTTGTAGCGTCCAGCCGGCGCTGAGGTTCTCGGGTGAGAGCAGCCGCGCCCTGCCGCCCCTGGCCTCGAAAATACCGCCGCGTTCCAGGGCGCCAATGGATGTGTCGGTGGAGCGGGCCAGCTGATCCGCCAGGCCGGAACTCTCGGTGCCCCAACCGTAGCTGCGGTACCACTTCACGGCGAACCGCGTATCGGGATCGAAATCCGATTCCTGCTCCCCCAGCACCTCGTCGAGGGTGGCGTTGATGAGCAGCAGGGCGTCCCTCACCGACATGTCGGACCCGTCGGCCTCACGCACCCGCGCATACCGGGAGAACACCGAAATACCGGGACCAATGGCCGCTTGGGCCAGATCAACAGGGGCGATGGCCCCCTGCATGAGCGTCCGCAGGGCCTCCGGCAACTCGGACTTGAGCCGAGCGACGAACAACCGGCGGGTGATGGAATCAGCATCCACAGGACGCGGACGGCAGGCCAACACTATGGAAGAAGCGAGAGCATTGCTGGCCTGTGATCTAGGTCGATTGGCAAGCTCACTCCGCACCGGCCAAGTGGCAGTGATCTCCCATCCTGCTTCAATGAGCCCGTTGAGAAGAGTGTGCCAACCGGTTGATGAAGTACCCTCAGCCTCAGCATCCTGCTGTTTGTAGGCGTAGTACACCGTCATGGGCACCGCCGAGTTGACTCTTCCCTGACGGATGCGACGAAAAACTGAATTGAAACCATCGACAAAGAAACGTTCTGCACCATCCTTGCCATCATGACGGTAGGGATTGGCGACGAGCTCATCCACCTTGGGCGTCAACATCGTTCCAACAATTTGCGAATGGATTTCCCACAGACCACGACGCAACCACACATAGAAGAAATCAGACAGATCAGAATAGCCAATATTATCGTAGTATGGCGGGTCAGTAGAGACAACAAAGTTGTCATAGCAGCAGACCGAGGCGCTGAATTGATTTGCCACACATCCCTCGTTACCAGGAGCTTGCTCGGCCACTTTTACAACCCACTCAATTTGCCCCAAAAAATTACCCGAAGAACTCGACAGAGGATTAACCTCGACATAGTCCCAAACCATAGGAATCGCCTGACGCGCGAAAACATTTCTGACACTTTCTCTACTGGAGTCCCAGCTACATAGACTTGAGCAGCGATCTGCCAAACGACTGATAGCCAGAGCCAAGTACGTAGCAACCGCATCGGCATAGGCTTGAGCACCAGAACCGCCCACTTCAAGGCGGTCTCCCTCCGGTACACCTGCGATCAGTGCATCAACCACGATCTGTTCCCTCACCTCAGCGACGAGGTCGCTCAGTGTGGCCATGGCTACGAGCTGCCGATTGGTAAAGAGATCGACCCAGCGTTTGAGTCCGTAGTTCTGAACACGAAACCCGAGGGCTTGTTCCGGCAGTTCGGCGCCGGACAGCCCTTCGGGTCGGGGGACCTCGGCCGCCTTTGTGTGTTCTGCGGTGGGCGAGATGTAGAGCCTGCCGTGAGGACCCTCAGCCACCACGGCAATGAGGTCGGCACCCATGCGTCCCGCACGCGATTCGGACCGGATGTGATCGAAACCGATCGGTGTTCCGTCGGCTACGGAAACAGCACCCTTGCGGTTGATGGTGCCTTCATCTGCTGGCCCAACACTGTCATGCACCACCTCGTAATGCACCCGCCCCTCTTGGACGGTGGCGCGCACCCAGGCTTCCTTGCCTTTTTTCTTGCTCAGCCACCACGAGTTCACCAAGGGGACCTCGATGGGGTTAGCTGGGTTGGGGCTTTTCACGGTGCGGGCCCATTTCCAGGCGATCACAGTGTGTTCGGTGCCGTCGGGGGCCTTGACCTTGGGATACAGGTGGCCGATGCGCCGGAATGCCTCGTCGCGCATCCATTTGCCGTAGTAGCGGACGTCTTCCGCAAGTCCTTCGGCGCGTTGGTAGATGCTTTGTTCATTACCTCCCGGGTGCACGGGTTCCTGCCCCGCGAATTTGGGCGGTATCTCTATGAGCGCCTTGTTGATGAGCACTGCCAGGGGGTTGAGGTCGCTGGCGTGGGCCTCCAAACCCAGGCGCTGCGCCTCCAGGGGAATGGATCCGCCGCCCGCGAAGGGGTCGAGCACCGCGGGAAGTTCACCACCGTTGCTCTTGCGAATCTCCTCGCGTGCCCGGCGCAGCAGTGGTTCGTCGTTGCTGTTCTCCCACACCACCAGCTCTTCCATGAGGGCGTGCAGCCGGGCGCGTTCGGCGTCCTGTTCCTCGACGGTCGGGAACTCCTCCGGGCGCGAGGCGGGATCGTCGACGAGTTGCGCGAACAGCACGGCGCGGGCGGTCGCGAGTGGTTTGCGCGACCAGTACAGGTGCAGGGTGGAGAGGTGTCCGTGGCGGATCGACTTCTCGCGAGCCGATGCGGCATTGATGGCCTCCAGCGGCAGGGAGGTCTCGATGAGTTTCTTCTTCGGCGTGTTCGCCACGGATTTTCCTTCGGTTTCTGCGGGTTGGCTGGAATGGTTCGGGCCGGTCATCGTGGCGGTCCTCCCCTATTCCAGTAGTCGCTCCATTCCTCGTTGTAGGAGCGTGTGGTGGTGGATGGTTCGAGGTGCGCGAAGGCGTCGGTGACGTAGCGCAGTTCGTCGTGTTCGGGGCCGTCGGGTGAGACCTGGACGAGCGCCAGGCGGTGTCTCTCGCCCTGGGTCTGGGCGAAGGTGACCTCGTTGGTCGTGATGGCGAACGTGTCGGATCCCTCGATCCGGCCCTTGACCTCGATGTAGTGAATTCGGCCCTCGTCATCTGTGGAACGGATGTCGTAGCCGGGATTGTTGCGGGGCATTTCCACCGGGTTCCTGCCAATGGCCCGTTCCGCGGCCAGCACCGCTTCCACCGCCCGGCGTTCCACTTCTTCCGTGGCCCGGGTCCTGGCCGGCGCTTCCTGTCCGGATTCCGCTTCGATGAGGCGGCTCGGCACGATCAGTGCGGCGCTGCGAATCACCCCGGGGACGGCGACGAGTTTGGTGTGTAGCGCGAGTTCGTGGAGTCTGCGTTCGAGGCGTTTCTCCAGTTGACGGGCCTTGGCGTGGGCGGTTTCGGCCCGTACCCTGCCGATGGTGCCTGCGCGTTCGAGATCCTCCAGGCGGTTGTATTCGCGATCCCAGTGGTTGATCTCCGCAAGCAGCCGCTCCCTGACCTGTTTGCAGGTGCGGGCCACCTCGATTTCGAGCCGGGCGCGGATTTCCTCCATGCGGGGTTGCATGCCGCTGCGGTAGGAGTTGGCGCGCACGGTCTTCTCGTGGTTTCCCTTCACCCATTCGTCGTTCAGGATCGAGGTGATGGCGGCGGCCTCTCCTGGCTGGGGTGCGTCGTAATCCAGGTAGGGGGGTGCCGCGGAAACCGTGACCGTTCCGTCCGGTTCTAGGATCGGGTAGTCGAAATGGTGTGAGACGGTGTCGGTGCCGGGCGCGGAGTTCGTGATGCGCTGCTCGACGGTGTACATCAACGCCGGGACCTCCGCCTGCTGGCTGCGCCTGTCGACCAGGACGGTACCGTGCCGCAGTGCCGCCCCCAGGTCCTCGATTGTCGCCTCGATCACGGCGTGGAGCAGTGGCTGGCCCGGGGCGATGAGGGTGGCGGGCGGCTGGCCCTCGGGGTGGGTGAGGTGCAGTTCGAAGGTGATGCGTTCGTACTGGTCGGCGACGGGGGCCCAGCGGTTCAGGCGGCGCGCGATGTCGATGACCCGGGTGGGGACGCGGGTGATTTCGTAGCGTCCCTTCTCCCGTTTGCGGACCTGCCCGCCCAGGCGTTCGAACGCGGACAGGAAGAAGGCGGCGATGTAGCCGGGCTGGAGGCGGCGTTCGCGGGCCTTTTCCATTCTGGCCCGTACCTCGTCAAGATCGAGCGCGCTGAACATCTCGGGATGCAGCGCCTTCTCCGCGAGCATCTCGTCCAGCCCGTCCCTGACCCCCGCGTCGATGATGCGATCCAGTTTGGCCTTCACCTCGGGGCGGTCCCCGTACCGGATGGCCTCGATCAGCAGGTCGCGCAGGGACCGTTCCTGGAATGCGTCATCGTCACCGAGCACGTTGAACAGGTTTCCGTTGTACGCCACCGACATCTGTTCGATCTTCGAGAGCAGCCGCGTGAAGACATCGCCCTCGCGGGTGTCCTTGGCCACCATGTTCCACAGGTGACAGACCTCGCGCTGACCGATGCGGTGGATGCGACCGAAACGCTGCTCTATTCGGTTCGGGTTCCATGGCAGGTCGTAGTTGACCATCAAGTGGGCGCGCTGCAGGTTGAGCCCCTCCCCCGCGGCATCCGTGGCCAGCAGCACCACAGTGTCGGGATTGTGGGTGAATTTCTCGCGCGCCGCCATTCGTTCCTCGCGGCTGGTGCCACCATGGATCCTGACCACCGCGTCAGAGCGGCCGAGCTGGGCGCTGATTCTCTGATCCAAGTAGTCGAGGGTGTCCCGGTGCTCGGTGAAGATGATGATTTTCCTCGCCGCCCCGGTGCCGTCGCCGGCCAGTAGTTGTTCGTCGAGAATGGTGCGCAGCTGCACCCATTTCTTGTCGTCGTCCAGCCGCCGAACCTTGTATGCGATGCGAATGAGGTCCTCAAGGGTCGTGATCTCGGTGCGCAGCTCCGGAATGGTTCGCGCGGCGGTTGCGCGATCCACCACCTTCTCCACCTTGGTTTCGAATTGGAGGCGTTCCGAATCGGTTGTTTCCAGATCCATGTCTTCGTAGTCATGGATCGACAGGGACGGGAGCTGCTCATCGAACCAGGCGGCAGTTTGTTCCTCCTCCGCAGGGTTCGCCATTTCCTGAATGCGGGTGAGTTCGCGGAGCCTGTCTTCGAGTCGGCGTCGACGGCGTTCCAGGGACCGCAGAATCGCCTCCGGGCTGGATGCGAGACGGCGTTGCAGAACGGTCAGGGCGAATCCGACGTTGTTTCCGCGTTTCCTGTCGCCCGCCTGGGAGATACGTTCGGCGCGTCCCATTTCCGTGCGCACGTAGTCGGTGACGAGATCGTAGAGTTCTCGTTCGGCCGGGCTCAGTTCGTAGGCCACCGTGTAGGCGCGGCGTTCCGGGAACAACGGTTTGCCCTCGAAGGTGAGCAGGTCCTCCTTGACCATGCGGCGCATGAGGCCTTTCGTGTCGGTGCGATGCACCCCTTGACGGTACTGGCCCTCGAAGCGGTCCCGGTCCAGCAGCGACATGAACAGCTGGAAATCCTCTTCTTTTCCCGCGTGCGGGGTAGCGGTCATCAGCAGGAGATTGTGTGCGGTTTCCGAGAGCAGCCTGCCCAGTTTGAAACGTTTCGTCTCGGACACCTCGCCCGCCCAGGACGAATAGTGGGCGGACATGCGGTGCGCCTCGTCGACCACGGCGACGTCCCAGTTCACCTCGGAGAGCTGTTCCATCAGGTCTTCGTTGCGGGAGACCTGATCCATTCGCACGATCAGCCGGTTGTGTTCGGCGAAGACGTTGCGGCCGTGGGCGTCGTCGATCATCTGGCGGTTGAAAACCTCGAAACGCAGGTCGAACTTGGTGGCCAGTTCCTCGCGCCACTGCTCCACCAGCCCGCCGGGAGCGACGACGATCGCTCGTTCGCAATCGGAACGCAGGATCAGTTCCTTGATGTAAAGGCCGGCCATGATCGTCTTCCCTGCGCCCGGGTCGTCGGCCAGCAGGAACCGCAACGGGAGACGCGGAAGCAGTTCCTCGTACACGGCGCGGATCTGATGCGGCAGCGGGTCCACATCCGAGCTGTTGACCGCGACCATCGGGTCATACAGGGCGGCGTACTTGATGCGCAACGCCTCCGCGGCGAGCCGGAACTCGTCCGGATCGCCGTCGAACGCCGGAGCGGATTCGAGATCACCTACCAGTTCGAGATCAGCCGCGTCGGCCTCCGTGACCATACGACCGCCGCTGGCCCCGGACTCGTCCCGGTAGAAGACCTCCACCAGCGTCGGATCCATGACCTCGACGGCGATCACGGTGACCGTCTGCCCCGGAACCAGGCCGCGGAGTCGCTGCCCCGCACGCAGGGCGGCCAGACCGGATGTGGTCTCTGCCTCGGTCACAGAACCCCTCCCTCCGGTTCCTCCCGCCGACGATCGTGCGCGGGAAATCCATCATCGAGATGACCAGCGCACACCCCCGAATAGTAGCGGGTGGCAGCTGGGCGGGTCGATGCGGCATACCATTCTTGGTGAGCTCTGCTGCTTATGGAGCCTGGGATACCCTCAATCAAGACCGATATAGTGGTATCACTGTTCCTCCAGCCTAGAGAATCAAAAAAGGAAACCTCACTCACAGCCACCTTCAACTCCACTCAGACCACGAGGCTTACTCACAGCCATCTTCAAATAAGACCTGACTAGGGAGTTCGCCAGTCAGCAGGCAGTTCGTGAATAAACCCGATGAGGCCAATTCACGGGTGGCACATCACCCAGAAAACCCCAACCAACGGCACGTTTAAAGCAGTCTGCAAATAAGCTTCGAAACACAGGAACCGTATAGAAAATTATCTGTTTAATTCGGCGATACGGCGCGCTATCTCTTCGCCAATTCGATGAAGATTCTTCACATCATTGCACTTAAAATTCAGGTCACTGGGGCCAACTTTTGGCCATGACCAGAGACCCGATTTCTTGATCAGCACGTCATAGATTTCTTGATATTCAGAAACATCTTCCATCCCCTTATATGCCACCGTAATCGTTCCTACATCCGGCATACCAACCACGTTGTCATCGGATCCTTTGATGACTGAATCGGTATTCCTTAAATCCATGCGCCACATGACTCGCAGACGCTCACCGGGAGTCAATATCCGTTTTGTTTGCATCAGCTCGCGAAGTGATTCCGTTATGGCATCCGATTTGGTTGGCCAGTTTGAAAAACTTAGCGTAAGGTTTCGCGCAGCTGATTTCCCAGAATTTTTGATTAGCAGATCATAAATACCCATCCCCTGCAACCCGGGAACAATCGTTGCGCTGACATAGGGGCGCGTCTGTGCAATACTGTCTTTACGAGATTGCTCGTACGCCTCTCGCTGCGCTTCGAGAGTTTCCTTTGCGGTCTTCCATGCCTTACAGGCCATGACCATCATGACCCCCGTAAAGATAGCCGCCCCGAGAGAGCTGATAGCAACAACCATGCCGGTCCAATTATTCACAGACTCGACTATATCGTAAACATTTAAGCCAGCAACCGAGAAGTCTGTTCAGGAGTTGCCAGCTGGGGAACAACAGGCTCTCCATAGAATACATGTAAACCAAGGAAGAGCGAGATTGAAAATTACTATGAGCAAACTTCCCTGATTCTTAAATAATTTGTGGAGCTAAGGGGATTCGAACCCCTGACCTCTTCCATGCCATGGAAGCGCGCTACCAACTGCGCCATAGCCCCGTGTCTCGCGACTCCCTGAACTTACCGGAGCCGCGGGTAGTGCGCAAGCCGCGGGTCAGGGAAGCTGTCTCGCCGGGGTGTTGTAGGTGGCGAGTCTGGGGTTTTCTCCCCCGATCACCAGCGAGTAGGTGATGTTGCCCGGGATGCTGAGGACGTCGTCGATGCCCATGAAGGCGCTGACCACCTTGGACAGCAGCAGGCCATGGGTGACGATCAGCACCTGCTGTCCCTCGTGTCTTTCCGCGATCTCCCGCACCGACTCCAGGGCCCGGGCGGTCATCTCGGCCAGGGTTTCGCCCGTCGCCGAGCGTTGGAAATCGATCCCTTGGGTGTAGAAATCCATGAAGCCGGGGAACACGCGGATCACCTCAGCGGTGGTCATGCCGCTCCAGCTGCCGACGTTGATCTCCCGCAGCCGGGCATCCGGCACCACGCCGAGTCCGTGAGGTTCCGCGACCATGTGGGCGGTGCGGAGTGCCCGTTTCAGGTCAGATGTGTAGCAGGCCTCGAAATCCCAGTCCGCGAAGAACCGGGCCGCCTCCCCGGCCTGCTTCTCCCCCACCTCGTCGAGTTTGACGTCCGCCTGTCCCTGCAGTTTTCCGAGCTCGTTCCATTCCGTGCGACCGTGCCGCAGGAACACAAGTTTTGTGTGCGTCACTGCTCTTCGTCGTCCCGTGGCACCGGCACCTCGTGCACGTTGAGTGGGATCTGTGGGCAGTCCTTCCACAACCGTTCCAGGTTGTAGAGGCTGCGTTCCTCGGTGCGCTGCACGTGCACCACGAAATCGATGTAGTCCAGCAGCACCCAGCGGTTCTCCCGGTCACCCTCGCGGCGCACCGGTTTCAGCTGGGCCTGTTTGATGAGCTGCTCCTCCACGGCGTCGACAACCGCCCCGACCTGGCGTTCGTTCCTGGCACTGATGATCAGGAACACGTCGGTGATGGTCAGCTGCTGGCTGACGTCGAAGGCGACGATGTTGGTGCCGAGTTTCCCGGCCGCCGCCTCCGCGGCAATGGTCACGTGTGTGATCACGGACTCAGATGTTGTCAACTGGAACTCCTGTCTCAGGATGTGGGTAGAGACCACGTTTCACGATGTACTGCACGATGCCGTCCGGCACCAGGTACCAGATCGGCTCGGCACGCTGCACACGTGTACGGCAGTCGGTGGAGGAAATAGCCAAGGCCGGGACCTCCAGCAGCGTCACCTTATCCGATGGCAGATGTGACAGGTCGTCCTCCGTCATGGGAACCCCCGGACGAGTCACCCCGACGAAGTGCGCCAGATCGAACAGCTGCTCCGCACCGCGCCAGGTGAGAATCTGCCGCACCGCGTCCGCCCCGGTGATGAAGAACAGATCCACGTCGTCGCCGCGCTCCGCGCGAAGATCCCTCAGGGTGTCGACGGTGTAGGTGTTACCGGGCCGGTCGATGTCCACGCGGCTCACGGAGAACCGGGGGTTCGACGCGGTGGCGATCACGGTCATCAGGTACCGGTCCTCCGCCTGGGTCACGTTCCGGTGGGTTTTCTGCCACGGCACACCCGTGGGCACGAAAACCACCTCGTCGAGGGAGAACTTCGCGGCCACCTCACTGGCGGCAACGAGGTGCCCGTGATGGATCGGGTCGAAGGTGCCACCCATCACCCCGAGCCGGTAATGCCGTTCCCGTCCCTGCCGGGCCACCGCCAATTCCGTGGTGCTCATCGTTCCCCCGTTCCCTTTCCGCCACTGACCCCGAGCCACCATCCCAGCGCACCGAGCACCAGGATTACCCCCATGATCACGAGGGTCAGCACGGAGACGTCGGCCTCGGTCGGTGTTTCCAGCAAAACCATGCGGGAAATGTTATCCGCTCAACCAGCGCGGGCGGTGACCACTCATTTTCCCGGGCCGCCAAATCCTGCGGGCTCAGACCCTCACCTGGCCGTCGCCATTCACTATGTATTTCGTCGAGGTCAGTTCCGCTAGGCCCATCGGGCCCCGCGCATGCAATTTCTGAGTGGAGATTCCGATCTCGGCGCCGAAACCGAACTGACCCCCGTCGACGAACCTGCTGGAGGCGTTCACGAGCACCGCCGCGGCGTCGATCTCGGTGACGAACCGGTCGGCCGCGGCCCGGGACTCGGTGATGACGGTCTCGGAATGACCGGTGGTGTGGCGGTGGATGTGGGTGATGGCCTCGTCGATGTCCGCGACGATCCTGACCGCCAGGTCCAGCGACAGGTATTCCGCATCGAACTCGTCCTCACCGGCAGGGACCACGTCGTCGGCGAACGCCACCACCTCGGGGGTTCCGTGGACCGTCACGCCCGCGTCGCGAAGCGCATCGAGAGCGACGGGAAGGAAGGCGCTGGCGATGTCGCGGTGCACCAGCAGCGTCTCGACGGCATTGCAGACGCTGGGTCGCTGGGTTTTCGCGTTCAGCAGCACTGCGACGGCCTTGCCGATGTCGGCGGAGGCATCCACGTAGAGGTGACAGTTCCCGGTGCCGGTCTCGATCACCGGCACCTTCGCCCCCTCGACCACGGCGTTGATCAACCCGGCCCCGCCTCGCGGGATCAGCACATCCACCAGACCCCGGGCGGCCATCATCTCTCCCGTGACCTCGCGTCCTCCCTCCACCAAGGCGACGGCGTCGGCACTCACCCCGGCGTTCCTCAGCCCTTCACGCAGGGCCTCGACGCAGACCCGGTTCGACTCGATGGCCGAACTGGAGCCGCGCAGCAGGGCCGCGTTGCCTGACTTGAGGCACAACCCGGCCGCGTCCGCCGTGACGTTCGGGCGGTTCTCGTAGATGATCCCCACCACCCCGAAGGGCACCCGCACCTGCCGCACCTCGACGCCATTGCCGAGTCGCCAGCCCCGCACCAGGTCACCCACCGGGTCGGGCAGCGCCGCCACGTCGCGCAGCCCGTCGACCATTCCCCGCACCCGGTCGCCGTCCAGACGCAGCCGGTCGATCACGGCCTCGGGTGTCCCTGATCGCCGCGCCGCATCGACGTCGACGGCGTTGGCCGCCAGCAGCTTCTTCTCGACGGCCGCCACGGCGTCAGCCATCGCGTGCAGGGCACGGTCCTTCTCATCCCGGGTCAGGGTGGCCAGTTGCCGGCTCGCCTCACGGGCCGCCAGGGCTTGGGATCGGAACTCCATGACGGGAGTATAGGAGGCGCATACGGCATCCGTGCCCTGTTCCACCCATCGGTTTGCTGGCCTTGTTTCCGTTTCGCTGGGCCTATTCATGTTTGCCTGCGCTGTGAGGCCAGCAAACATCAACAAGCCCAGCAAACCGGTATTAAGGCCAGCAAACCACTCGACTGGTGAATCAGAGGATCAGTGGATTCCGATCATCAGATCGCGGTGCACGGCCAGGCCTCCGACGCCCATCCGCCGCCGCAGTTCCGTCGCGGAGCAATCCACCAATCCACGTGCCAGCAGTGTTCCGCCAGGCCCGGTGATGTCGACGGGATCGCCCGCCTCGAAATCACCCGTAACGTCGTCGATCCCCACCGCCAGCAGCGATGCGTGCCCCTTCCCGACGGCCCGGGCGGCGCCGGCGTCGATCCGCAGCTCCCCACTCACCTCGGCGGCGTGGGCCAGCCACAGCAGCCTGCGAGGTCGTCTCCGCCCGGCGGCCTCGAACAGGGTGCCCACGTCCTCCCCCTCCAGGGCCGCCAGGAGCTGGTCGGCGTGGGCCAGCACCACAGAAACCCCACCCGAGGTCGCGATCCGGGCGGCCTCCACCTTGGTGCGCATCCCGCCGGTCCCGACACGGGAACCCACCCGGGAGGTGTCGGCCACCAGCTCCGTGAAGTCACGGACCCGGGGTATCAACCGGGCCCCGGGTTCAGCCGGGTGTGCGGTGTAGAGGCCGTCCACGTCGCTCAGGATCACCAGCGCATCGGCCCGCACCAGGTGGGCGGTCAACGCCGCCAGGCGGTCGTTGTCGCCGAACCGGATCTCCCCGGTCGCGACGGTGTCGTTCTCGTTGATCACGGGGATCGCCCCCAGCCTGAACAACCGCGAAATCGTGTTCAGGGCGTTCCGGTAGCTGCGCCCGTCCTGCAGGTCACCGGCGGTCAGCAGCACCTGCGCCACCATCTGGTGGTGGGCCGCGAAAGCCTCCGCGTAACGCCGGATCAGGATGCCCTGGCCGACCGCGGCCGCCGCCTGCTGGGTCTCGAGATCCCTGGGCCGCGCCGGGAGCCCCAAAGGTCCCAGCGCCGCCGCGATGGCCCCGGAGGTCACCAGCACCAACCGCTTGTCGCGCGCCTGTAGGGAGGCCAGTTCTGCGGCGAGCGTCTCGATGCGCGCCGGATCCAGGTGTCCCTCCCGATCGGTCAGCGACGACGACCCGATCTTCACCACCAGGCGTTTCGCCCCGGTGATCTCAGTCCTCATCGACGACCTCGCCGGCCTTCCGGGCGTGATACTCGGCATCGATCCGGCGCCGCCGGGTGACGGCGGGCCGTTCGCTCTCCAGTCGGGGATCCTCACCCCGCCGGGAGAGGATCTCGGCCCCGGTCTCGATTTGCGGGGCAAAGTCGAACACCACCGCGTCGTCGCCTCCGATGGCCACCGCGTCACCCTCCCGGGCCCCGAGTTCCAGAAGTTTCTCCTCCACCCCGAGCCGGTTCAACCGGTCCGCCAGGTAACCGACCGCCTCGGCGTTGTTGAAGTCGGTCTGGCGGATCCAGCGTTCCGGTTTCGCCCCGCGCACCCGCCACAGGAAACCGCCTTCCCCGTCGCCCTTCTTCACGATCGTGAAGGAGTCGTCGGCGGCGATACGTCCCATCGGTTTGGGCCGCAGGACCTTTCGTGGCGGCTCCTCCGTCGCCTTGGCGGCGCGGTGGGTCTCGACGATCCGGGCCATGGCGAACTTCAACGCGTTCAACCCCTCGCCGGTCTTGGTGCTCACCTCGAAGACCCGGTAGCCGCGTTTCTCCAGTTCGGGCCGGGCGAGTTCCGCAAGGTCGGGAGCGTCGGGCAGGTCCAGTTTGTTCAGCACCACCAGGCGTTCGCGATCCTCCAGACCACCGTGGGCCGCCAACTCGCCCTCTATCACGTCCAGGTCGGCGACGGGTTCGCGGCCCGGTTCCCAAGTGCCCAAGTCGATGACGTGCACGATGGCCTGGCAACGTTCGATGTGCCGCAGGAAATCGAATCCCAGGCCCTTCCCGAGAGACGCCCCCTCAATGAGACCCGGAACGTCGGCGACGGTATAGGTGAGATCTCCCGCCACCACGACACCCAGGTTCGGCACCAAGGTGGTGAAGGGGTAGTCGGCGATCTTCGGCCGGGCCCTGGAGATCGCGGCGATCAGCGACGACTTCCCTGCCGACGGGAACCCGACCAGACCGATGTCGGCCAGCACCTTCAGCTCGAGTTGGATCAGCCGGGACTCGCCCTCCTCACCGAGAAGCGCGAAACCGGGCGCCTTGCGGGCGGCGGTCGCGAGCGCCTCGTTGCCGAGCCCACCCTTGCCGCCGACAGCCGCGACGTATTCCTCACCGGATCCGGTGAGATCGGCCAAATGCTCGCCTGTGGTCGCATCGGAGACAACCGTCCCGGCAGGTACCGCAAGGACCACGTCCTCACCCTTGGCACCATGCTGGTGGTCACCACGGCCGGGCTGCCCGTTCGTGGCCCGACGCACCGACTGGCGGTGGTACTCCACCAACGAATTGAGGTTGTCGGCCACCCGGAGGATCACGGATCCACCGTCACCACCGTTGCCACCGTCGGGGCCGCCCAGGGGCTTGAACTTCTCGCGGTGCACCGAGGCGCAGCCGTGACCGCCATTGCCTGCCTGCACGGTCAGTTTCACGCGATCCACGAATGAGGGAATTGCCACGGCTAGAAGTATCTCAAAGCGCTTCGGAAACCGAAGAGCGACGGGCCCGCCTCACCACGAGGAGGAGGGCCCGTCGCCTGAATGTCCGCTGTCGGCTCAGGCCTCGACCGGAGCCACGTTGACGACGCGGCGGCCGCGCTTGACACCGAAGTTCACCTTGCCGGCGGCCAGCGCGAAGAGGGTGTCGTCGCCACCACGACCCACGTTGTCGCCGGGGTGGAAGTGGGTGCCGTGCTGGCGGACAATGATCTCGCCCGCACCAACGACCTGACCGCTGAAACGCTTCACACCGAGGCGCTGGGCGTTGGAATCACGACCGTTGCGCGTCGAGGACGCGCCCTTCTTGTGTGCCATCTCTGCTCCTGCCTCAGTTCTTGATGTCGGTGATCTTGACCTGGGTGTACCGCTGGCGGTGCCCCTGGCGCTTCTTGTAGCCGGTCTTGTTCTTGTACTTCAGGATCCGGATCTTGGGGCCCCTGGTCTCCGCCAACACCTCAGCGGTCACGGAGACCTTGCCGAGGGCCTTGGCGTCGGAGGTCACGGTGCCGCCATCGACCAGCAGCAGCGGCTGCAGGTTGATGGTTTCGCCGACCCCTTCGGACACCAGGTCGATGTCGAGGATGTCGCCAACAGCCACCTTGTGCTGGCGTCCGCCACTGCGCACGATCGCGTACACGCCTGACCTACCTTCTTCTTCTAATGCCTTGGGATTCTCCCGCGACGCCCGTGTGGGCCCGGCAGGAGACGTCGTCCGGCCACGCAGAAGGGCGCGGCCTGACAACCGAGGGACAACTTTACGGTCACCACTCCACCGGGTCAAACCAACTAACTGTGATTCCCCCTGAAGGGTTCGCGGATGAAGCGGAACCGACAACAGGTTCCCCGACACGCGAGAGATGGTTTTGACACGACCAATTGGCTGCGCGAGCAGGCCGGTTCAACCAACTCCGGGAGGGGCAGAGCTGTTATCCGTTCTTCCGGCGGCGACGCCCGGACCTGCGTTCGCCGCCATCGGCCGGGACCTGCGAGTCGACGGGGTTGTCGAAACGCAGATAACCGGAGCCGTGGCAGTGATCGCACTCCTCCGTGAAAGCCTCCGCCAGCCCGGTACCGATGCGCTTGCGGGTCAGCTGCACCAGGCCCAGACTGGTGACCTCCGCCACCTGATGCCTGGTTCGGTCGCGGCCCAGGCACTCGACGAGGCGCCGCAGCAGCAGTTCGCGGTTGCTGGGCAACACCATGTCGATGAAGTCGATGACGACGATGCCGCCGAGGTCGCGCAGCCTCAGCTGCCGGACGATCTCCTCGGCCGCCTCCAGGTTGTTGCTGGTGACGGTGGCCTCGAGGTTGCCGCCGGAGCCCGTGAAACGGCCCGTGTTGACATCGATGACGGTCATGGCCTCGGTGCGGTCGATCACCAGCGACCCTCCGGAGGGCAGGAAGACCTTGCGGTCAAGGGCCTTGGCGATCTGCTCGTCGATGCGGTACTGCGCGAACAGGTCGCGGCCGTCCTCGCCCGGTTCGAATCGTTCGATGCGATCCGCCAGGTGGGGGGCGACGTGCCCGACGTAGGCCGAGATCGCCTCGTGGGCGTCGTCGCCCTGGACGGTCAGCTTCGCGAAATCCTCGGTGAACAGGTCGCGGACGATGCGCAATGTCAGGTCGGGCTCGGAGTAGAGGGCCTCGGGGGCCTTGCCCGCCTTCACCTTCTTCTCGATGACCTCCCACTGGGCCTTGAGCCGGTTGACGTCGCGCACCAGCTCCTCGGCGGCCACCCCCTCGGCCGCGGTGCGCACGATCACGGATTCGTTGTCGCCGATCAGTTCGCCGAGGATCCGCCTCAACCGGGTGCGTTCCACGTCCGGAAGTTTGCGGGAGATCCCGGATAGGTGCCCGCCCGGTGAGTACACGATGTAGCGGCCGGGCAGGGAAATGTGCCCGGTGAGGCGCGCGCCCTTGGCCCCGATGGGATCCTTGGTGACCTGCACGAGCACCGTTTGCCCGGACTTGAACACCTTCTCCACCTTGCGGTCCTCGGCGGTGACCCCGTAGGAGTCCCAGTCCACCTCGCCCGCGTAGAGCACGGCGTTGCGACCCCGCCCGATGTCGATGAACGCCGCCTCCATGCTGGGCAGCACGTTCTGCACGCGCCCCAGGTAGACGTTGCCGATCAGGGACGTGGCGGATGCGCGATCCACGTAGTGCTCGACGAGGATCCCGTCCTCGACCACGGCGAGCTGGGTGTAGTCCTCCCGCTGCCGGATCACGAGTTTCCGGTCCACGGATTCGCGGCGCGCCAGGAACTCGGCCTCGGAGAGGATCGGGGCGCGTCGACGACCTGCGGCACGGTTCTCCTTGCGGCGCTGCCGTTTGGCCTCCATGCGGGTGGAGCCCTCGATCCCGGTCACCTCGTCCCCGGCGCCGCCCTTCGATTCGGAACCGCTGGAACGACGGCGGCGACGGCGACGACGGCGGGGACCGGTCTCTTCGTCGGATTCGCCGTCACCCTCGGCGTTCTCCTCCTGCCCGGAGGTTTCGTTCTTCTCGGCCGAGTCGCCGCCGGATTCCCCATCCGATGATTCGTCGCCGGTGTCCTCGCCGGTCGTCTCCTCGGCATTGGAGCCGCGACGGCGACGCCTGCCACCGCGGCGGCGACGTCGCCTGCCGGGGCGTTCTTCCTCGGCCTCCGGGCTCGCCTCTGCCGTCTCCTCCAGGCCCTCTTCGGGGCCGGACTCGGCTTCGGCAGCATCCGCGGAGTCCTCGGCAATGGCGTTGGCCAGTTTCGCCAAGGACTCGGTGCGACCTTCGGCGGTGATGGCGAACGGGTCCTTCATCGTGGCGCGACGGGCCTTGGCGGCTTCCTCCGCGATGCGCAGCGCAGCCGCGATGTCGTCCTCCGCGGCCTCCTGTCCATCCTGCCCGTCGGTGTCAACCTGCTCGACCGGTTCGGTTTTCTCCGTCCTGGCTGTCCCTGCAGCCCGAGTGACGCGGCGCCGCCGCTGCCTGGGCGCGAGTTCGGGCGCTGACGCCTCCCCTGCGGGTTCCGGTTCGGTTCGGGTCTCAACGTCAGAGGTCTCGGCCGGGGTGGTCTGTGAGCTATCCGGTCCGCCCGCGGCCCGGGTGGCGCGGCGGCGCCGCTGCCTGGGAGCCGGTTCCCGGATCGGTTCCGGTTCGGTGGCCTCGGCGGGCTCCGGGGTGGCGGCGGCGGTCACGGGCGTCTCCGTGGGAATGACCACATCGGCGGGCGGACCGGCAGGACGGGATGCGGCGCGGCGGCGCCGCTGCCTCGGGGCGGGTTCCGGCTGCGGCTCCGCGATTGTCTTGGACTGGGTTTCGGATTCGGAGGGGGTTTCCGTCCCGGAGGCATCCTCCTCCAGAATTTCCTCCCCCAGTTGCGGTGCACGAGCCTCGAGCACGGCGGTCACCGCATCGTCCACCACCACGGAGGAGGCGCTGCGCAGCTCGTGCCCGAGCTGCGCGAGTTCAGCCAGCAGTTCTTTGCTGGTGATCCCAAGGTGCTTGGCGAGCTGGTGGACGCGGGGACGCGCGGGCAGCTCGGAGGCAGCGGATTCTTGATTGGCTTCGGTCATGTACGACTCCTTCGGGCGCATTGGCGCCAGCTCCGGCGTGGCTCGCCACGCCTCTCAAGACTCAAGGTCAACCGGAAAGCATCGGGGCCTCCGCGGTCGAGTTCATCGTCGCGGTATTCAGCCCCGGGCTGCCTCTCGGCGGCACCGGCGGTGCTTGACCTGGTGATCATTGTTCCACAACTTGTCCACCCCATGAGCCCCTGACCCCACCCCTACCTACAATGACCGGTCATGAAAACCCCACCCCGTCTGCTGGCGCCACTCTTGTTCGTCTGCCTTGCAGCGACGAGTTGCTTCGGCACCCCCAAGCCAAGCCCCAGCATCAGCGTCCCTTCCAGCTCCCCAACGGATCCCGAACCAAGCCCCAGCAACCCCTCCAGCTCCCCAACGGATCCCAAGCCAAGCCCCAGCAACCCCTCCGGCTCTCTAGCGGATCCCAACGCAACTCCCGAGACTCGGAATCTCCTGCAGAGGCTTCACGCCCAACAGGGAAAGGGGATTCTCTTCGGGCACCAGCATGACCTGTCCATGGGTTTCACCTTCAATACCGGCGACGGCAAAGCCTCCGACACCCTCACGGCAGTCGGCGACCATCCCGCAGTTTTTGGTTGGGACAGCCTTGTCCTCGACGGCGACGAAGCCCCCGGCGATCCCGACGCCACCCGGGAGACGAACCTCAATGCCCTCATCCGCATGTTCAAACAGGCCGATGAACTGGGAGGGGTCAACACGCTGACCATGCACCTGCCGAATCCCCTCACCGGCAGAGATTTCTACGACACATCGGGGGATGCGGTTGCCGCGATCCTACCGGGTGGCGCCAGACATTCAGATCTGACCGCCCGCCTGGACCGGGTTGCCGACGCCATCGCCGGAGCCAAACGTCCGGACGGCACCCCGATCCCGGTGATCCTGCGTCCTTGGCACGAACGAAACGGTAGCTGGTTCTGGTGGGGTGAGGGGCACGCCACCAATCAGCAGTACGTGGAACTGTTCCGGTTCACCGTCGAATATCTGCGTGATACACGAGGCCTGCACAATCTGCTTTACGCCTACTCCCCCAACTCCCCGCTGAACGCTGACCCGGGAACCTACCTGAACGGATACCCGGGTGACGACTACGTGGACATCTTCGGGTACGATTCCTACGACGAAACCGGGAACGGTCAGGAATGGCTCAAATCCGTCACCGCTGATTTGGCGATGGTGGTCAAGCTGGCTGATGCCCACGGGAAGGTTCCCGCTTGGACCGAGTTCGGACCGTATGAGGGCGTCCAGCCAGAACCACACTGGTTCACCTCGGTTCTGGGAGCGCTGCAGGCCGACGAAAACGCCAGCCGCATCGCGTGGATGATGACCTGGGCGAACTACGGCCATGGCGATCGCGAATACGCTTACATTCCCTACCCCGCCCACGGCAGCTACCCGGAGCATCCTCTGCTGGCCGATTTCCGGGCCTTCCACGACGCCTCCTCGACCGTCTTCGCCAAGGAATGGAAACAGTGATCCCACAAGACTCCCGCCGCCACACCGCCGGACCGCCACCAGGAGACACGCCACGGCCCGTCAGCAGGGCTGCTTGTGGTGGTTCCGGGGCCACGATGGCATAGTGGAATCGCTGTCGCGACACCGTTTCCGAAGGAGCTGAAATGACCGCGAAACCCCCCACCGTCGTGTTCGCCGGAGATTCCATCACGGACACTGGGAGGGATCGGGTGAGCGGCTCCTTGGGAAACGGTTACGTGGCCAAACTGGCGAAGGGACCCCTCACCTTCGCTCGGGTGGTCAACGCGGGTGTCAGCGGTGACCGTATGGCGGATCTGGAAGCACGCTTCGAGGGCGACGTGCTGGCTGAGAACCCCGACTTGGTGAGCATTTTCATAGGCATCAACGACACCTGGCAGGCAGTCACCGGGGGGGCTGCCTCGCCGCTCGGGGATTTCGAGGCTGCCTACCGTCACCTGATCGAAAGTCTCGACGAGACACCCGCCGTACTGATGGTGCCGTTCGTGGCGCCCGTCACCCCCGACCAAGAGGGTTGGCTCTCAGACCTGCAGCCGCGACAGGACCTGGTGCACCGCCTGGCAGCGGAGTACGGTTGCGCCGTCGTCGATCTGGGTTTGATGATCCGCGAGTACTCATCGGAGTACGAGAACGAGGAAATGGCCGAGGACGGTGTCCACCCCACCGACCTAGGGCACAAGCTGATCGCCGAGGCCTGGGAACGCGAGGCCCGTACCCGTTTTGAAGCGCTGCGCCAGTAGCGGCGAAACCCCTTCCCCGAACCCTGCCGCGCGCGGGTCACGAATCGGTTTCTTGCTCCCGGGTGAGCAGGTCCCGGGCCTCCCCCGCGACGATCAGCGATCCCGCCACCAGCACCCCGGCGACAGGCCCTGCAGCATCGGCCAGCAGCGTCGCCAGCTCCAGCGCGTCCGCCACGTCCGGGGCCTTCTGCACCTTCCCGGCGGGCCAGATTTCCTCCGCCGTGCGTGCCAGTTCGTCGACGGGCAGGGAACGTGAGGTGCCCCGGGCGCGGGTCACCACCACTTGGTCCATGGCAGAGGCGAAGATCTCCAGCACCCCGGCGGTGTCCTTGTCGGCCATCATTCCGACCACACCGATCAGCGGTTGGAAGGCGAACGCCTCCCGGCACGCCTCGATGGTGGCCAGCGCAGCCTGCGGGTTGTGGGCGGTGTCGACGACGATCGCCGGTGAGGTGCGCACCAGTTCGAGTCTGGCCGGGGCTACCACCGAGGCGAACCCCTCTTCGATGACCCCGGGTTCGAGGGGTTGACCGCCCAGAAAAGCCTCGACGGACGCCACGGCGAGCGCGGCGTTGCGGGCCATGTGGGCTCCGTGCAGGGGAAGGAAGAGGTCTCCCACCGGCCCGCCCCCGGACTGGATCCGGATCACCTGCCCGCCCACCGCGGGACGGCGTTCCAGCAGCCCGAAGTCCGGGCCCTCCGCTTTGACCACGGCGCCGACCTCGACTGCACGGGCCAGCAGCACCCGGGCCGCTGCGGGTTCCTGCCCGGCCAGCACCGCCGTCGCGCCCGGTTTGATGATGCCCGCCTTCTCGGATGCCACCTTTTCCAGCGACTCCCCGAGGATGTGGGTGTGGTCGAGGCCGATGGGGGCCACGACCGAGACCTGCGGGGTGGCGACGGATGTGGCGTCCCAGCTGCCGCCGAGCCCGACCTCGACCACGGCGACGTCCACGGGGGCGTCGGCGAAGGCCGCGTAAGCCATGCCAGTGATGACCTCGAAGAAGGTCATGGCGATCCCATCCAGTTTCCGTTCGTCCACCATCCGGACGAAAGGTTCTATCTCGCCCCAGACCTCGGCGAACCTCTCCTCGGAGATCGGTTCCCCGTCAATGGAGATCCTCTCTCGGGCGTCACTGAGGTGGGGGCTGGAAAACCTTCCGGTGCGCAGCCCTGCGGCGCGCAGCAACGCGTCGGTCATGATGCAGGTCGATCCCTTGCCGTTGGTTCCCGCCACCTGGATCACGGGGGTGGCCCGTTCGGGATTTCCCATCAGATCCATCAGGGTGGAGATACGACTCAAGGCCGGGCCGACGCGGTGTTCGGGCCAGCGGGATGTGAGTTCGGCTACGAGGGCGACGTGTTCCATGATGGGGATATCCTAGTGACGCGGTTACTATGTTCTGTGTGATGAGCAGATACCCCGAGCCTTCTGTGCGCCACTGGCCAGACTGGGTGGGATTGGTGGCGCGTCTGATACCCGGTGCCGTCTTCCTCTATGCGGGAATCATGAAAATCGGGGACATGGATGGCTTCGCCTTCGATATTCGCGCTTATCAGCTGGTCAGCTGGGATCTGTCTCGGATGCTGGCGTACGTCCTTCCGGTGGTCGAGATCGCCATCGGGGTCCTGCTCATAGTGGGGCTGCTCACACGCTGGGCGGCGCTGGTCACGGCGTTGCTGCTGATCGCCTTCGTGGGCGGCATCGTCTGGGTCTGGAGCCAAGGAATCAGCATCGACTGCGGCTGCTTCGGACATGGCGGTGAAGTGACGCCCGGGAACACCCAGTACCCCCAGAAACTGGCCGAGAACCTGTCGATGACCGCGCTGTGCGGCTGGTTGGTGGTGCGGCCGCGTTCCCTTTTCAGCTTGGATCAGGCACTTTTCGGCTCACCCATTCGTTTCAGCGAGGAGAGCCGCGACGACATCGCCGAAACGGCGGAAACCGAGGAGTGAATTCTTAACCCATGGCCAACAATTCGAACCTGAGCAAACGCGCCGCTCTCAGGAAACAGCAAGAACTGGAAGCACGCCGCAAACGCAATGCCAGGATGCTCGGCGTCGGTCTTGGCGTGCTGGCCCTCGTGGTGGTGGCATTCATAATCGTCATCGTCGCAAACGCGATCGGCAGCAAGGCCCCGGCCGCCGAGCAGCTCACCCCCCCGAACGCCACCGAGGGACACGGCATCGCCATCAAGAGCAAGAACACCCAGCCCGCGGGCGACGTACCGAACGTGGTGGTCTACGAGGACTACCAGTGCCCCGCCTGCAAGGCGTACGAGGCCCAGTACGGCAACGCTTTCCAGCAGCTCATCGACGAGGGCAAGATCACCCTCGAGATCCGGACTGCGTACTTCCTCAACGACGCCAACAAGACCGTGAACAAGAACTCTTCCGAACGCGCCGCGCTGGCGGCAGCCGCCGCCGACGCGGTCGGCAAGTACCGCGAGTACCACAAGGTGGTCTACGACAACCAGCCCGACCACGAGGGGGACGGCTACACCGACCAGCAGCTTCGGGTCGATTTCGCGGCCAAGGCCGGAATCACGGGAGACGACCTGGCAACCTTCCAGAAGCTCTACGACACCAAGGCCTACGCCGACTTCGCGAAGAAATCCTTCGAAGCCATGGGCGAGGCCGGGATCACTGGCACGCCGGCACATATCGTCAACGGCAAGAAGATCAGTCTCGAGAGCCTCTCCTCGAGCGATCCGCAAACCGTGCTGACCGCCATCCAGTCCGCCGCTTCGGGTTCCAACTGATCAACGGACCCGATGTGTCCGGGCCGCCGGGAGACCCCGGCGGCCCGGACACGTCACAGGGTGCGACTTTTACCTCATCCGCCGCGCACAACTACGATTCCCTATCATGACGAACCCTGCTTACAGCTCCGGCCTGCCCACCAAGCCCGCTCTCGAGGGTCTCGAGAGCAAATGGGGACAGGTGTGGCGCGAGGATGGCACCTACACGTTCCGGCGCCCCGCTTCCCGTGAGCAGGTGTTCTCCATCGACACCCCGCCACCCACGGTTTCTGGGTCACTGCACGTGGGCCACGTCTTCAGCTACACCCACACCGACACCATCGCCCGCTACCAGCGGATGCGCGGCAAGGAGGTGTTCTACCCGATGGGCTGGGACGACAACGGCCTGCCCACCGAACGCCGCGTCCAGAACTACTATGGTGTGCGCTGTGACCCGTCGCTCCCCTACGACGAGGACTTCATGCCCCCGGCCAAGCCGGATCCGAAACGCCAGATGCCCATCTCGCGCCGCAACTTCATCGAGCTGTGCGAGAAACTGACCGCTATCGACGAGAAGGTCTTCGAGGACCTATGGCGATACCTGGGCCTGTCGATCGACTGGGACACCCTCTACACCACGATCGCCCCAGCCACGCAGGCTGTGGCTCAGCGGGCCTTCGTACGCAACCTCGCCCGCGGCGAGGCCTACCTGAGTTTCGCCCCTACCATGTGGGACGTCACCTTCCAGACGGCGGTGGCGCAGGCGGAACTGGAATCCCGTGAGCATCCGGGCGCCTACCACCGCATCGCCTTCCACGGCATTGACGGACCGGTGTTCATCGAAACCACCCGCCCCGAGCTGCTGCCCAGCGTCTGCGCCCTGATCGCCCATCCTGACGACGAGCGCTACCAGCACCTGTTTGGGACAACCGTCACGTCCCCGGTCTTCGGGGTCGAGATCCCGGTCCTGGCGCACACCGCCGCCGAACCCGACAAGGGCGCCGGCATCGCCATGTGCTGCACCTTCGGTGACCTCACCGACGTGCAGTGGTGGCGGGAACTCGATCTGCCAACCCGCACCGTCATCGGCCGTGACGGCCGCCTCCAGCGGGAGGTCCCCGAGTGGCTCACCAACGCCGAGCCCTGGGCCGGACTGGCCGGGAAGACAGTATTCTCAGCCCGGGCCGCCGTCGTTGAACTGCTGCGCGCCTCCGGGGATCTCGATGGGGAACCAAAACCCATCTCCCGGCCCGTCAACTTCTATGAGAAGGGGGACAAGCCACTGGAGATCGTCGCCACCCGCCAGTGGTACCTGTACAATGGCGGCCGCGATGAGCAGCTGAAGGACGACCTGCTGAAGCGCGGCTCAGAGCTTGCCTGGACCCCGGAACACATGCGCCACCGCTACGACAACTGGGTGGGTGGCCTGAACGGCGACTGGTTGATCTCACGGCAGCGTTTCTTCGGGGTGCCCTTCCCGGTCTGGTATCCACTCGATGCCGACGGCGAACCGCTCTATGACCAGATGATCGTCGCCGACGAGACAAGTCTGCCCATCGACCCCGTCACCGCGTGCCCACCCGGATACGAGGAATCACAACGCGGGATTCCGGGTGGGTTCATCGCCGACCCCGATGTGATGGACACGTGGGCGACTTCCTCGCTGACCCCGCAGATCGCGTCCGGCTGGGAGCGCGATGAGGAGCTGTTCAACCTCACCTTCCCGATGGACATCGCCCCCCAGGGGCACGACATCATCCGCACCTGGTTGTTCTCCCGGATCGTGCGCGCCAATTTCGAGAACCACTCGCTACCATGGCGGCGCACCACCATCTCGGGTTTCGTCACCGATCCGGACCGTAAGAAGATGTCCAAGTCCAGGGGCAACGTGGTGGTTCCCTCCGACATCCTGGAGCGTTTCGGATCCGACGCAGTCCGGTGGCGTGCCGCCATGGCCCGTCCCGGCATGGATTCGCCGTTCGACCAGTCGCAGATGAAGGTGGGTCGTCGACTGGCCATGAAAATTCTGAACGCGGGTAAGTTCGTTCTCGGCCTGGCTCCCGAGGCCGGAGATCCCACCTCCGTCACCAACCCGGTTGACCAAGCGCTGCTGACGTCACTATCGGATGTGGTCACCGCCTGCACCAAGGCATTCGACTCCTTCGACTACACCCAGGCCCTTGAGTCCGCGGAGTCCTTTTTCTGGTCCTTCTGCGACGACTACCTGGAGCTGGTCAAGGAACGCGCCTACGGTTCCCAAGGTCCCGAGGCGCAGGCCTCCGCGCAGTCAGCCTTGGCCATTGCCCTCGACGTGCAACTGCGGTTGTTCGCCCCGTTTCTGCCGTTCGTGACGGAGGAAACCTGGTCCTGGACCCATGGTTCCTCCATCCACCGTTCCCCCTGGCCCATCACCGGAGAGCTGGTGATTAACGGCGACCGGCAGCTGCTGACCGACGTCGCATCGGTGCTGATCACGGTTCGTGGGGCCAAATCGAACGCGAAGGTGTCCATGAAAACCCCGGTCCGGAAGGCCGTCTTCCTGGGCGATCAGGCCACCTTGAAACGCCTGAAGACCATCGAGGAAGACCTTCGTGCCGTCGGTCACATCACGGGCGAGGTGGTGTGGAAGACCGCCGAGGATCCCCTGACCGTCGAGGTGGAGCTGGAAGCGCCCCCCACCGCCTGAAAACAACTTGGAAAGGGGGTCATCGCTGGTAAAAGCAGCGATGACCCCCTTCGAGTTGCAGGTTCATCCGAGGAAGGCTGCCGGGGGCAGCTCCGGGGGTGTCATCGCGGGTTTTTCCTCCAGGCGGGCCAGAGCTTCGTCGACCGCGACGTCGAGTTGTAGATCCTCGCCATTCTCCCAGTCGGATGGCTCCAGGGGAACCTCGATGTCGGGGTCGGTTCCGTGGTTCTCCACCCCGAAACCATGCCGGTGGAAGGCAAAAGCGTAGCGGGGCTGGGTCACGCTGGTGCCATCAACCAGCTCGAACCGTCCATCGATCCCGATCACACCGCCCCAGCTGCGCTCCCCCACCACGGGGCCGAGCCCGAGGTTCTGGGCGGCGGCAGTGATGATGTCGCCGTCGGATCCCGCGTAGGGATTGGTGATGAATACAACCGGGCCGCGCATGCCCTGTACCGGATACGGTTCCGGGGAATCCATGTGCCGGGCATAGCCCCAACCGACGACGGTCCGCGTCAAACGTTCCAGCACCAACGACGACGTGTGTCCACCGCCGTTGTACCGCACGTCCACCACCACCGCCTCACAGCGGGAGGCCTGTTCGATGAGCCGGTGAAATTCGGCCCAGCCCTCAGCCATCATGTTCGGGACGTGCACGTAGCCGACCCGTCCCCGTGAGCGCTCCCTGACCCGTGCGACCCGGGAGGCCACCCATTCGTGGTAACGCAACCCGGCCTCGCTGGCCACGGGAACCACCGCCACCCTTCGTCTCGATTCGCCTCGGGCCAAGGTCAGTTCGACGGCGGTGCCCGCAGCTCCCAGCAACAGGGCATTGATGTCGGGGACTCCCACGGTGGGTTTTCCGTCGACAGCCACGATCACGTCCCCCGCCCGGGCTGCCACACCCGCCGCGCGCAGCGGGGAACGGGCCTTGGGGTCGGAGGATTCACCGTCGAGGATACGGTTGATGACGACCTCGCCCTTGTCGTTGCGCCCCAGATCCGCGCCCAACCAGGCCACCTTCGCCTCCCCGTACCCGCCAGTGGGGGTGACGTAGGCGTGGGAGGTGTTGAGTTCCGCGTTCGTCTCCACGAGCACGTCGACCAGGTCGTCATGGGTGGTGATCCGTTCCAGCAGCGGCCGGTAGCCCGCGCACACCGCATCCCAGTCGATGCCGTTCATGTCCTCGCGCCAGTAGTGGTCGCGCATCAGCCGGGCATTCTCGTTGAACATCTGCCGCCACTCGTCGCGCGAAAGCAGCTGGCGGCGCAGCCGGTTCAGGTTCACGGCGATGCGGTCCTCGTCATCGGTCCGCGCATCAGCTGGCTGCACCCACAGGTCATCGCCGTTGCGGACCACCAGGTGTCTGCCATCCCCACTGACCTCTGCGTCGTCGCAGGCATCAACGACAACGGTCAGTTTGCGTTTGGTGATGTCATAAGCCTCGACGCCATCTTTCATTGCCTGTCCCGGCAGCTGTCCGGAGCCGAGCACTCCGGCATACGGAGCGAGACGCCGCCACAGGACACCGCTGGCCGTCGCGCGGAGAGCGTCGTAGCGGCCGGCCGATACTGGTAGTGGAACCATCCGGTCCTCTGCGCCCTCGGCGTCCAGAGCCACGTCCACGTCGAGTTTCCCGGACTCCTTCTCCGGTTTGCTCTTTTTCGCATCCGCTTCTGGCCCTTCGTCCTCACTAATGGCCCAGCCGTCAGCCGACGGTCCGAAAGGGACAGGATCCTCCGCACTCAGGGGGATCACGTAGGGACGCACGGTGTTGGTGAAACCGAGATCGAAATTGATCTCGTCGTAGGCGGGATCGATGGTTCGGCTCGACAAGAAGTACAGGTAACGGCCATCGTGGCTGAAGGTGGGAGAGAAGTCGTTGAACTGTCCACGGGTCAGTTCGAATGACCGGTCCTCCGTGAGGTCGTGGCCGACCAGCCGCCCCAGCGCACCCTCGTTCCCGACCGTTTCCCGCCACACCAAGTAACGCCCGCCGGGGCTGAAGGCCAGGCCCGTCGCCTCTCCCTGCCGCGACCTGCCCACCTTCCTGACCGTATTCCCTGCGACGTTCACCACGAGCACCGCGCCGTCATGGGAGGCCACGGCTACCTCGGAACCCTCTGGGTTCGCCGCGAGGGCGAGCACTCGGCCCAACTTGCCGTGCCCGATCCGGTGGAGATCATCCTGGCCGTCGAGGGAGGCGATCTCGAGGCAGTCCTCACCCTCAGCGTCGGTGGCCCAGATGCCCTTTCTCGTGTTCCCGAGCGGAATGGCCTCCCGGATTCGCACGCCGGGCAGGGCACTCAGGACGCGGGCCGGACCGGAACGGTGGGTCAGGAACCACGCCTGTCCCCGCCACTCCACGAGGGAACCATCCCCGCCGTGATCTGGCGTCACGGACTCCAAACGGTCCAGCGCCTCGACGGTGACGGGAAGTGGTTCGCCCAGCGCCAGGTCGACCGGGATCTCCCGCGGTTCGGCATCCAGGGAGTCGAGGACGTGAAGCCTCCCGCGGGCGTGGAAGACGACCCGCCTGCCGTCCGTCGTGGCGTCCCGGCAATACCCGTCTGTGAACGTGTGCGCGGTGTGGGCCCGCAGGCCGCTGCCATCCGGTTCCACGCTCCACACCTGGGCCTGTTCCCCCGGCTTATCCGGGAGCCGCGCTCCAAGGTCCGATGTGAAGACGATGCGCTCCCCCACCCAGCAGGGACCGGCCAGACTCGCGGTCTCCCCGGGAAGCAGACGTGTCCAGTTTTCCTGCTGCGCGTCGGACACCCAGGCCCGGTTGACCATGCCGCCCCGGTAACGCTTCCACTGCTCCGGGCCGCGGAAATTCGGGGATGTCAGTACGACCCGGCCGGCCGGGTTCCGATCCGCGGCCGAGGCGGGTCCCCACGGCAGTCGCTCCAGTTCACCATCCAAGGAAACCGAGTACAACCAAGAAAGTGCCCGCAGAGCCTCGTTGTGCATGGAAGCCACCAGCACATGGCCCTCGTCCAGCCAGCCGCACACCTGCACACGAGAAGCGCTCAACCATGTGAGGCGGCGCCTGCCGCCCTCCAGATCGAGAACGTGAAGATCCTGGTTGCCCGGCTCGCCGGCCACGAACCCCACTCGTCTGCCCGAGGGTGAGAAACGGGGGCTTCGCACTGGAACGTGTTCGGAGGTCAGGCGGTGTGCCCGACCTCCCGAGATCGTCGTCAACCACAGATCGTCGTCGGCGACAAAGACCACCTGGTCCTCATTGACGTGTGGGTAGCGCAAGTAGCCAGGAATCATGGCGCCAAACCTACCCGAAGAAAAGCCGGGAGACGTCAGGCCGACAAGTCCCGGCGCCTAGCCACACGGGAGGAGGCCACCAGCTCAGGTTGCGCTTTTCCAAGAACGGCCTCGCGGGTCACGACGACCTGCGCCACGTCCTCCGCGGAGGGCACCTCGAACATCACGTCGAGCAGCAACTCCTCGAGGATCGCCCGCAGACCACGGGCCCCGGTGCCACGCTCCAGGGCGAGCTCCGCGATGGCGTCGATGGCCTCATCGGTAAAGTCCAGCTGCACCCCGTCGAGCTCGAAAAGGCGCGAGAACTGTTTGGTCAGGGCGTTGCGGGGCTCGACGAGAATCCGGTTCAAGGCCTCGCGGTCCAGCGGCGATACCGTCGAGATCATGGGAAGACGCCCGATGAACTCCGGGATCAAACCGAACTTGTGCAGGTCCTCGGGACGAACCTCGGAGAAGGGATCGGTCACTTCCTTCCGGGCCGAGGTGTCGACGCTGAAACCGAGGGGCCGCTTCCCAATACGGGAATTGATGATTTCGTCGAGACCGGCGAAGGCCCCGCCGACGATGAACAACACCTTGGTGGTGTCGATCTGGAGGAAATCCTGATGCGGATGCTTACGCCCGCCCTGGGGCGGAACCGAGGCTACGGTTCCCTCAAGGATCTTCAACAGCGCCTGCTGCACTCCCTCACCGGAAACATCGCGGGTTATCGATGGGTTTTCAGATTTGCGCGCGACCTTGTCGATCTCGTCTATGTAGATGATCCCGGTCTCGGCCTTCTTGATGTCGAAGTCTGCCGCCTGAATGAGCTTCAGGAGGATGTTCTCGACGTCCTCACCCACGTAGCCAGCCTCGGTGAGGGCCGTCGCATCAGCCATTGCGAAAGGCACATTGAGCATCTTCGCCAAGGTCTGAGCAAGATATGTCTTCCCGCAACCAGTGGGCCCGATCAGCAGAATGTTCGATTTTCCCACCTCGACGGACTCTTCACCCTGGCGTGAACGACCGATCCGGGTCTGTTCGGAGGTGATGCGCTTGTAGTGATTGTAGACGGCGACCGCGAGTGCTTTCTTGGCCGCATCCTGTCCGATCACGTACTGGTCGAGGAAATCACGAATCTCCTTGGGCTTTGGGAGTTCTTCTTGCAGCCCGAAGGTTTCAACCCTGGGAAATTCTTCCTCAATGATTTCGTTGCACAACCCGATGCACTCATCGCAGATGTAGACGCCATCACCCGCGATGAGGCGCTTGACCTGTTTCTGCGACTTGGTGCAGAAGTTGCACTTGAAGACCTCGCTGGTCTCACCGATCCGTGGCACCGAAAACTCCACTCTGTCCGTCAATTAACGACTGGCCACAACCTTACTCGTCAGGGTGTCATTCCGTGGCGCAACACCCTGACGAGTCCCAAGGTTCAGGCCCCGACATCCTTGAGGGAGGTCAGGATGTCGTCGACGATTCCATATTCCACGGCCTCCTGAGCGGTCAGGTACTTGTCGCGTTCGATGTCGCGACTGACCTTCGTAACGGCCTGCCCGGTGTCGGCGGCGAGCATGTTCTCCATCAGCTCGCGGATACGCATGATCTCCTTGGCCTGGATCTCCAGGTCGGAGCTCTGCCCATAGCCCCCCTCCGTCGCTGGCTGGTGGATGAGGATGCGACTGTTGGGAAGAGCCAGACGCTTACCTTTGGTGCCCGCCGCAAGCAGGAGCGCGGCAGCGGAGGCGGCCTGCCCGAGACAGACGGTCTGGATGTCCGGCTTGATGTATCGCATGGTGTCGTAGATGGCGGTGAGGGCCGTGAACGAACCACCGGGCGAGTTGATGTAGATGGAGATCTGCCGTTCCGCATCCATCGACTGGAGGCACAGCAGCTGGGCCATCACCGCGTTGGCGATGTCATCGCTGATCGGGGTGCCGAGAAAGATGATCCGGTCCTCGAACAGCTTCGTGTAGGGATCGACGCGACGCATGCCGTAGCTGGTGCGTTCCTCCCACTGGGGGATGTAGTAGTTGCTGGTCACTTGTTGGGAGCCTCCGAGTTGATCTGGGACGCACGCTCGTAGACGTGGTCGATGAAACCGTATTCGAGAGCCTGCTCGGCCGTGAACCAGCGGTCCCGGTCCGAGTCGGCCTCGATCTGCTCCACGCTTTGGCCGGTGTGCTGCGCGATGAGCTGGGCCATGGTCTTCTTGATGTGCAGTGACTGTTCCGCCTGGATCCGGATGTCAGAGGCAGTGCCACCCAGCCCACCGGAGGGCTGGTGCATCATGATGCGGCTGTGCGGCAGGGCGTAACGCTTGCCGGGGGTGCCCGCTGAGAGCAGGAACTGTCCCATGGAGGCCGCGAGCCCCATCGCCACCGTGGCGACGTCGTTGCTGATCCACTGCATGGTGTCGAAGATGGCCATGCCGGAGTCGACGGACCCGCCGGGGCTGTTGATGTAGAGGTAGATGTCGGAGTTTGGGTCCTCGGCGTTCAGCAGCAGCATCTGGGCGCAGATTGCGTTCGCATTCTCGTCACGCACCTCGGATCCCAGAAAGATGATGCGGTTGGCCAGCAGGGATGAGTAGACGTTGTCCGTCATTCCCAGACCTGGAGCCTGCTGGGCCGCCATTGAGATGTCGTTTCGCTTGTCGGTCACGCCATACAACGTACCGACTCCGGGCGATTTTCCAAGGACGGCCCGCCCGTATCACTCAGTAGCGACGCCTACCCCGAAATCGTCGCAATCATCGGCCCCTCCGGGATCGCCGGTCTTCCCGGAATCACCGGCGGCCACGGATTCCCCGCAGTCGCTGGTATCCACGGAATCGGGGTTCGAGGAGATCAGGGCACCCACCCAACGGGCTCTCGGGTCGTTGTCGAGCAGGAGGGATTTCACCATGAGCGTCAACGGCAGGGCCAGGAGGGCGCCGAGAGCGCCGAAGACCGCGGTCCACAGCAACAGCGACACGAAGGAGACCACCGGGGTGATACCCACGGCGTCGCCGGTGAACTTCGGCTGGATCACGGACTGGATCACGAAGTTCAGGGCGCAGTAGGCGAAGACCACAATCAACGCCTCAGTGGGCCCCTTCTCAAGGAAGGCCAGCAGCGCGGGCGGGATCAGCCCGATGAAGAAGCCTACGTTGGGAATGTAGTTGGTGATGAAACTCAACACCACCCACACCAGCGGGAGCGACACCCCGACGATCACGAGGACGATGCCGTCCAGAACTGCGACTATGAGGCCGAACAGGCTGGTCACCAGCCAGTACCTGCGGATGCCCAGGGCGAATCCCTCCAGGGAGCTCGTGAAACTGGGATGCAGCCTATCGGTGATGGTCAGTCGTTTGGCCATCGAGGGCAGGTCGGCCACCAGGAAAGCCAAGCAGATCAGTATCACGGTCATGGTGCCCGTGGCACCCGACGCCTGGCTGACGACGTTGCCCACGAGATCGAGCACGTTGGACGGCGAAACCGCCTTGAGCTGTTCCAGCAGCGCCGCCTCGTCAAAGCCCAGCGTGCCCAACCACGTGATCAACTGCTTGTAAAGCTGGGTGAACTGAGGTCCGTAGGAGGTGAGCGAAGTCACCATGGAGGTGCCCGCCCACACGATGCCTCCTGTGGCGAGCACCATGACCAGCAGCAGCATCACACCGGTGATCAGGGCCGCCAACGCACGGGGCACGTGATGCTTCTCGAGCCACCGGTACACCGGGTAGGCGGTGATCACCAGGTTGATGGCGAGGAAAGTGGGGGCCAGTACCGAGCTGAACTCTTTGAACAAGCCGAGGGTGAGTGCGACGGCACCCAGCACCACGACGGCCATCACGAACAGGGGAAACCTGCCCGTGCCGGGCTTCTCGACGGCCCCCACCACCTCACTCCGGCTTCTCAGCTTCGGGGGTCTCCTGGGTCTCGGTTTCCCCAGCTTCGGGGGTCTCGGTTTCCTCTTCTGCCTCGGGGGCCTGCGGGGTCATCTCGACGGGTTCCCCCTCGGAGTCGGTCACCTTCGCGGCCTCACAGATGGCGGCGAGCGCCTTGCCACGGCGGATCTCCTGCTGCCACTCGAACATATGGTTGTGTTCCATCATGTGGTTGACCACTTCCTGCGGCGTGGTGCGCTGCTCGGTGGCCCTGCGAAGGATCAGCTCGGTGAACTCCTGCTGGGAGACGGGAATCTCGTTGTCGTCGACGTACTTGTCGAGGAGCAGCTGCGCGCGCAGCGCCTGGGTGGAACGCTCGTCCACCTGCGCCCAGAACGCGTCGACATCCTCCGCGTCCTCATCCTCGGCCTGCTCCAGGTAGGTTTCGACGGTCAGCCCGGCCCGCGCCAGCTGATCGGAGATCTGGTTGCGGCGAGCCTCAAGCTCGCGGGCCAGCACGGCGACCGGCACCTCGAACTCGACCTGTTCGAGGGCAGCCTCCAGGATCTTGTCCCGGGCCTCGGCGACCTGTTCAGCCTTGGCCTGGGCCAAGACCGCCTTGGACAGGTCCTCGCGCATTTCCTCGACGGTGTCGAACTCGGAGATCAACTGGGCGAACTCGTCATCCAGCGCGGGCAACTCCTCCTCAGCCACCTGCGTGACGGTGACCGTGATGTCGGCCTCCTGACCGCGGAAGGGACCACCGATCAGGGTGGATGCGAAGGTCTTCGACTCTCCCGCTTTGAGGCCGCGAACGGCCTCGTCGAGTCCGTCGAGCATCCCGGACTCCTCACCGACGGTGAGGGTGACGCCTGCGGCGGAGGCCTCAGGCAGCTCTTCCCCGTTCTGGGACGCGGTCAGGTCGACGGTGAGAACGTCGCCCTCCTGGGCCTCGCGGTCGAGCTCCGTGGTGGTGGCGAACCTCTTGCGGAGCAGCGCGATGCGTTCCTCCACCTCATCTTCGAGCGACGGCAGGGCATCGACCGTGGTCTCGATGGCGGTGAAGTCCGGAAGGTCGAACTCGGGTCGGATGTCGACCTCGGCCGTGAACTCGACGAGTTCGCCGTCCTCCAGTTTGGTGATCTCGATCTCGGGCTGGGCAAGTGGCACCGCCTTGGCCTCAACCATGGCCGCCTCGTAGGCGGGCTGGATGGCCTCATTGATGGCCTCCTGGAGGACCACTCCCCGGCCGAAACGCTGATCGATGACGACGGCAGGCACCTTGCCCTTGCGGAATCCGGGGATGCTGACCTGCTCTGCGATCTCCTTGTACGCCTTGTCGAGATGGGGCTTGAGATCAGCGAAGGGGATCTCTACGGTTAGCTTGACCCTCGTGGGGCTCAGCTTCTCTACGGTGCTGGGCACGAAACGACTCCTGAACTTGAAATGGTCGCCGCAAGTTTAACCAAGGGCGTCCAGGCCGACCAACCGTGACGTGCGCACCTGCCGGATCGGCAGGGTCAGCCCCTACGATTGCTCCATGCCGAATCCCCTCATCGACTCGTTGCTGCAGGTCCTGTCCGACCGGCCTGACGACGTTCCGTTACGCCTCCACGTGGCGGAGCTTCTCATAGCTGATGGCCGGGGCGCGGAGGCCGTCCAGCACTGCGCCATCGCCCTGCAGCAGGACCCCTCGAATCAGCAGGCCCATGCGCTGCTCGGCCAGGCCTTCCCCACCCCTGCGACACCCTCCCCCGCCCAGGAAGCGCCTGTGGCGCCAATGCAACAGGCGCCTGAGCCGACCGACCACCCCCAGGACACCCCCACGGTCCCGGCATCACCACCCACCCCGGTCAACGAGGATCAGGCCGCCCCGACAGAACCGGGCCAGGACACGGGACAACCGGCAACGGAAACTGGACCGAAGCCGGGACAGGCGGGTTTCAGCTGGTCACGGGCGGAACAGCAGTTCAAGGACGGCCCGGCGCCGCGTTTCGTGGCGGATTCCGGATCCGGCGAACCGGAACTGGAACGGGTCCACGAAGATGACGGGGCGCGCCCCGAGGACGTCTGGGAAGTTGAGAGGACAACCCTCACCCTCGCCGACGTCGGCGGCATGGAACACGTCAAGGAGCGTCTGGAGGTTTCCTTCCTGGCCCCCATGCGCAACCCGGAGCTGCGGAAGCTCTTCGGCAAGAGCCTGCGGGGAGGCCTGCTGCTGTACGGACCCCCAGGGTGCGGCAAAACCTTCATCGCCCGCGCCGTGGCGGGAGAGATGGGGGCCTCGTTCATGAATGTGACCCTCTCGGACGTTCTCGACATGTTCCTGGGACAGTCGGAGGGCAAACTGCATGACCTGTTCCAGGCGGCCAGGCGCGCCGCTCCCGTGGTTCTGTTCCTCGACGAGCTGGACGCCATAGGGGCGAAACGCACGCTCACGCGCTTCAGCAGCATGCGCAACGTGATCAACCAACTTCTGCAGGAACTTGACGGCGTCGATACCAACAACGAGGGATTGTTCACGCTCGCGGCGACGAACGCGCCGTGGGACGTGGATTCGGCCCTGCGCAGACCGGGTCGCCTGGACCGCACCATCCTGGTGCTGCCACCCGACGAACCCGCCAGGATGGCCATCCTGAAACACGATCTGGTTCGCCGCCCCGTCGAGGGCATCAACCTGGCCAAGCTGGCCCGGGACACGGACGGATTCACGGGAGCCGACCTGAGCCATCTGTGCGAGAGCGCAGCAGAACTGGCGATGATCGACTCCGTCCGTTCCGGCAGGCCGCGCATGATCGGCATGAAGGATTTCACCACGGCCTTCAAACAGGTCCAGCCCTCCGCCAGGGCCTGGTTCGAGACGGCCCGCAACGTCGTCACCTACGCCGATCCAAACGGTGAATACGCCGACCTCGCCGCCTACATGAGGAAGAAGCGCCTGCTGTGACCGGATCCCAGCAGCAGCTGAGGCGCGCCGATGAGCTGATCGCCCTGGGCCGCCACGAGCAGGCGCTGGAACTGCTGTACCCCATGCTGGGTGACGGCGAGGCGGACCAGGCGCTGGTGCACTTTCACATATCCAGGGCCCACATCGTGGGAAATGACCTGGAACAGGCCGAATCCCATGCCCGGTCGGCACTGACTCTGGAGCCGGAGGACGCCGTCTCCCTGAGGTTGCTGGCCATCGCCCTGCACAGCCAGAAGAAATACCCCGAGGCCTTGAAGCTGCTGCAGGAAGCGATCCGCCTGGCCCCAGAGGATCCGTACAGCCATGTGCGGCTCTCCTTCACCTACTCGGAACTGATGTGGTTCACCATGGCCCGCTACGAGGCGGAAAAGGCCGTGGAGCTGGGACCGGATGATCCGAGCAGCTACATGGCCCTCGGCTTCGCGCTGTTCGAGACGAACCCGGAGGAAGCGGAACAGGCCTACCGAAAAGTGCTGGAGCTGGAACCCAGCCACGTGGACGCCAAACACAACCTCGCGATTCTGGCCCAGAACCAAGGAAACCTTGAGAAGGGAAGCTCCGGACTGGTACAGGTGCTCGCTGAGGCGCCGAGCAACAGAGATTCGGCCATGGTGTTGCACGGCTGGGTGTCGCAAGCCATCTGGACGGCGACGTTGACACTGTTCGTGGGTGGCTTCTTTGCTGCTCTGCTCAGTGCCGAGAGCCCGATTCCCGGGTTCGTCATCTCCCTTCTGCTGCTGGTGTTCATCACCTTCAAGACCTATCCGCATCTCAGGGCCATCCACAAGGGTGCAGGAAACCGGTTCCTGCGGAGCTTCTTCAGACAGGAACGACAGGTGACGGTCTGGGCCTGCCTCACCGTGCTCGCCTGGCTCGTCCAGTTCGGCAGCTTCCTGCTCGGCCTGATCTTTCCCGGGAGCAATGCGCAATTGTTCGCCTATGCCGCGCTACCCATGGTGGTAGCGGGTATCGTGCTTGGGGTGAAGTACGCGCTCCGGCGCACCAAGAACAGGACCAATACCTGACTTCCCTGCTCCTCACGCCTCCGAGCTGGGGATCTGTCGAGGAAGCTGCTAGACTCTCCGACGCTTCGCGGATGTAGCTCAATGGTAGAGCCCCAGTCTTCCAAACTGGCTACGCGGGTTCGATTCCCGTCATCCGCTCCAAGGCCCCGCGGGGTTCTCCACCTCACTGAGCCAAGCAGCTCAGTGCTACCCTCTGATTCCATGGCACGTCTTTTCATCTTGGAACTGACCTACCATCGCGGACTCGCTCCCGTCGAAGCCAACCTTCAGGCACACAAGAAGTATCTCGCCAAGAACTACTCCACCGGTCGTTTCCTGGCAAGCGGGCGCAAGGAACCCCGGAACGGGGGCGTCATCCTTGCGACAGGCACCCGAAAAGAAATGGAGGAGACCATCAGAACAGACCCGTTCACCATCAATGATGCCGCCAAGTACTCGATCACCGAGTTCCTTCCTTCAATGACTGCCGACTGCCTGTCCCTGTACCGGGAGACGCCGTAGCTGCCGCTCTCTCGCACGCCCGGGAGCTCAGTCATCACGGAGGATCAGCAGGTACCGTGGAGGTATGGAAACCCTTTTGAGACTCGTTGTGGGGGCAATCGCAACAGCAGCCGCTGTCTGGCTCATCCCGGGAATCCGCGTGGTCGCCGCAACCGATCAGCAGTACGTCCTGATCCTGCTCGGGGTGGCTGCGATCATGGGGGTGGTGAACGCCGTCGTCAAACCGTTCACCCAGGCACTGTCCTTCTGTCTCGTGCTGCTCACCTTCGGGCTGTTCCTGCTGGTTATCAACGCCGCCATGCTGCTGCTGACCGCCTGGGTGGCGCAGAAGTTCGGCATCGGTTTCTTCATCGACGGGTTCTGGCCAGCACTGTGGGGAAGCATCGTCATAAGCATCGTCAGCTCCCTGCTGGGTGGTGCCTTCGGAACCGAGAAGACCTGAGGGGGGTTCCCCCGTTGGGCACCTGCGAGGGCTTGCAGTAGACTGCGCAGGTCCCCTCAGCGGGGCATCCGGGACGTAGCGTAGTGGCTAGCGCGCCTGCTTTGGGAGCAGGAGATCGCAGGTTCGAGTCCTGTCGTCCCGACTCGGTCTCGTGAAGGATTCTGCACATCGCGAAACCCTTCCAGGAGCAATGGTGTAATGAAGAGGTCGCAGCCTCCTCCGAGGCGAGGTACACACGTTTCACAGGCAGCCCCCAGCGCTTCCTGAGCCGGGTCCAGTTCGCTTTGTCGGCGGCAGAGAACTTTGCCGCAAACAGGCTGCAAGCCCATCACGAGAGGAGCCAGCGTGCTGCTGGAGACCACCACAGCGGAATCGCTGACAGGAATCGCGGCCTGGGCCGTGGGGATCATGACCACCCTGGGCGGCCCGGGCGCCGCTTTCCTGATCGCCCTCGAGAACCTCTTCCCTCCCCTGCCCTCCGAAGTGATCCTTCCCCTGGCCGGTTTCTCCGCCGGCACCGGCACCTCGAACATGACCATTCTCACAGCGATCCTATGGTGCACCTTCGGTTCCGTCGCCGGCGCATGGGCCCTGTACGGGGTGGGTGCTTGGCTGGGACCGGACAGAACCCGCCGGATCCTGGCCAAGGTGCCACTGGTCAAGACCTCCGACATCGACCGCACCGAGGCGTTCTTCCGCCGCCGGGGAGGCTGGACCGTCTTCACGGGACGCATGGTGCCGGTGTTCCGGTCGCTGATTTCCATCCCCGCAGGGGTGACCCACATGAACCCGCTGCGGTTCACCTTCCTGACCACGGCCGGGGCCGCGATCTGGAACACCATCCTGGTGAGCGCCGGATACGCGCTGGGGGCGAATTGGAGCGTGGTCGAAGACTACGTGGGGATCTTCTCAAAGGTGGTCATCGCCGCGTGCATGGTCGCCCTGGTGTGGTTCATCGCCGTCCGGTTGCGCGCCTCGCGACGCGTCACCACCGACTGACCACCCGGCCCCACCGGGAACAGCCGCGATGGCGACCTCCCGTTTGACGCGACCCCTAAAATCAGGAGGGTTGTTCCCTACTCGGTTCGGAAGAGGAATTTCGACACACCGGTCCCAGCGGTCACCCGGTCCGCAGGTCCCAAAGATCGCCGGCAGGCGATCGCCGAACACGTCATCGCCCGGGAGCGGCGTCCAGGTCGAGAACCTGGCCTGGAGCATCGGCATCTCGACCACGATCATCTACCGGGACGTGGCGAACCTCGAACAGGCGGGCGTCATCCACCTCGACCGGGGCTTGGTACGCACAGTGGCAACCAGCCTGAGCAAAGCCGACGCAGAGTTCCGACTCCAGCAGAGCCGCGGATAAACACGCCATGACCGAGACCCTGGCCCTCGGTTCACCCCAGGAAGCTCCGTGATGCTGGACGACTCGACCACCGCGATGTGAATGCTGCGCGCCCTGCGGGACGTCCACCCCACTGACCGCAACACCACCTCTCTGCTGGGGGCCAACCAGGCGAAACATGTGGAAGGCGTACGTTTGCCTGATGGTGGGTGGCGAATACGAACGCTGAGCCCACGCGACGATGGGCCCACCCCATGACAGTCGAGGAGACATGGGACTGACCATAGTTGTCGGCGCCGACATAGCCGGAGTGAGCTACAAGGAAACCCTGGAGGCCGACGAGAGCGTGACGAAAGTCATCGACGTGGGCTTCCGGCTGGGCGAAAACATCGACTATCCGCACACAACGGCGAGAGGAGCACCGACGTGATGCACCGCCTCAAAACCCGCCGCAGGGAAATCTTGGTGGTGAAATCGACTGGATGAAAGTCGGGGTGCCCCTCGGGGCACCCCACCTTCCCTACTTTTCGCAGGCAACCCCATCGCCATCGCGGTCCAGTTTTGGACTGTACCCGGGGTCACCCCTGTAAAGCGGAGCGGCTCCGGCCTCCTTGGCCTCCTCACAGTTCTTGTAGCGCGCCTTGCCTTTTCCGGAAGAGCTCGAATCGGTTCCCTTCGACTTGGTATTCTTCTCCGGTTGTTCCGCCCGATCGGATCTAGGTGCAGGGCCCGATGTTGCAGTCGTCTCCGCCACTTCGGTCTTCTTCTCGGGGGCAGCCTCGGTCGCTTTGTTGCCCGCGGGCGTTTGGGTGGCGGTTGCCGCCGTCTTCGAACGATTTGATTCCACACCCTTGCTCCCGAGGTCGCAGCCGGATGCACCCAGTCCCACCAGACTAGCCACCACGATAGTCGTCAGCCATGTTTTGCGCCAAGCGGTTTTCACGCCGGTCATTTCTCCCCCATGCCTTTCTCAGCAATTCTCGTTTCACCGGGGAGTTTATACCCACTACTCCGCCCTGCACGCAACAGGTCGAGCGGGACCGTTTCTCACGTCCTGCCGCCGTAGTGGGCGCGGTAGGATTCCAGCAGCCCGCACAGCTGCTCTGCCTTCAGCCCACCGTAAGCGGCGTTGATCACACCCCCGGCACCGAAGACCTGTTCTGCGATCTCCCGGCCGGCTGAGCCCCCTGCCGCATCCGGTCGGTACGTGATCGCCACCACGGAATTCCCCGACAAGCTGGCCACCTCGAATCCGGCGATGTCGGCCCATCGTGAGCGGTGGGTTCTCTTCCCCGCCAGGGGCATCTCGAATCCGTCCTCGTCCAGCAGCAGGTACATGGGACGCGCCAGCATGTAGAAACACACGGGCAGGCCCAGCACCCCGAAGAATCCGACGCCCAGGAACCCCGCCAACCGGCTTTCCGGCGATCCGTAGAAAATCACGAACAGGGAGCCTGCCACGAAGGCCAGACAACAGAGGATCAAAAGAATTGTGCGTTTCTGACTTTGAGCCAAACGCACAGGAGGATATTCCATGGCTTCACCTCAACACATGTCGTTGTCCGTGAAGACAGCGTACCACCCGGGGCCCGCGAACCCCACCCGGAATGGAATCCGACCCGGGGAAATGGTTTGGAACCTGCCACGTTTTGACGACTGGAATTCCGTTCCGGCAACGACGAAGGAGGCAATGGGGATTGCGGGCGGCAAAACAGAAACATGAATTGATCAACAACTGTCGGGAAACGCAACGATTCCGTTGCAACTCACGCCACGACAGAAATCATCATGGCATTATCCGAAGACATGAGAAATGGTTTTGCCAATTTCAGAACCGCAGGGCAAGGAAGCTTACCCACAGGCAGCGCGTCGACCAGCAAAACCCTTGGCCAGCGCACGCTTGAGGAGGGCCGTGAACAAGCCTCAAGAAATCATGATGGATCGGCGTCGACCCGATTCACCGGGGCCCAGACTTTGATGGCTCCCCGCGGAATGCTACATCATCAATATGTTCGAGGGTCTCGAAAGGGGCTGTTTCACCATTCAGCCGATCGAAGCCCCCCAAGGACCGGAAAAGAGTGTGGATACGAAGCAGGTCGATGCAGCACACCGAGACCTTGGAATCTGAGGAACAACGCGAACGGGCCGTGCACCACCTCCGCGCTCTCGCCCGTCACATCCACGAGACGTCCCTGGCCCGTCCGGAAAAGCTCTGGGCGGCTCTACAGAAACGGGACAGGGGACACACAGACTCACCTTGTTGGCTGTGATTACGACAGCACAAATCCCAGGAGTCAGCATGAATCTCAGTCGTCGTTCCCTGTTCAGATCGGCCATCGCCTTTACTCTCTTCAGCGGTCTCGGGCTGGCCGCCTGCAGCAGCGGGACCTCCGGCGTTGGAACCGCATCCACCGGTGGTTCGGGGACAGCAGCGGCGGGAACCCTGGCCCTGAACAACGCCAAGTGGAGTCACGACGCCGACAACGATGTCTACTACCAGATCGGGCTGAGCTACGTCGCTTCCCCGGCCGCACCAGATTACGAAACCCTCGGGATCTACGTGCCTGGCGCATATTTCACCGGCACCGACAACGGCGACGGAACCCGCAAAGTGGAAATCAACGCCTCGGGCAGCATCAACGGGTTCACCCCGGCCACCGCACCCATCGTGCTGCCGGTCAACACCCCCGGCTACGCCTCCCAGAAACCACCCACCCAGTACTCCTACGATTCGATCTCGGACTACATGGCGGCCGGTTTCATCTACGTCCATGCGGGCCTGCGCGGCAAGGACTCGAATGCCGATTCCTACGTCGGTAACGCTCCCTGGGGAGTCACCGATCTCAAGGCAGCGGTGCGTTACCTGCGCTTCAACTCGGCTTCACTGCCGGGCTCAATGGACAGGATTTTCGTGTTCGGGCACAGCGGCGGTGGCGCGCAGAGCTCCGTGATGGGCGCCTCCGGTGACTCGCCGCTCTACACCAAATACCTGGAACACCTCGGTGCGGCCATGACATCCAGCGACGGCACCGCCATCAGCGACGCGATCGCGGGCGTGATGGCATGGTGCCCCATCACCAGCCTGAACGTCGGCAACGCCGCCTACGAGTGGAACATGGGTCAGTTCACCAGCAGCGGGACGCGCGCCGAAGGCACCTGGACCGCCGCCTACGGCAAGGACCTGGCAGCGGCTTTCGCGGAGACCGTCAACGGACTCGGCCTGATCGACTCGAAGGGCACCGCGTTGAAGCTGGAACGCAGCAGCGAGGGCGTGTACCTGGCAGGCAGCTACTACGAACGTGTGGTGGCCGAGATCACCACCTCCCTGAACAACTTCCTGGCCGACACCACCTTCCCCTACACCCCCAGTTCCCGTCAGATGGCGGGCATGGAACCCGGTGGCGGGGGCGGCGGCCCTTCCGGTGGGGGCGGTACTCCCCCCTCCGGCGAAGCCCCTGGGAGACAGAGCCCGGGTGGCGGCCAGCCCCCGGGCGGTGAATCGTCCGGTTCGTCGACCACCTACAACACGGTGGAGGAGTACATCGCGTACCTGAACGGCGAAACGCCGTGGGTCACCTACGATTCGGCCAGCAACACCGCAACCATCACCGGTCTGCAGGGTTTCGTCACCAGTCAGAAGAAACCCAGCAAGGAGGTCGGTGCTTTCGACGCACCGGATCGCAGTGCCACCGAGAACATCGTGATGGGAAAGGGCACGCAGGGGCTTCACTTCTCGAAACTGTCCCACGATGTGCTGGCGGCCAACGAGTCCACCTATTCGTCGCTGACCGGCTGGTCCGGCGACTATGCGGCCTCCACGTGGGACAGCGATTTCACCACCACCGACGAGGCCGGGGGTGATGTGGTTGCGCGCGAGCAGATGTACGAGCCCCTCTACTACCTACTTGATTCGCAAGGTGGGCGGGGCAGTTCACGGGTGGCCCCGAACTGGCGCATCCGGACCGGCATCACCCAAGGGGATGCGGCCAGCACCGTCGAGATCAACCTGGCGCTGGCCCTCCAGGCCCTCGGGAACACGAAGGTGGACTTCGCGACGGTGTGGGGACAGGGCCACACGATGGCCGAACGCACCAGCGACGGCACCGCCAACTTCATCGCCTGGGTGAAGGAGGCATCGGCCTGATCACCGGGATCGCGCCCGTGGGGAGACGCGTGAAGCTTCCCACGGGCCGAGTCAACCAGTTTCCAGGAAAACCCTGCCGGCACGACGACCCGTCAGAAGGTTCCGAACATCACAGCGCCGACCACGGCCGCCGACCAGATGCACACGAACAGCGTCAGCGGCATGAAACGGGTGGCGAATTTCGCCCCGAAGGCCCCGGACTGCATGGCGAACAGTTTCACGTCCACCATCGGCCCGACCACGAGGAACACCAACTGAGCGGTCGGGGAAACCCCGGGCAGGGAGGCAGCGACGAAGGCGTCGGCCTCGGAACACAGCGACAGCAGCACCGCCAACAACGCCATGACCATGATCCCGAGCCACAGGTTCTCGGTCAGGAAAGCCAGGAAACCGGCGGGTACCGCCGCTTTCATGAGTGCCGCCACAGCAGCCCCGACCACCAGGAAACCACCCGCCTGCTGTAGGTCGTGCATCGCGGTCTCGCGGAAGACCGCCGCCTTGGACTGGTGGCCGTGGTCGTGTCCTTCCTGGGGTTTCATCCATTCGGCCTTGCCGACTCCGACCCACAGCCAGCACACCGCGATCACCGCCACCAGGGACGCGATCAACCGGGCCCAGACCATCATCGGGTTGCTGCTGGCGAAGGCAACGGCCGTGGCGACGAGCACCACCGGGTTGACGGCCGGCGCCGCGAGCAGGAAAGCGAGGGCGGCGCCCTGGGGAAGTCCCCTGCGCATCAACGACTGCGACACCGGCACCGACGCGCATTCGCAGCCCGGCAGCACCATGCCCGCGACGCTCGCGGCAGGCACCGCGAGCAGCGGGGATCTCGGGGTGATCCTGGACAGCAGGTCCTTCGGGACGAAAGCGGCGATGAGCCCCGACACCAGCACCCCGAGCACCAGGAAGGGCAGGGCCTGAACGACGATACCCATGGTGAGCGTGCCCCAGGTTGCCGCGCCGCCCTCCAGAGGCAGGAGTGGGCCGCGGATGGTGGTCGCCCAGACAAGAGCGATGACGACGGCGACACCGACAAACGGCAGCGCCCAGACCCTGACGAATGTGCTTCTCACAGGTAGGGGTCCTCCGGCTGCTGGATCACCTTGACCTTGGACGCGGTCAGCACGGGATGTTCCTTGCTGGCGTCCAGATTGATGACCCCCTCCACCTCGACCCAGACGTTGTCCCCCTCGGGTCTTGCGACCCCCTCGACGGGGACGGTGAACAGGGACGCGTCGGCGACGCAGCAGTAGATGCGGAACCGGTTCACGCTCCACTGCCCCTCCGGGAGGGTTGACTGTTTGGCGACGAAACCGAGCAGCCGCACGGGCCGTCCGACGAGCAGTTTCGGATCCCCGAAGGCGTAGCGGTCCTCGAAGTCCTGCACGGACATCTCGGTGACGGAGTCCGTCGGCAGCGGGGGAAACTCGATCGTGTCAGATGCGGTCGACTTGGGTTTCGCTGCAGTGCTGCCGGCCGCGTCCGCCCCCAGCGACGCGGGGGCCGAGACCGCGAACAGCAGGGCGGGCAGCAACAGCAGCGCCGCGACCTTCGGGGAACCGTGTCCGTGGATGCCCCGTTTCAGCCCGGTGAGCTTGTCGGTGGCATCGAGCAGGGTCCACAACGACAATGCACCCATGGCGACCGCCGATGCCAACAGCCAAGGACCCAGCCACTCCTGCAGGTAGTTCCGGAAGCTGCCGGAGATCGCCATGATGAAAACCACCGTGGCGAGCAGCAGAACCAGAGTCGCTCCCACGACCTGTCCCAGCGTGCTCGGGGGTTGGTCGGCATCTCGCGAGGTGTCCATGTCCATTCAGCCTAGCGGGGAACCCAACAACAGCCACGCGACGGCCTCGGGGTCGGGATCGGTGGACAGGGCGCAACGCAGCCTCGCCTCGGCACTCCTCAGTCCGTGTTCGAGTTCCTGCTGGGCCGGGGATTCGGGTTTCCCGTCGAGCCGGAACCGGGTCAGCGTCATGTCCCGGGCAGTGAAATCGATCCGGGCGGAACTGGGATGCGAGGTCAGTGCAGCGCCGCCGATCACTCCCTCCGCGGTCAGCGCCTCCTCCACGCTGAACCCGCTGGCGGCTGCCTCCACCTCGCCCCGGATCGGTAGGTCGGTGATCTGGGCGGCGCGCACACCGGCCAACACGCCCCACAGGCCCGGGGTTTCCAGGCAGTGCCCCAAGGCCAGATCAAGCCGGTCCAGCAGTTGTTCCCGCTCCCCCAGACCCGGTTGGGCGAGCAGCCAGCTGAGCAACCATGCCTCCAGGTCGGGGCGGTTGCCTACCCGTCCCAGGGCCTTCAAGACCAGCTGCTCCATGGGCAGGTGCCAGCCGATCTCCAGGTGACTGACACCGTTGGAACCGTGGATCGTGAGCTCGTGACGGCCGACGGGGCCGCGCACCAGGCTGCCGTCGTCGACGGTCTCGAAACCGAGACCGTTTCCCGTGCACGCGACATCCAGGTCCGGAACCTCGACGGCCTCACCCTCCGGGAGGTAGCGTTCCGGGGGCAGCCAGGCGGGCAGGGGCGGGATCTCGTGTTCGGGGTACAGCCGCCAGCGCGACCACGCCCGCCGCCTCGGGGCCAGCCCGGCGCTCTCCCCGAGGACCAGGGTGACGCGTCCCTCGGGGCCGGCTCCGCCCTCACCGCACCAGCCGCTGAGCATCACCCAGGCGGCGCCGTCCAGCAGCATCCGGCCCGTCGCTCCGGCCAGCCAACCGACCACACAGCCCTCGACGACGAACCGGAAACCCTGCGTCTCGACAGCGGATTCCCCGAGGCCCTGGAGGGAGAATTCCAAGGCCTCACGTTTCCCGGGTCTGAAACGCAGCTCCGCCAAGAGACTGCTGGATTCGAATGCCCAGTACCCGGGTTCCTCGGGAGGAAGCGGCCTGCATCCCTCGGGGGCCTCCACCCGGACCGTTCCGGCCCCGGTGGAAATGGTGATGACTCGTTCCGGGTTCAGTCGACCACCGCCAGATCCTGGTCGTAGGGCGCCTCGGGCACGTTCGCGGTGATGACGGACCCGTCGGCGCGACGCCCGCCCGTGACGGGATGGCGCCCCGTCAACGACGGCAGCTCCTCGCCCTGGTGCTCCAGGGGAATCCGGATCGGTGTGCCGGGCTGGATGACGAGCCGCTGCCCCCGCACGTTGACCTCCAGCGGCCCACCGGTCTCCACTTTGAAGGAGATGGCCTCGCGTTCCAACAGCACCCTCAACCGCGACTCGCGGACCTGGAGGGGGAAACGCAGGTACTCCCATCCTCGCGGCAGCCGTGGATCGAAGCTGATGTCACCGTGGTAGTCGCGCAGCCCGCCGAAACCGAACACCAGCGCGTTCCACACACCACCGGTGGAGGCGATGTGAACGCCGTCACGGGAGTTGGCGTGAAGGTCCGCCAGGTCCACGTAGAGGCCCGTCAGGAAGTACTGCATCGCCATGTCCTGGTAGCCGACCTCGGCGGCGATCACCGACTGCACCACCCCGGACAGGGTGGAATCGCCCGTGGTAATCGGGTCGTAGTACTCGAAGTCGGCGCGTTTCTGTTCCTGGGTGAACTGATCGCCCTGCAGGAACAACGCCAGCACCACGTCGGCCTGTTTGAGCACCTGGAACCGGTAGATCACCAAGGGATGGAAGTGCAACAGCAGCGGGAACTTGTCGGCCGGGGTGTTCTCCAGGTCCCACAGCTCACTGAACAGGAATTTCTCGTCCTGGGGGTGGATCCCGAAGGTCTCGTCGAAGGGGATGACCATGCCCTTGGCGCAGGCTCGCCATTCCTCGACCTCCTCCGGGGCGACATCCAGGGTCTGGACCAGACGGTCCCAGCAGAGTGGATCGGCCTCCTCGAGTTCCTGCACCAGGTCGGCGGCGAGCTTCAGGTTGGCGCGCGCCATCACATTGGTGAACATGTTGTTGTTCACGACGGCCGTGTACTCGTCGGGCCCGGTGACGCCGTGAATGTGGAATCGCTGCGACCCATCGGCCTCGGTACGCCAGAACCCCAGGTCCGCCCACATCCGTGCCGTCTCCACCAGCACGGCGGCGCCGTCGCGGTACAGGAAGTCCACGTCCCCGGTGATCTCGCGGTACTTCCCGAAGGCGTGCGCGATGTCGGCGTCGATGTGATACTGCGCGGTTCCCGCCGCATAGTAGGCAGAGGCCTCCTCGCCGTTGATGGTGCGCCACGGGAACAGCGCACCCTCTTGGCTGAGCATCTGGGCACGTTCCCTAGCCTTCGGCAACAGGCCGACCCGGTAGCGCAGGGCGTTGCGGGCGACCCGGGGGGCCGTGTAGGTCAGGAAGGGTACCAGGTAGATCTCGGTGTCCCAGAAGTAGTGTCCCTCGTAACCGGAACCGGTCACTCCCTTGGCGGGGATGCCGAGCTGGTCGGAGCGGGCCGTCGCCTGGGCCAGCTGGAACAGACACCAACGCACGGCCTGCTGGATGGCCGGCTGGCCGCCCACCTCGACGTCCGAATTGGCCCAGAAGTCGTCAAGCCAGGCGCGCTGCCCCTCGAAGAAAGAATCAAAACCCCGCTCCCCCACTCGATCGAGGGTGCGGCGACAGCGATCGAACAGTTCCGTGACGGGCACCCCGCGTGAGGTATGGTAGGCGACCACCTTGCGGATGACGATCGGCACGCCCTCGCGCGCCTCGATGCGGTAGACCTGCTTGGCTTGGTCCTCCTCGATGCGGGAGATCACCTCGTAGGGATTCGCGGTCTCAAGGGTGTGCTCGGCTGCCACGCACAGCGTCATGTGGGAGTCGGTGGTCTCGTAGCCGAGCGCCATCCGCTGGTCGTCATGCCACTGGCCGCGCGGCTGCAGCACCCGGCCGTCGAACTTACCCGCGCGCCGCGGGTCGAAGCCCTCCTCGTTTCTCGGCTGGCGGTAGTCGTCGAAACCGTCCTGCCGGTTGACCACCTGGGAGCTGAGCACGATCGGGGCATCACCCTCCAGCATGGTCAGTTCGATCTCGAACAACGCCAGGTGCCGGTCGGTGAAGCTGACCATACGGCGAGAACTCAGTTTCACCCGCTTGCCCGCCGGGGTGCGCCAGACCAGGTCACGGGTCAGGCATCCCGCGCGGAAGTCGAGGGCGCGTTCGTAGTGGTCCAGATCGGACTGCCCGAGGGTGAGTGGCTCATCATCGACGTAGATCTTGATGAGTTTCGCGTCGGGCACGTTCACGATGGTCTGGCCCGTGCTCGCGAACCCGAAGGCCTCCTCGGCGTGCTTGATGGTCCAGGTTTCGTGGAAACCGTTGATGAAGGTGCCGTGCGAGTAGGACTTGCGTCCCTCCTCGGGGTTGCCGCGCATCCCCAGGTAGCCGTTCCCGATGGAGAACAGGGTCTCGGTGACGCCCAGGTCATCGAGGCCGGGTTCCACCTCGACGAAACGCCAGTCGTCGACGGGGAAACGGAAACGGTTCAGCGGGTCGGAGGAGATCCAGCGCATCAGGCCACCAGCTCCCCGAGGTCGGAGACCACCAAACCCGCGCCGGATCGGCGCAGAGCGTCGGGACCGACCCCCCGGTCAATTCCGACCACGAGCCCGAACCCACCGGCGGCACCGGCGGCCACCCCGGACAGGGCGTCCTCGACCACGACGGCCCGGGAGGGTTCCACCCGCAGCTGCTCGGCCGCGTATTGGAAGGTGTCGGGGGCTGGTTTGCCGGCCAGGTTCTGCTCCTTCGCAACGTTCCCGTCGACGATCACGGGGAAAGTGTCCTCCAGTCCTGCGGCGCGCAGAACCGGAACGGCGTTGCGTGAGGAGGAGACCACCGCCAGTTTCGCGCCCCGCACCCGGAGCGCGTCGATGAGCGCCCCGGACCCGGGGTAGGGGGCGACGCCGTCGCGGCGGATGATCTCGTTGAAGGTCTCGTTCTTGCGATTTCCCAGGCCGCAGATGCTCTGCCTGGTAGCGGTATCCGAGGGGTCACCCTCGGGCAGCTCGATGCCGCGGGATGTGAGGAAGTCGCGGACACCGTCGTAGCGGGGTTTCCCATCCACATGAGCGAAGTAGTCGGCATCGGTCCACGGTTCCTGGCCAGGGAAACCGGCCAGGAAGGCGTTGAACATCTCGCCCCAGGCCTTCATGTGGACTTCAGCGGTTGGAGTTATGACCCCGTCCAGGTCGAAGAGGTAGGCGTCGAAGGCGCTGAATTGCATAGCGAACAGCCTAGTCGGAAGCGCTGTTGAATCGCTGACATCTTGAGCACCAGTAGAGGTTGCGTCCCTCCAGCACGGTGGTGCTCACCTCGGTTCCGCACACCAGGCAGGGTTGCCCGGCGCGCCGGTACACGTAGACCTCACCCCCGTGGGCGTCCACCCTGGGAGGGCGTTCCTGAGCCTCGGGTCCGTGTTCGTCGGCGACGGTGTCGATGCGGCCGCGTTCCAGCGCCACCGTCATCAAACCCACCAGGTCCTCCCACAGCACATCCCAGGTGGCCTCGTCGATCTCCCGGCCCGGGGTGGTGGGGTCAATGCCGTGGCGGAACAACACCTCGGCGCGGAAGATGTTGCCCACCCCGGCTGCGACTCGTTGATCCATCAGCAGAGCGGCGATGGATTTGCCCGATCTGCGGATCCGTGTCCATCCGCGGGCGGGGTCGGCGTCGCCGCGCAGCGGGTCAGGGCCGGAGTCCGCGAGGACCTTCTCGTACTGGTCCTCGGTGATCAGTCGGCACCACTGCGGGCCGCGCAGGTCGGCGGCCCGGTCGCCGGCCACGATTCGCAACCGCACCTGCCCGACGGGCTCGGTGACCGGGGAGAACCCGAGTTTCCCGATCAGCCCCAGGTGGATGTGAATGCGGTTCGCGCCGGGAACGTCGAAGTTGACGAACAGGTGTTTCCCGATGGCCTCGGCACTGGTGAGGGTGTGGCCGTCCAGGGCGGCGGCCTCGTCGGCGAACCTTCCCTGCGGGGAGCTGACCCGCACCTCATGATCAGCGAAGTCTTCCTGGAAGGTGTTGGCGAGGCGGTGGATGACGTGTCCTTCGGGCATTGCCCTATTCCAGCAGACGCCGGATGTCCGCGGCGGTGATGGCTGCGCTGTGGAACTCCCCCGTGTCGATGACAGATGCGAACAGGTCACGTTTGCGCTGCTGCAGGGCCACAACCTTTTCCTCAATGGTGTCCGCCGAGACCATGCGGTAGACGTTGACCGCCCGGGTCTGGCCGATACGGTGTGCCCGGTCGACGGCCTGGTTCTCGGCGGCTGGATTCCACCACGGGTCCAGCACGAAGACGTAGTCGGCCTCGGTGAGGGTGAGTCCGAACCCGCCAGCCTTCAGGGAGATCAGGAACACCGGGGCGCTGCTTTCCCGGAACCGCGCGATGCGGGCGGGCCGGTCACGTGTGCGGCCGTCGAGGTAGACGTATTCGATGCCCTCCGTCTCCAGCGCCCCTCGCACCAGCTTCAGGAACCCGGTGAAGGAGGAGAACACCAGCGCGCGGTGTCCCTCCTCGGCCAGTTCCCGGATCTGCTCCAGCAGGGTGGTGATCTTCGCCGACGGGGCGGGCGGCAGTTCGGTGTCCACCAGGCGGGGGTCCAGGGCGAGCTGCCGCAGTTTCGTCAGAGCCCGGAAGATCGCCACCCGGTTCCGGTCCATGTCCTCGAGCATTCCGAGCACCCGGGTGCGTTCCCGGGTCAGGTGCTGGTCGTAGCGGCGCCGGTGCGCCGGGGTGAGTTCCAGCCGCGTGATCTGTTCCACCTTCTCGGGCAGTTCCTTGACCACCTCGCGTTTGGTGCGGCGCAGCATGAACGGGCGGATCCGGGCGCGCAGCCGCCCCAGAACATCGGCCTCGCCATTTTTCTCCACCGGTTTGCGGTAGTTCTCGGTGAAACCCTCCAGGCGCGGGAACAGTCCCGGCGCGGCGAGCGAGAACATCGACCACAGGTCGCCGAGGGAGTTCTCCAACGGGGTGCCGGTGATGGCCAGGGTGAACGGGGTCTCGATGCGGCGCGCCACCTGATAGGTGCGGGAGCGGTGGTTCTTGACGAACTGGGCTTCGTCCAGCACCAGGCCACGCCATTTCTGTTCCAGGTATGCCTCGTCCTCCATGCGAAGGAGGGTGTAGGAGGTGACCACCAGGTGCGCGTCGCGGATCTCCTCGGCCAGTTCCGTGTCCCGCCGGGCCCGGGTGGCCCGGATGACGGCGACCTTCAGGCCGGGCGCGAACCGGGCCGCTTCCTCCGCCCAGGTGCCGACGACGCTGGCGGGGGCCACGACGAGCACCGGCGCGTCGTCGAGCTGGCCGAGTTCCCGGGCGCGTTCCAGCAGGGCCAGACTCTGAAGGGTTTTCCCGAGCCCCATGTCGTCGGCGAGCACGCCGCCGAGGTCCGCGTCCCAGAGCGCGGCGAGCCAGGTGAGTCCCTGCTCCTGGTAGGGCCGCAGCATTGCGTCCAGCCCGTCCGGGACCGTGACCCTCGTCTCGTCGGAACCGAGGTTCAGCAGGGTCTGCACGCGTTCCCGCCAGCGCCATGACTGTTCCTCCACGACCCCCAGTCCCGCGAGTTCCTCCCACAGGCCGGCCTGGTAGGCGCTGATCCGCAGTTGCCCGCCCGGGCCGGGGTCCACGAGTTCCCGGGCCTCCGCGAGGAGCTGTCGCAGCCGGTCAAGTTCGGGGCGGTCCAGCGGGAACCAGGTCCCGTCGTCCAGCAGCATCGCCTCATCGCCCGCGGCGAGCGCCCGGAAGAGCTGTTCGAAGGGCACGTCGCGGCCGGCGACGGTGACCCGGACGTGGAGGTTGAACCAGTCGTTGTCGCCGGTGTCCTCCGCGCCTACCGAAATCACCGGGGCCTCGGTGGCGCGCGAGTACTCGGGGGTCTCGCCGTGGTGGGTGACGATGACTCCTTCATCCTCCAGGAGGGGCAGGGTCTCGGTGACGAACCGTGCCGCATCGGCCCGGGTCACCGTCGCATTCGGATTCAGTCGTTGCCAGTACGGTTCCCGCAAGGCCGGGTGGTCCCCGACCAACCGGAGCGCGATCTCCTCGAGGATGTGCTCGGCCTCCTGATCCCGGAAGGCCTCCCCCGCCCGGGGATGAAACGCGACATCGACGGTAGTTTCCCCCGCTACATACCTGAAACCCCATTCGAGCAGCATCCGGTGGCCGGGTTCGTGGGTCAGGCCGAGGGTCAGTTCCGGATGCGGGAGGTCTTCCGGGTCCCACGTGCCCGGTGGAACGAGTTCTCTCTGCACCAGCGCCGGGAGATACATCAGCTGGAACCGCCCTGCGTCCTGGGCCGGGATCGTGACCGCCAAATTCTGGTTGAACAACCCTCGGATCGCGTCGGGTACCGTCCCGGCCAGTGGGCACAGACGCAACCGGCCGCCCGGTTCCAGCTCCCCCACTCCGTGGGCCGGTTCCCCGATCAGGAATCGCCGACTGCCCGGGGGCACCGGCCCCAGGTCCCCGGACATCGCGAGCTGTCGCGATCCGTCGTCTCGGAGATCGACATCTAGCCAGATCCTGACCGGTTCGAATCCGACCTTCACGTCCTGGAGTCCCTGGCCCGCGATCAGGTGGATTCCGGCGTCCACACCCCGGCTCAGGAGCGACCAGCCCAGTGGGCCGAGGTCGGACAGGGAAACCGAGGCCGGGGTGCTGTAGGTGTACTGGTGGCGCCCCGTGAGCCTCGCCATCTGCAACAGGACCTCACGTTGCGCGGGTTCGTAGTTCACCCCCCGGTAATTCGTGACAATGTCCAGCCAGCCGGCCTGGGATTTGATCCAGCCCTGTTTCCCGAGCCGCAGGGGACGCAACACCAGTCCGTTCGGCTGCTCCGGTGGACCGTCGATCCGGAACTCCAGGCCGAGTTCGACGGGCCTCCCCTCGGTCTCGGTTGCGGGCAGCAGCCCGGCCAGCGCTTTCTCCCAGGAGGACGCCGGGGAAACGGTCTCCATCGTCGATTCCCGCGCGGCAAGCAGCACCGCCACGGCGTGTTTGCACCCCATCCTCATCGGGCACGAACAGGCGCTGTTGATCCCTCGGTGATCGTGGTGGAGGAACGTCCGGTAGACCTTTCTTCCGCTGCCCTTGACCACCGCTTCGATGGAGCCGGTGCGGTCCGTGGAGTACTTCAGGACGTGCCCGGCGGCCTCGTAGGAACGTCCCCGCAGGAACGTGGCATCACCCCAGGAAGCTCGGATGGCCTCGTCGCTGACCTCCGTGACCCAAGCTGTGGAGTGGGGACCCATGCCGCCCCACCCTAGTGCGTTCCTAGACTGTTCCCATGAACAATCGAGGCACGCCACGGGAACTGGGGCGCGACGGCATCAGCGGACTGGTCACTCGTCACCGGGCGATCCGGGCGCAGATGCTGCCGCGTCGCCGCCGTCGCTGAGCCCCGCGGGTCCCTTCTCCAGGAGGATCAGGAATCCCGCCTCGTCGAGGATGGGCAGCCCCAGTTCCTCCGCCTTGGTGGCCTTGCTTCCGGCGTTCTCCCCCACCACCACGTAGCTGGTTTTCCGGCTCACCGACCCGGCGGCCTTGCCGCCCCGGGAGACGATGGCTTCCTTGGCCCCGTCGCGGGTGAATCGCTCGAGGCTTCCCGTGACGACCACGGTCAGTCCCTCAAGGGTGGCGGAGGGCCGGTCGTCGTTGCCCGGTCCGGGGAGTTCATCGGCCATCCGGACCCCGGCGGCGGTCCAGGCCTCGACGATGTCGGCGTGCCAGTCCACCTCGAACCACAGTTTCAGCGACTGGGCGATCACCGGGCCCACGCCCTCGGTGTCGGCCAGTTCGTCGACGGAGGCGGCACGGATCGCGGACATGCTCCCGAAGCGGGACGCGAGCGCGCGGGCCGCGATGGGGCCGACGTGACGGATGGACAACGCCACCAGCACCCGCCACAGCGGCTGCTGCTTGGCGGCAGCCAGGTTTTCCAGCAGCTTCAGGCCGTTGGCGGTGATCCCCCGCCGGGTGGCGTAGATGGAGCTGCGGGCCAGGTCCTCCTCGGTGAGCGCGAACAGACCCGACTCGTCGGTCAGCAAGCCGGATTCCAGGAGGTCGCGGGCTCCCACCTCGCCCAACGCCTCGATGTCGAAGGCCCCGCGGGCGGCCAGCGAGTAGAGGCGTTCCCTGAGCTGGCTGGGGCAGCTGCGGGCGTTCGGGCAACGCAGATCCTTGTCACCCTCCTTCTGCTGCGCCAAGGCAGTGCCGCAGGCCGGGCAGTGGGTGGCCATCACGAAGTCGCGTTCGTTGCCGCCGCGCAGCGAGACGACGGGGGCGACGATCTCGGGGATCACGTCACCGGCCTTGCGCAGCACCACCGTGTCCCCGATCCGCACCCCCTTGCGCGCCACCTCGTGGGCGTTGTGGAGGGTGGCCATCGCGACCGTGGAGCCCGCAACCAACACCGGTTCCATCGCCCCGAACGGGGTGACGCGCCCGGTACGCCCGACCCCGACGCGGATGTCGAGGAGCCGGGTATGGACCTCCTCCGGGGGGTACTTGTAGGCGATAGCCCAGCGGGGTGCCCGGGATGTGGATCCCAGCCGGCGCTGGACGGCTATGTCGTCGACCTTGACCACGACCCCGTCGATCTCGTGTTCGGCGTCGTGGCGGTGTTCGCCGTGATGGGTCACGTATGCGTGGACCGCAGCGGCTGAGTCGACCACCCGGGTGTGGCTGGAGACCGGTAGCCCATAGGAATCCAGTACTTCATAGGCCTGGCTCTGGTGGGTCAGGGAGATGCCGTCGTGGGTTCCGATGCCATGGACGATCATCTGCAGAGGCCTGGCCGCGGTGATCCTGGGGTCCTTCTGCCTGAGTGATCCGGCGGCGGCATTGCGGGGATTGGCGAACCGGTGCTGCCCGGCCTCTTCCAGGGCCTCGTTCAGCTCTGCGAAAGCCAGCTTGGGAAAGAACACCTCACCTCGTACCTCCAACACATCCGGGATATTTGCTCCCCTCAACCGATGCGGTATGCCGCGGATGGTGGCGACGTTGCTGGTGATGTCCTCCCCCACCCGTCCATCCCCCCGGGTGGCAGCCTGCGCGAGGCGCCCGTCGAGATAGGTGAGGTTCACCGCCACCCCGTCGATCTTCAACTCGCACAGGTAGTGCTCGGCTGGCACCCTGGTCAGCCACGTGGCCAGTTCGGCCTCGTCGAAAACGTTGTCGAGGCTCAGCATCCGCTGCCGGTGGGTGACGGGGGTGAACTCGGTCACGCGCGCATAGGCAACCCGCGTGGTGGCGGAACCCGGGCGCCGCAGTTCGGGGTGACGATCCTCCAGGCCCGCGAGTTCCTTGAGCCGTTCGTCGTACTCGGCGTCGGAGATGATGGGCTCGACACCCCCGTAGTAGGCATCGCTGGCGGCCAGGAGAAACTGGTTGAGTTCCTGCCAGCGGTATTCGGTTTCGGGGGAAATCGTCATGGCCCCATGCTGTCACAATCCCCGCACGGGGAATGATGCGATAAAGTGCTTGGGCTTGGCAGAACAGCAACGATGATTGAAGGTGTCCATGGCAACCGCCAATATCACTCGCGAAGAAGCCGTCCTCCGCTCCGGCGTCGTCAAGGCAGGGGCCTACCGGGTGACGGTTGACGTGACCGGCAACGGTGTCGCCGATCCCGAGCGCACCTTCGCCTCTCACACCGAACTCGATTTCGCATCGAAGGGTGGCTCCACCCACTTGGACGTGATCGCGGACGAGATCCGTTCCGCCACCCTTGATGGCAATCCGCTTCCCACCGATGGGTTCGATGGCTACCGACTGCCGTTGAAGAACCTTCCGGAAGGCGACCACACGATCGTCGTCGACGCCGTGTTCCGCTACTCCCGCACCGGTGAGGGATTGCACCGTTTCGTCGACACTGACGGCAAGGTCTACCTGTACTCCCAGTTCGAGACGGCCGATGCCCGGCGCATGTACGCCACCTTCGAACAGCCCGACCAGAAGGCGACCTTCCAGCTGACCGTCCTGGCTCCCGCGCACTGGAGCGTATTCACCAATTCCCGCTCCGTCGAGGGTCAGCCGGCCGGGGAGGGGATAGCGCGTTTCGAGCACGCCCCCACCCCCGTGATATCGACCTACATCACCGCCTTGGTGGCCGGCGAGTACCACGTGGTCAAGGGCCAGATCAGCTCCGCTTCCGGGGCACTGCCCGCTTCTGTGGCCTGCCGCGCCTCAGTGGCCGAGTTCCTCGACGCCGACCGGATCCTCGAGACCACGCAGCGCGGTTTCGAGGTGTTCGAGTCGGCCTTCGGGGTGCCCTACGCCTTCGATTCCTACGACCAGATCTTCGTACCCGAATTCAATTTCGGCGCCATGGAGAACGCGGGCTGTGTCACCTTCCGCGACCAGTATCTGTTCCGTTCCCGGGTCACCGCCCGCGAGATGGAGGCTCGCGACAACACCATCCTCCACGAACTGGCCCACATGTGGTTCGGCGATCTGGTGACGATGCAGTGGTGGGACGACCTGTGGCTCAACGAGTCGTTCGCCGAGTGGGCCTCGCACTTCGCGGCCGACGAGATCGCGAAGAAGTACGACACGGGAGCCAATCCGTGGGCATCGTTCTCGAACGAACGCAAGGCCTGGGCCTACCTACAGGACCAGCTGTCCACCACCCACCCCATAGCCGCTGACATGAGCGACCTGGAGAAGGTGGAACAGAACTTCGACGGCATCACCTACGCCAAGGGTGCCTCCGTGTTGAAACTGCTGGTCTCCTTTGTCGGCATTGATGCTTTCACCAAGGGGGTCGGGAACTACTTCCGCAAGCATGCCCACGGCAACACCACCCTGGCCGACCTGCTCACCGAACTGGAGGCGGCCTCCGGGCGCGACCTGTCCTGGTTCGCCGGGCAATGGCTGGAAAGCGCGGGGGTGAACACTCTGCGGGCCGAGTTCGAGGTCGACGAGACCGGTACCTTCACGCGGTTCACGGTCGTCCAGACAGCACCCGAGGCCTGGCCGACGCTGCGCACCCACCGACTCGGAATCGGCATCTACGCCAATACCGACAACGGCCTGGAACGCGTCGACTACGTGGAAACCGACATCTCCGGCGAACGCACCGAAGTGCCTGAGCTGGTCGGCCGGGCCCGCCGCGACGTGGTCTTGTTGAACGACGGAGACCTCACCTTCGCGAAGATCCGCCTCGACGAGATGTCCCGCAACGCACTAGTGGCCGGGATCGACAGGTTGACCGACCCGCTGGCCCGCGCCGTCACCTGGTCGTTGTTCTGGGACTCGGTTCGCGACGCCGAGATCGCCCCCCAGGAGCTGATCTCACTGGCCCTCCAAGGCGTCGGTTCAGAGAGGGACATGGCCGCCGTCACCACGGTACTGGCGCAGGCCGCGGTATGCTCGGGTCGTTTCATGGCTCCCGAGCTGCGTGAGGCCGCGAACATGAAATTCGTCACCGGTCTGGCTGGGCTGCTGAAGGAAGCCGAACCCGGTTCTGATGCTCAGCTCATCATTGCCAAGACCCTGATCGGGGTCGCCCGCAGCGAGAGCGCCTGCGAGCTGATCCGCGGCTGGCTGCACGACGAGGAGGTCCCCACCGATCTCACCGTGGACACGGAGGTGCGCTGGCTCATCGTCACCACACTGGCCCGCCGTGGGGTTTTCGGTGAGAAGGAGATCACCGCCGAGCTGAAACGGGACAACACCAATACGGGTGCCGAACGCGCCGCCGGCGCCCGCTCAAGTCTGCCATCCTCAGAGGCCAAGGCCGAGGCGTGGCGGCTGGCCACCGCGGACCCGGACGTCCCGAACGAGACTCACCGCAGCATCGCCGCGGGGTTCATCAACTACGGCCAGGAGGACGTGCTGGCTCCCTACGTGGATGCCTATGCGGAACTGGCAGAGGCCATCTCGAAACGCGCGGACGGCTGGGATACACGCGGCTACGCTGCCATCGGGACGGCGCTCAGGTGGCTGTTCCCTGAAACCCTGGCGACAGCCGATGTGATCAGGCGGTTCCGCCAATATCTTGCCGAGGGTGAACCCGCGGACCAGGTACGACGCCTGTTGAGCGAGCGCCTCGACGAGGCAGAACGGAGCCTGCGGGTCCAGGAACGCAGCCGCCACTGATCCAAAGCCCCGGAGGAGCCCGGCCATGAAGCATCTGCTCAGCATCACCGATCTCAGCACCGACGAGATCCACTCGATTCTTCACCTGGCCGGGCGGATGCACCAGCTGCAGGAGGCCCGGGTCAAGAAATTGCCCTACCTGAAGGGCCGCACCGTGGTGAACCTCTTCTTCGAGGACTCCACCCGCACCCGTAGTTCCTTCGAGCTCGCCGCCAAGTGGCTCTCCGCTGACGCCATCAACGTCTCGGCCCGCGGGTCGAGCGTCTCGAAGGGCGAATCGATGCGCGACACCCTCATGACCCTGGACGCCATGGGGGTGGACGCCATAGTGATGCGCCACCCGGGTTCCGGCTCGGTTGCCCAGGCCGCGGGTTGGGTACGGGCCTCCATGGTCAACGCCGGGGACGGAACCCACGAGCACCCGACCCAGGCCCTCCTGGACGCCCACGCGATGCTGACTCATTTCACCCGCACCAGGCTGGGGACCCTGGAAGGCAAAATGGTCGCCATCACCGGGGACCTGCTGCATTCCAGGGTCGTCCGCTCGAACGTCGCGCTGCTGGTCAGGTTGGGGGCGCGAGTGGTACTCGTCGCCCCACACACGCTGCTGCCGCCCGGGGTGGAGACCTGGGGGGTGCAGGTCACCCCCGATCTGGACGAGGTGATTTCGGACGTCGATGTCGCAATGATGCTGCGGGTGCAGCGGGAACGCATGCAGGGCGGTTTCTTCCCCTCGGAACGGGAGTACGTGGCCGCCTACGGGCTGACGGCTTCCCGGTTGACCCGGTTGCGCCCCACGGCGGTGATCGCGCATCCCGGACCCATGAACCGCGGCCTGGAGATCAGCTCCACCGCCGCCGACGACCCACGTTCCATCGTGCTCGACCAGGTCTCCTCGGGGGTCGCGGTCCGCATGAGCGTGCTGCACCACCTACTGGCTGATTGACGGGAGGAAATCAATGTCGAAACTCGCCATCACCGGGGTGACCCTGCCCGACGGGTCGCGAACGGACCTGTTCATCGAATCGGGCCGCCTCGTCGATCAACGCCCCCTGGGTACGACCACCATCGACGCGGACGGGTTGATAGCGCTGCCCGGTCTGGTGGACATCCACACCCATCTGCGTGAGCCAGGACGCGAGGACGCCGAAACCGTGGAATCCGGTTCCCGCGCGGCTGCCCGTGGGGGTTTCACCGCTGTCTTCGCGATGGCCAACACCCAGCCGGTCACAGACACTGCCGAGAACGCGGAACACGTGCTGGCCCTGGGAGTCGCCGCCAACAACTGCCAGGTGTTCCCGATCGGCGCCATCACGAAGAAACTGGCGGGCCGAGAGCTGGCGGAGCTGGGACTGATGCACCGCTCACGGGCCCGGGTGTCGATGTTCTCTGACGACGGGCACTGCGTGATGGATGCCAGCCTGATGAGGCGTGCTTTCGAGTGGGTGAAACCTTTCGACGGGGTGCTGGCGCAGCACGCCCAAGACGCGACCCTCGCGGGACCCGAGGCGTGCTGCCACGAGGGGGAGATCTCCGGCCGACTGGGACTCCCGGGCTGGCCTCCGGTGGCTGAGTCGGTGATAATCGCCCGCGACGTCGCCCTGGCGGAAGCCACCGGTTCCCGACTGCACGTGTGCCACGTCTCGACGGCGGAGGGCGTGGACGTGCTGCGCTGGGCCAAGAAACGAGGCATCCGGGTGACCGCCGAGGCCACCCCCCATCACCTGTACCTGACCACCCCGGAGGTCGTGGGCTACGATACCACCTTCAAAGTCAACCCCCCGTTGCGCACCGACGAGCACGTCGAGGCGGTGCGGGTCGCGCTGGCCGACGGCACCATCGACGCGGTTGCCACGGACCACGCACCCCACGCCCCGCAGGACAAGGACCACGCTTTCGTCGACGCCCGACCAGGGATGTTGGGGCTGGAGCAGGCCCTGGCGGTGGTGATGGAGACCATGGTTGCGCCTGGCCGCCTGACCTGGCAGCAGGTGGCCGAGCGGATGAGCCACTCCCCGGCCCGGATCGGGAAGGCCAGGGGCCAAGGCCGTCCCCTGGCCCCTGGTGAGCCTGCGAACCTGGTGCTGATCGACCCGGAACGGCGGGCTACGGTGGACCGGAGCGATTCCGCTTCCATCAGCCACAACAACCCATACCACGGCCGGAATCTCCCTGACCCGGTGGAGATGACCTTGTGGAACGGCAGGGTCACCCACAAACGCTGAAGATCCGCTTCACGAACAACCGGATCCGGGTCATCCATCGACCACCGGCAGCCCGGATCCCTTGAGGGTTTCCCTCGACGTGTTCTCGGCGACGGTGAAGATGTCGGTCACCTTCGCACCGCCCGCCACCACCTCGTCGGCCTTCTCATTCATCTTTTGGGCGACAGTGGAGAAACCGGGAATGTAACTCCACTCGGAAGGCAGCTCGCCGTTGGCCTCGGCCAGCACCTGATATACCTCCTGACCGCCGAACTGGCGCAGAGTTTTCTCAGGGGTGGTGACGGTGCCCTTGGCGGCGGGCAGGAGACCTTGGGAGGCCAGATCGGCCACCTGGGTGTTCAACCAGTCGTTGAACTCCATGGCCTCGGTCTTGTGCTGGCAACCCTTCATCACAGCCACGCCGGATCCCCCGTCGGGACCGGTCATCCGGGTGCCCCCGAAGGTGGGCAGCTTCGCGACACGCCACTGCCCCTCGTAGGAGGTACCGTCCAGCCCGTCGAGTGCGTAACCGACCTCCCAGGCCGGGGCGATGTTGCCAATCAGGGTCCCGCTTTTCAGGGCTTGCTCGTAGGAGCCGTCCACACGCTTGTGGGTGAGCGCGGCCTGGGCGTCCAGAACGTCCTGCCAGAACTTGGCCACCGACTGCGTTTTCTCATCGGTGGTGCTGATCTTCCATTTGTTGTCGGCCGTCGAGTACCACACGGCACCGGCAGCGGCGGCCTGGGCGGAGAGCCAGTAGCCGACCTCGTCGGGTTCGAGGTCGAGGATGTACTTGCCCTGGGCGGCGGCCTTCTTGGCGGCCTCCAGGAGTTCGTCAAAGGTTTTGGGGACCTCGATGCCCAAGGCGTTGAACTCGGTCTCGTTGTAGAGGTAGACCAAAGGGCCGGTGTCCTGGGGCAGTCCCACCATCTTGCCGCCGACCGACATCTGGGAGTAAGCGGCTTCGTTGTAGTTGTCCTTGTATTTGGAAGCCTCACCGGAAACGTCCTCGAACAGGTTCGCCACGAACATCTCGGGGGCCTCGCCGTAGCCGACCTGGGCCAGGCAGGGAGCGCTCTTGTTCGCCACGTCGGTCTTCAGCTTGGCCATCAGCTCCGAAGATTTGCCGGTGAACTTTGTGGCGGTGACCTGGATGTCCGGATGGGTGGCGTTCCATTTCTCGACCATGTCGACCACCGGGATCATGCCTGGCCCATCGGGAAGCCGGTGCACGTATTCGACCCGGGTCACTTTGTCACCCGGCTGCGTGGATTCGGACCCGCCATTGCCGGCCGCGGTTCCGCATGCGGAAAGAACGATGGCTGCCGCTGACAGCAGGCCTGTGACGGCCATCAAGCGCTTGCTCTGCATTGAATTTTTATTCCCTTTACATCGGCCTCGAACGGGAGAACACGCCCTGGCTCCGCGACGGACCGGGCAGGTCCGCCAACAGGACACGGGGCTTTTCTCCTGCGCGTTATCAATGTACAGAACCCGCCGCTCGGTCCGTGGCCATGGGTCACGAATTGAACATCCTGTCCCGGCTGGTCCACGGAACCGGTAACGGCCACGATGGGTGGATCCTGTTGACGCGGCCTCTAAGCTGGCTGTGCAGGCCCGAGGGCCATTGAACAGTTAAGGAGTCACATGAGCGAGCAACTGGCCCAGGTCGGGGTGATCGGGATGGCGGTTATGGGGTCGAACCTGGCCCGCAACCTCGCCCGAAGAGGATTCCGAGTGGCCATCCACAACCGGACGGCCTCCCGCACCGACGAGGTCATCGCACTCCACGGCTCCGAGGGGGATTTCGTTCCCTCCCATGATCTGGCGGATTTCGTCGCCTCCCTGGAACGGCCCCGCCGCATCATTCTCATGGTCAAGGCCGGTGGCCCGACCGACGCCACCATCGACGCCCTCATCCCACTCCTGGAGGAGGGGGACATCGTTGTCGACGGCGGTAATTCCTTCTTCCAGGACACCCGCCGACGCGAGCAGCGTCTCCGGGACCTCGGGCTACACTTCGTGGGAGCAGGGATCTCCGGCGGGGAGGTCGGCGCATTGGAGGGCCCGTCGATCATGCCCGGCGGGTCGCTGGAGTCCTACAAGGCGCTCGGCCCGGTCCTGGAGCGAATCGCCGCCGATGTGAATGGTGAGCCGTGCTGCACCCACATCGGCACAGACGGCGCCGGGCATTTCGTGAAGATGGTCCACAACGGCATCGAGTACGCCGACATGCAGTTCATCGGCGAGGCCTACGAACTGCTGAGGGCCCTGGGCCTCACCCACGCCGAGATGGCCGACATCTTCGCCACATGGAACACCGGGGATCTGGATTCCTACCTGATCGAGATCACCGCCGATGTGCTGCGCAAGACCGATCCCCGCACCGGTGCCCCGCTGGTGGACGTGATCCGGGACGCCGCGGGCATGAAGGGGACGGGCACATGGACCGTGCAGTCGGCGCTCGACCTGGGCACCCCGGTCAACACCATCGCCGAGTCCGTGTTCGCCCGCGCCATCTCCTCCTCCCCCGAGCTGCGCGCCGCCGCCCGGACCGCCCTCCACGGACCGGATCGAAGCATTCACGTGGCCGATCGCGACGTCTTCGTCGAGCAGGTCCGTCAGGCGCTGTGGGCCAGCAAGGTGGTGGCCTACGCGCAGGGCCTGGACGAAATCCGCATGGCAGCCGCCGAATACGGCTGGACCATCGACATCGCGGAGGTGGCGCGGATCTGGCGAGCCGGTTGTATCATCCGCGCTCGCCTGCTGGAGCGGATCCGTTCCGAATACGCGGCCGGCAACCTCGTCACCCTGTTGGAGGCCCCCTCCATCGTGGCGGGCCTCGCGGAGGCCCAGGAAGGCTGGCGCACCGTCGTGGCCGAGGCCGTACGGACCGGGGTGCCCGTACCCGGTTTCTCGGCGGCGCTGGCCCACTACGACCAGGCCCGTGCCCCACGTCTCAACGCGGCACTCACCCAAGGGCTGCGCGACTACTTCGGGGCGCACACCTACCGCCGCATCGACGACGAGGGGGCCTTCCACATCAACTGGTCGACCGACGGAGCGGAGGTCGCAGCCGACTGATTCCCGGGACCATCCGCGGCCCGGTGCACGACCGGGCCCCGTTGACAGGCGAGTTCCTGCTGATTCACTGCCCACCGGGCGCGCACAAGCACGATTCAATGCCGCAACCGCTCGGAGACGATGCTTGCTCAAGGAATGTCCTCACGACTCGGTTCCTGCGTAACTGTCCTGAAGCTCCACAAGGATTCCTCTATCCTTCGGACCTGAATGGCAGACTTCCGGCATGCCGATGAGTCGTTTCTCCGCCCCGAGCCGGGACTGGTTCGTGAACACCTTCGGGGCACCGACGCCCGTACAGGAAGGGGCGTGGCAGGCCATCGCCGACGGGGGTCACGTCCTGGTGGTGGCGCCGACCGGATCCGGGAAGACCTTGGCGGCCTTCCTGCACGCCCTCGATTCCCTGCTGCAACCCGGCGACCGTCCCCGGGGCACGAGGGTGGTCTACGTCTCCCCGCTGAAGGCGCTCGGGGTGGATGTGGAACGCAACCTGCGAATCCCGCTGGCCGGAATCCGCGAGGAGGCCGGGCGGCAGGACCACAGGGTTTCCGAGGTCACCGTCGGCGTGCGCTCGGGCGACACCCCGGCCCGCGACCGCGATCGGATGCGGCGCAGGCCACCGGATGTGTTGATCACCACACCCGAGTCGCTGTATCTGATGCTCACCTCCTCGGCCCGGGAAACCCTCCGCGATGTCGAGACGGTGATAATCGACGAGATCCACGCCGTCGCCGGTTCCAAACGCGGTACCCATCTGGCCCTCAGCCTGGAGCGCCTGGACCTGCTGGCCGGGCGCGACGTGCAGCGAGTGGCCCTGTCCGCCACCGTGCGCCCTGTCGAAAAGGTGGCGGCCTTCCTCGGCGGCGACCGGGACGTGGCCGTAGTGGCTCCCGGGACCGGGAAAAGCTGGGATGTCCAGGTCGTCACTCCCCCGCTGAACGATCCCTGGCCCCACGTGGAGAAAGAGATCCTGGATTCGATCCTGCGGACCCGGTCCACGCTGGTGTTCGCGAACTCCCGCCGGGCGGCGGAGAAACTGACGGCCCGTCTCAACGAGCTGTGGCTGGATGCCGGCGGCGGCGAAGACCTGGCTCGCGCCCATCACGGTTCGGTCAGCAAACACGTCCGGGCCGAGATCGAGGACGCACTCAAAGCGGGGCGGCTGCGGGCCGTCGTGGCCACGAGCTCCTTGGAGCTGGGCATCGACATGGGCGCCGTCGACCAGGTGATCCAGATCAGCGCCCCCTTGTCCACATCGAGTGCGCTGCAGCGTTTCGGCCGAGCCGGACACCGGGTGGGTGCAACCTCCCGGGGACGCATCCACACCCTGCACCGCGGGGAGCTGGCGGCCGCGGTCGTGACCGTCTCCGACATGATCGCAGGCCGGATCGAGGAGCTGCGCATCCCTGTCCTGGCGCTCGACGTCCTGGCCCAGCAGACCGTCGCCGCTGCCGCCGCCGCGGGGGATGCGGGACTGGAGATCGAGACCTGGCTGACGGCGGTACGGCGTTCCCATCCTTACTCCGACCTGGGGGATGACGCTTTCGACGCGGTCCTGCGGTTGCTGCTCGGCACCTATCCCAGCGCCGATTTCTCGGAGCTGCGGGCCCGCCTGGAGCGACGCGGCGACCGGTTGTTCGCCCTGCCCGGGACCGGGCGGCTCGCCGTCACATCGGGCGGCACCATCCCGGACCGGGGTCTCTACGGGGTGTTCCTGGCCGACGGTGACGGCCCCGGACGCCGGGTCGGGGAGCTCGACGAGGAAATGGTCCACGAGACCCGGGTGGGTGAGACCTTCACGCTCGGCGCCTCCTCGTGGACGGTGGTCGGGATCACGCGCGACCAGGTGCTGGTCACCCCCGCGCCGGGGCGGCTCGGGAAACTGCCCTTCTGGATCGGCGAGGATCTCTCCCGCCCCGCGGAGCTGGGCCGTCGCATCGGGGAGCTGCTGCGCCGGGGAGCCGAGGACCCCGACGGCCTTGATCTCCCCTGGATCGACGAGAACACCCGGAGGGAGCTGGTGGCCCTCGTCGCGGAGCAGCGCGAGGCCACCGGTGTAGTACCGGACGAGCGGACCGTCGTGGTGGAACGGTTCCGCGACGAGCTGGGTGACTGGCGGATCGTGGTGCACAGCCCACTGGGACGAGCGGTGCTGGCGCCCTGGAGCGTGGCGGTGGCCGCCCTCGTGGAGCGGAGTTCCGGGATCGACCCCCAGCCCGTGGCCACTGACGACGGTTTCATCCTGCGGCTTCCCGACGGGGAACTTCCTGCCCTGATCACGGGCCTGGTGCGGATCGCACCGGAGAAGGTGGAGCGTCTCGTCGCGGACCAGGTGGGCGGCACCTCGTTGTTCGCGGCCCGGTTCCGGGAGTGCGCCTCCCGAGCCCTGCTGCTGCCTCGCCGCCACGGCCGCCGGATGCCGCTGTGGCAGCAGCGTCACCGGGCCACCCAACTGCTCCAGGTGGCACGCCAGCACCCGAACTTCCCCATCACCCTGGAGGCGGTGCGGGAATGCCTGACCGACCGGTGGGACCTGCCCGGGCTGACCGGGCTGCTCTCGCGGATCCATTCGGGGACGGTGCGGCTCGTCGATGTGGTCACGCCCTCCCCCAGCCCGTTCGCGGCCAGCATGCTCTACGGCTACGCGGGCAGGTTCATGTACGAGGGGGACCTGCCGATCGCGGAGAGGCGGGCCCAGTCGCTGGCCCTCGACCCGGCCCTGCTGGCCTCGGTACTCGGAACGCTGGACCTGCGGGAGCTGCTGGACCCCGTCGTCGTCGAGCATTTCCGGGCGGAGCTGCAGCACACCGCCGACGGTTACCGGGCCCGGAATGTCGCAGAGCTGGTGGACCTGCCCCGCCGCCTGGGACCCCTGTCCCCCACGGAGCTGGAACTCCGAAGCGAGTTTCCCCTACCCGATCCGCCGCCGGCCGGCCTGGTACCCGTGGTCATCGCCGACGAAAAACGCCTGGCCGCCGAACCGGATCTCGCGTTGCTGCGCGACGCCCTGGGGGTGGCGGTGCCCGGCGAGGTGAGCACCGAAGCCGGCGGCCGCGATCCCTTGACCCAGCTCACCGCCCGTTTCGCCCGCACCCACACGCCTTTCACGGCCACGGCCCTCGCGGTTTCGTTCGGGCTTGGCCGGGCCGTGGCCAGCCACATCCTGGAATCGGAGGCCGATGCGGGCCGCCTGGTCAGGGGCAGATTCACCGAGGATGTGACCGAGACCGAGTACTGCGATCCGGGAGTCCTGGACCGGCTGCGGGGACGCTGCCTGGCTGCTGCCCGGGCCGCTGTGGAGCCGGTGCCAGCCGAGGCCTACACCCGTTTCCTGCTGGACCGGCACGGTGTCACGGAGCCGCGCCTCTCCTCACCCGACGAGGTGCTCCTGGCCCTGCAACAGCTGGCAGGCGCGGTACTGCCGGCCAGCGCGTGGGAATCGCACGTGCTCCCGGCACGGGTCTCCGGATACCAACCCTCCCATCTGGATCAGCTGCTGGCGGAAGGTGAGGTGCTGATCCGGCTCCGCGGCTCCGGACCGGATCCGTCGCTGACGCTGGTGGCGGCCGACGACCTGGATCTGGTGCCGCCGCCCTCCGAGGCTGCGGACGAGGAGGTTTCCGCCTTCGCGGCCGGGCTCGGTGACGGCCTGGTGGCACCCGGGAACGCGGAACTCCTGTGGCGGGCCGCCGCGGCGGGACTGGTGGCACCCGCCTCGATGGCCCCGATCCGCGCGTTGCTGGCCGGGGCGTCGCCCCGCCGCGCCCCGCGCAGCAGCTCCCGTTTCAGGGCCAGGCGTCCCCGTCCCGCGCGTCCCGTCAGTCCCGCTCCCCGGGCTTTGCCCGGCCGCTGGTACGCCGTCACCGACGGTTCCGCGACACCCACCGAGGTGCGGCTGGCGCGGGCAACCGGTTGGTTGGAGCGGTACGGCGTCGTGACCCGGGGAATCGCGGAGGGAACACCCGGGGGTTTCGCAGCCGCCTACGGGCTGCTGCGGGAGCTCGAAGACAGCGGCCTGGTGCGGCGCGGGGTGTTGGTGGATGGGTTAGGAGCGGCCCAGTTCGCCGCCCCTGAGACCATCGATGCGCTGCGGTCCTTCCGCGAACCCGACGCCTCCGCGACGAAGGTACTGGCAGCGGTCGACCCCGCGAATCCCTTTGGCCGGGCGCTGCCGTGGCCGGCCCACGACACCGCCCGGCCCTCGCGTCTGGCCGGAGCCGTGGTGGTGATCACTGACGGAACCTGCCTGGCATACCTGGGGCGCGGCGGGCGATCACTGACCCTGTTCCCCTCTGACTCCCCCGCCGTCGAGGCTGCCCGGGTGATCCGCGCCCTGGGCGAGGCGGTGACCCAGGGCCGGATGACGCGGTTCCGCATCGAGGAAATCGACGGCGCTCGGGCCACGGCCCATCCCCTGGCGTCCGAACTGAGAAAGGCCGGGGCCGGGCTTCACCCGCAAGGACTCGTGGTGGAGGCCGCCCCCACGCCACGTTGATAGATCAAATCATGCACGTCTAGCTCTTTTGATATATAGTTCCTATCGTCCTGATTGAACGACGAAAGGTGACCGCCATGTCCTTGATCAACACCCCGATCAAGCCCTTCGCCACGACTGCCTACCGCTCCGGGGCCTTCGTGGATGTCTCCAGCGATGACTTCCAGGGCAAGTGGAACATCGTCTTCTTCTACCCCGCCGACTTCACCTTCGTGTGCCCGACCGAACTGGCCGACCTCCAGGGCATCTACGCCGAACTCCAGTCCCTGGGCATCGAGGTCTACTCGGTGAGCCGCGACTCCCACTTCGTCCACAAGGCGTGGCACGAGACCTCCCCCGAGATCGGCACCCTCGAGTTCGCGATGCTCGGTGACGTCAACGGCGTGATCACCAACAACTTCGACAACGCCCGCCCCGACTCCGGCCTGGCCGACCGCTCCACCTACCTCATCGACCCCGACGGCATCATCCAGTACATCGAGACCACCCCCGAGGGCGTGGGCCGCAACGCCGCCGAACTGCTCCGCAAGGTCAAGGCCGCCCAGTACGTCCGCAACCACCCCGGCGAGGTCTGCCCCGCCAAGTGGGAGGAAGGCGAGGAGACCCTCACCCCGTCCTTCGACCTGGTCGGCAAGATCTGAGACAGCGGTAAGGAGAAACCACACAGTGCTGGACGCCAACGCCACCGCGCAGCTCAAGAAGTACCTGGAACTCGTCTCGCTCCCGATCGAGCTCGCCGCCTCGCTCGACGACTCCCCCGCCTCCGCCAGGATGCGTGAACTCCTCGGCGAGGTCGCTGCCCTCAGCCCCCTCGTGAGCGTCGTCGAGGAATCCAACCCCCGCACCCCCTCCTTCGCGATCCGGCGCGCGGGCACCGAGATCGAGGTCCGGTTCGCGGGACTGCCCATGGGACACGAGTTCTCCTCGCTGGTGCTCGCCCTGGTTCAGGTCGGCGGCCACGCCCCCCGCCTGGACGAGGAAACCGCCGAGGCGGTGCGCCGGCTCGAGGGGGGAGAATTCGTCACCTACATGTCCTTGACCTGCCAGAACTGCCCGACAGTGGTTCAGGCCCTCAACACCATGAGCATCCTCAACCCGAGGATCCGTCACGTGGCGGTCGAGGGTGGCGCCTTCAAGGACGAGGTGGAGGCGCTCGGCATCAAGGCGGTCCCCGCGATCTACAAGGACGGGCAGCTGTTCGGGCAGGGTCGCATGGATGTCGCGGACTTCGTCGCCCGACTCGACTCCGGGGCCGGTGCGCGCATCGCCGAGGCCCTTGACGCGAAGGACCCGTTCGAGGTCCTGGTCGTCGGGGGCGGCCCCGCGGGGGCGACGGCTGCCATCTACTCCGCCCGCAAGGCGCTGCGCACCGGACTGGTCGCTGCGCGATTCGGTGGGCAGGTCCTCGACACCATGGCCATCGAGAACTTCATCTCGGTGCCCCGCACCGAGGGGCCGCGTCTCGGGGCCGCCCTGGAGGAACACGTCCGCGCCCACGACGTGGACATCACCACGGGAGTGAAGGCCTCGGCGCTGCGCCCGGCCGGTGAGGACGGATTGATCGCAGTCGACATCGAGGGCGGCGGGACGCTGCGCGCCCGCAGTGTCGTCCTGGCGACGGGCGCCCACTACCGGACCATGGGTGTCCCCGGTGAGGAGGAGTACCGGAACAAGGGCGTGACCTTCTGCCCGCACTGCGACGGTCCCCTGTTCAAGGGCAGGCCCGTGGCGGTAATCGGTGGCGGAAACTCGGGCATCGAGGCCGCCATCGACCTGGCGCAGGTCGCCTCGCACGTGACGGTGGTGGAGTTCCTCGACACCCTCAAGGCTGATGCCGTGCTGGTGAACACGCTGCGTTCCCTGCCCAACGTCGATGTCCTGACCTCGACGCGGGTGGTGGAGGTCGTCGGTGACGGCTCCCAGGTGACCGGCCTGGACGTCGAGGACCGCACCTCCGGGCAGGTGCGGCGCCTGGATCTGGAGGGGGTCTTCGTCCAGATCGGGCTCCTGCCCGACACCGGCTGGCTGGACGGCGTGATCGAACGCAACCGCGCGGGCGAGATCGTCGTCGATCAACGCGGTGCAACCTCCCTGCCCGGGGTGTTCGCCGCCGGCGACTGCGCCAACACTCCCTACAAGCAGATCGTCATCTCGCTGGGTTCCGGGGCCACGGCGGCGCTGTCCGCCTTCGATCACCTGATCCGTTCGCGGGAGGAGACGGAAACCCCCGCCGCCGCTACCGTCCGGGCATGAATCTGCGGGATCTGGAATACCTCGTGGCGGTGGCCGACCAGCGGAGTTTCCGCTCGGCGGCCACCGCCTGCGGTGTCTCGCAGCCGACCCTGTCGGTCCAGCTCCGCAAACTCGAGGAGGAGCTCGGAGTCGTCCTTATCGACCGTGCCGCGTCCCGCCCAGCACTGACCCCGATCGGTCAGCGAGTGGTGGGACGGGCACGGGCGGTACTGGCCGAAGCCGAGGCGATACGGGTAATTGCCCGGGAGGCGACGGGCACCACCACCCACCTGCGGCTGGGGGTTTTCCCCACCCTCGGCCCGTATCTGCTGCCCCACGTCCTGCCCCATGCCGGGAAGCGTTTCCCGAATCTTCGGCTGCTGCTGACCGAGGAGAAAACCCAACAGCTGGTGAGGATGCTGCGCTCGGGCGGGCTGGACGCCGCGCTGATCGCCATGCCCGCCGGTGACCCCCACCTGGAAGCGCGCCCCCTCTTCCGTGAGGAATTCGTCCTGGCAACCCCCGCCGGGCATCCGCTGATGGATGGGGCGGGCGAGAGTCTCTGGGAAAGGCCCCCCATCCCACCGGCCCGCGTGGCCAAGCACGAGCTGCTGGTCCTGGACGAGGGGCATTGCCTGGGCGGCCAGGTGCAGCGGTGGGCCGCCGAACACCGGGTCCGGCTGCGAAAGGACTACCGCGCCACGAGCCTCGAGACCATGCGCCACATGATTGCTTCCGGCGGCGGTCTCAGCCTGCTGCCAGCCATGACAGTCCTGTCTCCCGTTCCGCCGACCCCCGGCCTGGCGTTGCGCCGGATCGCTCCTCCCGCGCCCAGCCGGGACATCGCGCTGGTGTGGCCCCGCACATCACCCCGCACGGCCACTCTCGAGGCATTGGCGCCCGCCCTGGTCCCCTCCATTGCACTGGTCCAAGAGCTGTGAGCAGACCCGCCCGACGAGCCACCGGACGTGGTCTCAGCGCGGACCAGCCGCCGGAGAGGTTTCACACGATGAGCCGCTTCGACAGGTCCTTACGCACCTCGTCCGGCAACTCGACGGGTTTCCCCTCCCCGTCCGCGGCGACCAGGATGGTGCGGCCACGGGCGAAGGTGGTGCCGTCGTCGGGGTTGAAGATCTCGGCCACGAGGGTCACCGAGCTGTTGCCTAGCTTCGCGGGGGCGGTGCGCACCGCATAGGGATCCATGCGGTGAGTGATCTGGTTGATGTAGTCGACGTCCTGCCGTGCGATCAACCAGTTCAGCGGGGCCTTCCGGGTTCCGGAACGCGCCATGGCGGGGCTCCACGAGGTGGTGGTGGCTATCCGGGCCTGCATCAGGTAGTCGAGGACCTTGACGTTGTTGACGTGACCGTAGGAATCCAGGTCCGACCATCGCACCGGGCAGGGCGTCACCGACCCATTCCTGCCGAGATCCGGAACGTTGATGTGGCGCATGGGCTCCACCTCCGCCCGGTAGTCCGCCAGCCACTCCCTGTCGGTCAGGGCGAGGCGGGCCGGTTGCTGGGTCTCGAAATCGAACGGACACAGCACCGTCCGGGCCCGGACCACCGGCGTCGCGTCCTGGAAGAGCGCATACGCGACATCGAACCGGGCACCGCCGAGCTGGGCGATTGCCACCTCCGCGCCGATCCCGGCGTCCGAATAGGTGATCGGCGCCAGGTAGCTGATCCGGTGACCGACCACCACGACCCCGGAGTCCAGCAGCCCGGAGCACGACCCCGCCCTGAAGAACGCGGTTCTCGCCTCCTGAAGGTAATCGGCGATGACGGCGTTGTTGACGTGCCCCTGGGCGTCGAGATCGGACCAGCGCAACGCGATCGTGGTGCGGAACACGTCACTCCTCCGCGTCGTAGAGGGAATCGACGATGTCACCGTAACGTTTCGTCACCGCAGCGCGGCGGATCTTCATGTTGGGGGTGACCCCGTCGTTGTCGACCGTGAGCTCGTGATCGAGGATCGCGAAACGCTTCACGGTCTCCCAACGTTCGAGACGCGCGTTGGCCTTCGCCATCTGCTTCTCGATCGAGGCCCGGATTTCGGGTCGCTGACTGAGTTCGGCATAGCTCAGGTATCCGAGCTGGCGTTTCTCCGCCCAGGTTCGGAGCAGTGCCGGGTCGAGCACCAGCAACGCGGAGCAGTACTTGCGTCCGTCCCCCACCGCGATGGCCTGCGAGATGTAGGGAATGTTCGCGGTGATCGCACTCTCGACCTTCTGTGGGGCGACGTACTTGCCACCTGAGGTCTTGAACAGGTCCTTTTTGCGGTCGGTGATGGTCAGGTTGCCCTCGGCGTCGAACTTTCCCAAGTCACCGGTGTGGTACCAGCCGTCGCTGAAAACTTCCGCCGTGATGTCAGGCAGATTGTGGTATCCGGGGGTGATGATGGGTCCACGCAACAGCACTTCCCCATCTTCGGCGAGTTTTGTCTCGATCCCGGGAATCACCTTGCCCACCGATCCGAAACGCGGCTCGGTGGGAACATTCAGGAAGGCGATGGCGGAGGTCTCCGTGGAGCCGTAACCCTCGACGATCAACAGACCCGCCGAGTAGAACCATTCCTGCACCTGGGCGGAGAGTTTTGCCGAACCGGAGATCATGAACTTCATCCGTCCCCCGAGCTTCGCCTTGAGCTTGGAGAACACCAGGGCGTCGGCCACCCGGTACTTCAGCGCCAGGGAACCAGGCATCGGACGCCCGGAGAGCCGGTAGCCGCGGGAATCGCGCCCCACGGCGAAAGCCCAGCGGGCGACCCGATCCTTCAAACCCGTGTTGGCGGTCATGACCGCAGCCCGCACCTTCTCGAAGATGCGGGGGGCACCACACATGAACGTCGGTTTGACCTCACCCAGGCCGTCGACGATCCGGTCGATCCGCCCGTCCACGGCGGAGGCGAACCCGTAGGCGATCTGGCAGGCGATCAGCGTCTTCCCGAAGACGTGGCTGAGCGGCAGCCACAGGTATTGCAGGTCGGAGTCATCGATGATCCGCCAGTGCTTCACCCCAGCTCCCTCGTAGATCCAGGAGACGTGGTTGAGCCGCACACCCTTCGGCTGCCCCGTCGTCCCGGAGGTGTAGATGAGGGTGGAGAGAGTATCGTGGTCGGTGGATGCGATGGCCTCGTCGACGACTCCGGGGTTTTGTTTCAACAGCTCTGCGCCGAGCAGCTGCAGCTGCGTGTAGGAGATGACCCGGTCGTTCAACTCCACGTGGGCGGTGTCGATGACGACGATGGTGTGCACGGCAGCCCTCAGGGTGGGGCTGGCCTCCACCTTCGCGAGTTGAGTCGCGTCCTCGACCACCACGATGCAGGTTCCCGAATCATCCAGGATGAACTCCACGTCCCCCGCCGCGGTGTTCGGATAGACCGTCGTTGTGGCGCCCGCCGCGCAGGCCACGGCCAAGTCGAGCAGGATCCACTCGAGCCTGGTGGTGGAGATTATCCCCACTCGCTGTTCGCGGGCCAGCCCCCGGGCCAACAGCCCGGCCGCGAGCTGATCCACCAGTAGCCGCGATTCCGCCCACGTGTACCGGGTCCACCGATTCGGACCCTCCGGAGCCCTGTCAGGGTCAAGGAAGGCCAGGCCATCGGGGGTCTCGGCCACTCGACGCCGAAACATGTCGCCGACCGAGCTGGCAAAGCTGAGCAGTTCTTCCTGAAGACTCATCAATACTCCTAAGAGACATGGCGTTGCGAGCCTAACCGAATCATGGAGCTCTTTACACAACTGGCCACGGAAGAACCACCCCCATGGTTAGGATTGCGAACTGTGGTGACCAAGGTTGAATGGTTGGACGACGATCAGCAGCGAATCTGGCGCGCTTGGCTGCGCGCCACGCATCGCATACAGAGCTATCTTGACACGGATCTCCGGCTGGCCGGTCTGGATCTGGCGGAATACGAAATACTCGTTACGCTCTCGGAGGCCCCCGGCCAACAGTTACGGATGAGCGAGCTCGCTCACGCGGTCAGCCAATCCCGTTCCCGCCTGACGCATACCGTTAAGCGTCTTGAGGCCAGGGGACATGCGGAACGCACCAACTGCACCGATGACGGACGGGGGGTGCTTGCCTCCCTGACGACGGAGGGCATGCGTTTCCTGACGCAGGTTGCCCCCGGACACGTGGCGGCGGTGCGCCGGATCCTGATAGATGCCGTCGAGCCCGAGGACCTGCAGGCCCTGGGCCGCGCCTGCGACGCCATCTTGGCGGTGCCGGACTACGATGAGCATCCGTGAATCCAGTCGAGCTGCTTCGTGACCAACTCGGCGACCTGACACACCTGCTGGACGACTCGCTCCTCACCCGCGGCATCTATTCCTCTGATGCCTCCCTCTATCGAGTGCCTCCCTTGGTGGTTGCCCACCCCGAGAACCGCGACCAGTTGATTGCGCTCGTGCGGGCGGCCTTGGACTGCCGTCTCCCTGTCACCGTGCGCGGCGCGGGTACCTCATGCGCGGGCAACGCGGTCGGCGCAGGCCTCGTGATAGACGTCGCCAAACACCTGAACCGAATCCACGCAGTCGACGAACAAACCCGCACCGCCGTGATCGACCCAGGGGTGGTGCAGGAAACCCTCCAGAAAGCGGTCGCCCCCCACGCTTTGAGGCTCGGCCCAGACCCGTCCACCTCGTCGCGCTGCACCGTCGGTGGGATGATCGGGAACAACGCCTGCGGGCCACGAGCCCTCGGCTACGGCCGCATGTCCGACAATGTGGTTGAGCTGGAGATCATCGACGGCCACGGCTGGCTGCGGGTCCTGGGCCGCGACGACTTTCCCGAGCTGCGTTCGCTGGTGATGGCCAACCTGGGTGTGATCCGCACCGAATTCGGCCGTTTTTCCCGGCAGGTCTCCGGATATTCGATGGAACACCTGCTGCCGGAAAATAGGTTCGACGTGGCGAAGTTCTTCGCGGGCACCGAGGGCACCCTCGGGATCATCACCCGGGCCACGGTGCGTCTGACCCCCGACCCCTCACACCGCATCATGGTTGTGCTCGGCTACCCGTCGATGGATCGTGCCGGGGACGACATCTCCCGGCTGCTGAAGTTCCGTCCCACCGCCTGCGAGGGTTTGGACCGGCGCATCGTTGACGTGGTGATCCGCAAACGGGGTGCCGATTCCGTCGGCCGGCTGCCCGCGGGGGAGGGCTGGATGTTCATTGAACTGGCCGGGGAGGATCCCGCGGAGATCCGCGACCGTGCCGAGGCGCTCCTCGCCGAGGCCGCAGCACAGGCAGGGTGGATCGTCGAGGATCAGGAACAGGCCACATCGCTGTGGAAACTGCGGGCCGATGGGGCAGGGCTGGCCGGGGTGTCGCTGGACAAACCCGCCTACGGGAGCTGGGAGGACGCAGCCGTGCCCCCGGAGCACCTGGGCGACTACCTGCGGGACTTCGAGGCCCTCCTGGCCCGGCACGGCCTGCACTCGCTGCCCTACGGACACTTCGGCGACGGCTGTGTCCACGCCCGCATCGACTTTCCCTTCGAGGCTCCCGACGGCCGGGCCCGGTACCGCGCCTTCATGTTGGAGGCCGCCGAGATGGTGGCCTCCCACGGCGGTTCGATGTCCGGCGAGCACGGCGACGGGCGCGCCCGCTCGGAACTGCTGCCACGGATGTACTCCCCCGAGGCCCTGAAACTCTTCGGCGCGGTCAAACACCTGTTCGACCCCGAGAACCTGCTCAATCCGGGTGTGCTGGTCGATCCCGAACCCACCGACTCCAACCTCCGGATGGTGGCGGCAACCGTTTCCCCCCTGAACCTGGAAGATCCCGAGTTCGTGGCCCAAGTGCACCAGTGCTCAGGGGTCGGCAAGTGCCTGTCCGACACCACAGCCTCCGGCGGGGTGATGTGCCCGAGCTTCCAGGCCACCCGCGACGAGAAGGACTCCACGCGGGGCCGGGCCAGGGCGTTGCAGGAGATGGTCAACGGCTCCCTCATCACGGGGGGCTGGCGTTCACGAGAGGTGACCGAGGCCCTCGACCTGTGCCTGTCCTGCAAGGGCTGCTCCCGCGACTGCCCCACGGGAATCGACATGGCCGCCTACAAGTCGCGCGTCACCCATGAGCGCCTCAAGGGACGGTTGCGACCCCGCAACCACTATTCCCTGGGCTGGCTGCCGCGCTGGGGACGCCTCATCACGAAACTCCCCGGCATCGGGCCGCTCATCAACGTCGTCGGCGCCGCCCCCGGCTTGGGGAGCCTGATGAAATGGGCTGCAGGGGTCGACGGGCGGCGGCAGATCCCACGCTTTGCGGCGCGTTCCGCCCGCCGCCGCACCAAGCTACCGGGCGGTGGGGACAAGGGACCCGTCCTGATCTGGGTGGACTCGTTCAGCGACTGCTTCGAGTCGAACTCCTTCGCCGCGGTGGCGCAGGTCCTGGCCCGTCTCGGTTACGAGCCCCGGGCACTGGATGATAAGGCTTGCTGCGGCCTGACCTGGATCTCGACGGGCCAGCTCGACGGAGCCCGCCGCCAGCTCAGACACGCAGCCACCGTGCTGGCGCCCTTCGTCGAACAAGGCATTCCGATCGTCGGGGTGGAGCCGAGCTGCACCAGCGTGTGGCGTTCCGACGCGCCCGAACTCCTATCAGGGGACACCAACATTGAGGCGCTGAGAGGGAAGGTCCTGACCCTCGCGGAGTTTCTGGCCAAGGATCCCGATTTCCTGCCCCCGGACCTGTCCGGGCACACCATCGTCGCCCAGCCCCACTGCCACCACGCCTCCGTGATCGGATGGCAGGCGGATCGGGCCCTCTTGAAGGCGACGGGCGCCAACCTGGTGCAGGTGGGTGGCTGCTGTGGGCTGGCCGGGAACTTCGGCGTCGAGATCGGCCACCACGAGGTGAGCGTGAAGGTTTTCGAACACGACCTCGGCCCCGCGGTGGCGGCCAACCCGGACGCCATCGTCCTGGCCGACGGTTTCAGCTGCCAGACCCAGCTGAAGGGGCTGGCCGGCCGCGACTCGATGAGCCTGGCCGAGTTGTTGGCGACCCACCCGGCCCGCTCCGTCTGACCAGCCAGAACCACGACGAAACGACTGCAGAACCACAATGCCGCACGTAGCATCGTTCTCATGCGCATCCGGGACCGCCGCCCCGGACATTTCCTGCCGACCGCTTCTGCGGGGGCATCGTCCTGAACATGCATCCCAGGACCGTGAGGATGGGACCTGACTTCTGGAGCGTGCCCGTTTCCGCTCTCTGGGATCACTGAGAGCCCCGGTACCCTAGCCGACCCCGGGTCACGGCGACGGCGATCACCGCCAGAACGGCCAGCCCCAGCACCGCCGACCACAGGTTCGTCACCTTCTGACCCGTCGCCCTCTCCCACACGCTCAACGCCCAGTTGATCGCATTGTGGGCGAGGATCGCGAGGAGAACGGATCCGCGTACCGTGTTGGTGATCCAGGGCGGGGCCAGTGAGTTCGGGCCCGCCCGCCGTTTCGCCCGGCAGAATTGCCAGGACCGCAATCACGGCCGCTGGGATCGCCACCAGGGCCAGCAGATAGGCCACCGGCGGCACCCACCAACGCAGCAGGGAGGCCGTCCAGTTCTTCAGCGACCCGGTTCGTCAGCCGAGTCATCACCAAGGACGCCCAGCATGGCCCGGCGAACAGGGCGGGGAGCCACAGGAGCCAGGAACCCGCGTAGGCGAGGGCGATGTAACCGCTCAGGGGGATGTGACCGCAGCCAGTTCTTCATTCCGCCTCCTCGGCGACGGTCCGCCAGAAGTCCGGTTGCTGCGGGTCTGCGCCCGCCCCCAGGCCAGCACCATGCGGTGGTGGGGACGGTCCCCGCCGAGATCATCGCGTTCCAGGAACTCCAGCCTGGATTCCAGTTCAGCCACCTTTCGCCTCGCGAGGGGACCGACGATGGCCGGGTCTGCGTCGGCGAAGAACATTTGCAGACGCGGGATCCCGCGTCTGCGCGGCATCAGTGGGTCGCTGTAGCCAGCCGCGCAGGACACGACGTCCGTCCTCCGTAATCGAGTAGACCCGGCGGCGTCGCCCACCCTCCTCAGGCTCCATGTTCACCAGCCCCATCTCCTCCAGTTTCCTGGGCTCGGCGTAGAGCTGCGAGTGCGGGAAGGGCCAGAAGAACTCAACGGAGATCCGTGTGTTGTGTTTCAGCTCGTGCGAGGTCATGGGACCCGTGGTCGCGAGCAGTCCCAGGACGATGTACGAAACCGGCCGAAGCAAATGGTCCGAATCGGAGGGTTTCATGATGTGAGGCAGGGGCTTTCCCGTGTCAGGCGTCGCGACGGACCCAGACCACCGCGGCCATCACCCAGAATCCCAACACCCATCCGGCCAGGGCTCCCATCGATTCTGCCAAGGGATGGACCGGATCGGGCGCGAACAGGTCGGCCCCGACGGCACCGGGCAGCCATGTCGCCAGCTTGGTGTAGGGCTGCAGCACGGGGCCCGCCACGACGAGAAGGATGAGCGCCGTGGTGAGGGAGGGAACCAGCTGCCTGGCCACCAGTCCGATGGCGTACCCCAGCAGGCCCATGGCGGCGAGATGTACCACCACCCCGGGAAGGGCCCACTCGCCTTCGGGAACCAGCAGACGCACCCCGCCCGTGGCCAGCATCGCCACCACCATCAGCGCCACCGTTACCGTCAATGCCTTGGCCATGGCCACCGGGAGCCGGCGGGGCATGGCGGCGCAGGTGGTTGCGACCTGCCTTCCGGCGTATTCCCCCGTCGCCGCCACCACACCGAACAGGATGCATCCCATGGTCGTCAGCGAGGGCACCAGCTGCAAGGTCTGCGCGGATCCGCTGGGACCCAACATCAAGGCCGCCAACGCCCAGGACCCGACGACCGTGAGAACCGCCACCAGCCAGACACCCGGGAGTCCGAGTTTGCGCCATTCCGCCACGATGACAGCCATCTCAGGCCTCCCTTCTGGCGTGAAGCAGCACGGCCAGGATGATGGCGGCAACACCCCAGGCGGTACCCACCGGTATCCCGACTCCGGGGCTGAGGGGGTTCTGGACCACGTTGTTGTCGGTCACGAACGCGTAGGTCAGCGCGAGGTCCGGTGCGTACTTGGCCAGTGGGGTCGCCTTGGAGAGCAGGAACGTCAATGACACGGCCGCGGCATTGACCACCAGTAGTGTCAGGGGCAGGGTTCCGCCGCGGACCAGTTCGGCCAGGGCGGCCGCGATCACGGTCATGACCACCAGGAAGAGCACTGCTGCTGCAGCCCGGGGCCAAGGATTCCCCCACGTGGCCTCCACATTGCCCAGTGCCCAGCGCGCGACCGCGAGGCTTCCCGCAGTGGATGCTACGGCCAGGACCGTGGTGAACCCCAGGAGCACGACGAGTTTCGCGATCATCCGTCTCGCTCCCCCGGGCATGGCAACCATGCTGGTGGTGAGTTGCCTGCCCCGCCCGACGGCCTGGGTGTTGCGGACGTACTCGCTGGAGACGGACAGCACACCGAGCACCACGAAACCAACCTGCCCCACGGTGAGCGAGCCGAATCCGGTGTTGGTCGTGGATGCGTCGATCATCCCCCCAAGATTGCCGGTTTCCACCGCACGCCTGATCTGGGAACTCTCCAACCAGGTCAGGAGCATCGGGACCGCCAGGGCCAGCAAAGCGGCCAGCCGGATGCCGGGAAGGGTGCACAGTTTCAACGCCTCGGCGCGCATCGCTCGCCTCATGCGCGCACCTCCACGTGCGCGAAGAACGCCTCCTCCAGGCTGGGATAACCCGCCATGACATCGGCCACTTCGCCCCAGACCTTGATCCGACCGCCGTTGATGATCACGACGTCATCGACGATCTCTGCCAGTTCACCGATCAGATGGCTGGACAGCAGCACCGTGCCCCCCGCATCGGCATGCGCCCTGAGCAGCCAACGGATCCACCTGACCCCCTGCGGGTCGAGGCCGTTGACCGGCTCGTCGAGGATCAACCGCTTCGGTCTTCCCAACAGGGCGGCCGCCAACCCGAGCCGCTGTCCCATGCCGAGCGAATAGGTACCGACCTGCCGATTGGCGTCGGCCGCCAACCCGACCTCCTCCAGGACCTGCTGGACCCTCTTTCTCGGGATGCCGTTGCTGGCCGCCACCCATCCGAGGTGGGCGCGCGCGGTGCGGGACGGGTGGGCAGCGGCCCCGTCGAGCATGGAACCGACGTGCCTCAGCGGGTTCCGGAACTCCCGGTAGGGGCGGCCATCGATGGTGGCGTGCCCACTCGTGGCCCGGTCCAGGCCGAGCAGGATGCGCAGGCTCGACGACTTGCCGGCTCCGTTCGGTCCGACGAAACCCGTAACCCGCCCAGGCCTCACCTCGAACCCCACTCCGTCCAGGATTTTCCGGCTGCCGCGCACCTTGGAAACATCATCAAATCTGATCATGACACCGATCATGCTGCGGCGAGCATTCCGGCCCGTCGGGCCCAGCACCGATTTCCGGTCCTTACCTCAGCCCTTGGGTTCTCAGCCCGTGGGGTGATGATCCCTCGCCCCGTCCACGGCTAGCATCGCCCCATGCACCGTTATCTCTCCGCCCAGGTACTGACGGTGCTCATGCTGCTCATGATCTTGTCTGGAATAGGCACGGATCCGGGTCCGAACAGCTGGGTCCAGTTTGTGATCATGCTGTCAGCGGCCCTGCTGGTGTGTTGGATTTGGTGGGCGGCGAAACGATCTGGGCGGCGCCAGGCCGAGCAACTGCGATCCCAGCAGATCGCCGCTGCCGTGACGACGGAGCGGTTGACGATAGCCCGGGACCTGCACGACCTCGTCTCCCACGGCATCGGTCTGATAACGGTGCGCGCCGCGGTGGCCCGCAACGTGGACGCCGAGGATCCCGAACGCCTGGTTGCGGCGCTCTGCGACATCGAACAGACGAGCCGCGCCACCACCCTGGAACTGCGCCGGATGCTCCAGGTGTTGCGTTCCGACCAGGACGCGCCCCTGTCCCCCAGCCCGGGCGATCCCGACTGGAACGGTCTCCTGGAATCCGCTGAGCGAGCGGGGCTGCACGTGACGATGTCCAAAGGCGGGGTCACGCCGAACAGCAAGGGGGTGGCGCTGGCCATCCACCGCATCCTTCAGGAAGGCCTGGCGAATGCCGCCAGGCACGCCGGACCCACTAGCGTCCGCGTCGAGCTCACCCGCCACGGGGAAGTCCTTCACCTAGCCGTGACTGATTCCGGCCCGGTTCACGGGTGGCATTCACACCCCGGGGCGGGGCATGGCCTGATCGGGCTGCGGGAGCGCGTCACCGCGCTGGGCGGGAGCCTTCGCCACCACCAGTCCTTCGATGGCTTCCGGCTCGAGGCCGAGCTGCCGGATCCGGAGCCCGCCCGTGCCTGAGATCCGTGTCCTGATAGCCGACGACCAGCAGCTGCTGCGCCAGTCACTGGCACACCTATTGAGCTCCCAGCCGGACTTCCACGTCGTTGCGGAGGCCACCACCGGCGTGGAGGCCGTCTCGTTGGCTCGCGAGCTGGTGCCGGACGTCGTGCTGATGGACATTCGCATGCCGCAACTCGACGGGATAGCGGCGACCCATTCCATCGTCCACGACCCGCGGCTGTCCGAGGTCCGGGTGCTGGTGCTGACCATGTTCGACCTGGACGAATACGTCTTCAAGGCCCTGCGCGCGGGGGCCTCCGGTTTCCTGTTGAAGGACGCGACCCCGGAGGCCCTGATCAACGCGGTGCGCACCATCTCGGCCGGGCATGCCCTCCTGGCACCCTCGGCCATCACCACCCTGGTGGAGAGTTGTCTCCCGGACGCGACCCCTTCCGGGAAGGTGGCGGATCTGACACCGAGACAGACCGAGATCCTCAGGCTCGTCGCCCGGGGGTTGTCCAACGACCAGATCGAACGGGAACTGCACATCAGCCACGCCACCTGCAAAACCCACATCTCCGCGCTGCTGAGCCGTCTGCAGGCCCGGGACCGCGCCCAACTGGTGATCGCAGCCTACGAGAACGGCCTGGTACGTCCCGGAACTTAGAAGTACGAGCCGATTGAATCTGACCGCGACGACCCCCTCCTCTAAAGCTGGCTGGGCCAGCACCTGAGTGCCCCTTTCTGAAGTTGGTTGACCCGGGCCGCGACGAAGGAGCAGCCCAAGTCGAAACCACCCCGGTAGCCAGGACCCGATCACAGTCACCACGGTTTCGACACAACCAGCTTTGACATGGGGTGTACCAGCTCAACAAACTCGCCGAGAGCTCCATCCGCGCAATCGTCAGTTCAGTGTTCCAGCAGCGGCACCAGGAACTCGCCGGTCGCCGATCCCATCACCTTCGCGACCTCCTCCGGAGTGCCGGTGGCCACCACTTGGCCACCGCGGGATCCGCCGCCCGGTCCCATGTCGATGATCCAGTCGGCCGACTTGATGACGTCGAGGTTGTGTTCGATCACCACGACCGTGTTTCCTGCGTCGACGAGGCGGTGCAGTACCGCGAGGAGTTTGCGGATGTCCTCGAAGTGCAGGCCCGTGGTGGGTTCGTCGAGCACATAGAGGGTGCGTCCCGTGGATCGTTTCTGCAGCTCGGCGGCAAGTTTCACGCGCTGTGCCTCACCTCCGGACAGGGTGGTCGCGGGCTGTCCGAGACGGACGTAGCCGAGTCCCACCTCCTCCAGGGTTTTCAGGTGCCGGGCGATGGCCGGGATGGATTCGAAGAACCGCGTCCCCTCGCTGATGGACATCTGCAGCACGTCGGAGATCGACCTGCCCTTGTAGTGCACCTCGAGGGTTTCGCGGTTGTACCGGGCCCCGTGGCAGATCTCGCAGGGAACGTAGACGTCCGGCAGGAAGTTCATCTCGATCTTGATGGTGCCGTCGCCCGAGCAGTTCTCGCAGCGCCCGCCCTTGACGTTGAAGGAGAACCGTCCGGGCAGGTAGCCGCGGACCTTGGCCTCCGGGGTGGTGGCGAACAGTCCGCGGATCTTGTCGAAGACCCCCGTGTAGGTGGCCGGGTTGGACCGCGGGGTGCGTCCGATCGGTGACTGGTCCACCTGGATCACCTTGTCCAGGTTTTCCAGGCCCTTCAGTTTCCGGTGCCTGCCGGGCACCGCCTTGGCGCCGTAGATCTGCTTGGCGGCTGCTGTGTAAAGGATCGAGTTGACCAGTGACGACTTCCCGGATCCAGAGACCCCGGTCACCGCGACGAGCCTGCCCAGCGGGAAGGCGACGTCCACGTCCCGCAGGTTGTTCTCCGATGCGCCGACGACGGTCACGGATTTGCCGTTGCCGGGGCGCCTCGCCGCAGGCACGTCGATGACCAGCTTTCCCGACAGGTAGCGGCCCGTCATGGACTCCTCACTGGCGAGCAGCTCCTCGACGGGACCGGAGACCACGACCTCACCACCGTGTTCCCCCGCTCCCGGGCCGATGTCGACCACCCAGTCAGCTGCTCGAACGGTGTCCTCGTCGTGTTCGACGACGATGAGGGTGTTCCCGAGGTCCCGCAGTCGCACGAGGGTTTCGATCAGCCGCCGGTTGTCGCGCTGGTGAAGCCCGATACTCGGCTCATCCAGAACGTAGAGCACACCGACCAGACCGGAACCGATCTGCGTGGCCAGCCGGATGCGTTGCGCCTCGCCGCCCGACAGCGACCCGGCCGACCGTGACAGTGTCAGATAGTCCAGGCCGACATCCAGCAGGAAACGCAGCCGTTCCCGGATCTCCTTGACCACGCGCTCCGCGATCCGCGCCTCGCGTTCGTTGAGGGAGAGGGCATCCAGGTATGCGAAGGCATCCCCAATGGACAGGTCGGCGACCTCCGCGATGTTCCTTTCGGCGACGGTGACGCACAGGGTCTCTGGCCTGAGGCGCGTACCGCCGCAGGAATGGCAGTTGATTTCCCGCATGTAGCCGCCCCAGCGTTCACGGGCCGAGTCGGTCTCGGACTCGGCGTAGCGACGCCGAACGAACGGCAGGATGCCCTCGTACTTCTGCGAGAAGGACCGGGTCCGTCCGAAACGGTTGCGGAAACTCACCACCACGGCTCCGGGAACCCCGTTGAGCAGCACCTTCCGGTGTCTGGCAGCCAGATCCTGCCACGGGGTGCGCATGTCGAAACCGGACTCGAGGGACAGGGCTTCCAGGACGTGTTCGAAGTGCCCCTTCAGGTGCGGAGTGTTCCAGGGGGCGATGGCACCGTCGGCCAGGCTCAGGGTCTCGTCGGGGATGATGAGTTCCGGGTCGGGTTCCAGCATCGTCCCGAGCCCGGAGCACTCAGGGCAGGCCCCCCACGGCCCGTTGAAGGAGAACTGCCTGGGCTCCAGTTCGTCGATGGCAACGTCGTGTTCGTTGGGGCAGCCGAGTTTCTCCGAGAAGCGTTTTTCGCGTTCGGGGTCATCCGCGGGAAGATCCACGAACTCCACCCCGACCACCCCGTGAGCCAGTTGTAGAGCGGCCTCCACGGATTCTGTGATCCGCTGCTTGGCGGAGGTCTTCACCACCACCCGGTCCACCACCACGTCGACGTCGTGCTTGCGTTTCTTGTCGAGCACCGGGGGGTCAGTGAGGGGGTGGAGCCGTCCGTCAACCCGCACCCGGGCGTAACCATCGGCAACGAGCTGCCGGAAGGTTTCCTGGAACTCGCCCTTGCGGCCGCGCACGATGGGCGCGAGCACCTGGAAACGCGTACCCTCGGCCAAGCCCATCAGCCGGTCAACGATCTGCTGCGGGCTCTGTTTGCCAATGACGGCCCCACACACGGGGCAGTGCGGGATGCCGATGCGGGCGAACAGGAGACGCAGATAATCGTAGACCTCCGTGATGGTGCCGACCGTGGATCGCGGGTTCCGGGAGGTGGATTTCTGGTCGATGGAGACCGCGGGTGAGAGACCCTCGATGAAGTCGCAATCCGGCTTGTCCATCTGCCCGAGGAACTGGCGGGCGTAGGCGGACAGGGACTCGACGTAGCGTCGCTGCCCCTCGGCGAAGATGGTGTCGAATGCCAGCGAGGACTTGCCCGATCCGCTCAGTCCGGTGAAAACGATCAGGGAATCCCTGGGCAGGTCCAGGGAAACGTTCTTCAGGTTGTGGACGCGGGCACCTCGCACGAGGATTCCGCGTTGAGTTGGTCGAGCATTCACGGTCACACATGCTATGCCGCGGCACCGGCAAATCGGCGCTCCGCGAACGGCATGGGTGGCGGCTGGGTCCTCACGAATCGGTCCGGTCCGCGCACGAACCCCGGCGAGCAGGATGCCCGCAGCGGATACCCCTGCCCGTGGAAACCTTTACTTTTGATAGGTTTGTCGGCATGCCGAGCGTCCCTGGCGAGCATTTCGACTCAAGCCTGCATGCTGTGCGGGAACAGACCCACACACTACTGGGACGCACCATCGCCTACTCCCCGGAGGACTGGGCGGCACCAACCCGTCTACCGGGCTGGTCACGTAGTCACGTCGCAGCCCACCTGATCAAGGGAGCCCGCAGCTTGGCGCAGGTTTGCAGGGAACTTCTTGAGGGGCTTCCCCCCAGCGGTTACGATTCCTCTCTTGGACGCGACTGCGAGCTGTTGGCCATCTCGGATGGCCTCCACCTCCAGATCGAGCTTGACACGAGCGCAGGCGAGCTGGATCAGCTTCTGGCCCAGCTGCCCGGGAAAGACGGCGAGGTTTCGCTGCGACCCGACCTACGGATCACCGTCGACGATCTACCCCTGGTGCGGCTTCGCGAGTTGGTGCTGCACGGATTCGACCTGGAACCGGAAGCCTCCCGGATCGATGTGGACGATGACGTAGCGACCCCGGTACTGGCCTTCGAAGCCGCCCATCTCGCAGATGAGAACGATCCCCTCGAGCTGGTCACCCTGGAAGGACGGGTGGTGCGCACCGGGGTTCGGCAACCACATCGGCGCGCAGCCGGTTCGACATCCGCCTTGCTCCTGTGGCTCGCCCGGGGAATCGAATCCGAAGACCTTGAATACGATGAAATTTGACAACCTTCCTACAAACCGTTTTTGATACCTCATCAATGAGATCCGCGGCACGACTGGGGAGGAGCGGCCGCTAACATCAGGACTCCCCCTAGCGAAGGACAGTGATGACGCAACCACCGAATCAGCCGTACAACTCCAACCAGCCCTACAACCAAGGTCAGGGCTACAACCCGAACCAGCCTTACGACCCCAACCAAGGCCAGGGCTACGACCCCAACCAAGGCCAGAGCTACAACCCCAACCAAGGCCAGAGCTACAACCCCAACCAGCCTTACGACCCCAACCAAGCCCAGCAGTACGCCGCACAACAGCAGTACATGGAGCAGCACGGTACGCCGAAGAAACGCTTCGGAGCACGTAAGATCATCAGCATCGTCGTCGCCGTCGCGGTCCTCGGTGCCGGCGGTTGGACGTTGTGGCAACACTTCAAGACCAACGAGAACCTTCAGGTTGGCAACTGTCTGGTCATCACCGGAACCACGACCAACGCCCAGGAGGAGAAGGTCGACTGCTCCGACAAGTCGAAGTTCTCCTTCGAGGTGAGCCAGGTCGTCTCCGACACCAGCTCCTGCCCGGAGAACACCGCGTCCTACGAGATCAGCAGCAAGTCCCGCTACGGCGGCAGCAGCAAAACCGTAAAGGCCGTCTGCCTGATCCCGAACCTGCACCAGGACGTCTGCTACAACACCTCGTCCAGCGGCATCAAACCCTTCGAGGTGGCCCAGTGCGACTCGGCCAGTGTCAAGGTCACCAAACGCATCGATCAGGAGAACGCGTCCTGCGGAACCGACGAGGAGACCTTGACCTACACCACCCCCGCCCGCACCTACTGCTTCGGGGGAACCCGGTGATCCATGGCGCATAATCGGTTTCCATGAGACCGATTGACGAGCTTCGCCGCCAGGTGGCGCCCTTCCGGGTGCGGGCCGACTTCTCCCCTTCGGGGGATCAACCGGCCGCGATCTCGGAGTTGGAGCGCCGCATCCGTTCCGGTGAGAAGGATGTGGTGCTCCTGGGCGCCACGGGAACGGGCAAGACCGCCACGGTGGCCTGGCTGGCGGAGCGTCTGCAACGCCCCGTCCTGGTGATGCAGCCCAACAAGACCCTCGCGGCGCAGTTCGCGAACGAGCTGCGCCAGTTCTTCCCGGACAACGCCGTCGAGTACTTCGTCTCCTACTACGACTACTACCAGCCCGAGGCCTACGTCCCGCAAACGGACACCTATATTGAGAAGGACTCCTCCCTGAACGAGGAGGTGGAGCGCCTCCGTCACTCCGCGACGAGTTCACTGCTGACCCGCCGCGACTGCATAGTGGTGGCCACGGTGTCCGCGATCTACGGCCTGGGCACCCCGCAGGAATACCTCGACCAGCGCCTGACCCTGCGGATCGGTGAGGAGCACGAACGCTCCACGCTGCTGCGGCACCTCGTCGACATCCAGTACAACCGCAACGATCTCTCCTCGGAGCGGGGCAATTTCCGGGTGCGCGGGGATGTGCTGGAGATCTTCCCCATGTATGAGGAGAACGCGGTTCGCATCGAGTTCTTCGGCGACGAGATCGAACGCATTTCCACCCTGGTCCCGCTGACCGGCGAGGTGCTGCGCGAGGAGGACGAGATCTACGTCTTCCCCGCCACCCACTACTCCGCCGGACCGGAACGGATGGAACGCGCCATCGCTGGGATCGAGGCGGAGCTGGCGATCCGACTGCAGGACCTGGAGGCCCAGAACAAGCTCCTGGAAGCGCAGCGGCTGCGGATGCGCACCAGCTACGACATCGAGATGATGCGCCAGATCGGCACCTGCTCCGGGATCGAGAACTACTCCCGACACATCGACGGCCGTGCCGCGGGATCCGCACCCGCCTGCCTGCTGGACTACTTCCCGGAGGACTTCCTCCTGGTGGTGGACGAGTCCCACGTCACGATCCCGCAGGTCGGGGGCATGTACGAGGGCGACGCATCACGGAAACGTACCCTCGTGGAGCATGGTTTCCGCCTGCCGAGCGCCCTGGACAACCGGCCTCTGAAGTTCGACGAGTTCTGCCAGCGCATCGGGCAGACCGTCTACCTGTCCGCCACCCCCGGCCCCTACGAGCTGGAACGCAGCGACGGTTTCGTAGAGCAGATCATCCGGCCCACCGGTCTGGTGGACCCGGAGATCGTCCTCAAACCGACCAAGGGCCAGATCGACGACCTCATCGGGGAAATCCGGACCCGGGCTGAACGCGACGAACGGGTGTTGGTGACCACCCTGACCAAGAAGATGGCGGAGGACCTGACCGACTATCTGATGGCCGCTGGCATCCGGACCCGCTATCTGCACTCCGACATCGACACCCTCAAACGGGTCGAGCTGCTGCGTGAGTTGCGGCTGGGTGACTACGACGTGCTGGTGGGCATCAACCTGCTGCGGGAGGGCCTGGACCTGCCGGAGGTTTCCCTGGTGGCCATTCTCGACGCCGACAAGGAGGGTTTCCTCCGTTCGGAGCGTTCCTTGATCCAGACCATCGGCCGCGCCGCCCGTAACGTCGCAGGGCAGGTGCACATGTACGCCGATACGATCACTCCATCAATGGGGGCCGCCATCGACGAGACCAACCGGCGGCGCGCCCGCCAGCTCGCCTACAACGCCGAGCACGGCATCGATCCGCAGCCCTTGCGGAAGAAGATCGCCGACATCACGGACATGCTGAACCGGGAGGACGCCGACACCGAGTCCCTCCTGAACGGCCGTCGGGAACGGGGCTTGAAAGCAAAAGAACTGCCCGAGCAGGAACTGGTGAAGTTGATCGACGACCTCACCGCCCAGATGCACCAGGCGGCCGCCGATCTTCAGTTCGAGCTGGCCGCCCGCCACCGCGACGAGATCACCGACCTGAAGAAGGAACTCCGTCAGATGATCGAGGCCAACAAATAGCCGCTGCCCCTTGATGGAAGCGCTTCCTTACTCGGCCTTCACACCGCCCGAACCGGACTTTTCCCGGATCGACCAGAAAACCCGAGATTCACACCGCGAGGCTTTGCCACAGCTCACCGACCTGCCGCATGGTCTCCCGCACCGGACCGGAGCTGTCGATGACGTGTGTGGCCGCCGCCAACCGTTCCTCGCGGCTGGCCTGAGCGGTCACCCGCTGCCCGGCCTCGGTTTCCGACAGGCCATCTCGGCGCGTCAGCCTACGCAGCTGCTCCTCGACCGTGGTGTCCACCACCACGACCGCGTCGAACCTGTCCTGCTGCCCGGTTTCCACCAGCAGGGGTATGACGTGCACCACGACCGTCCCTGCGGGGGCTGCGGCCTCCATCTCGGCGGCCCGTTCCCGCACGAGGGGATGGATGATGGCGTTCAGGTCGGCGCGCGCCTGCGGATCGGCGAAGATCACACGGGCCAGCGCGCGGCGATCCAGGCTCCCGTCGGGGGCGAGCACCGATTCCCCGAAACGCGCGAGAACCGCCTTCAATCCCTCGGTTCCCAACGCCACCACGTCCCGTGCCAGGATGTCGGCGTCGATGATAACTGCGCCCAGTCTCTCTAGTTCCCGAGCCACCGTCGACTTGCCTGACGCGATCCCGCCCGTCAATCCGATCCGCACAGAGACACAGGTTATTACGGAACCTCGAGGAAGGTCAGTTCGGAGGCGTCCCCCGAGATCAGCGGCCCGAGTTTGTCGTTGAACACCGCGTTCGCGGGGTCGGCAAGGTGCGCCTTGAAGGCGTCCTCGTCCTGATAGCACTCGATGATCACGAACTGGTTCGGGTTGTCGCGTTCCGTGTACACCTCGAAACGCGCTGTTCCGGGTGAGGCGTTCACGTGCTCCGAGTAGGCCCCGATCAGGCCGGCAACCACCTCTCGCGCCCCGTCCCGGCACTCGAACCGGGCTATCAGGTTCACCGCCATGCCAGCTCCTTCCACGTTGAAGTTCCAGGTCAGTGTTTCGTCAAGGCTACCCCCACGGCGTGACGACTTCTCTGTATGCTGGTCCTGTAGCGGGAGAACCGACCCAGTCGGTGCCGAAGGAGCAACCGCCCCGGAAACTCTCAGGCCCCAAGGACCGCGACAACTTCCACACTCTGGAGAGAGACCCCACCGGGGTCCGCCGAAGGATGAAACGATCTCAGGCAGCAGTGACAGAGGGGGCTCCGGGTGGACCGTGCCACCCAGCAACGTCGCGCGTCGGCAGGAAGGGGTCCTCATGTCACTATCAACCACCGCGTTGCACGAGCTGCACGAGGAATTGGGTGGTCGTCTGGTGGATTTCGCCGGATGGGAACTGCCCGTGCAGTTCGCCGGGATCATCGCGGAGCACCAACACACGCGACAATCCGCCTCGCTGTTCGACGTCAGCCACATGGGTCAGATCCTGATCCGCCCCGAATCTGGGAATCCGGCTGACGCCGCCGCTGCCCTCGAGACGCTGATCCCGGCCAGTGTCGCCGGGCTGGCCGAGGGACGCCAGCGTTACGGGCTGTTCACCGACGAGAACGGCGGGATCCTGGACGACCTCATGTTCGCCAACCACGGCGACCGCTACTTCTTGGTGGTCAACGCGGCCCGTTCCGATCACGATCTCAGGTTGCTGCGCGCCCTCGAAGGAATCACGGTCGAGCACCTCACGGATCGTTCGCTGCTGGCCCTGCAGGGTCCCCGGGCCGAGGAGGTCCTGGCCGGGCTGGTTCCAGAGGCGGCCGAGTTGAAGTTCATGGATTCCCGGATCCTCAACTGGGACGGTGTCCCGGTCTGGGTTTCGCGTTCCGGATACACCGGTGAGGATGGCTTCGAGATCTCCGTTCCCAGCGCCGAGGCCGAGCGCCTGGCCCGCGCCCTCCTGGGGATCGGCTGGGTGCTCCCGGCGGGTCTCGGCGCCCGCGACTCGCTGCGTCTCGAGGCGGGGATGCCACTTTACGGGCACGACCTCAGCCCGCGGATCACCCCGGCAGAGGCCGATCTGGGCTGGGCGATCCCGAAGGTGCGGCGTTCAGGTGGTTCCCGCGAGGGTGGTTTCCCCGGGGCCGGGGTGATCCTGAAACAGCTCGCTGAGGGGCCCTCCCGAAAACGGGTCGGCCTGCGTGCCGAGGGCCGCGCCCCCGTACGCGAGGGGGCGAAACTGTTCCTGTCGGTCGAGGATACCGAACCGGTCGCCGAGGTCACCTCCGGTGGTTTCGGTCCCACCGTGGGCGGCCCCATCGCCATGGCGATGCTGCCCACGGACATCCGGCCCGGAGCCACCGTCCACGCCGAGGTGCGGGGCAGGCGTCTCCCGTTGACGGTCACCCCACTACCGTTCATCACACCGTCCTACAAACGCTGAGGAGAGAGCAACATGATCAAGTACACCAAGGACCACGATTGGCTCGACAGCGGTGACGATGGGGTCGCCGTCGGCCTCACCGACCACGCCACCGGCGAACTGGGTGATGTCGTCTACGTCGAACTTCCTGAGGTCGGGACCGAGGTCGCCAAGGGCGAGGAGATCGTCGTGATCGAATCCACCAAGGCAACATCCGGGATCACCGCCCCCTTCGACGGGGTGATCACTGAGATCAACCAGACCGTGGTGGACTCCCCCGAGACCGTCAACGAGGATCCCACGGGTTCCTGGTTCTTCAAGATCCGGCCAGAAGATCCCTCCGCGCTCGAGGAATACCTCGACGAGGACGAGTACAAGGCCTTGATCGACTGATGAGCGTCTGGAACCCGACCAGCTACGACCCGGACGACTTCGCCAATCGCCGTCATATCGGCCCGAGCCCGGCCGAGATGGAGACCATGCTCTCAGCGATCGGGGTCGACAGCCTCGACGAGCTGATCGACCAGACCGTGCCCGCAGGCCTCCGCCAAGTCGAACCGCTGACCTGGGAGCCGCTGACGGAGGGCGCAGTGCTGGATGAGCTTCGCAGGATGGCGACCAAGAACAAGGTCCGGACATCGATGATCGGCCAGGGCTACTACGGCACGATCACTCCCCCGGCGATCCAGCGCAACATCCTCGAGAACCCCGCCTGGTACACCTCCTACACCCCGTACCAGCCCGAGATCTCGCAGGGAAGGCTGGAGGCGTTGCTGAACTTCCAGACCATGATCAGCGACCTGACCGGGCTGGAGATCGCCAACGCCTCCCTGCTCGACGAGGCCACCGCCGCCGCGGAGGCGATGAACATGGCGTTCGCGGCGGGCAAGCGCAGGAAGTCGAGGTTCTTCGCCGCGGCCGACCTACACCCGCAGATCCTCAGCGTCCTGGCCACCCGGGCCCGCCCGCTGGGCATCGAACTGGTGATCGGCGAGGTCGAGGACCTGGATGTCGACGGCCTGTTCGGGGCCATCTTCGCCTATCCCGGCACCCACGGGCACCTGCGAGACCACACCGCGCGGTGCGAGGTCCTGCACGAGGCGGGTGCCCTGGCGATCGTGGCCGCCGACCTGCTGGCCCTGACCCTGCTGAAGGAACCCGGGGCGATGGGATTCGACATCGCGGTCGGTTCGGCCCAGCGTTTCGGGATCCCAATGGGTTTCGGTGGCCCGCACGCCGCGTTCATGGCCTGCCGGGACAAGCTGAAACGCACCATGCCCGGACGCCTGGTCGGGGTCTCCAAAGACAGCACGGGCAATCGCGCCTACCGCTTGGCCCTCCAGACCCGGGAACAGCACATCAGGCGCGAGAAGGCCACGTCGAACGTCTGCACGGCCCAGGCGCTGCTGGCGGTGATGGCATCCTTCTACGCCGTCTTCCACGGCCCGGCCGGCCTCAGGGCCATCGGCCAGCGGATCCATCTGATGGCGGTCACCCTCGCGGAACACCTGCGCGCAGGAGGTGCCGTCGTCGAACCGGACGAGTTCTTCGACACGATCACCGTCCGGGTGGGGGTCGGTCAGGCGGGCATCATCGCCGCAGCCGAGCAGCGGGGCATCAACCTACGCCGCGTCGGCCGCGACAGGGTGGGCATCTCGGTGGACGAGACCACCACCCTGGAGACCCTCGCGTCGGTGCTGGACGCCTTCGGTATCGAACCGGCCACTAAGCTCAGCCGGCGCCCGGCGATCCCGGATGCCCTGCTGCGCACCTCCGAGTACCTGACCCACCCGGTCTTCCACATGAACCGGGCCGAATCAGAAATGATGCGCTACATGCGTCGCCTCGCCGACCGGGACCTGGCTCTGGACCGGGCGATGATCCCGCTGGGTTCCTGCACCATGAAACTGAACGCCGCGGTCGAGATGATGCCGATCACCTGGCCGGAGTTCGCGGGCCTGCACCCGTTCGCGCCCGCCTCACAGTCGGAAGGGTACCGGGAACTGGCGGCGGACCTGGAGAAGCTGCTGTGCGAGATCACGGGCTACGACGCGTTCTCGATGCAACCGAACAGCGGCGCCCAGGGCGAGTACGCGGGGCTGCGGACGATCGCCGCCTATCACCGCGCCAACGGTGACGAGCGCGACGTCTGCCTGATCCCGACCTCGGCCCACGGCACGAACCCCGCCTCGGCGACCATGGCCGGCATGAAGGTCGTGGCGGTGAAGTCCGCCGAGAACGGCGACATCAACCTCGACGACTTCGCCGCCAGGGCGGAGGAGGCCGGGGACCGGTTGGCGGCCGCGATGATCACCTACCCGTCCACGCACGGCGTGTTCGAGGACACAGTCAAGAGGGTATGCGAGATCACGCACGCCCACGGCGGGCAGGTCTACATCGACGGCGCGAACATGAACGCCCTGGTCGGTCTCGTGCGCCCGGGGGACCTGGGTGGCGATGTCAGCCACGTGAACCTGCACAAGACCTTCGCCATCCCGCACGGCGGCGGTGGGCCGGGTATGGGACCCATCGGCGTCAAGGAGCACCTGAAACCGCATCTGCCGAGTGACCCGGCAACGGGCGAGGAGGGCGCGGTCTCGGCAGCCGCTCTCGGGTCGGCCTCGATCCTGCCGATCTCGTGGGCCTACATCCGGCTCATGGGCGGCAGCGGGCTGACCCAGGCCACGCGGGTGGCGATCCTGAGCGCCAACTACCTCGCCAGCAGGCTCTCGGAGGCGTATCCGATCCTGTACCGCGGCGGGAACGGCCGGGTGGCTCACGAGTGCATCGTGGACACGCGCATCTTCGCGCGTCACGGCGTCACCGTCGATGATGTCGCCAAACGGTTGATCGATCACGGTTTCCACGCCCCCACCATGTCCTTCCCGGTGGCGGGCACGTTGATGGTGGAACCCACGGAGTCGGAGACCCTGGCCGAGTTGGACCGGTTCGTGACGGCGATGCTGGACATCGCCCGCGAGGCCGACGACGTGGCCTCGGGGAGGATCGCCGCCGAGGAGTCGCCGCTGCGCCGCGCCCCCCACACCGTGGAGGATCTCGTCGCCGACTGGGACCGCCCCTACTCGCGCGAGCAGGGCTGTTTCCCGGCCGGCGCATTCCGGGTGGACAAGTACTGGCCGCCCGTCGGCAGGGTGGACAACGCCTACGGTGACCGGCACCTGGTGTGCAGCTGCCCACCCTGGGAGGGTACACCGGGCTGAAACGCGGACTTGCGAGAAGAAGAGGGGCTGCTCCTTTCGGGGCAGCCCCTCTTCTTCTGGTGAGGATGTCAGTCGGTTTCCTTCACCGGGATCAGTGGTTTCCAGAACGAGGCACCCGGACGGGCCAGGGCGGCCTGTCCCAATGAGATGACGGTGCAGATCACGAACACCCACAGCCACACGTGCAGCATCGTCACCGCAAGAGGCAGCTGCTTGAACCATCCGACCAGCAGAGAAGCGACGAATCCGACCGGCTGGTAGACGGACATGGCGAAGGTGAAGCGTCGGCCAAAGGTCCGCGGCCACACCCATTTCTTCGAAGTGGTGGACATGTCAGATCACCTGCATGCAAGATCCCAGTTTATGGGAAACAACAAAAAGGTCCGCAACCAGCGCTCCGTCCCAGAATTCCAGCGAGAGCTGGACCCGGCCATCCACGCGGGCCAACTCGAAATGTTCTCCTTGGGTGTTCTGCGCACGAGCTTCGATGCCCGATGGACTCGGCGTGACTGCATAGTATGCGAGCAGTCTCTCGTCCAGCTTGAGCTTCTTCAAGAGGTCGACGAAAGCGGGAGCCTTGGAGAGCCGTTCGATGCCAGCGGCAACATCAGCCTCGTTGGCTTCGCTGACGACCGGGGCAACGTCCGAACTCCGCATGGAGGTGGACACGACGGCCTCGACGTACGATGCGGAAACTTCATCGTCCCCTCTCGCAGTGGCAGAGGGTCCCAGCAGGGCTGCAGCCATCATCACGGTTGACACAAGGATTGAAAGGTACCGGATTCTCATGTTCATCTCCTTTCCCTGAGAACCGGAATGCCTGCATCCTGCGCTTCTCACCCTCTTCGGGCAAGACCACAAGGCCAAACTGGCTATTCGCAGATGTTGCCTCCGAAGCGATGCTGTCGGATCTGCCGGCTGAATCGTGAGTGCTCCTGTTCTTGTGAACCTCACAGGCTGGTTAGATCGGTTCCACACGATGTCTGTCCGCAGGATTCTTCAAAATGAGATCCGGGCCCGCCTCCCTGAGGGGAGGCGGGCCCGGATCGAGATTTCTCGGCGGATCAGTTGCTGCCGGTCAGCTTCTCGCGGAGAGCCTGGAGGGCCTCGTCGGAAGCGAGGGAGCCCTCAACGGGCTCGGTGGATGTGGATGCGTAGCCGGTGCCGGATGTCGTCGCAGCTTGACGTTCGGCTTCGGCAGCTTCCGCCACCTGACGCTTGTGGGCCTCCCAGCGCGCCTGGGCCTCGGCGTACTGCTGCTCCCACGCGGCCTGCTGCTCCTCGAAGCCGGGCTTCCACTCGTTGGTCTCCGGGTCGAAGCCCTCGGGGTAGATGTAGTTGCCCTGCTCGTCGTAGCTGTCGGCCATACCGTAGAGGGAGGCGTCGAACTCGTCGGCGGCCACGTCGACACCTTCGTTGGCCTGCTTCAGCGACAGGGAGACGCGGCGGCGCTCCAGGTCGATGTCGATGACCTTGACCAT
>ERZ772977.42-NODE-42-length-105653-cov-8.843274_pt1 | contig 105653 bp, 87 predicted proteins | sample MGYA00511131_ERZ772977 | MGnify/ENA primary metagenome ERZ772977 (study PRJEB29015, sample SAMEA2737935) | human oral metagenome | biome: human oral; feature: human-associated habitat; material: dental | place: China | collected 2151 ...
TAGCGGACCAGAGTACACGTGGCTACCTGGGGACCAATATGGCGGCGCTCAAACAGGGAAACGTGGCCTACAAAAGTAGGTTATGCAGCCTTATTTGATACCGTTCTTTTTCCAGTTCATACACGCTGACCCAAACGCCATGTCGCCATCCCGCAAGCGCAAGATACGGGAACAGGAGCAGTTTCGCGCCCGCGCTGCATACTTGGGAGACGACGAAGCAGAAGAACTTGTGCGACGCTACGCAGAAGCCCTCGCCGAGAAAGAAAACAAGGCGAGTGAGACGGGCGACAAGTGGGAGCGTGAACTAGGCGACGCGCTTAGGCGTTGATGCGCCCCACAGTAAGAAACGGCAGGAGCGCGGGCGTCAACCGTGACCACGGATGAGAGAAACCTTGTTGCACATGGCGGCAACAAAACAGCATATGAATAACAGCCTCGGAAAGAGATAGGAAACATGAAAGGCAAGATTGTATTGTTCGTGAATGACGCGCTACGCGATTACGTGTACGGGCCGCGCAGGTGGTTTAGCCCGCTGCGCATCGTATTTGTCGTAATGGTTGCGTTTGTGGCTTCCCTCGTGGGTAGCGCGTTCGCGCATTACATGGTGCCAGCCACCGTCGATAACGGCACGTTTGAGGACGGGTACATGGCCAGGTGCATGTTTGATGTCGGCGCGTTCGCGTTCATTGTCGTAGCCATGCTCACGCGTCGCGTGTTTCGAGTGCTGTGCGCATCTTACGTGCGCCGCTTGGATATGGATGATGCTATCCGTGCGGGAGGCGTGAAGCCGAACGCTAGTGACGCGGACACAAAGAGTGCGCCATCGCGTTCACGAGGCTACGCCGGTAGCGTGAACGGCGACTACGTGAGCGCCGTCGATAACAGTGAGGGCACCGTCAGTGAAAGTGAAGGCGGCGACGCGTGAAGGTGCTGGGTTCTCGTCTGCTATCCGCGTTTGCGCGTAAGCGCGAGGCGCGGAAGGCGCATGAGCGACTTGTCAGGGCCGCAACGGGTATTACACGACAGGCTGCGCGTAGCCAAGGGCTTTACGTGCGGCGGCCGAACGCCAGCGTGAACGTTGACAAGCTGGCGCGACATGTTGCGCCCATTGACGTGGCGTTGGGACGCAAGCGCGGATAAAAAGATTCCTGTGAGAAAAGGTCGGCTGGTGCGTGCGTTTGCGCGCGCCGCCCTCTTTTATGTGGTATCATTGGTTGGTAAATGTTTATTGGCCGCTACCGTGTACAGTTAGTGAACGGGTGGCGGCGATAGGTGGAAGGGGTCGCCTTTTATGACCGCAGGTATGGCTGTTGCGTTGTTTTTTGTAGGCGCTGTGATGGCGGTCGCTATGCGCGTCATGTACGAGCTAGTACAGCGCAAGCGTGGCGCTATGGGTACCTGGCAACATTATGGCGCGAACCTGGTTGTTGTGCTCGCGTTCATGGTGCCGTCTATCCCTGGACTGCATTATTTCCAGGAGCACGCCTGGGCGACCGTTTTCGGTGTTGGTGGCATGGTGTGGCATGTTATTTCCGCCGCCGTGGCGGTCATCGTGAGCAGCGTGTGCGTTGCCGCGTTTCGGTGGGATAGCATCATGGACGAGATTAACGCGCAGCCGAGCGACAGTGAGGGTGGTGAACAGTGAACGCTATGGCCGCGTGCGCTGAGGCGTGCAGCAATTCAACAGGGAGCCTTCCAGAGGCGTTCGCTGATGTGCAGATGCGCATTGTCTGTATTGGCCTCTGGTTGCTGTTTGTCACCGCCAATGCGCGTTTGGCCGGTTACGTGTGGCGCGGGTGGCGTGACCGCGACAGTTGCGGGTGTATCAGCAAGTGTTTTATGCGCGCACCTTTGCGCGCTATGCTCGCCGCGTTCGTGAACATGTCGTTTCCGATTGCGAACACTGTTTTCTTTCCCTCCGCGTCAACGAGCACGCGAACACCCGTCGGTGGCGGTCCTGCCGCAGCGCCGTCGCCGGTCGCGGCGCTTACTTTCGTAGCATCGGTCGTTGTTCTCGCATACTTGTGCGTGACGGTGTACACGGTCCTCAACCGGCCACCCTGCCACAACCAACCGTGCCTACTCGAAACAGACACACAGGTTAATGACGGTGACAATGCAGCGGACGCTATGACACTGTTGGAAGATCGACTGTTGAGTCCTGGTGTCTCGTGGGAACGTGAACTATCAGCCGCACTCGCGAAGAGATAGGTGAAAAATGACCGGGACACTATGGTTACCGTATTCCACGCAGCCTGGAAGCGTTACGGACGAGAGCGCAAGCGAGATTTTCCATAACACCGCGCAGGCGCTTGCAGTCGGCGGATTGATTATTGTCGCCCTCCTCTGCATATTCGTCAACTGTATGTTATTTTACGCCCATTGCAACGATTGCCGGTGCAACACGTGCCGGGGCCTCGACATGTTTTGGTCGTTTCTTGGTTGTGTACTTAACACCGTCGCGTCCGCTCACTTTTGTGACTCTGGTAAGTTCTCCGGGACTTTCGTTGACATGTCGAGGACCGTGATCGGCGAAAACGGGCCAACGGATGCGCGCCTGTTCACTTTGTTCGTTCTCACTGTTTCGTTGTTTGCGATTGCGCTCGTGCATGGCGTTATGTTCATGAACACCCTGTTTTCTTCGACGCGTCCAAGTGCCCGGTGTCCGTTTAGATCGGTGAAAACTGGCGACTCGGCGGTGGGCAATGAGGCTGACAATGTGGTACAGTGGGAGAATCAGACGATTAGTTGCGGCATCGCGTGGGAGCGTGAGCTTGACGCTGCCCTCCACAAGTAATAACGCTTTTGTGTAGGCTTCCGGGGTTTTAATTTGCGCTATCGTGCTATCATGTGTTATAGTTCAATGGGTGGATGTGAGATGGGAAAGGGGAAAGTGCAATGTTTGAGGCGGTGAAAGTTCGTCTTGACCCTACGCCGAGGCAAGAACGCCTCATGGCGAGTCATGCCGGTGCCGCCCGTTTCGCTTACAACGCTGGCCTCGCTCACGTGAAAGAAGCATTAGACAACAGTGAGCCTCCTGAGTGGTCGCATTATTCTCTGCTCCGTTGGTGGAACGCGAATAAGGATAAGCTTGCTGTCAACAAAACCACGGGAGAGGTATGGTGGAGCCAGAACAGCAAGGAGTCCTATAGTAGGGCGTTGCGTGACCTGGCTCAGGGATTGTCGAACTGGTCTAAGTCCCGTAAAGGCCAGCGTAAGGGTAAGCGGGTTGGGTTTCCTCGTTTCAAGTCGAAGAACACCACCATGCGGTTCGCATATTCCACGGGGTTCACCACCCCAACGGCTAGTGACCCCTATGGGTTGAAGCTGCCCCGCATTGGTCGTGTGCATTGTATGGAGAATGTGTATCGGCGTGTGGCTGGTGCTCGTCTTATCCGCATAACCGTGTCGCGCCGGGCTGGCCGCTGGTATGCGAGCTTGACCGTGGAACGAGAGACAACCGCGCCCGCTACGACTCCAAAACTAGGTGCTGTCGGTGTTGACCTCGGAGTGAAAAACCTCGCCACCCTCTCGGATGGGACTGTTATCTCTAACCCCCGCGCTCTAGGCGCACGGTTGAAAGCACTGCGTAAGGCTCAGAAAGCGTTGAGCCGTAAAGTCGCGGGTAGCGTTCGTCGTGAGAAAGCTAGGGCGCGTGTCGCCCGGTTGCACGCCCGCGTGGCGGATGTGCGAGCCGACGCTATCCATAAAGCCACGACCATGATCGCCCGAAACTACAGCACCGTGTGCATCGAGGACCTAAATGTTGCGGGTATGGTGAAAAACCGTCATCTTGCCCGTAGCGTGTCGGACGCGTCTTTGAGTGAGTTTCGCCGTCAGCTAGAGTATAAGGCTGCACGCACTGGTGCCGCGTTGCGTGTGGTTGACCGCTGGTTTCCGTCCAGTAAAACATGCTCAAACTGTGGGACAGTGAAAGCCAAGCTATCCCTGAGTGAGCGAACATTCAACTGCGACGCGTGCGGTCTATCCATTGACCGTGACCTCAACGCGGCAATTAACATTCAGGTCGCCGGGAGTGCCCCGGAGACGTTAAACGCGCGTGGAGGAGACGTAAAACGGACCAACTCATTGTTGGGCAACGTGGTCCCCTGTGAAGCGCGAACCAAGCAGGCGCGTCACAGCGCCGTGAGACTTGGAGCTGGCCTTGGTAACGAGGCCATGCAGCCTAGAATCAACTAGGATTGTAACGGAGAGCGAGCTTGCGCACGCGCTCAACCGACAGGCTGGCGGGCAAACCCACTGAAACCGAAGCAACCCCGCCCTTACACCCGTCCGCGCGCACCGAGGTAGTTTTAACGCGGCGAGAGCACAAAGCGCATGGCGTTTCTAGGCGCAGAAAGAGCGGCAGATTAGCGGCGAAGGTGAGTGCCCCGTAGGGCCGTTCGTGAAGTTTTGACAATACCCACAATGGGTGTTTATATTGATGATTGCAAGGAAAAACCTATATACACGAGAAGGAGAAGGTACCTTGGCCGGAGAGACAGTTATTACAGTGATCGGCAATCTGACCGCCGACCCGGAGCTACGCTGGACCAACAACGGTGCGGCCGTCGCAGGCTTTACTATCGCGTCAACGCCTCGAACATATGACCGTAACTCGGGTGAGTGGAAGGACGGCGAGTCGCTGTTCCTCCGTTGCTCCGTGTGGCGCGAGGCGGCTGAGAATGTCGCTGAGTCGCTGCGTAAGGGTATGCGCGTTATCGCTCAGGGTCGCCTGGTTCAGCGCTCATACGAGACAAAGGAAGGCGAGAAGCGTACCGTCGTTGAGTTGCAGGTCGATGAGATTGGTCCGTCGCTGCGTAGTGCGCGCGCTCAGGTGACACGCACCAACAACGGCCAGAGCGGCTGCCAGTCGGGCGGTCAGCGCAACATGCAGGCGCAGGGTGCGGGCGATCAGATGCGTCAGGCCGCATACAACGGTGGCGGCGCACAGCATGGCGGCTTCCAACAGCAGGCTCCCGCCGCGCAGGCTGACGCTTTCGCTGGCGGCGGTGCTACCCAGTTTGGTGACGAGCCTCCGTTCTGACAGGGGGTGCGCCCCGCTGACGGCGGGGTGTGAGCTTGCAGGAGAGAGAGAGGGGGGAGGGGCGCGTAAGTTGGCCCGCCTTATGTGGCGCGGCTTGCTTGCCTCTCCCCTCACCTGTTTCTACACGTGTAGAAGCGATAACGTGAGCCGCACGCGGTGAAACACGCGGCAAACAAACAGGGCGCGCCGCGCCCCATCCAGACAGAAAAACACGACGTGTCACACGAGGAGCAAAGATGACACAGAACACGAACGAAACGAACACAAACGCAACAAACAACACGGTTCCACCCTTGTATGAGAACATGCGAGTGGGAGACAAGGTTTTCCCTTTCGTCACGCTCGCGGGCGACCCGTCCGCGCCCGTTGATAAGCGCGAGCAGCTAGAGGTTCGCACAGGCTACGAGCGAATTAGCAAGCTGGACATCACGAAGCCAAAGCCGGGCAGTAACGCGAACACGCGCTACCGCGCCATTTTCACTCACGAGGGCGACGATTACGACGTGTACGGCAGCGTGTTTGACGACGGCGCTAACAAGATTGCCGCAGCCCTACGCGAAGCCTACGACAACGGTACCCCGGTTATTTACCGCATCGAGAAGTACCGCAAGTACAAGTCCAAGCCCGGCACAAAGCCGTACACCGAGGACGGTCATATTGCGCCCGGCTTCAACGGGAACACGGACAGCACGCCGCTTGACATGCCGTGGTCCAATTTCATGCGCGAATACGCAGAAGCCAAGGGCAGCATGTCCGAGGGAGATGCCGTTAAGAAGTACCGCATCTTTGAGACAGCTATCGCAGCCGTGTCCCTGGATGGCGGTAAGACGTGGGTTGTGGACGACAGCGAGAACGATAAGGGCTTCAAGCGAAACATGCCCAAGAGCAACATGTTCGAGGACATGATTGTTCGCCGCAACCCGGACCTGAACCCGGAGGCGGCGCGCGCCCTCGCTAAGCGCGAATTTTCGACGGGCAGCGCGTGGGGCGCGAACGTTCCCGCACAGGAGCAGGGTGAGCAGCGTGTTCACGCAGTGGCGCAGGGCACCAGCCCAGAACCTAAGCCGTGGTTCCCATACACCCCCAGCGGCGACCCGAACCCCGGCAGCAGCTCCATCACAGCGGTCGCGTCCCTGTTCAACAAGCTCATGGACGCGGGCGACGGTAACCTGACGGCGGAGTCGGCTCGCCTGGTTGCCGAGCACCTGTACCGCAAGATCGGAAACATGCAGACGTTCATCCAGAGGACGGTCGGCAAGCTGAACGTGTCCGAGCCGGACGCGAACGTTGCCTCCCACACGCGCATCCGCCATAGTGTCATTGACGCGCTCAATTATGGGATGGCGAGCGTGCCGGAGAACCTGGGTGAGCTTGCGCTAGCCGAGGACGACGCGGAGCTGAACGAGTGGTCGGCGGGCGTGATGAAGGCCGCTTACGATCAGTACATGTGGGAGATTGGCGTGGCGTACCCCGAGTGGGAGCAGCAGTGACCACGTGACCGGGACGTGTGCCACCCTCGCGTGACGCTCACTTGCGGGGCACCCTCATTCCGAAGCCTTCGGTGTGGGGGTGCCCCCTTTACTGTACCGGGCGCGATAACAAGCGGAACACTGGAAGCCGTTTTAACGGCCTCAAACGCGCTTAGGCGTGTCTGAGTGGGTTGACGGGCTGTTCGCCCGTGAGAGGTGCGCACAGGTGCCGTATCGACGGTGATTCGGCCGAACGCGCCACCGCGAGCGCCCGAATAGCATTAGCGGTGCGGCGAAAGCCACCCCGCAACCGGAAGAGATACACGCAAGCGTCACGGTACCACATCAGCGGTGAGCTACGCGGCGACACCGTTCAGCGCCACGTCACCGCACGCGCCAGCAGTAAGAGCATCCGCGCCAGGCTCACCCTTACGCGCCCCATCCAAACCCAAAAACATGAGCACACCCAACGGCGACATACCCGTCAACACAGACGGGGCAACGCCGTCACGCAAACACGCCTGAACCATCAGCGCGCACACGAGCGCCACGTCCGACCCATACCGTAAGTCAACCGCGCCACCAGCGCCACCCAATCCAGCGCCGCCACGCATATCAGCGTCATCACGCACAAGCGCACGCCGAAAAGCCATATACTTCGCCTCAGCGTTACCGCCCACGCTCAGGCCCAAACGCTCACACTCACCCATGAACGCCGCATACTCGCCACGCAACGCAAGACGACGCTCAGCCTCCTCGCGCTCACGCTTGGTCATACCAGCCACCACAAACCCCCACAACACAAACACTCAACTAGATAACCAGCCAATAGCAGCAGTCATCCAGTACGCCAAGCGGGGCGCGTCCCGCCACCAACACGGCAGCAGAACGCGCCCCACGAAACACCCGCACACGTTTACGACCAAAGCGTATGCGGCGTTTTGTGTCACTCGTTCACGAACACCACGCTCACGCCAGCGGCCCGCCCATCCTCAATAACACGCTTATCCTCGCTCGCGTTTGTTACGACGATCACCATGCGCGTGAACTGTCGGCACCTCGACGCCGCCGCAAACGTCTCACCCCAATCAACCCAACCGTCAGTGACGAGAACATGAACATCCGGCAACTCGCGGCGGCGCTTACCGCCAGCCGCCCACTCACCCGCCATCCACACGTAGGGGACAGACATGTCCGTGCCGCCACCACCAAACGCTTTCAGGTCACGCGTAGACGACACCATACGCGGGCGCTCGATCATCTGCGTGTCAACACCGTAGAAACCGATAGCCGCACCCGACGCTGACGCGCGCAAAATACCTTCAATCTCGCTTACGGCGCGAGCGTAATCGTCCCTACCCATGCTACCCGACGTGTCCACCGCCACATGCACCGTCGGCTTATTGTCCTCACGTGACGGCCAAATAAACGGCCCGCCCTGACGGCGACGATTCGGGCGTTTGTACGTCGCATACCTGTTGCCGCGCACGCGCGACGACATGGAACGACCAACCACGCCAGCCAACACGCTCTGCCAATTCACGCGCGGAGGAGCCATGCGAGCAAGCAGCCTCACCCACGAGTCGCCCGCACCATTACCCATGCTGTTACTGCCGTCGGCGGCTTCACGCACCAGCGCCTCAGCGCCTTGACGCGCACCCTCAACGTCAGCCATTGCGCGGCCACGCACCCCGGTCTCGCCTTCAATGCGCTCGCCCTCACGATCATCCTCAGTGACGCTACGCGAACCGCACGCGTGACCCACGTTCGGCTTCACGTACTGGCTGGTCCAATCACCCGAATCGTCACCGCTGGAACCCGTATCGCCCTGGGAGCCATGCTCGCCAGACTGGGAGACGCCGCCCTTGGTACCCCCGCTGTCAGCGGAGGTACCGGCACCGGAGGGGCCGTCGCCAGACTGGTCGGCGGAACCGCTACCGTTACCCTGAGAACCAGAACCGTTACCGGAGCCATCACCGTCAGAACCATTCTCGCCCCGAGGGTCAGACTTATCGCCAGAACCACTATCGCCCTGGGAATCCTCGTCACCCGACTGGGAACCAGCCGCGCGATTCAGTTCCTCCATGAGCTTCTGAGCCAATTCTTCCAACTTATCCTGGTCCAGAGACAGGGACGCGAGGTATTCCTCCATTGTGCGCGACCGCTCATACCCCCACTTTGATGGGAACACAAACGTATCCTCATCCTCACTATGGGCGACACCCATGTCCAGAAGGAGATCGTTAATTTCCATGTCGCCCGCAAGGTTCATCATGCGGTGCGCGTGCTCGAACGTCTTACCGCACTCGTCGGCGCGCTGAAAATGACGGTTCGCCACGTGCAGCGCCTCGTGGGCGAGAGCGAACGCCCTCAAACGGTTATCCCACTTGTAGAAGAACTGCAACCCCAAGCCGACGCGGGCGCGCACGTCCGTGTACGCGGTCTCGCACGTAATGTCCACAAACGGCATCAGAAGAGCAAAAATCGGGGACAGCGGGTACAAGCCATATCCGCCCTTATCCTTCGGGAGAAGCAAAGACTCGATGGTCTTGCTCCATACGCTGCCTTCCCACGGGGACAGGCGACGATAGCGAGCGCCGCTCTCTGCCATGCTGCGAGCGTCCTCTTTCGCCCACGCCTCAGCTTCCTTAGCTTCACGCGCCAGAACTTCCCTCGTAGTCGCCACAGCGAGCCTCCCTTGTTCACGTCATCCGTCACATACAGGACACCATTATAGCACGAGTACGGGTGAGCGTGCCACAGCAACCACGCGCAAAACGACACACGGCACACGCGTCGCCCTAGCATAAAACGCCGCCACCGCACGCCACGGCCACGCCAGCCCCCAACCAACAAACACGCGAGACGAGCGCTGGACGGGGAGGCGTGGGGCATCTCATCATGCACCCGCCGCCCCACGCCGCACCCGCCTCTACCACACTACGCGGCCCTGGATGCCGCCTTCATGTTCTTCGCATCCGAAACATGCGGACACGCAAGCGCACGAGCAAGAACACTAGCCACCATACGCCTCTTCGCCGTACCCTCAGCGTCACCAGCCGTCACCTCGCGAGCACGCACAATAGCCTTCGTAAACACGTCGCTCACACTCTTACCCAGAGACGCGAGCGCACTACTATCCAGACGACCGCCCACGCCCGGCACCTCCACATCACCAGACAGGACAGGCAAAAGGAGCATGATGTTGCGCAGCTCCTCAGCGGTCACGTGGGTTTCTTTCACGTCATCGACCGCGAGGCGACCAGCTTCCCTAGCGACCGCGAGACGGTTGTCCGCGCCGTCCTCGCCGACAATGCGCTGCCACTCGCCCAGAGTGTCAGGGTTAGCGACCGGCTCACCGCTATCGTCGAGCGTGAACGCGTCGTTGATAAACTGGCGCGCGTCAAAGCTCTTTTCAGCTTCGCGTCGGCGCGCAAGGAACTCACGGAACGCAAAAGCTGCCTTGAAGCCGATCATGCCGCCCGCATACACGTGCTCTAGCTCCGTATCCGGGCTTCCGTCATCGAGTGGGGACGTGTACGCGAGCTTGGTGGAGAGGCGGTCCCACGAACGGTATGACGGGAACGCGTGCGCGGCAACCATGTCGTTAGCCGGGTCCGACGCGAACCCAAACTGCGCCGCGTTAACGGTTTCGCCCATCGGATCGTTGGGCATGTTCGCAAACCCAGGGTTTTCGTCCACAAAGTCTGCGATAGCGCGACGCATCCACTGTTCGCGCTCGCCGACGGTCTTACCCCACGCGCGGCGCACACCATCCAGCCACGCGCCAAGCGGCATGTGATAGCCGACGAGGCATAGTCGGTTCGCGAGCGCCGGAGCCATATCGTGATACTCTGAGCCGGTATCCCGGTCATTCATAGCGCCCAGAATGACGGTCTCATCCGGCATGGTCTCGCCGTTCGGGAACCTACGGTCAGCCAGAATCGTCAAGAGGGAGGACACGACATCCGGCGGAGCCGTGTTCAGCTCATCCAAGAACACGACAACACGCTTACGCTCCATGACGACACGCTGCCACTTTTCGACCGCGTACTCCACCTGGCGCACCTCATCTACGGTGCCGTCCGGGCGGGTCACCGTGAAATTAACGAGGGTAGGCAACCCCGTAATGTCCGTGCGGTCCTTCTGCGAGCCAACAATCGTAATAACTTCATAGCCGCGCTCGGCGGCGAGCGCGTACACGACCGCCGTCTTACCCTGGCCCGGCTGAGAGATGAGCACGACCGGCGTGCCCGTCGGGTCATTAAACTGACCCCTCACGGCGCGGTAGGACACACTCTTTTCCATACCCTTGGGCAGGAACGGGATAACACCGCTCTTAGCGTCAGCGTTGTCGCGCGTGTTCTCGCCAGCGGTGTTGGTCTTGTTCTTGGTCATCACGGGTGTCCCTTTTCTCATTGTTTCTCACGGTTTCGTTCTTGCAACAAAGCACAGTATAGCACATGCGTTCACTGCGCGCACGGCGAACGCACATGCTACAATACACGAGTAGGCGAAAGAAACACTAGCGGAGACAGAAAGCGAGATAACCAGATGACGAGCGACACTACCGGCGACTGGGTGAACGCAATCACCGTTGAGCGTAACAGGCACCGGAGCGAATACCTGCGCGGCGGATACAGCACCCACCAGCAAGAAAGTCTGATGGATGCGCACGCGAGGAAGTGTGCCCGCATCATCGCGCAAGCCTACCGTGCGGGCGACTACTCGGACATGTGGCGGGCGCTCTCCATGTCCGCTCGCTACGGCATGTGCGCTCCCTCACCCATCGCCAACGGCATTGTACGCCACGCTATCAGCATGGCCGGATGGAACGAGCAGCACATTGACGCGGCCGCGTTTGACTGTGAAGCGTTTACTCGCGCGGTCCACAGCGACGCTGCCAGCGCCCAAACCCCGGAAACGCCAGCGGGCGTGTGGCTCCTCCTCGACCACCTGACCGGCAACGACAACAGTGGCAACAGTATGGCGGGGCTTAACGCTGCTGCAATCGGCGAACGCGCCACGTTGGAGCTGACCGCCAGCGGGAACCTCCCCGCGCTAGTAGAGCACCCCACCGGCTACTCGGGCGACTTTTCCAGCGTCGCAGTGGGCGCATACCTCTCAGGACAACACCACGCCCACAATTTCCCCACACTCGCGAACGTGGGGCACGTCATCTTCCAGGGAAACGTGGAGACGCGCTACAGCGTGTACCCTGCGCACTACGGTATCGTCCACTCGCTATGCGGTAGCGTCGCTGGCGCGGCCGCATGGTGGCGGACAGCCATTCAAGACGCGGAAGAACAAGGCGACACCGGCAGCGAGGTAGCGGCCAGGTGCGCCCACATGATGCTCGCCAGCAGCCTCCTAGAGCGCGGGGAACTCACGCCCAGCGACCTCGCCGCACTCATTGACACGTTCCAGGAACAAAAGATTATGAAGGTTCACACTAAGAAGGGCAACTACTGCCGCACCCTACACGTCAACGACAACCGAGTGTTCGACAACACGATTACGTTCCCCACAATCGAAATAGAGAAACTCATTGACTTTGCAGCCACGCGCATGGCCGTAAGCTAAACACCAACAACTATCGGAGAAAAACAGTGAACACCAACACAACGACACGCGAGACAGCGCGGGCGGGAAACGTGCTTGACGCCCTCAAAGCAGCGCGGAGCGCGATGAGGTTCGCCGACAAAAAGCGTCGGACGCACTCTTCGTCGTTGAACAACACTGCCCGAGAGACTGGGGCAGTAAATGCGGCTACGACACCTGGCACCCAACATACCAGGCGTATAAGCGCGCACTCGCCGAACTGAAAGAGGCTCAGCGCAACTGCTACACTGAATACCTCACGACTGCCAGGGAAGCCGCGAAGCGAGGCGACGCGGAAACGTTCTGGCAGACACTCGCTTACTGTACCTCCCATTCCATGACATCGCCCGGCAAGATGACACCCTACGATGACATTGACTGGGCGCTGGCAGAAGCGGCGGGCGACAAGCTCTGTGACTGCGACACGTTCAGGACGTTGGCCGTAGACCTCACAAACAACAGTACGTTAAGCCGCAGTAAAACACTCATTAAAATACTTGAACGCCTCGTCAGCAGTTTCCACGAAAAAATTGAAACCGGCTACACCCTCGCAACGCGCATCGTTGAACACGCTGCAACTGTCATCATTAACAGTGAGGCCAACGTGCATAGTATCACAACTGGGAAAACAGTGTTTACTGACTTGTGCGCCCACGCCTACCTCCTAACAGCAGATAACGCCGACAGTGACGCAAGCAAGATCGGCAGCATCGTCATCGCAAGCGACGCGGACAACGCCGGGTCGCTCGTCATTGATGCAGGCTACTACCACCCCATCATGCTGGGCGTTAGCTACCTCATGCAGTCTGCCGCCAAGTGGCGCAGCATCATTAACGATAGCGCCAACGAGAGTAGACGACGCGTGGCGCAGTACGCGCACATGACGATTACCGTGACGCTCCTCGTCTACCACAACACGATCACAGCAGACGACTTGGCAACCCTCATTGACATGTTCCAAGAATATGAGGACACGCACCCCGACCGAAACATGCGCCGCATTGGGTTCTACATCCCGGAAGCTCCCTCACACCTGATCGCGACGGTGGAACAGCTCATCGACTACGCTGGGGCGCGCATGTCCGTCAGCTAACCTCACGCAGACGTGTTACAATGGAAACGGGAGACAGCAAACAGAGAGGACAGCCGCCAATGAACACGCAACACGCAAGCGCCTTTACGTCCGCGCCAGAGAAGCTAGTGCGCGACACTTTTTCCTCCATTAACGACGCATACCAGGAGACATGCAAAGCACGCGACGCGTGGACGCAGACATCGCTCACGGTCGAACGCGACTGCCCCACAGACCAACGCGGCTACTACGACCAGGAGCACACCACATACAAGGCACACGTGCAAGCCACTCAGCGGCTTAACGATGCGAAACAACGCCACCAGCAGGCGTGCGTGAACACAGTCAACAACGCCATCCAGCAAGGGGACGCGCAGACTATCTGGCGCGCCATCATGCACACCCTCTCCTACGATTTCATGCTCACCAACGGCGACACCAACACAAGCGTGCTCATTGACTGCGCCGACTGGGAGGGCATGGCCCTCATGGGGGACAGCCTCTACGACTGTGACGCGTTCCGCAGCGCAGCATCCGCACTAGCAGACAACGCGATCTACAACAAGAGTACGACACTCCACGGCCTCATCAAGCAGCTCAGCGAAGAAAGCGAAAAGCTCACAGAGAACGCCATCGCCAGGCGCGAGACGATGAAAACCATTCTGCGTAGCATCATAGAGAACGCGGCGCGCGTCATCCTCGAAAACATGAGCAACGCGAGTAAACCGCACTCGCTTATCCCCACGGAGCACAGCCTGTTCACTAACACGTGCGTCTGCGAATACTTCATGTTTGCAGACAGTAGCGCGGCGGCGCTGGGTCGTCTCATTATCTGGAAAGACACCAGTGGACTCATGCTGCGCTCGCTCACGGCAGGAGCATACCGGCTCGACACGTGCGGCACCGACGCGCTCACCGTAGCAGCCGAGCGGTGGTGTGACATCATTGATAGCACGGATGTAGACGCGCCCGAGCACCGTGAGGCGAGGTACGCCCACACGGCCATCGCCGCAACGCTCTTCGCCTTCCGGGGCAAGATCACGACGGGCGACCTGTCGGCGCTCATCGACATGTTCAGCGAGCAGGAGCAGGCGCGAGAGCGGAAAGGAAACCCTCTCACCCTCAGCTTTTGTGACCCCCTGTACCCTTACAGGTCCATCAACAGCGTGGAAACCCTTATCGACTATGTTGCTCAGCGCATAAGCGGAGCAGAACGCCCACAATAACGCGACGAAACAAACGCGCCAGTGGTACCATTGAGCGCCGCCGTGAGCGTGCGATAAGAGGACGCAAAAGTGGGAAGGGGAAACAGTGATGAGTAACGAGTACGCGGAGCGCGTGAAGAAGATACGCGACCAGTACAGTGATTTGTACTACGAGTTTGAGCCAGGCGACGATGCTGACGCGAGCGCGGACGAGTTCAACGAGGAATCAGGTGCCCTCATCGAAAGCTGCGCCGCAACCGTCACCAGCGCCTACCGTAACGGACACTACGCGCGCATGTGGGAAGCGTTCACCGAGGCAATCCGCGACCGTGGGGACGACCCCAGCGACATCATTCACGACATCAAACACGAAACCATCCACATGTTAGGGTGGGACCGTGACCCTATTTGCCCTGACACGTTCAACAACCCCATGTTTGAGCGCATGGTGAAAGAAGCCTGCGGAAATTTCTACTACAACCCACTGTCTGCGCTCCTTCGCTATCTCGCCGAATCTACTGACGATGAAACCAACCTGTCGCGCGACAACAACCTGACCGTCATCGAACAGGTCGCGCACGCGCTCCTCGCCATCAACCCACACGTCCACAGGGAAGCATTGAACGTGCTCGACCGTCACCTACCCTACGCGCGCCACCACTACATCGACCAGTACATCTTGGGCGCTCCACGAGGAGCAAACACTGCGCTCACAAGCGTCGGCGAGCAAGCTCTACAAGCAGAAACGCTGCCCAGCTACGTCATCAAGTACGCTCGCCATTTCGCCCCCACACCAAACGTCACGCGGGAAATGCGAGACGCGGCCGCATGGTGGCGTGAGGAAAACGCGCGCGCAGAGCAGCGGGGCGATACGTCGGCTGCAACTATCGCCAGGTACGCGCACGCGCACGCCGCCCTCACGCTCATGCACGGCAGCTCCCTCCCAGCAGCCGACCTCGCCACGCTCATTGAAACGATGCAGGTAGCGGAAGAAACCAGCGGGAGCACAGAACCTATCCTCGCTCACGCGTGCGACTGGGGTCCATTCTGCACATGGGACTATACTCTCAACATGGAAGCGCTCATTGACGAAGCAGCGAGCCGCATGGAAACGCGATAATAGCATCGCCTGGCCGCTTGGACGCACGTATGCTACAATAAGAACGAAAAGAACAAGACGCCACCCGCATAAGGGGAAGAAAAGAGACGGAGGACCACCGTGAACAGCACGATGGACCAGATTGACGCAGAAGCCCACGCCGAGCGACTAGAAACCACGCTCACCAACGACGGTGCCGACGTGTTCTGGCGTGAACTGTCTGACGCGCTCACAACGCGCACCGACAACGGGAAGAACGCGTGCGCCGCGCCACTCACCAACACTGTCGGCAGCAGGGCAGCACGCAAGCTCACCGACATGGAACTGTTTGACTGTGACGGGTTCCGTGAACTCGCCTCCGTAAGCGCATCCAACATGGGCGGCATGGTGCGCACGCCCCTCGAATACATCTTCCAGTACGCGACCGACACTCGCGCCTTAGACCGGCTTGCCTGCGGTGTACTAGGCTACGCGGCAGATGCTATCCGCCAAGGCGCAGACGATCTGACAGCGTTCGCAGCCGACAACCCCGCCACGGCAACGAGGCTCGCCGGGTACTACGTGATGTGCGCAGCCGCCACCGACCGCGAGGATAGCGAGGCGTTGGCGTTCAGCGGCGAAATGCTCACTCTTACACGCCGCCAGCGCACAGCCGCGCACGGCCACGCTTACGGGCTGGACGCGCGCGACACGGAATCGCTTACCAGCGTCGCCCACCAGTGGGGTCGCTTGGCCGAACAATGCGAGGACGAGTGCGACAAGGCGGGTGCAGCGCAGGCGAGGGCCGCGCACGCCATCGTGTGCTCAGTGCTCATGGGGCGTGACGCGCTCACCCCCGACATGCTGAGCGTCCTCGTAGAAACCATGCAGACCATCAGCGAACAGGGCACATGGTACGACGGTGAGGATGCGCTACCGATTTCCCTGTACGTGCGCGGCACTGACAGTGGACTCGGCGAATCTCTGATCACCGTGGAGCAGGTCATTGACTACGCTGCACGCCACATGGGCGGACAGTGACGCGCGCCGCGTACCCCCCTTTTTTATCCCGAGCGCAACAAGGGGCGCGCGGGTGCATCGACACGGCAAACGTGAATGAGATGGAGAGTGTGTTAGTGTGAACTCGGTCAAGTGGGATTACTGGCAGAACGTCGGCACTGCGCGAGACGAATACACGACCGCCAAGCTGACGCTACACTCCATCTCGCAGAAAGCAAGCGAATACATGGTGTTGCCCGAACGCGTTGACGATCTGCGCAACAAGTTCATTAGCCGTAGCGTGTCTTTCATCTGCCGTGAGAGCCGCGCCAACCCTCCGCGCATGTGGAGCGCCCTCCACGTGTCCATGCTCGACTTGGACAAGATCATGGAAGATGACCCCCACGACCGTACCGTTTACCTCGTGCTGAAATACTTGCTGCGTTCCCTCAGGTGGGACCGCACGCCAATCGGCGACAACAACCATCTTTTCACATGCGACGACTTCCACAAGTACATCAACCTGGACTCCCGTCTTGACGTGAAGCGACCGAGCGTCGCCGGACTGTGGGCAATCGTAAAAACGCTAGAGGAAATGGGCGGACTAGCCGCCCGTAACGCTGAGACAATCAGCCTCCACTACATCGTGGACGCGGCAGCAAAAAGCGGCGACAACAAGCACATATGGGAATACGTGCAGCAATTCCGGTACGACGATGACGAGAAAGACAGCATCGACGAGCACATTTTCTCGCCACCAGAAAGTCAAGTAAGCGAGCGTGCGCTCCTCGCAAGAATACGGCTACGATCAGAGCCAGGCATCGCAACCAGCCTGTGCCCCGCCGTTGGAGCCGCCAGCGCCAGTAGCCTCATTGAAGCCGCTGGGTGTTGGCGAAACGAAATCACCACACGCGCCTTGGATGGCAACACACTGTGGGAGTCGGACGCAAGGATAGCGCACGCCCTCGTATGCTGCGAACTCGCGGGCAGAAACCACATCACCGCGAGCGACCTCGCAGAACTCATCGAAACAATGCAAGGCGAGCGCACATTCCGCGACCTCATATTGAACACGCCATACGGGCGGCAGCACGTCTATGATGCTGCAACACTCATTGACGCGGTAAGCGCGCACATGACGCTCTAAGCGCAGACAAAAAGAGAAGGCAACAGTGAACCAGTACAAAGAACGTATCGCACGGCTACGCGACAACTACAACAACGCTGCGGAACCGATTTACTACGATCCGTCACGGGGACACTACCGCTTGTGTGAACAAGATAACGACAAGCACGTGAGCGCGTGCGCCGAAACCATCACGAGCGCGTACCGCAGCGGCGACTACGCGCACATGTGGGAAGCACTCACCGAAGCGCTACACTCGCGAGACGACTACCACGACGAGCTAACTAGCGACATCCTCGCCAAAACCATCTGTACGCTACAATGGTACAAACAGCCCATCACCCAGGATGCGTTCGACAACGCCGCGTTTACTCGCGTTGTTATAGAATCATTGTCGCCCTCCGCCACCTATGAGACGATGACACTCATCCTCGTTATCGAAAACCTGGGTGAAGGCGACGACATGGAACGCGCGAACTCCCTGACGATCATGGAGCACGCGGCACGCATCATCCTCGCCAACATGCCGACCAGCGGAGACAGTGACACGCAGCGAATCCGTCACTCCCTCCCATACCTACGTCATCAAAGCATCGCCGATTATATCATGCGAACGCGAGACGCTCAGGAAACCAGCCTCACCCGACTGGGAAGCATCATACTACGAGGCGAAGCCACCGCAGGCGCAATCGTTGAAGATGACGGAATCTTTTTCGTCAACGCCGACACGAACAGCGTGTGTGAAGCCGCACAGCGGTGGCGTGACGCCATCGCCCGTGCGGAAGAGCACGGCGACAGTGAAGCCGAAGCGTCGGCGCGGCGCGCACACGCCCACGTCTGCCTCATACTCATGCACAGGCTTAGCCTCCCACACAAGGAACTAGCGACGCTCATTGACACGATGCAAGCGGGCGCAAAAGCGTTCACAATCGTCATAAGCCCCGAAGTGTGGAGAATCCAAATCGACACAGTGGAACAGCTCATCGACTACGCGGCAACACGCATGAGCGCAGCGCTATAACAAAAGGCGCGCACCGCTCACGCGCCCGGCACAGCAGTGTGAGAGTATAGGGATAAGGGCACCCCACGGGAACGAACGCGAGTTAACGCGTATTCCCGTGGGGTGCCCCCTTTTCCCGTACCATCAACGCTCCGCCGCCCACGCCACCAACGGCAACCGAAACAGTTACCCCGGTAGGCGTTGAACCGCAATCGGACGGCGGACGGCCCCGGCGCTCACGCGGCAGAACCGCTCACACCGACGGCGACACAACCCCAGCGCCGCCCGTGCTATCGGGTGCGTCACCGGCACGCAAATGCTTCACACGAGCAACAATCTCCTTTCGCTTCCCCTCCACCACGGGACGGTCAGCGAAAGACCCCAAATAGCCGCACACGCGACGCACCACGCTAATCTTCTCCTCGTCTCGCTCCCCACAATCCGGGCAGTAGAAACCACGCACGTCAGCCGCGAACTCACCCGAATAGTCACACTCGAAACACTGACTCACCGGCTGATTCACACCAAAATACCTGACGCCCGCAGCGACCGCAGCGTCCACGATAGACTCCAACGCGTCCGGGTTCTTCAACAGTGTTTCCGTCTCCACGTAATCAATCGCGCCGCCAGTCGTGTACGGCAAATACTGCGCCTCCACACGCCACTTCTCGAACGGGCTCATGTTCTTACGCACGTCCACATGAAAACTATTCTGATAGTAGCCCTTACTGGTAATGTTCTCCACGTCACCAAACAGGCGTGTATCCAAGCGGGCGAAACGATCACACAGACTCTCACTCGGCGTACCATACACGCCATAGCCGCGACCGCTCTCAGCCTTCCACGAGCGCGCCAACTCATCCAACCTGCGCACAATGTTCACGCTGAACTCAACCGCTTCACGGTTACCATACCAGTCGCCCCCGTAGAACCTTGCGACAGCCTCATACACGCCGATGTAGCCCATGCTCGCGGTCGCGTAACCGCCCTCCACGAGATCACCCACCTTATCGGACGGCGACATGGCGACACCCGCAGCGCCCGTCACATAGTGGATAGGGGACTGGCTGGCGGTCGCCTCACGCACACGGTCGAAACGCCAATCCAACGCCTCGCGCACAATACCGGCGCGCGCATCCAGCAAACGCATGAAATCGCTGGTGTTCTCGGTCTGCATGGCGATACGCGGCAGATTCAACGTCACCACACCCACATTAAACCTGCCGTACTCTACCGGCTCCCCCGTTTCCGGGTTCTCGTAATAGGACAGGAAAGAGCGGCAGTTGTGAGACACGACACCGTTTAGGTCAAAGTAGTCCGTGTCGGTTGTGAGGTCGTATGAGGGGCCGTCGTGTGCGCATCCAGTGACGGACGTGACACGCAGCGTTTCCCCAGACGCGGACGTGAGACGGTCGCCCGGCACGAGACTCCCCGCATACAAGCGACCCTTGCCTTGCACGGGCAGCGGGTGGTCGTCCGTGAGCGTCAGAACAATCTTGCGCTCGCTCATGTTCGACTCATATTCCGGCACCGCCTTGACACGCACCCACACATTGCTGTAGTTCTTCACCAGGCGCAGCACGCGAGCATCCTGCTCCGTGCCGGTGTGCGAGTCCGCCGCCTGGACGGCACCAGCCGGAATGTCAATGTACTCGTCAACGCCGTTAGGCTGCTTGCGCACGCCGTACTTGCCCTCAGCCCACGACCACAACTCTTCTCCGGTCACAACGCGGTAACCCTGTTCGCCCTCGCGCTTCACCCTCACGGTATGGTCGCCAGCGAAACAACCCATACTGGTGGGGTTGAAACCGAGGTCGCGCACCGTGTTATCAACCGACTGGAAATCAGGGTAGATACGCTTGGACGCGCAATACAAGGCGAGGCGCTTCACATCATAGTTCGGGTCGCCAGCACGCATGTTCACGCCTTCTTTCAGCATGTACACGAGCTTGGGGAACACGGGCGTCTTACTCTGCGCCCCGTACCCGTTGATGCGAACTTTCAGGATAGCTTTCTGGACGACACGGCCAGCCCACGACGTAGACAGGCCAAAACTGACAGTGACGAACGGGGTCTGCCCGTTACCCTGCACCGTGTTCAGCGCATACTCGACGCCTTCCATGCTGTCGTACACGATGCTTTCCGTGCGCTTCTTAGCCTCGGCAACGCTCATATCCCAAATCTTCTCACCTACGCCAGCCGCCACCCTGTCGCGCTCACCGGACGCAACTAGGAGAGCCACGCTCTTATCCAACGGCTCCACCCCGGCGACACCCATCTCAGCAGCGACACGTGTCGCGTTTTCGAGGGCGCGCGCCAACTCACGCCGGTACGTGTACATGACGTAAGGCTCCAACACCTCATCGAGCTTACTGTAGGTCTGCCCACCGTACTGGCCGACACTGACCTGCGCGGCAATCTGCGGAATCAGGTCCGTTGCCGTTTCGACGCTGCGCACACGGTTGACGCGCGTGTTCCCGATGGGGAAGTCCTCACGTGAGAGGATGAACGGCAGGTCCACGAGCATACAGTTGAACATGCCTCCCGGCACCGTGTAGTCAAGATCGTGGAAGTGAATGTCGCCGCTCACATGCGCGGCACTCACACGCTCCGGCAACTGTTGCAGCGCGTAATAACGACTCACCTCGCCAGCTTCAAGGTCGCGGAACGTCGAGAACAGGCGCGCATCCTTGTTCGCGTTCTCTTTCGTTTTCGTCTCATCACCACCGAACAGGCCACCGAGGCGCTGTTCAATCGTCTCCACGCCCGCGTTGCCGCCAGCATTATCGCCGGTAGGGGTAATGAGCGGCGCGGGCAAACCGCTCTCGTTGTCGGCGCTACCACGCGCCCCGATCATGGTCTCATTGCTGTTGACATTACTCATATGTGACACTGCCCCCTCCCGGATACAAAGCGCCACCCCGCCCGTGGAAAAATAGTTGGCGGACTGGCGCACAATCGTACAATCAAACAATTCGGGGACACACCCACAAAAAGCCCACGCCCACGCCGCACACGTGCGACAAAAGGTGAGCGCAAACTTCACAGAAGCGTGTCCGCCACGCACACAATAACACACCTCGTATGCGCCGCCAAGCGGCTAAACCGACGGGAAACACGCGTAGCACACCCCGCGCGCCCACTATGCGAGACAAGCACGCGGAAAGTGATACACGACACCACACTCGGCCGAAAAGCGCGAGCAAACGACGCGCCAATAAGATGACACACCGAGAGGTCGCGCCCCGACTATCGCGCTACGCGCGCCCCAAAAACCCGTCACGCGCTACCGACCACAACGACTTGTGAGACCACCGGGCGCACGCGCGCCTCACCTCCGGCGGCATATTCTCATGCGCAATCACGTCAGTTAACATGTTCCTGAGCGTTTGCTCTCCACGCCACTCGCACTCGTTAATGACACCCTCCACGGCATCCACCAGCACGTCACTTGGAACACCTGGGCAGGCGACGGCACACTCCCACTTCCCATCGTCGGCGAGGGCACGCGCATAACCGTGCGGAACACTCGCAGCATAGCGCACAGCGTTTCTAATAAGATCAAATTTTCTTCGCGCAAGCGTATCCCACCACGCCCAATCCGGGCACGACATGGAACGCAAGACGCTCTTCACGATACCGTCACCGTAAGGCTCGTCACGGTGGAGCGCATACGCACGCTCTAGCGTACTTCTCCACGCCCTCGGATGAGACAACGCGCGCTCAACGCCAACGCTACCAACATGACGAGACGAGCTTCCCACGTTCCGGCACCACATGTTCACGTACCAGTCGATAATCTGCCCGTCAGCGTTCGACCACGGCTCAAAAGCATACATTGCAGCCACATCAATGCTATCGTCTACACCCTCTAGGAGAAGCCGCACCAGTTCCTCCCTCGGCAATACGGGACTACCCAGCACGTACTGACGCAACGTAGCGTCGCCAGCCCACTCTAACACCACGTCCACCGGCATGGAAACATTCTTGCAGCCACGGGTCGCAATCGCTCGCCCACTCATACCGATACGCCTCGCATACTCCACAAGATCACGCAGAGCCTCGCCATCGAGCGCACTGTTCGACAATAGGTTACCGATAACAGCCTTCGACTTCGACTTTCGTAGCCCACTCACAGCGTCGCCGCTAATCGCCGTGTTTCCGGCCAGCGCCTCACACACAAGCGCACTCTTACTGCGCAGCGCGTCCCGCTCCAACCGTTCAGTAACGTTCGGGTGTGCGGCCAAGTCCGCGCGGAAACCGTTACACGCCCGCCCGTTAGAAAACAGCGTTTCGAGAGCGCCGCCCGGCAGGCGACGGTCAGACAGCATCGTATCCGCCCAACGGAACCGCACCTTGTCATATTCACGGCTCTCAAAGTCGCGCCACGTCACCCAATCTATCGCGAGCAGCGCATGACTGTACGCGTATGCGTCACCCTTGCCGACGCTCGTCACAAACCCCCACAGGTTATTATTGACAATCGGGACGCCCAGCTTGTCGCGCAGTATCGCATCGTAAGAAACAGTCATACTCCCATTGTAGCACAACTGTTCACGCCGGGCGCGCAGCAAGTGGTTAAGCGCCCACGTCACGCGCCGTCAGCGCCCACACGCCTGACAGTAGCACACCGTCTGATACCGTTTTAGGCGCGCCCCAAAAACCCGTCACGCGCAACAAGCCACATCGACACGGGCGACCACCACGCATACTCGCGCCTCACACTCACCGGCATATTATCGTGCGACAACATATTTTTAAGCGCATCACGCGCGCGAAAGAAGGCGTAATCAGAATTGCCGCTCTTTTCTTCCGCAGCCGCTCGCAGCTTCGCTTCCAAAATCTCAACCAACAGGTCGCCGGGAGCGTTCTCGCAATCGGCAGCGGCAGCCAAACACCCGCACTCGTAGAGCAGTCGAGCGTGCTCCGGCGACGCGCTCACGCTATCTACGCTCACGCTCGCCGAATACCCTGCATCAACAGTCCTACGTATTGCGTCACGCCGCACCCAGTCAGGGGATGACGGTGCTCTCGCCGCCGTCATACACATGCGCATATTGACGCCTCCGTAACGCGCGTACATGCGCTCTAACGTGACCGCGTGAGCGCGAGGATGCAACAAAGCAGCCTCCGCCGTCCACTGACACTCAATCCGCTGTGGGAAATTACTCCGTAGCGCCCCGCCCACCTGTTTCTCCCACCGGGACAGGAACCAGTCAATCATGTCGCCGTCAGCGTTTGACCATGATGGGAAAATATCAATACCCGGATAAGAGTAGCTATCGAAAGCGGTTTTTTGTGTAAGGTGTTCCCACAGTGCGGCGGTCGGTGCGACTGGGTTGACCAGCGCATTAAGGCGCACGCCTTCATCCGACGATGATAGCCACGACTCCAACACGTCAGCGGGCATGGACGCGTTTCTTCCGCCCGCCCATGAAATGTCTCTCGTTCTCATACCGATGCCGCGCGCACGCCGCTCCGCACTCCGTAACACATCCCCACTGAGCGCTGCGTTCCCCAGGAGCGTTTCAACGACACGCGCGGACTTCGACCTCAGTAGACGCTTCATCGTTTCGCCACTCACGCCAGGGCTTGCCGCTAGGCACTCGTTCAATGTCACGTTTCTTTTCTGCCGACAATAGCGCTCCATGTCCGCCGTCACGTTAGGGTGCCTGGCGATCATCTGCCATATGCTTTGAACCGTCGGCCAGCCGCCAAGAATCGCGTCCAACACCACGCCGGGTGTAAGCCAATCCTCGATGACTGGTTCTAAGCAGTAATAACCGAACTCGCGCCCAATCGCTACGAGAGCATCCGCGTACGCATCCTCATCGCCTTCACTGACGCTCGTGACAATGCCCCACAGGGCACTACTGACAGTCGGCTCCCCGATCACGCGACGCAACAATCCCTTGTAGTCATCACTCATACTGACCATTATAGCAGAAACGGGAGCATCATCGCGCGCCTGCGATACTTCACCCGCACAGCGGATAGGGCGAGGAAACGTCAACGCAATCACCGCCTGACTTAGCCGCTTTCTTCTCGTGTCGTCCGCGATACGCGTCGTCAGCAACCAGCGGCCACAGGCTGCGATCATTCCCCGCCAAATACGAGCGCACGTCCGGTGGGCAGTTGCGGTGAAAGATGGTATTCATTCCCGTCGAGTAGCCGGTCGAGAGCCGCCTGCCCACATAAAAGCCAGCAACATCACGCACCAAGTCGGTAGGCGCGTTCCTGAAACAAAGCGCCCTGCCCGCACCGAACACGCGATACACGTCCCACGCGAGACCGGGCGGAAAACCAGGGTTACGCCCGGCCTCCTGCAACAATCGCAGCTTATCGTTACTGCCCGTGAACAGTAGCGTCTCGAACGCTGCGCGCGTCGCAGCGTGGTTACCGGCGATACTCTCCCACCCCAGTTTGCACCCGCTGTCGCCCGCGCCCGCTTCCAACATGGCGGGGTGTGCGCTCTCGTTAGAGAACAAGTACGTGAGACCGTCGCCAAGTCCGCGACGCTGCCTCATTTCGCTCCACAGCGCCTCGCTTGACAGGACGGGGTTCCTGAGCGCCCTATCGTGCCACACATTACCCGTACTGTGAACAATCCTGAGAACATCATCCTCGCTCACGTTTGTGGCGTATGCGGCCGCGTGGGGCGCGTACAGGTCGCGACCGAGCCATTCATCCACCAGACTGTCGGGAGCGCTACCGCCGCGCATGGCTGGTTCCACGAACTCGCGACCCAACCCCAGGTACGAGTGCTTCTCGCTGCGCGACCCCCACAGCGTGCGCACGTCGTCTCCGGTGAGCGCGCCGCCCCTCAACATGCCGTTCACGACGAACGACGGCAGGAGGGTCGCCACACGCATAGCGGCATCTATCGCTTCCCGCGTGAGAGCCGGGTTGTCGAAAACATTGGAGAGCGCCATGCGAGGGTCGAGCTCCGAACCTCCGGCCTCAATCGCTTCTACGACGACGCGCGCAGCCTCGTTAATGCGTTCTTCTCCGAGACCAGGATGCGACAACACGACCTGGCAAGCATCATCGTGCGGACACTCGTCATACACCCACTGCGCGGCAGCATCCGGCACGTGGTGCTTTTCGAGAAAGCGGCGCATAGTCTGGGCGTCGTCCACGCCTCGCCACAACTCAATGAGGACGCGCGCGTACTCATCATCATCACCTGGCGCAATATTCGTCACATCGCCGAAAACAACAACAGCGGGCATATGCGGTGTTCCTTTCGTTTTTGGCCCCGATTTGCGACGCGGTTCCCATTACTCTCACAGGGACATTTTAACACGACTTACTTGCTTGCGCGCCCCATAAAACCGTCACGTGCGACAAGCCACAACACCTCCGGGAACCAGCGGGCACACTCACGCCTCACATCCGACGGCATACTCTGATGCAACAACAGTCCAGATACGCGCACTTTATGAATACCAGCCCACGACCACTGCCCAGTCGCCTTAGCGCGCAATTCCTTTTCCAGACCTTTCACCATCAGCCCACCAGGCGCGTTAGAACAGCAAGAAATAGGAACCGATGCCCCCATGTCGTAAAGGTAAAGGTTGCGCACAATCCCCGGAGGCGCGCCCTTCGACGTTGCCGCGCTAACGACATGTTTCACGTTGCCAACAATGCCCTTATCGCACCTCACCCAATCAGGACACGATACCGCATCCGCTACTACTCCACGCAGCCACGCGCTTTCATGGCCATAACGCGCATACAATCTTTCTAGCGTTCCGGGTCGAGTACGAGGATGCGTTAAGGCTTTCTCCGCCGCGATTTCGCACGCGGGTATCGCACCCCTCCACAGCCACTTGCCCTCGCGCTTCTCCCACCGTTCCAGGAACCAGTCGATCATGCTACTGTCTGCGTTTGACACCTCAGCAAAAATTGACATACCCTCGGGTGACTCCACATGAAAGTCAACGTCTTGCGTGAGGCGTTCCCACAGTATGTCACGCGGAGCAACCGGGCTTGATAGCGCCATAATGCGCGCCTGCTCGTCCGAGCACGTCAGCCACGACACCACAATATCCACGGGCATAGACGCGTTCCCGCAACCCGCGTTGACAATCTCAAGCGTAGACATGTCAATCTCTCTCGCGTGCCGCTCCGCCCTCCGCAGCGCACCTTCACCGAGCGCCGCGTTCCCCAGGAGTGCGCCAATAATCCGAGGAGACTGCGACCTCATTAGCTTTTCAACCGTCTCATCACTCACCCCACGGTTGCCCGCTAATAGTTCGCTCACAGTCACGCTCATCGCCTGTAGAAGGCGGCGCTCGCCGTTAGCGGTCACGTTTGGGTGAGCGGCGACATGCCGGAAACAAACACCATCCTCATAGGGATACAGGTTAAGAAGCCCATCCAACGCCACGCCAGGCGTACAGTCGTCCATAAAGGAGTCCCCCACCATCGACCAATCGTAAGAGCGCGAAATCGCCAGGAGAGCGTCAGCATACGCAGCCTCGTCCCCCTCACTGACGCTTGTAACAATCTCCCACACTTCATCGTTAACGGTCGGGTCGCCCATCGCCTCACGCATCAAAAACTCGTAAGAATCTCCCATAGCTCTCATTGTATCACAAGACAATCGTGTGAACGAGTCGCCCCCTTTTTTGCGGCGCTGTTGTTGGTCTATCAGCGCACGCCTTTACAGGCGTCCACGGTACGCATCGTAGGCGACCAGCGGCCACATTCTTTTCAACCCCTCAACCAGAGATCGGCGCACGTCCGGCGAACAATTACGATGAATGGCTACACGACAGCCAACGGCAGTCACCGCTCCCCCAGCCTCCGTCCCATGCCACTGCGCCAGGTCGCGCAGCATCCCCGCTGACGCGCTCACGAAACCAGAGGCGGTTTCCTCTCCGAACACCATATACACGTCACGCACAAGGTCTGGTGGGAACCCCGGATTATTCTTCGCGCAAGCTATCATGACGCAATTGCTCCCACCCGTGAACAGTAGAGCCTCGAACGCTGCGCGTGTCGCAGCGGGGTTGCTGGCGATGCTCTTCCACACCCACTGATATTCTTCGTCTCTCGCGCCAGCATCCAATAGGGCCGGTGGCGCGCCCTCGTTAGCGAACAGGTGCGCCAGGTCGGTCCACGCTCCGCACCGACGTTTCGCTTCACGCCACAGCGCGCCATGTGACAGGACGGGGTTGCGGAGCACGTAACTGCACCCAGGTTTACCGGCAATAGCGAGCACATCATCCTCGCTAATGTTCGTAGCGTGGGCGGCAGCATAAGGCGCGTAATCCTCGCTTCCAAGCCATTGCTCAACGAGACTGTCGGGCGCGAGACCGCAGCGCGTGGCAATATCAACGAAATCACATTGCGACTGTTCAACAAACGGGTATCGTCGCGATTGACACTCCCACAGTGCCACCACATCGTCCTCGGTTGGCTTTACACTTTTCAAGAACTCGTTGACCGCGTGTGACGGTAGCAGCTCCGCGACTTGCACAACCTTAGATACCATGTCTCGTGTGAGCGTCGGATTAGCAAGCACGCCATAAGGTAGCCCCTGTAGATCGCTTCTCGTGGGGTTGTCTTTCACCGCTGCCACAACCGTGCGAACCGCCTCGCATACGCGTTCTTCGCCGAGACCCGGATGCGACAGTAGCAGCTCTTTCAACTGGCCGTGCGCGTCATTGTCGTATAGGCTCTTGACGGCTGCGCCTGGAACGTGGCAGTCGTCAAAAAAGCTGGCAGGCCACGAGTTAACGCCCGTGGCGCGCCCTAACGCCACGAGGACACGGGAATATTCTTCGTCATCCCCGGGCGTGATGTTGACAACATCGTTAAAAGTGACAGTAATCAACTTCACCCCTCTCCGCTCTGCTTATTTACTCAACCGTAGCTCGACATGAGCACCGCTGTTAGTCGCGGACCTCCGGCTGGCGAACAATGCGGAAAGCATCTCCTCCAAGAACTCCCCTATGATACCAGTATAGAACCTGGTACACGTTTGCCTGGTGGCCTTCGTCAATGTTATCCCACCAACCGTCCAGCGGACCATACTCGTACTTGTTACGGTACGCGTACATGGAGCCACCACACATGACGACCGTACCATTGACGAGAATATCACCGTATGCGGCGCGCCTCTCAACGCCATCCTCGCCAACGATTGTGACTTCCGCGTCGCAGATCGCGCGAGTCAGCTCGTAATACTTGTCAGTAATCGCCTGCATGTCCATCGTTTACTCTTTTCAGCCGACCACGAGGTACCAGATACCCGCGAACAAGCACGCGCCGACCATTGCACTACACAGCAGCATAAGCGCAAACAATCCGTCGCCTAGCTTTCCGCTGAACGCCGTGTAGACTCCCGCCGCATACCAGCGTCGCGAGAATGGTGAGAACAACTACCGCACCCATGACCGTTTACCTCTTCCTGTTTTCGTTTCTACGATCAACAGTCATCATACCACAACATGCGAGGCAGTGTGGCGCTCACTTGGTGAGCTTTTGCATCCAACTTCCTCGCGTGCTTATACTACACATGTAAGCAAAACGATAACGCTACCACAAGCCTACCATGCTGCCCGATTAAACGCGCAGACAGCGCGGCGGTGCGGCAAACATATGGGGGCAACAGCGGGTGGTAGCCTCACACAAGGAACGAGGACACATTTTGTCACCACGACCAAAGAAAAACACGACCGTTGACGCGGTTGGTATGACCATGAAGGAACGCGCCCTCGCGGACGCTATGGCAAAGGTTGAGCGCCAGTTCGGCAAGGGCAGCGTTTTCAACATGGGAGACCGTAAGGGTGAGAAGATTCCCGTCATCCCCACCGGCTCTCTCGCCCTGGACGTGGCTCTCGGCGTTGGTGGCCTCCCCAAGGGCCGCATCATTGAGATTTACGGCCCCGAATCGTCCGGTAAGACAACTATCTCCCTGTCGTGTATTGCGCAGGCGCAGAAGATGGGCGAAAAAGTGGTGTTCGTTGACGCTGAGCACGCGCTGGACCCGACGTGGGCTGCTAAGCTCGGCGTGAACGTTGACGACCTGATTGTGAGCCAGCCGGATAATGGTGAGCAGGCTCTCGAAATCGCTGACATGTTCGTCTCGTCCGGCGCTGTCGGCCTCATCGTCGTTGACTCCGTTGCCGCTCTCGTTCCTCGCGCCGAGATCGAGGGTGAGATGGGTGACTCTCACGTGGGCTTGCAGGCCAGGCTTATGAGCCAGGCGCTCCGTAAGCTGACGAGCGCAGCCGCCAAGACAGGCACTACCATCATCTTCATTAACCAGCTACGCGAAAAGATCGGCGTTTTCTTCGGCAACCCCGAGACGACGACCGGCGGTAAGGCGTTGAAGTTCTACGCGTCCGTTCGTATCGACGTGCGTAAGGGTGAGACCATTAAGGGCGTGGGCGCTGGAGCTGCGCCCGTCGGCCACAAGATGAAAGTCAAGACTGTGAAGAACAAGGTTGCGCCTCCGTTTAAGACCGCTGAAACGGTGCTCCTGTACACGGGTGAGGTCAGCCGTGAGGGCGATATTGTCACAATGGGTAAGGACGACGGTATTATCAGCCGTTCCGGTTCCTGGTATTCCTACGGGAACACTCAGCTCGGCCAGGGTGAGAACGCCGCCATCCAGTATTTGCGCGACAACCCCGCCGTAGCCGAGGAGATCGTCGGCAAGATCATGGTGGCGCGCGGCGTGGCAGGCGACACTGTTGACCCGGTGACGGGTGAGGTCGCGGACGACTATGACCCGTTGGAGGATGCGGGCTTCTAAGTGCCGTTGACATCGCAACCCCGCCACGCGTACACGGTTAGGTGCGTGTGGCGGGGTTGTTCTATGACGCTGGTAGCCGTAGCGGCGGATGTTGCTCCGATATACCGCATGGGAACAATGCGCACGCCAACGGGCAGCGGCGAGGTCATTTTGTGCGCTCGAGAATCAACACGTCGCCTACCGCCCGGCTAAACGCTCGGTGGGAGGTATCGTATAACCCCGGCGCGAGACGATAACTAACGCCCCCACGTTGACGGCTACTTTTCCGCACGACAGCAACGGAAAACCCCGAACCATACCAAACGGTACAGGTTCGGGGCTTTCCTATTTAACCACCACAACACCAACATGGAGAAACGGGGCGACTGGCGGGACTCGAACCCGCGACCTCCCAAGCCACAATCGGGCGTTCCACCAACTGAACTACAATCACCATCCGCAAGCGCGCAGCCAGTCACGAAGCCGACCACTCACGCTTACGTTAAAAAATATACCACGTCAACCCAGCACTCGTCAACACCGAGCGCACAAGTGCCGGAAAACCGCAAGTAACGCGCGTCACCCGCCTAACAACGCGCGCACCTGCGCAACCATCGGCCCAGTCAGCCCCGCATCCTCATTGGTCCCCACCGTCACGATACCATCATGCTCCACGAAACCAGGCACATGCAAGTCATCCGCCCACACCACGCGCTCACCGCCCTGTGCGCAGCCGCGCAAATAGGCGAGAGCTTCCGCCAGCTTCACATCCTGGTCGATAGCGCCGACCGTGCGCCCCTCAAACACGTTCACCGCAGTATCGGGCACCATCAGCCCCGCCTGACGCGCGGCCTCTACAGCGGCCGCACCCCACGACGACACCAGCACCAGACGCACACCCGGCAAACCAATAAGCGCGTTCACGTCGGCGATCATCGCGGGTGACACCCACACCGGCTCGCTCACGCGCATACCCCACACGTCACGCAAACGCGGAACCTTCACACGCACCCTACGCCTATCCGCATACTCGCCTGCCACACCGGAAGGCTCAGGAGACACGAACAGCACGCCATCCAAATCAAGCGCGAGCACGCCGCCCGCACCACTTGCCGCGCTACCTGCCACCATGTCATTCCAATTCAATGTAACGCTCCTCCAACCACATCTTCGACTGTACCCACAATCCCTCAAACGCGCGGCCCTCTTCCCCGTTCGCGTAGGGTGGGGCGAGTCGCGTCACCGACAGCATACGCGCGGTCATCGACTTGCTCCCATCGACCGCTTCGTACACGATGTCAGTCTTGTCAAGGTCGCGCACAATCACATCGTCATACACGTATTCCGGCATATCCTTGTGCGAGAAAGCCACCTCGCGCACGCGACTATCCTCATCGTAGGCGAGCGAAGCCAGCACGTCCGGTGGCACGCCAACCCGGTTAGCAACATCGCAGCGCACGCCCCAATCCTCAACAGCGGCGAGCAGCCGGAACACTCGGGCGCTCGCCGACAGGTTAGCGACGACACGCTCATACCCTGGCCGCCTCCCTTCTACCAGCCACACCATGACACTTTCTGGGAGATTCGGACTTTCCTCGATCATGCGATACACCGAAAATGAGACCGACTTCCTCCCCGCACGTTCCGCTTCCTTGACAGCGCGCGTCACTGCGTCACCCACAAACCAGGATGGCAGCGCCGGGTTACCGGCGGCCACATCAGACAACGCCCCAGACAACCCATATGTGTCGCCAGCGAGCACAGCAGACGCGTGCGCGGCCAAATCATGCGAGGGCGTTTTCGGGTTCCTTGACGCAGCATTACGCACATAAGAAACCCGGTCGTAGATGAGGCGCCCCAAATACGCGGCAGGAGTCAACAGGCTACCGGCAGCAGCCTCACGCTGCCTCCCATTCTCAGAACACGCATACTCCCGCGCAACAGCGGCGCTTTCCACAAACCACGTGAGCACGCCCCCATCACGGTAAGCGACCATATGCTGTCCTCTCCTTTTTGTCATGTCCACTTGGCGCACGGAATAGCGTGCCGACAAGTTAAGTGTTTCTAGGATACCACACGCCAACAATCAACGCACGTCAACCCGCCACCTTTTCAGGCGCATTCTCCACCGCCCACGTCCTCATGAAACGGCTGGTGCGGGACAGTAGGCAAGGTGGCGACGAGGGCGGGCAGAACGGCCGCTCGACCACGCTACCCGCCCCCTACAGGACAGTAACCCCATGCCTTTCACCAGCCGACAGGGCCGTGAACGGCGTCCCTCATCCTCATCACGCCACTGCGCAAAGCCCTGCGCGCTGCCGCCTTCACCTTCCCACCATCCGCGCCCTCGCCGAGCTTATCCAACTCGCGGCTGTACGCCCGGTTCATGCGACCAATCTCCAGATTCAACCGCTTCGTCTGCTCAGGCGTGTACTCCTCATACCCCGCGTAAGCCCTGAACTCGCGGATACGAGCCAAACACCGGGCCTTCTCCTCACGGTCCGGGATACGCCCGGTGACGAGCACCCACTCTTCCAGGTTTTGGTTGCCGCGCGCACGGTTACACGCCACGCACGCGAGCGCCATGTTCCCATACCGGGTTGCGCCGCGCACCGTACTACCGCCCCTGGGGTTCACCGGCGTGATATGTTCCGCTGTCGCCTGCCCATCCGCAGGCTCCCCACGATGCAGCGGACGGTTGCAATAGCAGCACCTACCGCCGAACGCGAGAACGCTCATCACGTAGCGACTCTTGTTCATATCGTTATCGAACGCGGTGAGCGCGTGACGTGACAGCTTCGCGTCCCGGCTTTTCACAGGGACCGGCGCGGTCATCTGCCCAATGTTGAACGCAAGAATGTCAGCAACATCACTCGTTTTCACGTCGTCACCCAAATAGGCGCGCAACCTCCTGCCGTCCTCCGTGTCCGCATCCAACTCGGCGAGGAACAAGCCGCGAGCTTTCTCACCCGCGCGCTCCCACAAGGCGCGACTATCCGCCGCCTTCTCCTCATCACCGTCTGCGATAGCGAGATTCACGCGCTCCCACAAACCGCGAATACTCCCCCACGTTTCCTCATCCAGGGACGCGGCAACTCGCGCAGACTGTTCGGACAGTTCTTTCGCCGTGAGCGGGCGGGAAACATGTGAGTTTTGGAACACGCCAGGGCTAGGTTTCGGCACGCCACCAGGACGAGGCACGCGCACGCCACCCACGCGACCAGCACCAGGACGCGCACCAACAACACGGGCACCGTCGCCCGCACCGTCGTACGCGCCATTACCTGCGCCACCGTGGAAACCAGGAACCACGCCAGACAGGCGCTCCTGGTTTATTTCCTGCGCCTGCGCGTCAGTAAGCGCCACATGCTCACCATGCGGACACCGGCCACGACCCCTGTTCTCAGGCTTCGCCCGACAACGCTCCACACAGCCATCGCTACGCCTACCGTACACGAACTTCACCGCTGCACCCATCGGCTCACAACTCCCTCTCGCCACTACCGTCAACGCCCACAACAAACACACACGTAAGCGCACTACGCGAGCGGAATAGCCGCCGCAATAGCGCCGCCAGCACACGACAACACGCCGCCACACGCAAACGCCGCCGCCAGACGCACTGTACGGCCCGCAGACGGCCAAACGGGCGCTAAACGCACTCGGGGAGGGGCGGGCGCGCGAAAACGTGTCAGAAGCGCATACAGTGAAGCGGCGCACCCGCCTACTCCACAAGAGAGAAAAGGCGAGTACGCCGTCACAAAAATAGCGACACGCGGGAGGCTATGACGCGAACTCCTGCCAGCCCTCGGACTCGCCCACAGTGCGCTCGCGCTCCAACAGAGACGCGACAGCCGCCGAAGCCTGCTGAGGAACCACGCCGTTACCAAGCGCCCGAAGCGCCGCACTACGGGACAACCCAATCTCCGGCGCAGTCACCCACCCCTCGGGAAGCCCCATCATCCACTCTACGAAAACCGCAGACAAGCGCGGCCTACCGCCAGCGCGAGCAGCAGGCTCAGTCGGACTCGGCGCGCGCCTGCCCGTCACCCGCTCCCACCGGGCGATAGCCTCCGCGTACACGCCATAATCCGTATACGCCAACCTGGTCGCCAAATGCGTGCTCTTCTCTGGCGGCCGCCCGCTCGTGCGCGGCAAACCATACTCGCCGTCGCTCGCTTTCGGTGTCGGCATCAGCGTCACCGCCACCTCATTCAAGTTCGGACCATAACCCTGCGACGAATAGGTGGATACTGTCGCCTGCGGTGTCGGCAACAAGTCCACGCCACGAGGCGACGGCAACCCGCGAGCTACATGTGCTCGATCTGGTCCGCCAATGTCGGCCCGTGACCTCCCGCCCTCCGCTTCTCCGGCGGCTGACTCCCGCCGTTGGACCCAAGGTTGGCCGTGGGGGTGAGCAACAAGGAAGATTCTGGCTCGCTTGTGGGGAGCGCCAACGGCGGAAGCTGGTAGGACACCCCACTGCGCATCATACCCGATTGAGGCCAAGTCTCCGAGTACACGTCCGAGTGCTCGGAGAACAGGTCCACTGTCCTCTGCTCCCACACGTCCTTTTCGTTGTTCCAGTAAGCTAAAGGCTCTTGCACTTGTTGCACCTAGCACATTCTCCCACACCACGAGGTGCGGGCGTAGTTCCTGAACGCCTCGGAACATGGACTCCCACAGTCCCGAACGCGTGTCCTTCGTCATGCCGGCTCTCGCGCCAGCAGTGGACAGGTCTGTGCATGGCGACCCGCCACACAACACGTCAACTCGCGGCACGTCCCGCCAGTCCACGCGGGTAATGTCACCAATGTTGGGCGCATCTGGGAACCTGTGGGTGAGAATAGCGCACGGCCCCTTCTCCACGTCACTGACAAACAGCGTGTCCCCGCCCGGCCCGAGCGCGCCCGTAACGCCAAGGTCAAGACCGCCGTAGCCGGAGAACAGGCTACCAACCGTGTACGCCGCCACTACGCGACGCCACCATCATCACCGGAAATGAGCCGGTGCAGCGCCTCACGGTACCGCTCCCTACGAGACGTGACAGCCTCTAAGTCAGCACCGTCACCCAGACGAGACTCATCCAGGTTATGCTCCAAATCACTGATCTTCACCAAGCAAGCAGCCTCATTACCGCGAGCGCGCTCAACGTAATCAAAATACGGCTCCCCGCCCCTGCGGGTGAGCGCATCCACAGCCTCCATCACGCTCTCAGGAAACACGGAAGCCAGCGCGTCCAGCGTAAACCTCGTGTCCTCCACCACGTCATGCAGCCACGCCGCCGCGACAGCCACGCTACCGCCCCCGTACCACGCCACGCGATTAGCGACAAAAGCGGGATGCTCAATATACGGGTTTCCGCCTTTATCAACCTGACCATCGTGAGCAGCCGTAGCGACCAGACGCGCAGCCTCTACCAGCAGCCCACCCGGCTCAACCGTGCGATACTCGCCATACTCGTCCGCGTCCTCAATCCCAAAATAAGGGACCAGCGACACGTACTCGCGGCCAATAGAGCCGTCCTCGACGTTCACGGTGATCGCCTCGTAATGGTCAACACCCACGTCGCCACCAACCGGGACCGCAACACGCTCCACCGCGCCGTCAGTCAGCACGTAACCGCGCTCACCCCACAGGATACGCAGACCAGTGTCCGCGCTCACGTTTCCTTCAATCGTCATATTTACGTCACCTTCCACAGGCTCTCTCGACTAAAACACCTTTTGGCGCGCAGGAGGAGAACCAACCAGCACCAACCATACCACACGAACACCATACGCGCACTACCGGCGCGCCGTCAACACGTCAACAGGCATCTCCAAGCTTTGACACCCCCATAGCTTCCACTACGAGATTCCTGCGAACTAGGCTTGCTTAAACCCCGGCACTAGGCTAAAGTTCAGCGGCTTCCCATATTGAGCAGGCTATCCCCGATTGTCGGTCGGTTCAGCTTTACACTATTACGCAACTTGGCTGAGACGCAGCGCCTCGTCCAAAATATTCAATGCGGCGTTCACATCCCGATCATGCGACGCGCCACAACTCTCACACACCCACTCGCGCTCCGACAGCCTCAACCCAGCGTATTTGTAACCGCAGCCGTGGCAGAGACGAGAACTCGGATAAAACCTATCCACCTGGACGAGCGTGCGCCCGTACCACTGCGACTTATAGGCGAGCTTTTCCACGAAACCACTCCACCCGTTGCGCAGGATACTACGGTTCATCACGCGCTTACGCGACTGACCATTGCGAGCGTACCCTCCGTTCGCGTCCAGTCTCTTCTTTGCCTTCCGTGTCATATTCCCCACCGCCAGCGTCTCCATGCCAATGAATTGGTTATCTTCTATCAGCCTATGAGACACCTGGTGCTGGAAGTTATCACGGAAGTGACGAACCTTAGCGTAACCCTTAGCTACGATGGCCCTCCGCTTGCGGTAGTTGCTCGAACCCTTCACCCTGCGGGACAGCTTGCGCTGCTCCCACCTAACTCGCTCCTCTAATTGATGCAGCCGGTCAGGGTAGTTAATCTTCTCGCCCGTGGACAGAGTGAGGAAGTCTTTGACACCCACGTCGATACCAACCTCACCACTGGCCAGCGGCTTGGGCTGAACATCCACATTGAACAAGAGCACCAGATAATACACGCCATTCTCGCGCTTCACCGTCCAACTAGACAACGATTCCAGAGGGTAGCGGATTCTGTCTCTCCTACGTATGCGAACCGAACCCAGCTTCTTGGACAGTGGATACCGATTACCGTCCATGTGTCGCATCGGAAAGCCGTTGCGGAACGACTGAACACTGTCATTCTTGGACACAAAACATGGGCGATTCTTCCCATACTCGGCTTTGCGGAAGTATGCCGCCTGCGCCCGGCGGAAGTCCATAATCGCATTACTCAACGCATTCGACGGAACGGGGCTATCCCTCAGCCACTCATTCTCGGCCTTCATATCACTTGTGCTCGGATACTTGGGGCGAGGATTAGTGTCCCTGTCATACGTGTTGAACGCCTCAACCTGCTTGTTGTATGCGAAACGCCTAGCACCAAAACACTGCTCCAACAGCGCCGCCTGCGTCTTGGACGGCGTAAACGGGATACGCTGCGCCACCTTACGAACCACCATTATACACCGCCTTCACCAGTTGAGCATGGAAACACGACCGATTACCGTCAGCCGCCACATACCACAATAGCACCACCACAAAAACCGCGCAACACCACGCACCACAGACACAAACGGAAACCGCCCTGTACGCGTGCCTTCACGCAGCAAGTGACCCAACACGCACACCAGGCCCTCTACACCCCCTAAAATGCCGCACAACGAACCGGAGGCGTAAGCGAACACAAACGCGACAATGCCAGAGGGCACGACGAACAAGAAAAATGAGGGTCAACCGCGCCTCCACTTGAACACCCACCGTGAACAATACAAAGGAAACGCGGCGACCCCCAACAAAGTGCCCCCGGTAGGACTCGAACCTACGACCCGCCGATTAAGAGTCGGATGCTCTACCAACTGAGCTACGGAGGCATGTCTTTATTGCGCGCTCCCGGCGGGACTCGAACCCGCAGCCTCCCGCACCGGAAGCGGGCGCTCTATCCATTGAGCTACAGGAGCAAAACATGTAATATGAAGTTATTTTGTGCCCTCGACAGGAATCGCCGTTGCAAACTACCTAACGGTAGCTTGCAGGACAGTCTTACAACCATCCGCTCCAAGTCTCACGGCGCTTTGACGCGCCTGCTTGGTTCACACTTCACAGGTACTAGCGCAACACATGCCCTGACGGGCTGCCGCGTCTTACGGTCCCTCCATGTGCGTTTAATGTCTCCGGGGCACTCCCGGAGACACAAATGTTAATAGCCGCGTTCAGATCACGGTCCATTACTAGACCGCAACTGTCGCACTTGTAGGTTCGCTCGGATAGGGAGAGTTTGGCTTTCACACTCCCACACTGCGAACATATCTTGCTACTTGCGTACCAACGGTCCACGACATGTAGCCTCGCGCCGGTCCTCGCGGCCTTGTATTCCAACTGTCGGCGCAACTCACCGAACGACGCGTCACTCACGGCCTTAGCGAGACAGCGATTCTTCACCATGCCCGCTACGTTCAAGTCCTCGATACTAATGTCCGAGCACGTTTCCGTAAGCCACGTGGAGAGCTTGTGCAGCGCGTCAAGCCGCTGATTAGCCACGCGGGCGTGGAGGCGCGCCACCCTAGCCCTCGCTCTTTCGCATCGGTTTGAGCCTTTGGCTTTTCGACTCAACACTTGCTGCGCCCGCTTTAGCTTCCGCTCCGACTTTTTCAGCGGATGCGGATTCTCAATGACAGTACCATCTGACAGAGTAGCCAGATTTTTCACGCCCAAGTCAACGCCGACAGCACCGCCCTTTGGCGGCCGCTCCGCCGGGGTATCGTCTCGCTCCACAGTCAAAGCCGCATACCAGCGGCCAGCACGACGCGAAATAGCCATGCGCTTAACCTTCGCGTCGCCCACGCGAGCCGCAACATTTTCCATGCAGTGAACCCGACCGATGCGCGGCAATTTTAGTGCCTTCGGATCGTCTTTAACGAGGCCGAAACAGCCAGTCCCATACGCAAACTTAGGAGTTGCACGCCCCTTCGCCTTGAACTTCGGGAACCCAACCTTACGCCCCTTCCTGTCACCACGGCGGCTCTTTGACCAGTTAGATAGCCCCTTAGACAGCGATTCAAGGGCGCGACAGTAAGACTCTTTCGAGTTTTCCTGCCACCAGGTCGCACCATCGGCACCGACAGCCAAACTGTTTTTGTTCGCGTTCCACCAGTTCACCAATGAATAAAAAGACCAGTCAGGCTTCTCGCCCGCATCAATAGCCTCTTTCACGTGGGCGAGGCCAGCATTATACGCGAAACGAGCGGCCCCGGCATGACTCGCCAACAGGCGCTCCTGCCTTGGTGTAGGGTCAAGCCTAACCTTCACAGCTTTGTAATACCCCATCTGGCGAAATCACCCCCAAAACCATTCCCGTTTATTTATCAGTATGTCACCTATCGTAACACAAGGTCAGTCAAGAAAACAAACCGACCTCATAGCGTTCTTGTGCCCCCGGCAGGAGTTGAACCCGCGCTCTCCGGGCTTCAACCGGATGCTCTACCAACTGAGCTACAGAGGCGAAACGTGCGCGCCCACCAGGATAAGGGCGGGCGGCAGACGCGCACGCAGTTCTGGCGGCGGGACTCGAACCCGCGACACTGGGATTATGAGACCCATGCTCTGCCAACTGAGCTACGCCAGGATACACGCAGCAAATAGCGCACGCACGCTCTCTCGCGCGCTACGTGACGCTGCCAGCATTTACTTTTGTCCCGTCGGTAGGACTCGAACCTACGACCCCCGTCTTATCAGGACAGTGCTCTAACCATCTGAGCTACGACGGAAAAGACGAAAACAAAGTAACGAAAGAGCGCCCGCACAACACGGCCATCACGTGCCGCTTCGGTGCAGGGAGCGAACGAGCATCGCGAGTGATCGAAAGGAGGAAACTAAACCCGCGACGCTCATCCACTGAACCCTTTTTGTTTTCGTCAGTAGTCCCGCCGAGAATCGAACTCGGACATCCAGAGTGAAAATCTGGTAGGCTAACCGTTACCCCACAGGACCATTCATCGAAACATACCGCTATTCTGTTGTTTCGAGCAGCCCTACCGGGAGTCGAACCCGGCTCTGACGACTGAGAATCGCCTGTACTCGCCGATATACTATAGGGCCATATTCGCTTATTTGTGGCGGCGGGACAGGGATTTGAACCCTGGGCACCTTGCGGTGCTACGGTTTTCAAGACCGCTCGCTTCGTCCACTCGCGCACCCCGCCATGTTCAGTTTAACACTGAGTGCCCCCAGCAGGAATCGAACCCGCGACCCGCCGATTAAAAGTCGGCTGCTCTAACCAACTGAGCTATAGGGGCGTTTCCTCACCCGGACCTTTAGCACGCGTCCACGCGCAAGGCGCAAGCGGTGGAACAATCCGGGCGGCTGTATGTGAGGGGATACAGCGCCCCGCGCGTCTCCACTACCGCCCGCACTCTCCGTTGACACGACCGGCGAGCCATGTCAGACTCGCCCGCCAGGCGCGCCAGCAAACAAGAGTATGGGCGGTGCAGCCACGTGTTACCGTGGGCGACAACGCACTGTGGGCCAGGTAGGACTCGAACCTACAACGTTTCTTATGTGCCCGGTTTACAGCCGGGTGCCTTCACCCAATTCAGCGGCACTGACCCATGAGACACGAGAGAGACCAGCGGCAGGTTAGTGGGTATAGGACCAGTCTCCCTCGCGTCAGCTCCGGCAGCAGGACTCGAACCTACAACCTTGCGATTAACAGTCGCTTGCGCTGCCTATTGCGCCATGCCGGAATGATGAAAACACTATGTAGTTCTCGCAGCGTCCGCCTGGATGGAATCGAACCATCATCACCCGCTTAGGAGGCGGATGCTCTGTCCGTTGAGCTACAGGCGGCTCATGGCGGTAACCCCGCCAACACGAACATACTAACATGTTATCCGCGCGGACGCAAACGCAAGCAGGAGATCAGTAGAACTGCAAGACATGCCCCCAGCGCGGTTATATTGGCTTACTCACCGCTAATAGCGTACACGCAAGAAAACTCGCGCGTCAAGCCCACCAAGAGTGAAGCGCGCCACACAATCGGGCAACAACCCATCAGTGTGCCGCACGCAACCGGCAGTCAAAAGGAAAGCCCGCCCCGCGAAAGCCATAACAGCTTACTCGCGGGGCGGGCTTACTCGCCCTATCGGACTATCGCCTCAGCTAACGACGAGCGTCAGCGACGACGGCGACGAGCGGCAACGAGAGCCGCAACGCCACCAGCCAGCGCGGTTGCAGCAGCACCCAGGACACCCATGTCGGCACCCGTCTTAGGCAGCTGACCGGCAGCAGCCGGGGCAGACGGCGCAGGCGCGGGAGTAGAGGGCTTCGGCTGCTCCGGGGTCGGCGTAGCCGACGGCGCAGGCTTAGGCTCCCCACCCTTCGGGGTCTCCGGGGTGACCGGCTTCTCCGGGGTCGGCGTCACCGGCTTCTCAGGAGACGGCTCGGTCGGCTTCTCCGGGGACGGGTCAACGGGAGTGACCGGCTTCTCCGGCTCCGGGGTCACCGGCTTGTCGGGAATCGGCTCGGGAGTAGGAGTAGGCTTCGGCTCATCCGGGGTCACGGGCTTCTCCGGCTCCGGGGTCACCGGCTTGTCGGGAGTCGGCTCCGGGGTAGGAGTAGGCTCGGGAGTAGGAGTAGGCTTCGGCTCATCCGGGGTCGGCGTCACCGGCTTGTCGGGAGTCGGCTCGGGAGTAGGAGTCGGCTCCGGGGTAGGCTTCGGCTCATCCGGGGTCGGCGTCACCGGCTTATCGGGAGTCGGCTCCGGAGTAGGAGTAGGCTCCGGGGCCGGGGTCACAGGCTTCTCCGGCTCCGGGTCAGCCTCAGTGTCCGCACCAGAATCACCCTTGGCGCGCCACGTGGCTGTCGCAGAGACTTCCTGCTCGTTAATCACCGCGACGTTGGTGAACTTCTTGGAGTCGCCGGTCTGCTTAATCGACACGCGGCACGTCCAGTCGCCCTCGCCAGTGGCGGGAGCAACAGCCGTAATCTCGGTCTTGTCGACGTTCAGCTTGTTCGCCGTCGCCTTGGTAGTGTTCGCCCAGTTACCGTCGTTCGTGCAGTAGAAAGCACTGCCGAACGTGGCGTTAGCCCCCTTCTCAACCGCCTTCAACGCGGTGCCAGGGGCGACCGTCGCCTGGACGTACCCCTTCATCACGTAGTGGCCCGCATCGTCCTTACCGGCCGCGTACATGTACTTGTCTGCGCCGGGGTGGAACGCCTCACCAACAACGCCCTTACCCAGGCTGATGTCGTAAGAGGTGCCGTCAACAGTGATGGTCGTGGACTTCTTACCCACGGCATCCTTGTTCACCTCGACATTATACTCAACAAACGCGTTGTTGAGCGTCCCGTTACCACCGAGAGTGTTCACACCCTCATCAATGGTGAACGTAAACGTCGTACCACTGATCTTAGCAGTACCGATCTCCTTCGTGCTACCGTCCAGAGCGGTAGCCTTCAACTTAATGCCAGTCAGGCCGGTCGGAACCCGTAGGCCGGGACCGAGGTCAGCGGTGAACGTCGCGCCCGGAGAGACGTTCTTGCCCGTATAATCAATACGGACAGAGAAATTATTGCCCACGGAAACTGTGTCGTAAGGTCGAGTGACCTTGACACTCTGAATAGACAGGCCGCCCGTCGCGGTGGAAGCGCCCGGCGTAGAGCCAGTCACACTGTTGATACCGTTCGCAGACGACTCGGCGGGAGCCGGAGCCGGACCCTCAACGGGAGCAGCATACGCGGCAGACACGCCGAGGCCACCAGCGGCGACAGCGAGAGCAGCGCCCGCGATCATCGTGCGGGTAGCCTTACCAGCCTTGCCAGTGATAGAAACGGGGAACTTCAAGAGTATTTCTCCTTCATGTTGTTCGTCGCGCCACCAGCCGCTACCGCCCACACCCGCCACTCTCGCCCCACCACCCCTTATGATGGTAGGAAACACTCACGAAAACGACGGGCACACTCGTGGACAGCGCAAACAACTGGAAGCGCCCCTTACATGGTAAACAATAAACGACAACCACGGTCGCCGTCAAACGCGCACCATGCAATAGCCGTCAAACAAACCCAACCGCCACAAACAGGCAACACGCGACGCAACGGGACGCAACCGACAAACAAACAGCCGAAGCGGGCACACCGCGACGAGCGCAGCAAAACACCCCACCAGAAACAAGACGCGCAGCCACACGCCATGCACAAGACAAGGCGCGCATCCCCCGGCGAACAACACCACACGCAAACACAAGGAAACCCCGTGACCGCACTCACATCGAGCACAGTCACGGGGCATCCCGTCGTCGCCTACGCCCCGACGCCACCACGCGCGGAAACCACACCGCCCCCAACAGGGGACCGCACGTTCCCGACCCGCACGCAGCAACACCGGCAGCGGCCAGACCGTAGATAAACGGGAAATACCCGAACACCCCCTAGAGGGAGCATCCGCCCACGCGGCGCGACAACCACGCGAACACGGCCCAGACAAGTGGAAAATAAGAATCCCGCGCGCAATTCTTGATCGACAGAAGGAATGAAGGATACAAACAGAAACGGGCAAACACCCGACCCGCGCATGAGCCTCAGTGGACAGCAGAGGACTCGAACTTGACACTCCCATAGCTTCCGCTACGAGATTCCTGCGAACTAGGCTTGCTTAAACCCCGGCACAAAACCACGGCCCAGCGGCTTCCTATATTGAGCAGGCTACCCCCGATTGTCGGTCGGTTCAACTTTACACTATTGCACAACTTGGCTGAGCCGAATCGCCTCACCCAAAATATTCAATGCGGCATTCACGTCACGATCATGCAACACACCACAACTCTCACACACCCACTCACGCTCCGACAACCGCAGACCAGCGTATTTGTAACCGCAGTCGTGACAGAGACGAGAACTCGGATAGAACCTATCCACCTGAACGAGCGTCCGCCCGTACCACTGCGCCTTGTAGGCGAGTTTTTCCACGAAACTACTCCACCCGTTTCGCAGGATGTTACGGTTCATTGCCCGCTTACGCGACTGGCCGTTGTGCGCGTACTTACCATTCTCGTCCAGCTTCTTCTTCGCCCGCCGCGTCATATTCCCAGCCGCCAGCGTCTCCATGCCGATGAATTGGTTATCTTCTATCAGCCCATGAGATACCTGGTGCTGGAAGTTCTCACGGTAGTGACGGGCCTTCGCGTAAGCCTTAGCTACAGCCTTCTTCTGCTTGCGGTAGTTGCTCGAACCCTTCCTCCTGCGAGACAACTTACGCTGCTCCCACCTAACCCGCTCCTCCAATTGACGAAGCCTGTCAGGATAGTTAATTTTCTCGCCTGTGGACAGTGTAAGGAAGTCTTTGACACCCAGGTCGATACCAACCTCACCGCTCACCTGCGGCTTGGGTTGAACATCCACGTTGAAAAGGAGCACCAGATAGTACACCCCATTTTCGCGCTTCACCGTCCAACTCGACAACGATTCCAACGGGTAACGGATGCGGTCTCTCCGGCGTATGCGCACCGACCCGAGTTTCTTGGACAGCGGATACCTGTTACCGTCCATGCGGCGCATCGGTACGGCGTTACGAAACGACTGAACCGCATCGCTCTTGGATACGAACCGGGGGCGATTCTTCCCATATTGAGCTTGACGGAAGTACGCGGCCTGTGACTTACGGAAGTCCTGAATGGCGTTACTCAACGCGTTCGACGGAATAGGACTATACCGCAGCCATTCATTCTCGCTTTTCATATCGGTTACGTTCGGATAAGAGGGGTGAGGATTAGCATCCTTGTCATACGAGTTGAAAGCCTCGACCTGCTTATTGTATGCAAAACGCCTAGCCCCAAAACACTGCTCCAACAGCGCGGCCTGCGTCTTAGACGGCGTAAACGGAATACGCTGAGCCACCTTACGAACTACCACAACAACTCACCCCCAGTCTCCAACCACTGATACACATATGTTACAACTGTTACAACCAAGATTACTCTAGGCCGCATGAGCCTCAGCGGACAGCAGAGGAATCGAACCCCACCCGAACAATTCGAGCGAACCGATTAGCAGTCGGACCCAACAACCATGCTGGATTACTGTCCAAATAAGGGGAAACAAACACGGCGAACAAGAACAGCAAGCCAAGACGCGCAACAAGAACCCGCGCACCAGTCACCAACGCGAGACAGCAACGCCCCACAGGTGACACCAACCATCAGGCTACACGCCACAATGTCGGCAAAACGCGCGCCTACACGCGCCCATATTCAACCGTTTTGTTTCCCCAGTACCAGTCGCGGGACTCGAACCCGCACGCCCAACCGGGCGGCGCATTTTGAGTGCGCTATGTCTACCCTATTCCATCAGACTGGCATTGTAAGCGCCCCACCGTTTTCTACGGTGCGCTAGTACCTCCGGTGGGACTCGAACCCACACGCTCATCCGAGCGCCACATTTTGAGTGTGGTGTGTCTTTGACACTCCCGTAATATCTTCCATCACGAGATTCCTGCGAACTAGGCTTGCTTAAACCCCAGCACAAAACCAGAGTCCAGAGACTTCCCATATTGAGCAGGCTACCCCCGATTGTCGGTCGGTTCCCTTCAAGGCCACCCACGCGTTTTGCGTGGTGCCAGTACCAGTCGCGGGAGTCGAACCCGCACGCCCAACCGGGCAACCGCTTTTGAGGCGGTCGTGTCTACCGATTCCACCACACTGGCAAAAGAAAAGGGGGCGGAAACAAACACGAGAGACAACCACGCTACCACAGCGCGCCCAACCGGCGGGACACACGCACACCAGCCGCACCATCGGCCAGCCCAACCCGCGTGCGCGGACACTCTCAACCGGCCCACCCAGACCGGCCCAACTTACTCACCAACACCGAGAGCACCCTGGCGCAAACACCCAAGCGCCACCCGCACACACCCAGCGCACATTACCATGCCGCCACACACCCCAGCGTGACAGCACCCGCAGCCGCGCTGCGCCCACGTGTTGTTTCCGCTCCCCGGTCGGCGTAGCAGGACTTGAACCTACGACCTCCCCCTCCCGAAGGGGGCGCGCTACCAAACTGCGCCACACGCCGAAACAGGGAAACAAACCCTAAAAACATCCACTATTTAGTTCAGTTTTCCTTTGACGATTCTAACTGTAGCACGCTCACGCGCCACTGTCAAAACCTCAGAGCCGAGTGTGGGACTCGAACCCACAACCGTCCGCTTACAAGGCGGATGCTCTACCAATTGAGCCAACCCGGCGAGCCGCGCTCACTCACACTATAGCACGAGTGGAGCGCGAGCGGCAAGAGTAAATACAGAAAACTCCTGCCGATAGTGCGCCCGGTGGGAGTCGAACCCACACGCCGCGAAGGACACCAGAGCCTAAATCTGGCGTGTCTACCAATTCCACCACGGGCACATTAACGTATTCAATTTTCGCAAGGCCAACCCCGAAAGGCCAGCCAGTGCGCCCAGTGGGACTCGAACCCACACGCCCCACAAACGGGGCACCGGACCCTCATTCCGGCGTGTCTACCATTCCACCACAGGCACTATACACCCAGCCAGTCCCGGAGGACGACTGGGAACTATGAGAACATAATAGCACGCCCACCGGCTCGCGCGCAAGCCGACAACACGCGCCCACACCGTAACATACGCCACACCGGACGCACACCGCGAAGTCAAGAGGCAATACCATGCTCCCCGTGGGCCGTGCAGGACTCGAACCTACGACCTCCCGGCTCGTAACCGGGCGCTCTATCCACTGAGCTAACAGCTGTATCAAATAAGGCAACATAACCTACACTTGTAGGCTACGTTTCCTTGTTTGAGCGCCGCCACATTGGTCCCCAGGTAGCCACGTGCATCCTGGTCCGCTAGTACCCTGGCTTCCAAGCAATGTGCTTGTGCCCTAGCGGGGCGTAAAGGAAGATTCACCCCCTCAGAAACGAGGTGACGTTTATTCCTTTTCGGCGTAGGCTTGCTCTTGGTTCGGTCCCTGCCCGGATACTTCAACGAGTTTCTAGCCACGGGTGTTTTAAGCGGCGCTTGTGGCTGTAGCTTCCGGTTCTTCGCTCGCGTCACCCGCGCCTTAGCTACGCGCGGGACGGCACGTGCGGCAATATTTGCAGCGGCGTTAACGTCCCGGTCCATCACCCCATGTTCGGGGCAAGCCGAATCCTTGTGCGTGGGGTGCGAGACTCGCTGACCGCACGTGTAGCACTGTTGCGAGGTGTTCGAGGGGTTTACGGCTACGACCCATCCGCCGTTCTGCGATACGTAGTGGGTGAGCCATTTCACCAGTTCGCCCCTGTTCCAGCGGCCATTTTGCATGGTATTGGCGATCCAGCCCAAGTCCTCCACGGCAACCGCAGCGTTATCGAACGTGTGGGATAGGTTGGCGATTTCTTGCGCCGCAAGGGTAGCTAGTTCGCGCTTTTTCCGGGACGCGGCCTCACGGTGGAACTGCGCCTCGTCCAACGCGGACATGCGCGCCTGCCGATCATGAAGCAGCGTCGCAGCTTTCCGACGCAGGGCGCGAACCTGGCGCTCGGACGCGCGCACGCTGTTCCACAATGAATGAACCCGCCGGGATAGCGTCGTCTCATACACTAGCCGCCCGGTTTTGGTTTCACGCACCACGACTGTAGCGTAATCGTTAATCCCCACGTCCACGCCAACAACATAGTCGCCCGAAAACTGGACAACCGGATTATCAGTGACGACAGTGAAGATAAACACTGGCTCGCCGCTCTCAACCTTAATGAGCGGCAGAGTGACTTTCCCCTCGGTGAAGCGCTTGTTATCAAAATTGAAGATCAGCCGATACCACGCGCCTTGAATTACCATTTTCAAGACAATTTCGCCGTCGGTAAACGGGGTATTTTCGATGACCGCGTAACACTTATCCACTGCGCCGAGGTTCACGTAGTCCACACTATACGACGGAGCGGACCCATTTACAGTACGCTTCCAGCCTTGGCTCACGTACTTGGAACTCTCACCATTTGCGGCTTTGTCTCTTTCTTGCCAGGAACGGCACGATGCGACAACGTTATGTTGGACCAGTTTCTCTTTACGCGACCGACCACTCTTACCCGACACTAGAAAATCGGGCATAGTCACGCCAGCCTGCCGACCCGCCGTCGTAGGTTGGGTAGCAGCAACACGCGCCAACTCGTCCCCAAGCTCAACGTCGTTGCGGACCACGAATGTCGCGTAAGCCGAGATGTCACGCGCCTCAGACGCAAGAGACACCAAAACGCGAGCGCTATCTAGTAGCTCACCGTTCAAGTCTAGGACGTGGGACGGGCGCGCGGCAAAAGCCTTGTATGTCTGGTTTTTAGCCAACGCGCCCTCCCAAAATGCCCTCAACACCAGCTATATAGCCAATAACAACGAAAACCTCAGATGACGTTCACGCTGCCGCCGTCAATCTCGCGGCGCGCTTCCAACTTGTCCACAAGGGGAGCCACGTACTCGGTGAGCTGTTCGTTGCTGGCGCGACGCGTCCCCTCGATGGTAGTCAACTGTTCGCGCGCATCCGTGATAAACCCGACGAGGCTATCAAGGTTCCCCTTAATGTCATCGACGCGGGCAATGGTGTCCTTTTCTCGCGCCACCATGCCCTCGATGTTCTTACCCATGAGGCGCGTGTTTTCCTCCATCTGCGCGGCCACAGCCTTATTAACAGCGTCAAGCGTGTTGCCGACAAGCTCCTGCGTACCGAGAGCAGTACGAATAAACGCCTGCGTTTTCAGCGCCGGGATAGCGTTGTTAAGCGTCTGGATGGCCTGGCCGGACAGTTTACGGGCGGACTGCGAGGCGATAGCGAGTGACTGGCATGCGTACATGGCGTTACCGATCTGCCCCAACAGTTCGTTTTCGCGGCGCACAGCCGTGTCCACGACGCTGTCATGCAGCGCGTCGGCGAGATTAGCGTCACCCTCATCGCCCGTGGCGCGCAGCTCCTCTACGCGAGCCTCAGCGTCGCGCCTAATGAGGCGAACGGCCTGCACGTCTGCCGCCATGTCGTGAATACGGGCGTACTGGTATGACGCCTCGGTATCAAGACAATCAGCGTCGCGTTCCATCGTCATAGCGGCATCACGAATAGAGTTCGTGATTTCCTGTAGCGATTCTTCCGTGGACTGGAAGCGAGCCTGGAACTCGCGGAGCTTCTTCTCGGGTGTCTCAAAGAACGGGAACAGGCGAGAGACAATGCTACGCTTGCCGCCAAGGCCGTCAACGGTGACGGCGAGTGCCGCAAGTTCACGTCGCATTGCTTCTGCCCCGTCCGTGCGCAGGGCGATACCTTCCGACGTTCGCTTCATAATGTCAGTCTTACCACTGACTGCGGCGTTTACGTGCTCCTGTCCGATAGCGGCCACATCGACGGCCATCTTCGCGTACTCTGTTTTGTCGCGGCTTTCGAGTGTGCCACTGATCTTCGCGCGAATAATGGGCGCGAGGTCGCGTTCGCGGGCTTCCGCATCATAGTCGCCCGCGAGCTTGCGAGCTACATCGCTCATGTACTCGCTGGGGGTAACGATCTCGGCTTCAACGATGTCGGTGCTTGTCTTACGCGTTTGCTTCTTCGTTGTTGCCTTCTTGGCGGCGGGCTTGCGAGTGGTTGTTGCCTTCTTCGTTGCGGGCTTACGCGTGGTTGCCTTCTTGGTGGCTGTTGTCTTTTCGGTGCTCATGGCTGGTGTCCTCTTTCGTTCGTTGGTTTGTTGCTTTTCGTCGCCATTGTACCACGCTCACAGTTGACGAGCTACAGGTACGCGCTTTTTCGGCGCGTTGGCGGTTGGTGACGTGTTCTGTGTCTGGTGGCGTGTTACACGGCGGTGGGGTTTTCTCCCGCCGCCGTGCGGACAAGCTGGCGGGCACACATGCGCATCCACTCTGTTACCCCCACATGCTCGGGGCGATCTTCCACGGGGAACGTGGCCGTCAGGTTAATGACGGCGAGTGACACCATGACAGCCCCGTCCTCGCCCGCCGTGACCGTGTAGTTGTGGATGGTTCCGTCCTCTACGCTGGCCGTGTGGACGACGCGCATGTCGCCGCTCTTATTTTCGGCAATGAGGCTGACGCTTCGGGGTGACCATGCGAGCGCAGACACGTCCTCGCCCTCGTTGGCCGAGTTTTTCAGGTCGTACATGAACGTGGTTGCCGTCTCTACGAGTGCGTTGCGCTCGCTTGTGGCGACCATGACGACAGGCTTGTTTGTGTCGTCGCCCTGGGTTTTTATCCACACGCCCGCCGCGTCTCCCATGTTGATAAGGGTGCGTGCTGCGACGCGGGGCCGCTGCTCTTCCGCGCTGTCGTCGGTGTTCTTGTTTTTCTTATTGCGGTTCCAGAACATGCTTGTCACTCCTCGCCGTCGTAGTCGTTGCTGTTAATGTCGCTGCCAGTGTTGCCACCGTCCCGTGCGGCGCGTGCGCGTTCTTTCAGGGCTGCGAGCGCCGGGAAACTCGTACGCTCCACCATCTCCGCATCCTTAGACGCGTTCTCGTAGAACCGCTTAATGCCCTCTAGTTCGTCGCCGATCTGCTCTAGCTCGTGCAATGCCGACTCGACGAACGACTCGTCCACAGCGCGCGCCTGCTCTTCCACACTCCGTAGAACGAGGGTTAGGGTTTCGCGGGCCTTCGGGCGCGACTCTGGTTCGGCGCGCAAGGCCGCCTCAAAAGCCGCTTTGGCTTGGTTGCGGATAAGGTTTGTGAGTCCGCTCATCAGCGTCTCGTCCCGCCAGTAGCGGCTGTTTGTGCGCACGGCTACGGTTTGGACGGCGCTCGCCGCGCTGATCGCAGCGTCCAGCACGCCCTGCCCATACACGTAGTAACCGACGGTAGCGCTGCGCATCACGTACTCGGCGAGCACGCACAGTTTCCTACCGTAACCGGAAACTGTGACTGTTTCGGACTGTTGTTCACTCATGCCTCGTATCCTATCACATTGCACGCGTTGTCCGCTATACGTGCGCAAGAGTTGTTGCGGTTGCGTCCAACACGCGCGTCGTGTAACATGTGGTCGAGACAGAATCGTAACACAAAACGTGAAAGAAAAGAGGAAGCACATGCGTAAGCTCGCACGCATCACCACGGTTGACGGGTTCGCGCCGATTGAGGGTGCGGACAGGATTGTTGCCGCTCACGTTGGCGGGTGGACCGTCATCACCCCCAAGGGCGCACAAACGGATGACAAAGACGCGCTGTTCATCTACCTAGAGGTGGACGCGGTGGTCCCCGAAAAGACTGCCGTGGAGCGTCCAGCGTTCCAGCCCCTCATGGACATCAAGTGCCAGGACTTTGTTCTCGTTGATGAGGACACTGAGACCGTGTTCCGTGTGCGCGGCCACCGTCTGCGCACGAAGCGCATCAGGGGCGTGTACTCGCAGGGCTTCCTCCTCCCCATCGCCGACGCGTTCACCCCTGGCGAGATTAACGCTCTGAACCTCGCGGATGGTGTGGACGTGTCCGACATACTGGGTGTCGTCAAGTACGCGCCAGCTCCCAAGGAACAGCGGTCGGCGGACAACAATCCTCGCGGCAAGTGGGACGATAGCCTCGCTCCCAAGACGGACGCGGAGCGTCTACAGAACCTCACCCGCTACTGGGACGAGATTCAGCAGATGCAGTGGATGCCCACGCTAAAGGTTGATGGTACGTCCATGACGGTCGCCAACGACGCTGGTCAGATGCGCGTGTTTAGCCGCAACCTAGAGGTTGGGGAAGATAACGAGCGCGCTATCGCGGCCAAGAAGAACGGCCTGTGGGCGTGGCTGGAAGCTAACCCCGGTTTCACTGTTCAGGGAGAACTGGTCGGCGAGGGCATCCAGAAGAACCGCCTGAACATTAAGGGCCGTCGTGTCCTCGTATTCTCTGTGTGGCGTGACGGCGTGAAGCTACAGCGTAGCGAGTGGCCCGCGTTCCTCGAAGCGATGGGTGTTCCCGTGCTGGGTGACGAGTGGATGCCGCAGCGTTTCGACACGCCGGAAGCTCTCATCGAAGCCGTCAACGGTCTACAGGGTCACATCGGCTCCGGCCTGAATGAGGGTATCGTGTACCACCTGGTGCGTGAGCCTGGTGACACGACGCCGCTGCCTCGCTGGATGTCCAGCCGGGAAAACTTTAAGGTCGTCTCGAACAAGTACCTCGCTAAGTTCGAGTGAGGCACCCGTTGGGAAACACGGCGACGTGAACAGATCGCCCCACCCCCGCTTGAAGGGGTGGGGCTTTCCTGTGTCGTGTCGCCGTTGCATCCGCGCCCTTTCCTGTGGTATGGTTGCTGTTATGGATGAAAACATTAACGAAAACGAGCGGACGATTCACGAGTCCCTTGCGGGTGTGAACCAAAGGTGGAAACCTCTGATCGCTGACGCGTGCTACGGGTGGTTAGGGGAACGGCCGCGCGAGGAAGCCGGGGTCCGTGATCGCGCCTACATTGTCAGCCACAGGTGTACTTGGTACTCTTACAGGCTCACACAGATGATTCCCGGCGCTGACATCGTTGAGCATGACGACCTCTCTGTGTCTGTCAACGGCGTGCGCGTCCCTCCGGGTGGCGCGGTCACGTGGACGGAACGCAGAGACATTAACGCCGCCTATTGGGAGCACGCCCGCGAGGCGTGGAACGTGCAAACGTGGACGCCCGAGCAAGTGTTGGAAATCGTCTCGTGCCAGGCGGAAAGAGAATATGGGTTGCGTACTGTTGCCTCCCCAGGCGTTTACACTGTTGCTGGGAATATGGGCGACGGGCAGCAGTCTTTGTGTTATCGCTCAGGAGAGGCGCAGAGCGTGTTGTGTTCTCTCGGGGTTCTCGCGGTGGCGACGATTATTCCCAGCTCAGACGGGCCGGAGCCGGAGCCGCTAGATGTTCTCGCATTGTTCGCTGGCGGTGAGTTTTGCGGGTTCCTGGCGTGGGAATACGGGGACGGTGTTCTCGTCCGCGTTGGTGCTGATACGGTGTCGGTGCGCATCGTTGACGTGGAAGAGTTGAACGACATCGCGTGTTCGATTGAAATGGCGGGCACCGCAGACGAGAACGAGGTGGCCGCGTGCGTTATCGGCGAACGCGACCAGTGGGAAAGTAACGCACGACGCGTGAGGGCGGCGCTCGCCGTGGAAGGCGCGGACGGCGACGTGCGTGTCACGCAGGAGGGCGTGTCTCTGAATGGCGTGTCAGCGAAGCCTGGTGAGGCGCTTGTGTGGAAAACGTGGGGCGACCTAGTGTCGCACATCCACGTGGCAGATAACGATGTTGTGAGCCTCAGCGTGGAAGAATACGAGCCTACCGACTATCCGGGCGTGTCCCTTGTGCGACTGTACGACAACACCGAGAAGTGAACGATAAGGAAACATACAATGAACGATAACGAGCATGAAAGCGCAGTGTTAAAGTCGGCTATGTGCCTCGTCTCCCCGTCAAGCCGCACGGTTCCACTCTCCCAGTGGAGTACACCGTCGCTTGTCGTGTTACGTGCGCTGGAAATGGCGGGCGTGTCCTCCGAGCCGGTTGTGCTGGGCGCTTTCTATCCGCTGAATCATATCCAGGCTGCGCCCGTCCTGTCTATGCGGTGGGATACCACAAGATCAAGCGTGGGTATCTTGTGGATGGAGCAGCAGGTTGCGGCGCTTGTCGCGTGTGGAGCGGTGGTTGACCCCGGCGTTGCCTCGCCTGACGGTGGAGGCGCACGATATGTGTGTCTACGATTCGCTGTCGGTGAGCATGACGAGAAGGCCGTGGTTGCTCTCGCGAGGGATATGGGTAGCGCCGCGCAAGCTGAGCTGGACCGGAGATGGTCGGAATCCCACACGTCGGAGCTGGCATGAGCAGCGCTACTCAAATGAGCGCCGGGGACGTGCTGGATGCGCTACAGCGCGCATGGAAAGAGTCAGCCATCATCCCGGAGCTGACGATCACGGACACGAGGGAGCTGTACCGTGAGCTAGAAGCGGGCGAGAAGCATGGGCCGCTGAAACGGCGCATTGACGCGCTCATGTTCTCCCCGGATGGTATGCGCACCGCCATTGAGGTGAAAGTGGATGTGGCGGACGCGAAGCGCGAGTCGTGGGCGAAAATCAGGCCGTGGATGATGGTCGTCCACCGTTATGTGTATGCGGTTCCCGCTGGTCTGATTGATCACCCTCCCGTGGGCGCTGACCAGCGTTCTGGTCTCGTATGGGTACATCCCAACGGGCGCGTCGAGTGGGTGAAGAAATGCAAGATTAACCATTCGCCGGAGGCGTTGCCTCAACTGCTGACGTTTAACATTGCGTGGCGTGCGGCGAAGGGTGAAGCACGGTCGTTCTAGCGTGCGATGGGCGGGGCGTGAAGCTTTTGTGTGTGCCCCGGCTTTCGTTGTTATTGCGGGGTTTTCTTACTGTTGCGGCGGGGTTATTGTGGTGTTGGCTGGGTGCCCTGTGTGGTGTGCTCGGGAAGAGAAGAGGGTGAGTGTTTGTTCGCGCCGTCGCGCTCACTGTTTGCTTGTTTGGTTGGCGGTGCGGGTTGTAGGAAGGTGTTGGTTAACGTATGGCAATAGTTAATATGTTGAAGAAAACGGTGGGTGGTGCGAGCGTTTCCGCTGTAGCGGCGCTCACGTTCGCGCTCGCCGCGCCGACAGCAGTGGGCGCGGCGCACGCTGAAACGGCGGGTAACCCGTCCACGGGTCAAAACAGTGGCGCGTATGTGACGTTCGGGCAGTCGGACGGTACGGTCGGCAACGATAAGGTTCACATTATGGCGTTGCCTGACACTGACGCTATCGTGTTGGAGTCTAACGGCCATTTCGGTATCGTGGACAGTGCTGAGGACAACGATTACGCGGACGGGTCGGACGCGCGGTACCCGTGGCGTGACGGTATCGCCACGTGGGGGTACACGAGCAACGTGGATGCGTATTTGCAGAAGCTCGGCGTGAATAGTTCCAATCTGGACTTTTATATTGGTACGCACTCGCACTCTGACCATATCGGTAACGCGGACACGATCATTTACAAGTACCGTCCGAAGCGCATTTACACGCCCCAATATTCCGACAGTTATATTACGGACAAGTCGCGCCTGTGGGATAATCAGAAAGTCTACGATGACATGATTCGGGCTGCGAACTGGGCGTGGGCCGCATACGGTGGCACTCTCGACCAGCATGTCACCCCTGGATACAATGACACTATCCAGATGGGTGACATGCGTATCCAGATCATCCCCACCGACCCGAACGAGAACTATAAGCGCACGGGTGTTCCTGACGCTAACCTGATCGCGTACACGGCGAAAGTAACCGCGCACGGTCGTAGCGCCTACTTGTCTGCTGACTTGGAGGCGACGAACGGTCAGGAGGACTATGTTGCTCCGATTGTCGGGCATGTGGATTGGTTGAAGTCTCCGCACCACGGTATGCGCTCGTCCAGTAGCCGCAATTTCATGGAGCGCGTATCCCCGAAGCTGGTCATGCAGACGGGCTATGAGTTCCAGTCTCATGATGGTGCGATTGCTGGCGTGACGCGCGGCGAGTACGAGTGGTTCGAGGCGTACAGCATGAAGAAAGCCGGGTATGACGCGCTGGTTGGCACGTTCACGCCGCAGGGTATCACGAGGCCAAACTATCTCGTGGGCGTGGGTCACGTGTTCGACAAGACAAGTAAGCGCACGTGGTGGTTCTACAACGGTGGGCCGTGGGCGACGACCGGATGGTGGGAAGGCCACTACGGCGGCTGGCATTATTTCAACAACAGTGCGACAGCCGCTCAGAATGAGTGGGTGAATAGTGGCGGCTCCTGGTATTGGATGGGCGCTGATTCGTTCATGGCGACTAACGCGTGGGTGAACGACGGTGGCTCCTGGTACCGTGTCGGCTCTGATGGCAAGATGCTGAACGGCGGTTGGACGAAGATCGACGGCTCCTGGTACTACCTGTCCGCGTCTGGCCGCGCCTACACGGGATGGCTGTACGTTGGCGGCAAGTGGTACTACATGGACCCCTCGTCCGCTAAAATGCGTGAAGCGTGGGTGAACGACGGTTCAGGCTGGTACTGGATGGCACCCGGCAGCGGCGCAATGATCGGCGCGGGCTGGCATAGCCTGTGGGGCAACTGGCACTACATGGACGGCAACGGCCGCGCTGTCACCGGGTGGAACGCTATCGGCGGCTCATGGTACTACATGGACCCGGCGACCACGGCCATGAAAACCGGGTGGGTGAACGATGGGACCGGCTGGTACTACTTGAAGCCGAGTGGCGTCATGCAGGGCGGCGGCTGGGCGCGTATTGACGGCTCCTGGTACCTGTTCTACGGTAACGGCATGATGCGCACGGGTAACGTGTTTGATGGCGGCAAGTGGTGGAACCTCGGGTCGAACGGTAAGCTCCAATAAGCGCGCGACCGTCGTTCACGACGTTGGGTGAACGCGTGCCCGTCGCGGTGCGCCGGACTATCGGTTGCGGCCGTAGCGTGAAGAAACGGGAGGGGCGTGGTTGACGGTGGGCCAAAGCGGCACCGTCGATCCCGCCCCTCCTGTCGGTAGGTGAGCATCCACGTTGACATGTGGAGGGCCGCCACCCTATCTCATTCAGGGTGGCGGCCCTCTCGCGGCATTTTTGACGAGTAGCTACATGATCTAGTCTCGGATATGTGCCCTCTTACTGGCCGCGCTCCGGGTCGATGCCGTGCTCTCTCTCGTAACGTTCCCACGCGCGTGCGAGAGCGCACACGTCCTTGTAGTGGAACTCGTAGCGCCTCACTTTGTCAAGGGTCTCGTTGACTTCGCGCGCGGCCATGATCTTGGCGAGAGTCGGCGTGCAACGTTCGTCATGCTCTTCGAGTGCCGCGTTGCTTTCTAGAGCTAACGCCATATTCTCGTCATCGAATGGTACGAGCAGGGAGTCATCGAGAAGCGCCGCCCGCTTTCCAGTTTCCCTCACGTACATGGCGAAGGCGGTACGCAGTTCCGATACGCGCGTCAGAGGTACGCGCCAGTGATCGAAGCCTGGGTAATCCAGCTTACTCTTCCCGTCGTGTAGGCGAATCTCCCCGTCATCTAAGTGCAGTTGAGCGTACACGGTGTCCGTGGCGGGGAGCGCGAAGCACCCATTGATGAACAGGAGTCGCGAGTAAACGCGGTCGTGTTGCTTATCAATGGCAGTGTATAGGCCGTCGTAAGTGGTTTCACGAGTGGAATAAGCGAAGTGGTCACCACGTTCGGGGTGCTCACTGTCGTAGTAAAGCCGTTCCGTGAACTGTGCGTAGAGTTGGCCTTTGACGGCGAAATACTGCATGTCACCAATGGGGAACGATGGGTGCCCTTCACCGATGTCCGCGATTGTCGTCTTTACGATATATTCTGCGTAGGAGTCCCACCCAGGAATGTTTGCGGAATATACGATGAGGATTTTCTTTGTCTTGGCACCGTTGCCGATGAACTTCTGTTGAATCTCCGATGGTTCGACTTCCTGCTCGCCGATCTTGCGATCTACCACCATTGTTTTCTCATTTCTTTCTTGGCGTGTTTTCTTGCAAGCACCAGTATAGCACGGTTTCGTATCCTTATCTACACATACGCCCCTTGCGCTTTCTTATGCTATACTGGTTCCAGTGGCGCGTGCGCTGTCATTGTGCGCGCCGCGACAATCAGAGACAAGTATGGGAAAGTGGCCAAGTGCAAGCGTGGATGAAGGCGCGGGGGAGATGCTGTGAGTGAGTACATGTGGGATGACGACGAGTGGATGCGACGCATCGAACAGGCGGAAGAAGGCGACGCGACCGCATCCGATGTCCTAGCGCTCTATGATTCTCTCATGTCGCATGACGATGCGCCCTCGCGCGGTGTCGGGTGGCTGATGGGTCGCCAGTATCGTTTGGCGCGCCTCGCGTCTTTGCCGTCTGCACCTGCGAGCATGTTGATGGATATGGCTGCTGTCCTGGTGGATGGTGCGGGCAGTAAAGGGTTTGACGACTTGGCCTTCCCGGTTGTGTACGCTTTGGGCGATAACCCAGCTCTCCAGTGCGCCGCTTACGGTGGCGATGGCGGCGTGTGCCCCGAGTTGGGTGTTCGCAACCCGTCGTATGCTAACCGTGTGGCGCGGCGCACGATCTTAGGGAACCCTGCCGGTTGCGTGGCTTACGTCCCTGAGCGAACGTTGCAGGCTGTGCGTGAGGGCATCGTTGACGACAAGGATGTTCTCTCATACCTGGGCGAAGGTGAGCGCGAGTGGACGTTGAGAGACTACAGCGGCAAGCGGGTATGGACGGAGAGTGACGCGTTGAACGTGGAAATACGCCTGTGCGGCTTGAATGTGTGGTCGGACAACTGAAAGGGGCGCACGGGTGTCTGCGATTGACCGCAAGCGATACGGCCGTATGATGATGTGGGCGGAGAGGTTGAGGAATGACAGCGGACGAGCGTGAACGCGAAAAGCTCCGCGACATATTGCAGGCAACGGCTATTGAAAGTAATCATGTTGACATGGGGGTGTCAAAATTTCTGTGGAGCGTGGTAAAGAGGCTTGCGGACGGCGGTTCGATGGCTGGGTTGACGCGGCAAGCCTACTGGCGTGTGCGCGCCATTGCCGACCATGACGGCTGGGCGCGTTTTACTTGCGTGTGGCATGGGTTCGCGCGAATGGAGCACGTTTCTGCCGATGTGTTGCGTGATGTTGCCGCCGGATGCTGCGACAACGCTGGCCGACGGTGGTATGGCGTGAAAACGGTCATTATCAGCTTGTGCGATAATCCTGCGATTCCGCATGACCTGTTCTGTGATCTGGATGGGCGTTTCGGTGGCGAGGGCAGTAGTTTGCCGGAGTTGGGCGCGTGCAACCCGCGCTACGCGAATGAGATTGCGCGGAAGCTCATCCTTGACCGCCCGGAAGGGTTTTCTGACGCGCACGATGTCCCTCGTCACATTCTGGATGGGGTGATTTGCGGCGCTGTGACCGACGAGGAGGTTCTTGCGTATCTGTGCGAGCCGCGCGAATGGTCAACGGAATACGCGGGCGAGCCTGAGTATGCGGAGGGCGCATCGTCGGAGTGGACGAAGAGCGATGCGCGCAAGCTGAGAGAGCGGCTGGGCTGCTAACGGGGAGAGGCTGACACCGCCAGCGGCGTTTAGCACCCGCACGCTTAACCGTTACGATGCCCGCCAGAGCGTCTGTGCGTGCTCCTGGCGGGTTTTCGTCGCTTGTGCGCGCATTGTGCCGCCGAGGGCGTTTGGGGCCGTTAAAGCGCGTTCCAGCGTTCCGCTTGTGTTGGGGCGGAGTGTTGGCGGTCAATCTGTGCCTACTCTTACGTGACAGGGCGCGGCGTGTCTAGCCGCGTGTGTCGTACACGTAAGCCCGCCCGCCGTGTTCTTCGCGTTCACGGCGGGCGGGCTTACAGCGCGTTTCGCGTCAGAGAATGGTCACGTTCTCTCGCGCGGCATCGTATGCGGCGAGCGCGTCTGCGATCCTGCGGGCCGTGGCGAGCGAGTTCACCTTGCCGTATCCGCTCTCAACGCCATTGAACGCTCCGTTGAGAGCGTCCGCCGCGTCAATCTCCTGAATGGTGGGCACGTACACGCCGGTGTCAACGCACCACTGTGCGCTTTCCGCGTTTGCTGCGAGAGCCACCGCAACGGCTTCATCAGTAAACGGAATGTTGGCCGTTTCGTCGTCTGCCAGGTCGCCATCAACACCGTAGCTGTTCATGCGCAGGCGGTATGCGTCGCGGAGTTTGGCCGCGTGGATGAGGGGGACTCGCCACGAGCCGATCTTCTGGCTGGTCACGCGCACGTACTCGCCGTTGATGTAGTCGCCGAGGTCGGTATCAAGGTCGTCAACCACATACATGCGGCCGTCCAGCAGGTGAGCGTACAGTGTCTTGTTGACGAGGCGGGCGACACGACCGTTAACGACGACAGAGTCGGCGAATGTGTTGTCGTAGGCTTCGCTGACCGCCTCTGCCTTATCCTTGTTGCCCAGGTAGAGAGTTTCGTGCAGCTCGTTAATATTGTGGGTCTGCGCACGGTAGATCACGTTGTTGGCGACAAGGTAGGTGTCGCGCCCAGCCCGGAAAGTCGCGTGTCCGTCGCCGAGGTCGGGCATGGTGGCCTTGACGGTCTCGCGGCGTGCCTTGTCGCCATAGCGGGAGGACTCGTAGCGGATGGTGATGGTGCGGGTGTTTGCGCCCTCGTCAACGAGCTGCTGCTGGGATTCGGTCATGGGCTTCTTCATCATGGTTGATTTCCTCTTTCTGGTGTCGGTGTTGTTCTCTTGTTGACGTGTTTTATTGTAGCACAAACACCGCAACCTTGTCTACACGTGTAGATAAGATTGCGGTGTTGCTGGTCACGCTTTCGCCGATCCCCCACGTTGCCGTGGTGACTGTCGCGGTGGCACCCGCGCCGAAAGAATGACAGTTATCCGTATGCCGCGCTGTCGCTTACGACCAAAAGCAATACCGTTTTCCCGCCATTTATTGCGTGTCGGCTGATCGCCAGCGCCCGTAGTCGCGGTTTTCTGGGTCATTGACATCCATGTACCCGTCGTACATGCCGATGCTTCCCATGTCTGTGATGTCGGGCGTGTTTGGTTCGTTGGCGGCCATGCCGTTGAAGTAGCCGACAATGTAGTCTTGGCGCGGGTCGCTCCACTCGTCTTTAGGAGCTTTCGTGAGCCTGTATGCGAGCCGTTGGACGTAACACTCGCGCGATAGTCGCCGCTTAAACTCTTCGATGTCGTCTTTTTCGCCGTACACGTTGAGGGTGAGATAGTTTTCCTCGTCGTACTCCATAACAGAGAGTAGACCGAGCTTGTAGGCGAGGTTGCTTGCGCCGACATACTGCGCGTGTCGGTCCCTGTTGCCCAGGTCTCCAATGTGGTAACAGGTTGCCGACGGGTGCTCGTAAGTGACGTGATAATATTCTTGGAGAAGCCGGTTAGCCGCATCGAAGTGTCCCTTGCGGACGCATGTCGTGATGTCGTCGTGTACTGTTGGGAACAACATTCCCACCTTTCGCGTTTCGGAGTCGTTTTGCTTTATCAATGGTAAGTGTAACACGCCCTTTGGTGAGGCGACAGCCGTTAGCAACGATGACTAGCTTTTCGTGTTGGCTGAGTTCGCGTCGTGGGCGCGTCAATGAGAGTCTTGTGTGCCGCTGCTAGGCGCGCGGCTTCCGCTGAGCCTCTTGCGTTCCGTGTCACGGCGCGGGGCGTGGGGCGTCGCGTTGACGCGCGTCACGGTGTGGCGGTTACTGGTGTCGTGTTGACACGTAAAGTGTGGGCGTGCTATTGTTGGTGTTGTCAACGGGGGCGAGGGGTTCCTCCTTCCTCTTGCTGTCGTTGACGTTTTTCGCCTGTCGTCTAATTAGGCAGGACGGCTGACTCTGAATCAGTAAATCCAGGTTCGATTCCTGGCGGGCGAGCTGAGAAACGCGTTCCGCGCCTGTGCGCGCTTGTTTCTCATAGTGGCCCTGTGCCCGAGTGGTTGAGGGAACGGTCTGCAAAACCGTGTACGCCGGTTCGATTCCAGCCAGGGTCTCTAGGCGGCGTAGTGCCGCTTTTATCCCCGTCGTCTAACCGGGCAGGACAACAGATTTTGACTCTGTGAATCTAGGTTCGAGTCCTAGCGGGGATGCGAAAGGCGGGTGCGCGAACGCGCTGCCCGCGTCTACTATGGACGCTCCACGAGGCGGGAGGGAGGCGCATCACCTGTGGGTGATTTTCATGAGTTTGTGGGTGATTTGACGCGCGAGCAGCTGAACAACGACCCGTACCAGTGCGGCGCGCGTGTCGGAAAGGCGGCTCGCGAACGTGACCCGCGTTCCTGGCCTCGCAAGTTGGCGAGTAGTGTCGGTATTCGTTCGCTTTCGTGTGCTCGAAGGTCGATGAGTGCGGCACGTTTGGGGGGTAGTGGTCTCACGCGTGACGGTGTACTCGTCTATGGTCGCGATTCTCACCCTTTCGACATTTTTATTTATGCTGACCTTGACTGTGACGTGAAAGAGCGCGCGGTTGCTCTCCTGCTTGGCCTTGCGCTCGTGTCGCCCCATTGCGGTGATCGCGCGGGGGAGACGGTTCGCTCCGATTGCGTGAGCGAGTTGTTTGCTGAGGGTTTCGCTGACGGGTTTCTTCGTGGCGACGCGTGCGATGTGACTGAGTTGGAGATTGCGTTGCGCATGTCGGCTAATGTTCGTTCTCGCGTGAAGGCTGTTCTTGCGGGTGGCAATAAGGTCAGCGCGCAGACGCGTGTGGTGGCTGCTGATAGCGCTTTGTCTGACGGGTTGAATATTCTCGTTGCTGGTAGCTGTGGTTCCGGTAAGCCGGTGGTGCTGCACGATAATGTGTCTCGCCTCGCCGCCCACCCTGATAGCGTGTTGTCGCTGAATGGTCGCACGGTGGAGGTGTATAACCCCGATGGTGTTCCGCTATCAACGGTCATTGATGGTCGCGGCGTGTTTCTCGTCAATGAGAGGACCGGGGAGAGTGTGCGTGTACCCACGCGCGCATCGCACGTGTTTTTCGTGGGCGGCGACGTGTGGTTCCACTATCCGAATTGGGGTGAGCCTGACCTTGTGTTTGATGACGGTTGGGTGGAGCGAAATATGTTCCCAAAGTGTCGTTGTTGTGGCGTTCCCGTAGACATCGATGGTGAGGCGTGCGACGCTTGCGAGGATGAATGTTTGGATTGGTGACGCGGCCTGTGTGGTCGTTCCTGCGCCTGTTGAGAAAGGTTGTTTTCTGATGGTTGTATCTCCCACGTTGTTGGGGATGGTGCCCGAGTGGGCGTTGTTTGGTGCCGGGTGGCTGGCTGTGGGCGTATTTCTCATGGTGTCGCTCACGTGCTATGCGTATCGTCGTGTGGTGGCGGTGCCGGGCGATGGTGGTTCTCGCGTAGATGACGTTCTGGTATCTGTGCTTGTGGGTGTTGTGTGTGCTTTGGTGTCGGCTTCCTTGGTTGTGGGAGTGGGCGTATTCATGTAGTCGTGTCGCCACGTCGTCTGTTTCTTATTGTCCGCGTCGCTTTCTTCCCCGTGTGGGTTGGGGTGGCGCGGTTTTCGTCCGGTGGGTGTGGCTATTGGTGTGGTGGTTGGGTTCCCTGCGTGCCGCGCTTCTCGCGCGTGTACGGCGTTGTTGTTGTGTGAGGATGTGGTTTAAGCGTGGCTGGTTTTCATGTGGGTGTTCGCGGTAAGGCTGCGGGCCGCGTGGTGCGATGTAGCGCAAAAGCTGGTGCGTGTAAGCTCATGGGTGCGGATGGTGCGCCAACCCCTCATTTCGGGTCTCTTGCGGAAGGCGAGGCGTTTCTCGCTTCGCGTGATAGTGCCGCTCGTGGCGGGTTCACCGCGCGTGCTGTCGGCGGGTCCGAGCGCACGCGCGAGTATCCGGCTGCCGGTGAGCTATCTGCCCGTCAGATGCGCGCCCTCACGGACCCTATGAGGGACGCGTTGGAGGCGTATTCGTCGAGCGCAGCACTAGACGTGAACAAGTACCTGAAACAACCTGACGGCGGCGTTCTGTTTGATGAGGGCGATGATGCGTTCGCTGACATGATGGCTGACCTCGCGGGCGACCCTGATTTTGGTGGCTTCAACGACGATGTTTTCGGAGACACGGGCTTTGATGGTTTCGATGACGATGATCTTTTCGGCGACTACGATAGCGGTGAGCTGGTGAGTTTGCGTGAGGAAATTGACGCTGGCGGGTTGACCGTGCAGAAGGCGGACAGGTTGATTGGTCTCATGGACGAGGCGTTCAATAGTGCGCCGGAGCGCGCTGATGCTGACCGTCCCTTGTATCGTGGCGTGCAGGCGCGCGTCAACTACAGTGGCGCTCATTCCACGGGGGGGAAGGTTGCGGACGCGTCCGTGGGTGACGTGGTTGAGTTCCCCGAGTATTTGTCTACGTCTACAAGCCTTGCTGTTGCTGACGATTTCAGTGACAGTGATGGTGGCGAGTTGACGGTGATGGAGATTCGCACACCACTGGGGTTGCATATGAGTGCCGTGTCTACGCACGCTGATGAGGATGAGTGTTTGCTGCCTCGTGGTATGAGGTTGCGTATGGTGGGTGAGCGCCGCGAGCGCACGGCTAATGGTGTTGTTCGTGTTGTGAAAACGTTTGAGGACGCGCAGTGAAACCGTTACGCGACCGCTGCGGGGTATGTGCGGCCGTTTAACGGACTTTCAGCCGCTCCGGCACCAGTTGGGCACCCGGCGCACTTTCGTCGCGTCAGAGTATCAAATAAGGCTACATAACCTACATTCGTGGGTTATGTTCCCTTGTTTGAGCACCGCCTTACTGGTCCCCAGAGCACTACAGGTGCCCTGGTCCGCTAGTACCCTGGCATCCAAGCTATATGCTTGTGCCCTAGCGGGGCGTACAGGAAGAATCACCCCCTTGGTGATACGGAGGTTCTTCCTTTTCGGTGTAGGCGCGTTCTTCGTCCGATCCCTGCCGGGGTATTTCAGTGAACCTCTGGCGGGCGGCGTTCGGAGCGGCCGTTGTGGCCCGATCTTCCGGTTTTTCGCCCGTGTCGCCCTCGCCTTAACCACGCGCGGAACGGCACGGGCTGCGATGTTGGATGCGGCGTTCACATCCCGGTCCATCACCCCGTGCTCGGCGCAGACGGACACCTCGTGCGTGGGATGTGAGACTTTAGCGCCGCATTTATAGCACAGTTGCGACGTGTTCGCAGGGTTCACGGCCACAACCCAGCCGCCATTCTGCGACACATAGTGAGTGATCCACTGGACGAGCGCACCACGGTTCCACCTGCCATGCTGCATTGTGTTAGCGACCCAGGTCAAATCTTCCACGGCCACGACCGCGTTACCCCACACATGGGACAAGGCGGCTATCTCTTGCGCCGCGAGAATCGCCAACTCGCGCTTCTTGCGGGACGCTGCCTCACGGTGGAGCTGCGCCTCATCCAACGCCGACATGCGCTCCTTCCGGTAGAGTAGGAGATGGTCTGACTTCTTTTTGAGGTAACGGACCTGCCGCTCAGACGCGCGGACACTATTCCACAGTGAGTGTACCCGCTGTGAGAGCGTCGTCTCATGCACTATCCGCCCGGTTTTCACGTCACGCACCACGACGGTGGCGTAGTCGTTTATCCCCACGTCCACACCGATAGTATAGTCCCCCGAAAACTGGACGATGGGGTTGTCCGTCACGACCGTGAAGATAAAGACAGGTGCGCCGTCCTGAACCTTAATAACAGGCAGTGTTACTTTCCCCTCGGTGAACCGCTTATTATCAAAGCCGAAGATCAGCCGGTACCACGCGCCCTGAATAACCATCCGCAGGATAATCTCGCCATCGGCAAACGGATCATTCTCAATGAGAGCGTAATTTCTATCCACGGCACCCAGGTTTACGTAATCCTCACCATACGACGGAGCAGCGGGGTTCGCAGTACGCTTCCAGCCCTGCGAAACGTACTTGGAACTCTCGCCATTCGCGGCTTTAACTCGCTCCTGATAGGAGCGGTAAGCGGTCACAACGTTGTGCTGGACTAGCTTCTCTTTACGCGACCTACCAGACTTGCCCGTCACCAGAAAATCAGGCATAGTCACGCCCGCCTGGCGGCCCGCCTCGGCAGGAGCCGTTGCAACGACAATCGCCAACTCGCCCCCAAGCTCAACGTCGTTGCGGACCACGAATGTCGCGTAAGCCGAGATGTCTCGAACCTCGGATGTAAGCGCCGCCAAAATAGGCGCACTATCTAGCAGCTCACCGTCCAAACCTAGAACATGGGTCGGGCGCGCGGCAAACGCCCTGTACGTCTGGTTTTTAGCCAACGCGCCCTCCCAAAAATACGCTCAATACAAGCTACACAGCCAATAGCTGCGAAACCCTCGACTGTCACATAGACAGTGTTTTAGGGTGTACGCGATAGCCTGCACATAGATGGCGGCGCAGACAATAACAGTAACTCGTCCTGGTGTTCGCGTTGCGGCCAAACGCGATCCTGTGATATACTCTCTTCCATGAGGAATTTGTTTATTATGCGCGGTGCTCCGGGTACGGGCAAGAGCCGCTTCCTGCGCACGGTTGGCGCAGACCAGGAAAACCTGATCGTTTCATCTGATGCTGTTCGTCAGATGCTTGCCGCTACCGTCATGGCTGGCGACGGTTCGGGCGCGTGTTCTCGTGGGTTCGGTGGCCGCGACGGTAAGCTCGTGTGGGACTTCCTGCACGAGTGCGTGCGTCAGCGCGCCCGCCAGGGCAGCGACATCTTCTTGGACACGTGCGGTATCACGTGGGACAAGGTTGCCCGCGAGGCCGCGTACTGCGTGAAGCTCGGATACGAGCTGACGGTTATCGACATGCAGGGCGACGCTCCCCTGGATGCGGTGCTGGACATGCAGGAGCTTCGACGCTTCCATCCCTCGTATGTGGACCGTGCTGTCGTGTCCGCTATGTGGGAGGCGGTGCGTGAAGGTACCAGCAAGATCAAGGAAATCGTTGAGCGCAAGGGCGGCACGTACCTGACCGCCGAGTGGCGCTACAACAACGCGGGCGCTGCCCCCGTCGTGTTGAACATCAGTGAGATGGCGCGTATCGTTAACGACAAGCGCGCGAACAACGGTATCGTGCGCCTGACCGCAACCGACGATCACCCTGTCGTGTTCGTCGGCGACGTTCACAGTGACGCCGACAGGCTGAACGATGTGTTCCAGAAGATTCTTAACCGCTACGGGGAAGGTAACGCGACGGTTGTCCTGCTCGGTGACCTGTTTGATCGCGGCCCCGACCCGGTGGGGACGAAAGACCTGCTCCGCAGTTTCGACAAGCACGAGTTCTTCCGCGACCTCATCCTCGTGGAAGGAAACCATGATTTCAATCTGCGTCGCCTGTATGCGGATGAGAAGGAGCTTGCTAACTCGTTCCCGCAGACCAGGGAGACCATCGACGCTTTTAAGGCTGTGGGGTGGGATGAGAAGATTCTGCGCGGCCGCACGGTTGACTGCATGGTGCTGGGCGTGGTTGTGGAGCGTGAGGGGCGCGCCCCCGTGTTCGCGTGCCACGGCGGCGTGAACCGCACTATCGGCGACATGTTCGCCTGCGGCGGTATCGTTCAGAATGTTCACGCCCACCAGCTCATTTACGGCACTGGGGACCGTGACACGACCTATTACGGTCGTAGCATGTACTTTGACGCGGACCCGATGCTCAGCGATAACGGCGCGTGCGTGATCGTTCACGGCCACCGCAACAGGGACACGGACCTGGGCGGCGAGGAACGCCCCATCCTGTCCATGCCGGGTATCGTGAACCTGGAACAGGGTGCGGGCACTGGTGGCCCGGTTGTGGCGTGGAGCACCGACAAAACGGTGTTTTCGTCTGATGAGTGACCATACTCTGTGCCGAATTGGCGTAAGCTGAGGCGCGCGAGCGAGCGCTTGGGGCGGGTTGGCTACTGTGGTGGCTGCCCGCCCCAAGCGCTGCGTGTGTGGTTGTGTGGTGTCGCTATTTTCTTACCTGCCCCACGCGGCGCGGGCACGCGTCCGTGGGTGGTTGTTTGGTTTCCTTGTGTTTGTTTGAGCGTTGCTTGTGGAGTGGTGTTTTCTGTGGCGAAGTACATGAGCGTGATGTTGGGTGACACGTCGGATGGTCCGGGTGTGCGCGCCGCCGTTTACTACAGTGGGTGTGAGCTGCGGTGTGAGGGGTGTTGGTCGCCGCAAACGTGGAACCCGCGAATTGGCCGCGACATGACGGTCACCAAGCGGCGTGAGATCGTCGCATATTTGGAGCGCCCCGAGGTTGCTGGTTTGAGTCTGTTGGGTGGTGACCCGTTTCACCCGTTGAACGCGGCTGACGCGACCGCGTTGTGTGCGCTCGTTAGAGGCCGTTTCGGGTGGGGTGGTGAGCGCACTATTTGGGCGTGGACCGGGTACACGTTCGACGAGCTGTTAGAGCGTGAGCATGCGCGCATGTTGTTGCCCATGTTGGACGTGTTGGTGGATGGTCCGTTCGTTCTGGGTGAGCGTGACTTGTCTTTGCCATTTATGGGGTCGCGTAATCAGCGTGTCGTGGACGTGCAGGCGACGCTCACGGGCAGGCGTGACGGCTCCCTGAGTGTGGGTGAGGTTGTTGTGTTGGACAAGTGGATGCGTGCGCCTGAGCCGCCCACCGTGGACGCGTAGGTGCGGCTGCGGCGCTCGCGGCACTGTTTGATGGCGTGAAGTGAACGCGCGCCACTGTACCAGGTATGAGAAAACGCCCCACGGCTTTTGCTCTTGTGTGAGCTTGCCGTGGGGCGCTTCTTATTCACGCGCCCCTGTTGGGGCGCTTACTCCGGTCACGCGTTTAGCGCGTCGCGAGAGTTAGTCCAAGCGAGTTAGCTTCGCTCTGGGTGAGCGTTCCGTCCTCGAAGCGCTTTGCTGCGCGTGCGAGCGTCTTGTCGTCTGCGGTGACTCCAAGACCTCGCGCCGCACGCTTAAAGTGCGTTGCCTGCTTGTAGTCGCCGATGAAGGCGACATCATTCTGCTTGTTCTTGATGATCGTCATTCTTCTTCTCTCCTCGTCATCTTCTTCTTTTTGTACGTTTCTTTTGCAACCTTGATAGTCTACCACGCGGGGCGCGTGCGTGTCAATGCTGTGTGCGCGTGTTGTGGCGAACGCCATGAGACACGTGGTGGCGCTGTTGCGCCCTGTGATGCGTGTGGCGGCTGTTTAGTGTTGTTTCCAGGTGACGCCGATGCTGTCTGCGAGGGCGCGTGCTACGCGCTCGGCTACTAGACCGTAGGATGCGTCTCCCGGCTTCACGGGCGCGCCCAGCATGGCGACGTTGCCCGACTGGTCAACGACGATCATCGCCTGCCACACGCCGTTAATGGTGTCGCTTCTGCCGCCGCGCCACACGGGCACGCCGCCCATTGTCCACACGCTCGTGTTTTCGTCCCATGTGGGCGTTGCGGTAACGCGCCATACGCCGGGCGGTAACATGTTCGCGGGCGCGCCGGGTGGCGTGTCGCCCCTCCACGCGAGGCCGTCACGCAACTGAACACGGGTCGCTATCTTGCCGCGCACGCGTTGAAACATGCGGGGCGCGCAAGCGGCCAACAGAACGGTAATAGATACAACGATTATGAGGAGCGCAATAGGCATGTGAACGTCTCATCCTCTTGTCGTGCGGCCACTTGCTTGTGCCGCTACGGGGAATTGAACCCCGTATCACCGCACCCCACGTGCGGCGCTCTGCCATTGAGCTAAGCGGCTATCCAACTGACCAGGTTGGCATACCAACTATTCGGCGAGGGCGTCATGGTCGTGACGCTTTGAGCAAGTCTTGCGCACGCTCGCCTGCAAGCGCTCCCAGACCAGGACTCGAACCTAGATTAGCGGGGTCAGAACCCGCCGTGCTGCCGTTACACCATCTGGGATAAAGCCAGGAAGTCCCGGAGGACTCCTGGCAGCTAGGTGCCACATGTGGATATGTGACTGTAGGCAATACTGCCCGTCGGAATGGCGAGACTCGAACTCACGGCCCCCTGGTCCCAAACCAGGTGCGCTACCTACTGCGATATATCCCGTTGGAAGGGGTGCTGTTGACTGACTACCATCACACAAAAATTGTCAGCCCTAGGGTGCTACCCCGCACGTGACCCCCGTCACGGCAACCGGCACGTCCGCTTGATCAGAGCGGCAGGCGACAAGGCCTAATCATCCAGCATCGTCCGGTGCTTGGTGGTCCCCTCGGTGAGAATCGAACTCACACTCCTTTCGGAACCCGGGTTTGAGCCGAGCGCGTCTGCCAGTTCCGCCACAAGGGGGTGCCTCTAGGGTTGAGTTGGCTTGTTACCTGCATCTCCCCTAGAGGGGTCATTTTGTTCTATGCCTCTAATATACGGTGTTCTCGCCTGGATGTCAACTCTACGCGGCATGTTTTATGTGTCACACGCTTGCGGTTGGCTGACCTGTGTTCGCTAACGCTCCACCGCCGTCTGTTTAGTTCCCGGTGTCCAGTTGTTCGATCTGGTCGAGGAGGCCGGGGCGCATCTGGTCAGCCTGGTAGATGAGCCACATGGCGACCACGCGGTCAAGCATCACTGCGTCGCCAATCTTGCAGATAGTGTACCGCTGTGGGTTGCTGAAACGCCTGACAATATCCATCGGCGATTCACCCTCGCGCACGCTGAGTAGGTCTTGTTCCCTCGCGTCGGGGGTTACGCTGATGCTGATTCCCGCGTAGTCTCCCTCGCAAATGGTGCCATCATCTTGCAGCGTGTCTACGTCGATGCAGCGCCCGTAAGACGAGTAGGAGACTCGGTACCCGTATTCTTCCACGAGGTTCAGGAACGACTCTGCGCTACCGGCAATATCTTCCACGTATTCCCATTGGCGACTTGTTGCGTGGGACTGCTCAAACGCGCCGATAAGGTGGGAGGGGTCGCGCATCATGCGTTCGCCCACGGCCCGGCACTCTCGGGTGAAAGCGCGCAGGTCGTCGCGCGTGACGGGTGTTGTTTCTCGCGTCCTTGCCATGCTTCTCACATTTCTTTCGGCTGGTTGTTTGTGTTTGCCGTGCGATTCTTGTATCGCGTAGCGCCCCGCCCCGCTCCCCGACAGTTAAATTAGCGGGCGCGGGGCTGAGCGCGCGTTGTTAGATGTTGTCGCCACTCGCGAAGTAGCCGGACGCGTCCAAAACGTCTCGGTTGACGCGTAGCCACTCCGGGTAGTCGAGCGTGATCGCGTCCCCGGTCACGTCCTCTACAAGCGTCCCCATACGCTCCGCGTAGTCGCGGGAGAGAACGCCAGCATCCATGAGGAGCGCCCTCATGCGCGTGATCTCGGCGCTTTCGCGCTTGGTCGGCTCGTAGTTGTCGCGCAAAATGGCGTTTTGTACCATCGGGCGCAGCCACTTGGCGCGCGTGTACCAGTCGGTCTTGATCTTCGCCATACGCCCGTCACCGTAAGAAATGACGTAGCCCTCACTGTGTTCGCATGATGCCCTATCTGCCATGCGGGTGATGATGTTCGCAAGGTCGGTGCTGCTCTCCCACATCCACCAGTATGCGAGGGTCTTGCTCTCGGCAACCGGCATGAGCGGGTCCACCGTGCGGATGACGGTGTACGCCGCGTCGAGCGGCACCGGGTCATAGTCGGTCGTGTTGTGGATGAAGTCGAGGAAAATCATCTCATCCTTGGTGTAGTACACCATGTGCGGGTCTCGCTTGCTGATGCACTCGAACGTTGCCGACAGGTTACCCTCGCTGAGGATGCGGCGCAGACGCTCGCAGCCCGCGTCTCCGATCTGAGCGCGCAGGATTCGCTCAGCCTCGCGAGAATACGCGGTGATGCCGCTCTTGGACAGGACCGTCAGGTTGCCGTTGATGGTGGAAACGATGGCGAGGAACCCGTTGTGCTTCTTACGAAGCGTCACGTTGTAGCGCTCATTGTCTTGCGCTTCACGCGTAGCCTCCGTAGCGAGGTCGCGGATAGTGGCGGGAGCACCGCTCTGGCCGATGTTGAAGAACTTGTCGTACCCTCGCGCCACGACGGCACCCGTGTTCTTGTCGAGGAACAGGCCGCGAGCGCGGATGGTCTGCTCGTCCCACGCGCCCTTGTAGAACGCTTTGCGCGTGAAGTTGCACGCGACGATGCCGGGCACGCCGGACTCTTTGACACGAACCAGGTCATTATTCAGCATGTCGTTGAGGAGGTTTGTGTTGTTGGTCATTGCGTTTCTCCTTTTTGCCTGTGGATGCGCTGCTGCGCGTGGTGTTTCTTTCTGTCTACACGTCATTGTAGCATAACGCGAGCGTGGGAGCAACGTTGAAGCCCCGCACGGTGGGCGCGTGTGCGCCATTGTTTCCGTGCGGGGCTTCGCGTGTGGCACGCCGGGCGGGACTCGAACTCGCATCCAACGGTTTTGGAGACCGCGACTCTACCAATTAAGCTACCGGCGTAGTGCGCGCTTCGTCAGTTGTACGGCCTGACGGAGCGCGCGTCTTGTGGACCGTTATCCGCCAGTTTGCATCCTGGCGGCGAACCACAGTGGAACAATATCACGAACAGCGCACGCCCGTCAAGAGGGAAGCAAAAATGTGTGAGCGGCGCAGCTATTCAGGTCGTGTGAGTTAGTGTCGGCGCGTAACATTCGCTTGCGCCGACACTGTAACGAGAAAAGCGTTGGTGTGAAACAGGGAGAGGTGACTGCGTATGACGAACCCGACGGGTCCGCTGTTGGCGGCGTGGGTGAACGGTGAAAAGATCGCGTGGTGTGACGGCGTGTTCCAAGGCGACAAGGATGTGTGCGCGTATGTGCGTCGCATGGTAAAGCGTGGTGCTGTCGTGGAGGCTCCGTGCGGCCTCGTGGAGTGTGACGGCACGATGCTGGGTGCGCTCGCCGCCATCTGGTCTTATTCCCCTGGTCGGTTGCAGGTTGTCGCTTGCCCCGAGCGCGTGTACCTGTTCTTCCACACGCCACCCACGGCGGAAAGCGGCGAGGTGGAAGATGTCGCGACTGTGGGCACGGGCGAGGGGCTGGGTATCCCGGATGGTTGGGAGCCTAGCGGAGGCGTGTTCGTGGGCGGTGTTTTCGCGGACGGCGCAATCGTAGACGACGGTGACGAAGAGGGGCGGTGACAGCTCATGTGCAGGAGTAAAGCGGACGGTGGGCGGTTGTGCCCGTGCCAGTCGAGCGCGCGTAGGAGCGCGAAATACAAGGCCAAGAAAGCGGCCGTGGCGCTGGGAGACGCGCCTACTATGGGTGCGCGTAGCGTGAGTGATACGCCCGCAGGTGTGTTCCCCGAGGGTATGCCTGCCCGCGAGTCGTTCGAGAAGCTGCGCGCAGGGTGGGACGCTGACGCGGCCAAGACTGTTATCGCCACGGTGAGCTCTCTGACCGACGAGGAGCTAGAGGGCGCGGCTGGTGACGCGCTCGTAGCCGCGTACCCGGACATGATGAGTGCCATGCTATCGGGTGAGAGTAAGCGCGGTTTGGATGGTGTTTCGCGCCGCGACGCTGTGCGAGCTGCCGTGGCTGTCGAGGTTGGGTGCGCGCTGGGTGCTGAGGCGGACAAGGACGCTGACCTTGCGCGTGCGCGTGAAGCTGTCAAGGAAGCGAAAGATGTGGAGCAGGAGGCGCTGAAAGAGCGGAAGGCGGCTGTTTCCAGGGGAGAAGAGGCGCGGGGCGCATACGAGGCGGCGAAAGAACGCGGCGATTACGATGAGGCGCAGCGCCTTGTTGATGACGTAGATGCTTTGAGGGCGGCGAGCGATGAGTCGTACCGGCAGTGGTCTATTGCTTTGAATGGGGTTGTTCGGGCGAACAGTGCGCTCGCGGACGCGCGCCGCGACGCTTACATGCGTTTGCTGTCTCAGGTGCGTGACATGGGCGGCGGGTTTGATGCGAAAGCGGTGTTTGCGCCGAGGAGTAGCGTCGCCGGTAAAAAGATTGTGCAGGGCGCGTCGCGTTTGTACCCGTCCGACTGGAATAAGTTGTTTAGTGACCCGGTGAATAACCGCGTGAAAGTTCTTATGAGAGATGGCCGAGATGTGGGCAGCGCGCTATCGGAGTACGGCTCGTATCAGCATGTCGCATCGCGTGACCGCGATGGCTCTATTGCCAGCGCATTGAGGATGGTGGAGCGTGGCGAGTCTGGACAGAATGAGGAAACGGCGTGCCATGAGATGATGCACCGTATGGAGCGCGTGGTTCCTGGCATGGTGGGTGCCGAGCAAGCGTTCTTGCGCTACCGGGCATCAGACAGCGGCCACGGGGCGCTCTACCCTCACTTTGTGAAGAGAGGCGCGCCGGAAGGGTATTCTGATTCGTTCCCGCGAGTGTATGCGGGCCGCGTGTACGACACGAAGGAGCCATACGCGTTTGAGGTGATGAGCGTGGGCGCTGAACACGTGTTTTATGGCCGTAACGGTGACCTGTCTAGCGCGGGCGATGTGGAGGGGAAGCCGTCGTCGGCCGACCGCGAGTATCGTGGTTTCGTGTTGGGTGTGCTTGCATCCCTGTAACTCTACCGTTTGTGCCCCGGCCGCTGTCCACGATTGTTGCAGCCGGGGCGCGCACGCGTTTGAGCGTCGTGTTGGCGCAGGAAAATGAGGCGGCGTTGGTGAGGTTTTGCGGTCTACGTGTACACGGTGTTAGCGTGGGTACCATCACAACGGTGACAAGGGCGGATGGGATTGCGAATGTTCCGTCGCCCGCATGAGAGAACAAAAGTGAAAGGGGTGGCTGAACTGATGGCTACTACTATGACGAATGAGAACACGCAGACCGATGGTGTGGATGTTGATTCTGCTGAGGCGCGCGGACGGTTGGCGGCTACTATGATCGCTGAGCGTTTGCCCGAAGTGTTGGAGCCTACCGTCGTAGAGGAGTCGGGCGTGTTTGAGGTGCGGTCGAAGGCGGGGCGCACGCTCGCCCTGGTGGAGTGTCATCCGATGATGCTGCACGCAGACCTTGGCGGCGAGTACGCGCACGCTGAGACTGTTCGGCTGGTGGCTTACGAGTTGGGCGTGTCGTTCGCGTGCATGGACAGGCTATGAGCGCAGGTAACAGTGGCGTGGCGGTGGCTCGGGTGCCGCCGTCGTGGGACGAGACGTTCATGCAGTTGGCGCGCGTGTACGCCGACAGGAGTAAAGACCCTGGCACGCAGGTTGGCGCTGTGATCGCCGGGGCTGACCATCGGCAACTGTCGGCGGGCTATAACGGTGAGCCGAGGGGGTTCACCGGCTACGATATGCCGTGGGCGCGCGAGAGCGAACGCGGCGAGTTGGACACGAAGTACCCGTATGTTGTTCACGCTGAGGAGAACGCGGTGCTGAACTATCGCGGAGTGATGCGTGACATGGAGGACGCGACCGTGTACGTGACACATTACCCGTGTAACAAGTGTGCGCGTATCCTCGCCCAGGTGGGAATCAAGCGGGTCGTTTACGAGCGCGTGTGGGATGATGGGTTGCGCCCGGTGTCCGAGAAGATTATGCGGATGGCAGGCATCAGTGTGGAGCGGTATCGCACGTGAACGTGCGGGCGTGTGAAGGTGTACGGCTATTTGCGCGATAGCGTTATGGCCGATGTTGGGGATTGTTGTTAGGTAAGGGAAAATTGGGTTCTTTTATTGTCGATAAGAATTATGACATGGGTGGAATGGTGCGCGAGTTCTACCACCGTTTCGACCAGGATGAGTTTGTTGCACCTGCCGGTGAGGCGGCGAGCGTTGAGCGCATGGACGCTGGCCGTACCGCGCTGCGCGTTGACTTAATTGGCGAGGAGTTCATCGAGCTGGCGGATGCTACCTACGGGGTAGACGCGGGTAACGTGTTGCGTGGTGCGTTGGAGCGCGTGCGCAGTGAGAACGGGTATGAGGCTCGCAGCGTGGATACGGTTGAGGTGGCTGACGCGTTGGCTGACATCATGTATTTGGTGTGGGGTTTCGCCTTGGAGGCTGGTATCCCGTTGATGGATGTGTTCAGGGAGGTTCATGCCTCTAACATGAGTAAGCTCGGCGATGACGGTAAGCCCATTATTTCAGATGGGACGATGCGCAGGTCTGACGGGTCGCTCGCGCCGGTCGGCAAGCTGATGAAGGGTCCGGGGTTTTTCCCGCCTGACATTCGTGGCGTGCTGGGCGCGTGAGCGGTCGTGTGGCGTGGTTTCTTCCGCGCTATTGGGTGGTGTTAGGTCTCCTAGCGCCGCCCGCTTTCTTTTCCTAGCGGGGCGTGCGCGGGTGCGTGTTTTCTCTGTGTGGAGGGGTAGTGGCTATGGCTGGCGTTCATAAGACGCATTTTAATGTGTTGTACGCTAAATTGTTGACGTGTGTTGCGAAAACACCGTCGTCGTGTCCGATTAACGTGGTGGCGTTGCGTCAGGGTTTGCCGAGTGTTCACTTTGTGGACCAGGATGCGGCTAAAAAATACATGGAGCGGTATCACGATAATACGCGATTGTACATGACGAAGGACGCGTACCGGAGGCGTCGTCGTCACCGTCCTGACTTGAAAACGACGAATGACGCGTTGGCTGCTTACGGATTGTCGGCCGCTGACACGGGCTTTACCGACCGTGATGTGCAGTTCGCTACCGCGCGTTGTGATGAGCCGTTGACGTTGGATGTTGAGAGCATTGATGGCGCGCCGTTGTCTACGTTCGACCCGGAGAGGGCTGCGAAGCAGCATATCGCCGCGATGGCGTCTGCTGCGAACCGCGATAACAAGTACCAGTTGCAGAAGTTGAAGCACGCGGAAATGCTGCCCGCCACTACCGTTGTGAACAAGCAGACGGGTGAGGTCGTGGACGCGGGTGAGGTCGTGGATGCCGCCATGCTGCGTATTCACGAGGAGAAGAACCGTGAGCACGCGCAGAACGTGTTGAACACGCTCGCCGCCTACAAGGAGTTCCCGAACGATTGGAGCGACAAGTTCACGAGCCTTGACGGCACGGTGACAGTGAGCGCTAAGGTTGTTGCCGACCAATTCCATGAGGACGCGTATGCGAGCATGAGTGAGGAGATGCGCGCCGCCTGTGAGGTTGAGGAAGCGACCATTGACTACGATAAGCTCGACAAGCTGATTGAGGAGCGGCCAGAGCTGCGTGATCTCGTGTACACGGGGGACACGTATGTTGTGGAGAGCGTGGTCGGTCAGCCTGTGGAAATGGGTCAGAGTGACGCGTTGATCTCTAGTTCGTTCGCTGGCAATAAGGCGCGGTTGACTGAGAACGCGAGCAATGTTCTTGCTGGTATGGCGGCTTACCGTCAGCGGTCGCAGGCTCACTTGTTTGGTGAGGCGATTGTGGACGAGGAGACCGGCGAGGTGAAGGGTCGCCTGTTGGGCAGTAAGAAGCGTGCGAAAGACCGTGAGGACGTGTTGAAGGATAAGGTGAAGAGCCTTGCTGGCGCGTTGGATGTTCGCGGCCACACGGGCGCGCTGTTTATGCCTGGCCGGGATAATGGCAGTGGCGTGCTCGTGTCGAACCGGAAGAATCGTCGGCGTGCTGACACGTTGATGAAAACCCTGCCGGGTGACGTGTTGCGTGAGGTGATGACGGCGATGAAGCGCGTGCCGAACGAGGAGAGGGCGCGTAAGGCTGGCTGGTCGGAGTCTGACATTCAGCGCGTGTTCCACGCCCGTAAGGTGCGTGTGACTGTGCGCGATAACGAGAGTGCGATTAAGCGGAAGAACGAGGAGACGATGGAGCGTCTGGGGTTGGCCGCGTAAGCGCTTGGCTGGCCGCTGGGGTTTCTTCCGGTGTTCTTTCCTTTCGGTGGGCGGCGGTAGTGTTCCTCCTGTGTGGTGGGGTGCTGCCGTCGCTTCCTCTTGTACCCGTCACCTTACCCAAACTTCCTGTCGCGCTCTTGTTTTCGTTGATTTTCTGCGGTTTCTGCGAGTTTGAGGGTGGAGCTTTTAATATGTGTTAGTGAAGGCCCCCGAACAGAGGGGTGAGACACATTTTCCTACCAGGGAGTGAGAGGTTTTAAGATGACTGTTGAGACAATGAATGACGAGACTTTCGAGTATGTTCCGCCGCGTATTACGTTCGAGGAGAACGGCGCGGGTGCGACCGATGACATCCCGGAAGAGTGCGTGAACGTCATGGATACCGTGGTGAGGAGCCTGCGTGAGCCGGGCAACCCAAACCCGGTGTTTGGCTTTAACGAGCGTGGCGCGCTGTTCCGTCTCGCTGACGGCGACGAAGCAGACGAGTACATGTTGACCGGTGTCATCCACGATAACGGGGACGATACAATTGACGTGAGCAAGTACGTTGTCACTGTGAATGGTGAGGTCGCGTACGAGACCGGCTACGAGGTGAACGCGGATAACATTAACGAGGCTCACATTGAGTCCATTGACGCGTTCATGGCTGCGCTGGGTGTCGCTCCCGTGAAGTGACTCTAGTTGACTGTTAGTTTGCGGCTTTTTGTTGCGGGGCGCTCGCTCTCCTGCTGTTGGGGAGTGGGCGCTCCACTTTTTGTGTGCGCGCATGTTGGTGGTTCGTTTCACGCTTGACGGGCGCGCCGCGTGAGCTTGGCCTCTTTCGTCCGGTTGCGCGCTTTGTTGGCTTGCGCCGTTCACGTTCGCTGTGCTATTGTTGTCGCACTGGGTTGGTTTTCCAGACCATATAAGAAACCGAAAGCGGTTCTCACGCCACCCGGTTTTTCGGTCGAGAATCGTTTTCCAGGACACCCCGCCACGTAGATGTTTTGGAGCGAGGGTAGCTGCCGCCAGAGGGGACTGAGCGCTTACCTCCTGCCACGTTGGCGGGGTTTCCTGTATCCATTGCGGGGTTTTGACAGCGCCGCCAACCTACGTCTACCATAGTGTCTATGAAGCTGATTACTGCGTCCTTGAAGTATTTTCGAGGCATTACGGACAAGACGTTTACGCCCGCAATCGACGGCATTACCGCTATCGTGGGTGAGAACGGGACCGGAAAGACAAGTATCCTTGCCGGTATCTCGTGGTGCCTGTACGGTGAGAAGCCGGAGGGTGTGAAGCGCGCGGACGCGCTCATTAACGAGAAAGCTGACTACAAGGCGGGGGACCGCACGCAAGTCACGTGCGTCGTGTCCGTCAGTGATGGGCGTTTGCTGCGTGTCAACAGGCGTATCACGACACGTAAGGGCGCGACCGAGGTTGACATGTGGCAGCGCCCCGCCGCCGACTACGACGGTACCAACGGTGGCGCGCTACTTGCCGACGCGGACGGGTGGGAGCACGTGGCCGGACCTGCCGTGTCGCACGCTAACCCGGTGATCGTGCGCGCACTCGGCATGGATAGCCGACAGTATTTCGCGGCCGTCCACGTCCAGCAGAAGCAAGTGGACGATCTTGTTCACGACAAGAAGCGCGGCGAAGTCATTGAGCAACAGACCGGCATTACGGCACTCACTGTGGCTCGCGATAAGGCGCGTGAGGAAGTGAACGCGCTGAAACGTTCGAGCCGCGACCTGCATGTGGATAAGCGCGCCGTGAAGGAAGCGGAGAAGGCCGCGAAAGACGCGAAGGCGGACGTGGAGAAGTTGCGCTCACGCGTCGCTAAGGGGGAATCAAAAACGCGTGATGCTCGCGACAGGTACGAGAAAGCGCGTGCCACGTTTGAGGAGAAGAGCGCCGCGTACACTGCTGGGCAGGAGAGGCGCGCCCGCAAAGCCGCCCTCGCCGAGCGCATCGACAGCGCGAAAACACGCATCAGCGCGTTGGAGGCGGAGAAGCGTGAGCTGATGGGCCGCGTCGGCGCGCACACTGGCGGCGTGACCGTGGAGGACGCGAAAAACAGTCTCGCGAGCGCCCGCGACGCGTTGGATGCTGCGCGAGACCGTGAGCGCGCCGCGTCCGCTCTCGTGGAAGAGGCAAGGGCGGCGGGTGAGCGCCTACAGGCCGCTCTCACCAGCGGTGATGGTGAAGCGTTGACTGAGGAGACGTTGATGGAAATCGTGTCGTCTCTGTCGGCGGATGTGGAAAAGCTACAGCGCGAGTTTGACGCTTTGCGCGACCGGTGTGTCGCTGCGCGCGCCGACCGGGATAGGCTGACGCGGGCGTCGGATATGCTGCGCGGAAACAGTGGGGACGCTCACGTGTGTCCGACGTGCCAGCAGGACGTGGAGGACGCGAAGGCGCTCGCCGATTCACTGGCGTTGCAGGCACAGGAAGCGAACGAGAAGTCGGAGAAGCTAGAGGCCGAGGGCGCGCGCGTTCGTGACGCTCTAAACGCGGCTGTTACGCGCCTTGAAGCTGCGCGCGCACGTCTGGCGACCGTTGGTGAGTGCGCGCCCGTTGCGGCCCTGTTGGTGGAGCGTGAGAAGGCTCTCGCCGACGCGACTGAGACCGTTCGTGAACAGGGCGTGGCTGTGGAGGCTGCGGACATGGTGTTGTCGTCTGCCGTGGAGTATCAGGGTGTGCGCGGCCAGTTGGACCGTGTTGCTGGCGAGATTCGCTCCCTGCTGTCGTCTATTGGTGACGCGGATGCTGAGTTGGCTGCGTTGCCGAAGGGTGAGCGCCTGGTGAGCGGCGAGACGGTGGATAATGCTCGCGAGCGCATGTTGTCGCATCAGGCGACACTGAGCGAGTACGAGGGCTTGTTGGCGCAGTTGCGCGTGGACGAGGCGAACGCGTCTGGCGCACTGAGCGTTCGCGAGAGTGAGCTTGCCGGGGTTCGTGATCGCATGAGCCGGTACGGCGAGGCGTTGGCGGCGGTTGAGGTCGCTTCGGCTGCGCTCGCCGTAGTGGAGGAGTACCGGGCTGAGCGCATTAGGACAGGTGTCCCGCTTGTCGCTGAGGCCGCGTCTCGTTTCCTGGCGGCGTGTACGGATGGTGCGTTTACTGGCTTGTCGTTGGATGAGAAGTACAACGTTTCTGTGACGACCGCCGAGGGCGTGCAGCGTGATTGTGGCGTGTTGTCGGGTGGAGAGTTGAGTGCGGCGGCTATGGCTCTGCGTATGGGGTTGGCTGAGGTTGCTGGTGGCGGCGGCATGATGGTTCTGGATGAGGTGTTGGTGTCTCAGGATGCGGCTCGCGCTGAGTTGATGTTGCAGGCTGTGAAGTCCATGTCGGCTGGTCAGGTCGTGATGGTCGCTCATTCCCCTGTTGTGTTGGATGTTGCGGACGCGATTGTGGAGATGTAGCCCCGAGCTTCCTGTGTTCGCGATTGCCCGCTGGGAGGGGTGGCGCGCTTGTTTCTGGTTGTTCGCCGGGATATGCGCCGCCCCTCTCGGTGTTTTTGTTGCTGTGTCGCTGTGCGCCGCGCCCTTGTTTTCCTGTCTGCGCGCCTTGTTGTTCGGCTTTTGTTACGACGGGTGTTTCTTCTTTCTGTTGGCGCGCGTTTTGTGCTATTGGCGGTTGTTTTGCCTTGTTTTGCGCTATTTTGTTGTGGTTGACGGCAGTTTGTGTCCGTTGATTGTCATTTGTTTTTGTTTCCTAAATTGTTGTGGGAGTTTTTGTGCGTAAGCAGGATGTGGTGAACGCTGTTGCGGCTCAGGTGACGATGACCCCTCGTGATGTGCGGGCTGTGTTGGCTGGTATTGACATGGTTGTGGGTGAGGCTGTGATGCGTGGCGAGGATGTGACGTTGGGGTTTGTGAAGTTTGAGCCGGTGACGCTCCCTCCGCGTGTTCAGCGGTTGCCTAGTGGTGAGTTGAAAGAGTTGGGTGAACGTCGTCGCGTGAAGGCGAGGCCGTGTAAGAGTCTGCGTGATCGCGTGGCTGGCGAGAGTGTGGACGGGGACTGATTGTTTTCTCTCTGGATGGTCTTTCGGGGCTGCGATTGGTGGCGGGGTGGCGCGCGTGTCGTGTCTCCCCGCCCCGCCGTTTGGTTTCTTCGCTGATCTTGTGTTACGATAAGTGCAATACTAGTAAGTGATCGGGAAAGGCTTTGGAGGTGATGTCGCCAAATGAGTTCGTATGAGGCCCTGAAGGTTCGTCTTGACCCTACGCCGAGGCAGGAGCGGCTGATGGCGAGTCATGCCGGGGCCGCTCGTTTCGCCTATAATGCTGGCCTCGCCCACGTGAAAGAAGCGCTAGAAAACGGCGAGCCTGCCGACTTGTCGCACTATGGGTTGCTCCGTTGGTGGAACACGAATAAAGATGAACTAGCTGTCAACCGGGATACTGGCGTTGTGTGGTGGAACCAAAACAGCAAGGAATCCTACAGTATGGGGTTGCGTAGTCTGGCTCAGGGTTTCTCGAACTGGTCGAAGTCCCGCAAGGGTCAGCGTAAGGGTCGTCGCGTTGGGTTCCCCAAATTCAAGTCCAAGAATACTACTATGCGGTTCGCGTACTCTACGGGTTTTACCGCTCCAACTGCCTGTGACCCGTATGGGTTGAAGCTGCCGCGTATTGGTCGTGTGCATTGCATGGAGAACGTGTATCGGCGGGTTGACGGGGCGCGTCTTATCCGCATAACCGTGTCGCGTCGTGCGGGCCGCTGGTATGCGAGTTTGACCGTGGAGCGCGAGCCAACAGCCAACCCAGCGCCGAAGGATGGCGCGGTTGGTGTTGATCTCGGTGTGAAACACCTAGCTACCCTGTCTGATGGGGCCATTATCCCTAACCCGCGCGCCCTGGGTACGAGACTGAAAGCGTTGCGGAAGTCTCAGCAAGCGCTGAGTCGAAAGGTCAAGGGTAGCGCCAGGCGCGAGAAGGCGCGGGAGCGTGTCTCTCGCCTATATGCACGAGTGACCGACGCGCGTATGGATGCGATTAACAAGGCTACGTCCCTGATTGCCAGTAACTATAGCGTCGTGTGTGTTGAGGACTTGAATGTTGCGGGTATGGTGAAGAACCGTAGCATTTCTCGTAGCCTGTCGGACGCGGCTCTCGGTGAGTTTCGCCGCCAGCTCGAATATAAAACCGCACGTAATGGTGCCGTGTTGCGTGTTGTTGACAGGTGGTTTCCGTCCAGTAAAACATGTTCAAACTGTGGGGTAGTGAAAGCCAAGCTATCCCTATCCGAGCGAGTGTTCCACTGTGATGCGTGCGGCGCATCTATGGACCGTGATCTGAACGCGGCCATTAACATCGTGGTCGCCGGGAGTGCCCCGGAGACGTTAAACGCGCGTGGAGAGGATGTAAGACGTGCCAACTCATTGTTGGGTAACGCTGTCCCCGGTGAAGCGCGAACCAAGCGGTCACCTGCTGGTGGCGTGAGGCTTGGAGCTGGCCTTGGTAACGAGGTCATGCAAACTAAAGCAAAATTAGTTTGTAACGGGTTTCGCCACGTTCCGAGTTATAGTTCCAGGTAACGTCAAAGTTAATGTCTAGCGGCGCGGCCTGTGTGTTCGCGCCTGACCTGTGGAAGAAGGGTTTATTGTGTCTGGTAAGAGGGTGTCGGCGGTGGTTCGCGTCCCGTGGGGCGGGAGCGTCCTAGAGGCTGTCGAAGAAGGTTTTAAGGCTGGTCTGGTGGATGCTCAGGCGAAGCTGGGGGCGCTCAGCGCTGAGGATAGGGGGCTGGTCGAGCGCTGGCATGACTCTATCGTATGGTCTCGTCTGCGTGAGATTTTTGTGGGCGCTGACGAGGATGGTGCGGGCTTGCTGGTGGATGCGGGCGCGGATGCTGACGAGGAGGCGTGTCGCCTGGTTGCCGGACTGCCCTCCCGTTGGGAAGATTTGAGCGACGAGCAGGGCAATATTCATGTGATGCACGGTCGCGGCAACAGGTGGGGGCTGTGTAGTGATCGTGAGGGCAGGGGCGTGCGTTTGGGTGACGCGCCGACTGCGTTGCTCGCTTATGTGCGTCGCGTGAGTTCTACCGCCGTATTTTATCAGGTGAAGTCGTTTCACGAATCGGTCATGTGACGCGGCAGGCGCGGCAGCGAGATGTGGGCAGCGCCAGTTTGGATGTTGAGAGTGTGTTGGAGGTTGTGTGCCGTCGAAGAGGGTGAAACGGGAGAGTATTCCCGCGCACGTGGAGTTGCCGCAGCAAAATGGTAGTGACGCGGAGTTGTATGCGAAGAAGCCTGCGCGTAACGAGGAGGAGATCGTTGCTGCGATTACGAGGCGTTCCGGCATTGATAAGGGTATTGTGCGCGCTGTTGTTCGCTTGTATGGTGAGGAGATCGGCGCGGACTTGGTGAATCATGGGCGCGCTCGCTTGTTTGGCGGCATGTTTAACGTGTCTGCGAAGCCGATGGCTATGAAGCAGGAGGGGCGTAAGTATTTCAACGGCGCTCGGGTGCCGGATGGTGCGGACCCGGATGAGGTGTTTCCGCCCGATTCGTACACGTTGTCTCATTCGTATAGGCTGCGGGTGGACCCTGGGTTGCAGTGTTTGCGTAACGCGCGGGTGTGGGGGGACGCGTCGTGGGATGTTCCCGTGACGGCTCGCACGCTTGGCCGGTTGCGTGATTTGGCTTACGCTGAGGGCTTGCGTCCGTCGCATTTGCGGTGGCCTGAGCGTCCTGCGGGCATGTCGGTGGGCGAGTATTTCGCGGCTTTGGGTGTCAACATTGACGAGTGGGAGTCGGCTCCGGGCGAGAACGGCGAGGAGTATTACGTTCGATAAGGTGGCAGCTCCCCGTGTTGCGTTTCGACGCGTTTGCGGCGTTGTGGCGCTTTTGTGCTTGGATATTGTTCGGTAAGGTTGCGCCTCCGCTAGGGTGGCGCTGTATCCGCCCTCGTGGAAAGAATGGAAGCGTGGGCGTGAATGTTTGTGTGGAGAGTGTAAGCGTGTTTGTGTCTAACGTTGGGGGCGGTCGCGTGGTTCGTCGCGCGTTCGCCGCATTGTGGTCCCTTGTGGCCGTTTTCGCTGTCGCTATCCCGCTCCTCCTACCGCACGCCGCGCTACCCGCGTGGGCTGACAACGAGGCGCAGTCCGGCAGTGAAGAGCGCAGTGCGTTGCAGAAGCAGTGGGACGATTACGCGGTGCAGTCCGGCGGCGAAGTGGACAAGCGCGCGACGCTACAGAAGATGCGCGCCGACACTGACAGTAACAGTATTGGTTACGCGTTGTCGCGCCTCATGACACCCCGGTACATGAACGCTACCCCGTTGTCTGCGAAGAACGCGAAAGATACGAACTGTGACGCCCAGGATAAGCGGAACGGGACGCTCACCTACCATAACTGCGACGTGCCCAATATTGCCGGGGAGGTGTTGCAGGATGCGTTCTCGTTCTTTGCGCCGTCCGGCATTATCGGCGGCGAAACGTCGTCGAACACGTTGAGTTTCCCGTCCCTGGGGTTGCCGAGCGACCTGCCGGGCGGCGGTGCTCCCGCGAACCCTGGTGAGCGTCAGGCGAAGTACACGGCCCTAGAGCTATACGGCTACAACCTGCGGTACACGAGCTACGTGGGTGAGTGGGACCATATCAAGGTGTTGACGGCTGCGCGTAGTCTCAGTAACTATGGGTGGATGGAGAAAATCAACCTGGGTGTGACCGCTGTCATTAACGGTGTGACGGGCGCGGTGTCCACCGCTGCCAGTAACGCCGCGCAGTCGTTCAGTAAGGGTGACCTGATCGGCGGTATCGCGTCTTTCTACACTGGCCTGTTCTCGGGTGGAGCGGGCGCGACTGCGAACACGTTGTTGGATACGAGTGACCAGAACACGCTGGACCTGTACGCCTGGTATCGTGTCGGCTACGGCGCTACCTTGTATGGTGGCCGCGAGTTGACGACTGAGGAGATCGGTGCGCGCGGGCAGCAAATGCTGATCGAAGCGATTAGCGGCGGTCGCCCGGACGCGGCGAAAACACCGGACGATCTTATGGCTATCCGCGACCTGCCCGCCATGCCTAAAGATGACATTGCACTGTGCATGGTCACAAAAACTGACGGCACCGTGGAGGAGCGCCTACACTCAGATATTGCTCCCGGCCCGACCGAGGCCGCTTGTAAGGCTGAACAGAAGAGCGTGGACCGCAACAAGAAAGCCGCTTGGACGGTTGACGGCAACGGGAAGAAAGAAACCCTCGCCGACTGGCGTACACGCAACGACAGCCTGTTCAAGGCGGCAGAAAAGTACGGCATCGCTATCCCCTACGACGCGGACGAGTCGAAGCGTGCTGACACTATCAAAAACATGCAGGCTGGTTGGGCTGACAAGTGGCAGAAAGCGAACAACACGTACTTGGAGGGCGCTCAGGGTGCGAACAACAACAAGTTCGTGCAAGGCGTGCTCGCGTCCGCCGTGAAGAAAGCCATTGAAGCGGACCCGGAGAAAAACTACAACGCCCCGTGGAACCGCTTTATCTGCACGGACGAGAACGGCCGCGACGTGCTGGACGAGGACGGGCGAACCGTCAACGTGTATTTGAGTGACGGCACCGTGAACCCTGCGTGTGGTCACGGCGTGCGCTCCCCCATCCAAAACGGCTTGTTCGGTAACGGGTACCTGCCCAGCCAGGACCAGCCCGCCGCTGACTCGCGTGTCATGTCGTCGGATGAGGTGGTGGGTGTCCTGTTTGGTTTGCCGACGGCTTCTAACGCGCTTGCTAACATGGGGCTTGCCGTGAGCGGGTTGGCGACGCGCGTGTCCAATGCCGCTATCGGACTGGCTTACTCGCCTATCTTGGACTCGCTGAATGTGAGCGGCGTGATCGTGAAAACAGTTGAGATCATCAGGGATGGCTTGTATTTCCCGCTGGTTGTGCTGGTGACTCTCGTGGCATTGTGTTATGCGTTGTTCCGTGGACTGGTGACGGGCGCTGTCAGTATGGTGAAGATGGCGTTGACGACGCTGCTTGCCGCCGTGTTTGGCGCTACCCTCCTGGTGTCTCCTGCCGCCCTGGTGCGCGCGGTGGACTACTATCCGGCGAAAGCGGACGCGGCTATCACGGGCGTTATCTTGTCCACCGGCAACAGCGTGGATAACAATTTGTGTACCGCATCGAACGGTAACATAAGCCACGCTGCGGATGCGAGCGAGAATAGTGTGGGTGGCGACTGGCAGGCGTCCACGGCTGTACGTACTCTCATGTGTGAGAATTGGCGGGCGTTCTATTTCGGCCCATACGTGCAGTCTCAGTGGGGCGCATCCTACGATGACTTGTACGCTGCCGGGTATGCGCCCGAGGGTGGCGACGCTTTGTCGAACACGAACACTACCCTGGTGGGTGACGCGGCCGTGAACATGGGCGGCGGCATCGTCGAACACAACTGGGCGCTGTACCAGGTGGACGCTATGGGGTCTGGCACCGCGTCCCATGAGGCCATGTCCCGCACGGGTCGCGCCGTGAACCCTAGCCTTTACAGGGTAGTGGACGCGCAGGCTGGCCTGTTTGGGTCAGGCTACGATTCGCGCCATTTCGCGGCGTGGAAGAGCGGCGGTAGCCTGTCGTGGAGCGGCATGTTCGCCCCCGTGGTCGCTATCGCTGGCAGTGTGACGGTCGTCGCCTACAGTATCGCGAAGATCACGGTGACGTTCACGGCGGCGCTCATGCTCCTGTTGTTGCCGTTCATGCTTCTGGTGGCGTTGCATCCGACCGTGGGTTGGCGCAAGTTCACCATGTACGCGGGCAACGTTGTTGGCCTGATGATTCAACGCGTTATCCTGGGTATGATGCTCGCCGTCATGTTGCGTATTCTCGTGACTGCCGGTAACAGTGGCACGGGTGGTGGCGCTGGCATGTTGTTCGCGTTGATCGTGTGCGTCCTGTTCATGATGGAGCGTCGCACAATCTTGAATGTGACGGGTGAGCTTGCCGAAGGTTTGGGCGGCGTCGGCGGTGTTGGTGCTGGGTTTGTGCGCGACCCGTTCTCGACGCGCTCCACGGGCACTGGGTTTATCGCTAACAAGATGCAGCAGGCGCGTGTCGCTGCCGTGTCTGCGACGGGTGGTTTCATTGCTGGCACTGTGAGTGCGCGCGGCGACGTGCGTGAGGGGCTGCGTGAAGCTGGGGACGCTATGAAACGTGAAGGCAAGCAGTTGTTCTTCCGTCAGCGTCGCCGTGGTTTCGCGGCCTTGCAGACCGCCGAACAGGTGTCCAAGAATGTTGGCGGCAAGTACCGTGAGGATGCCATGCAGGACAAGCATGTGCAGCATATTGTGGGCGACCAGTACAAGAAAACCAGCGAATATCAGGAGTATGAGCGCCTGTTGTCCGCGTGGAACGAGCTGTCGGGCCGCGTGCTCGCCGACGGCGACGGACAGTACAAGCTGGTTAACGGTGAACGACAGTACAAGCCGTTGCCGCCCGAGCGCTCGGACGTTCTGGGCGACAGGAAGATGCGCCGCATGGTGACGCGCGCCGCGAAAGACCGCCGCGAGTACGTGGAGTCCCAAAACGCGGGCGTGGACGCGGTGAGGTCCAAGCAGGATATGAACCGTGACACGGTTGACGTAGATGTGGAGTCTGTCGCGTCCACGGCGGCAGCTATGCGCGCCCACAACGCTGCGCTGGATGAGGGCAGGCGCGTGTCGAAAGCGCGCGTGCGTAAGATGCTGGAGAAGTCTCGCGCGGATATTGCGCGCCTGGATGCTGAGCAGGACCGCTTGTTGGCGCGTGACGCTGAGCGCGAAGCGCGCGCGAAAGAGCGCGCTGAGAAGGGGCACCGCGCGTCCGGCAAGTACCGTGACGGTAGCCTACGCGGTCAGGATGTTGGCGGCGTGTGGGAGAGCGAGCGCAAGCGCCGTGAAGATGGCGCGTCTCACCGTGGCGGTTCGAGTGACGGAAAGACTCTTGGTGACGGCCACGGCGCTTACGCGGACGACAGTAGCGTGAGCACTGCCGCTGGTGGTGGAACTGAGGAGGAGAACTGATGGTGTCGGTGAACGCTGGCGGCGCTGGCGCGTGGACTGTTTCTGCGCGCCGCCGCCGCGCGTCCGCAACGGTCGGCGCAGCCGTGTCCGCCGTGTTAGCTGTGATGGTGTTGTGCCTGTCCGTGTTTGGTTCTCACGTGGTTCCGCGCGCGTTGGCTGACGACGACAAGCAGGATAGCCTGGGTGTGGTCGGTTGGGCGATGTGTCACCTGGTTCCCGGCGGCGACATTATTTACAACATGGTCAGCACGGACGTTGTTCCATACGAGCTGTTGTCGAAGAGCGCAGCCGCGTCCTTGGACCGTGTGGACGCGGGCATTAACGGCATGATCTCATACGCTGGCCGCGATTTCGCTGAAACAAACAGCCGCATCGTCGGCTACAACGTGTCTGTCACGCCCCGAGCGGCAGACGCGGAGGAGCTGTCGTTTAACGGCGGCGAACGCGTGACCCCCTATGATCGTTTCGGCGTGTCCGGGTTGAAGCTGAGCGCCTACTACGGCGAGTGGAAATACTACAAGTTTGACGCCTGCAAGGGCGAGGACCCGCAGGACTTGAAGGGCAGCGTATTCTACCCCGGCAGGCTGGAACCAAAAACCACGTACAGCGCGTTGTCTGCGTCTCAGGACGTGCGCTCTCAGGCGTATGATTCGTCCACGATGTATAAGTGGGGTGTGGGTTTCGCTAACGGTGCCGCCAATTTCGTGTTCTTGTTGACGAAAATCGTTGTGGGCGCGACCATTGCGCTCATCGGATTGGCGTTCGCTGACCCTACCGCGTCGTTTGGCCTGTCGAGCGTCGTTGACGGCGATAGCGGCTTGTTTGTGCGCCTCATGGAGGGCGTGTTCACGCCACTGTCGGTGTTGGCTGTCATTTTGAGTCTGATGGTGGCGTTGTGGGCGTTCGTAAAATCAGGTAGTGTGCGTGCCGCGTTGAAACTCGCCATCCGCCCGTTTGTGATCTTGTTCGTTGCGGGCATGTTGTCCGCCATGCCTGCCCTGGTAGTGTCTGCCCCTGCGAGGGCAGCTTCTCTCGTGCATGGCGTAGTGTTGTCTGGCGTGTCTCAGCAGTTCGAGTCTCAATCTACGATGTGCGGCAAGACCGGCGGCAACGTGGGAGGCGTGAACGATGGCGAGAGCGTAGAGGCCGCTTTGACGCGCGCTGGTTTGGACGCTCAGAGCGCGGTCGGATGCCAACTGTGGGAGCAGCTTCTCCTTCGCCCGTGGAGCATCGCACAATACGGGGTGGACTACAATCACCTGTGGGCGAACGGTTACGCGCCCGAAAACATGGTGGACGCCGATGGCGAGCAGGTTAGTGAGCTAGGTAACGTGAACGATTCAATGGTGGGGGACGCGCCTGTGCCGTTGGGTGGCGGCGAGTTCATGCACAACTGGGCTGTGTTCCAGGTGAGCACTCAGACGCGGGCGCACGCTCTTGTCGGCAAGGACGGGGTGGACCCGTTGCCGAACCTGGCAGTGCAGACTGACTGGTATCGCGTTGTGGACGCTTTGTCGAATTACGAGGAGGAGCAGAGGAGCGAAACGCCGTCTGGCGCTACTGCGGCTGTGACTTATACTGCGCCGAAAGATAATCAGCCGTCCCCGTACTGGCAGATGTGGACGGGCCGTGACATGTTGGCTCGCCTTGGTGCCGTATTCTCGTCTCTCGTGGTGGCTGGCGTGGCGCTTGTTGCGCCCATGTTGTTGGCCTTGTCGAGCGTCGTGTTCGGTCTCGGCTTGGTGATGGTCATGTGCCTGTTGCCGCTGTTCTTGTTGTTTGGGTTGTGGAGTGGTCCTGGTTGGCGTGCGCTCGGTCAGTGGTGGCGTCTGTTGGTGAAGGTGTTTGCTTTCAAGTTGGGTGCTGGCCTCCTGTTGATCGTTGACTTGCTGTTCACTGGCGCGTTGTTGAACATGTTGGGTGAGCTTGGCTGGTGGACGACGATGATGTTCCTTATTGTTGTCGGACTGGTTGTGTGGCTTGGCCGCAAGCGCTTGTATAACGTGCTACTGTCCGCCCTGTCGGCGGGTGGTGCCACTGAGAGTGCGGCGTTGTCTGGGTTGGCTGGGTCGATGCGCCGCGTGGGGTCTCGCACGCTTGGCGTGGGGCGTAATGTCGGTAACTTGGCTGCGGCTGGCGTTGCCGGTGCTGCGACGGCCCGCTCGTATGGGCGCAGCGCGAAGAGCGGCTTCTGGGATGGCTTGCGGGAGCAGGGCAAACTGTTCGTATACACGCGGCCCGGCTTGGAAACGGCGGTTGGCGTGTATGAGGATAGGGCTGCTGGCCGTGAGGGGTTGGCGAAGTTCGCGGGCAGGTCGTGCGCGTCGTGCGGCGGGCCGCTGGTGGATAGTGAAGCTGAGGATGGCGTTGGTGTATTTAATGGTGGCCGTCTCGCGTCTGGCGCGTACATTTGCCACACATGCTACGAGAGTAGTCTTTTTGACGATTCTGACCCTGCGATGGCTGTCACTATCCGGTTCAATCAGGCTGCGGACGAGAAATATGAGCAGGCTCGCAAGGATGAGGCGCAGAACCTCGTGTATGAGGAGGATAAGCGCCTGATGGGTGCGGGAGCGTCGGTGATGCGTTCTGACGCAGTTGCTGGCGCTATCGGTAAGGTGGAGACTGTGGGCGATCACCGCAAAGCGTTGTCTGACGCTGATTTGCGTAATGCTCTCGTGCTGTTGATGACGGCGTTTGAGTGTGAGGAGCGCGCTCACATGGAGCGTGCGGTGCATTGGGGCGGCGATTTCAAGCGGGCTGGTACATTCCAGTTGCCGCCGGAGGTGGAGGCTCACGTGGATCGCGCGGCGTTGGACGCATTGGCTTCTCGCGGAGAGTACGAGGCGGCGCGTGAGCTTGTCGCTGACGCTGTAATCTCCTATTATCATGGTCGTACTGGCCGCGATTATAGGGCGGGCTTGCCCGTTACTGGTTCGTCGAGTAGTGAGATGCTGTTGGAGGACGCCGCATTGGCGCGCCGTCGTAGTGACCGTGGTTTGGGTGATTTTGCCCGCCATAACCAGTATGTTGGTAAGCGGCGTGACGGTGAGGGTGTCGTGAACGGTAACAGCACCGACGGCGGCAATGGCATACATGACGCTAAAAAGAGCGAGAGCGGCAACGGGAATGGTAAGCGTGTTGGCGATAACGAGAGCGAGGAAAGTAAGTGAGTAGTGGAGGCGCGCTGGCGTGGGAGGATGTTCCTCCCCGGTCGTTTGCGGATTGGTTTGTTGTCGATTTCGCTCGACGTCTCTCGCCCGCGCTGGGGTTGCGTCGCAGGTTGTGGGATGAGAACCGGCGGCGCACCCGCGATGGCGAGGCTTTGCTGCCGTTCCCACTGTTGTTGCCGGTGGAGGTGCGGAGCGAGCCGTTGGATGTGGAGGCGTTGGAGGAGCGCTTCGGTGCGGGTGACTTTTTGGGAGCGTGCGAGCTTCTTGTGGGCGCGTATGTGCCTGTTGCTGAGCGTATCGGCGGCGACACGGTGAGCGATGATTTGGTGTTGTCGTGGTGTGTACTGGCAACCGGCGGCGACGCAACCGCATAACACGCTCCTCTGTTCGCGCCCGGTGCGCGAAATGCCCCCGTATCGGTATCTGTATGGACCGCTGCGGGGGTTTCGCACACCCGATGCTCCCTGGTAGTACTTGGGGCGTGGGAGGCCGCGAGAGCGCGTTCCAGCGTTTCCCTTGTGGATGCCGCGTGCGGCGCGCTGCTAGAGCGTGTCTGGCGTGTTTTCTTGTTGCCGTTCTCGGTTCCATGTGTTATGCTTTATGCCGTAAGGCCAACGGCGGTTTGGCGCGGACGCGCCCACAATGAAAGGCTTGTTGTTATGCGCATTTTCGATACGGTTGAGGATGCCGAGGCGGCGCTCGGGCGTAGCTTGCTGATGGCGCTGTCGGTTGGGTCTCTTGCCGCAGCTCGCGCCACTGTTGTTTCTCTCCTGGGCGAAGAATACATTGGCGATTATCTTCTGGGCGAGACGGTGAGCCGCGTGTTCGTGGCTGTGCGTCGCCCGCGTGGCGGTTATGTTTTCTACTTGGTGGAGGATGGGCCTCGTTTTTGGGAGAGTGCCGTAAAAATCGCCCACTAGGTAAAGGTGCTGCGTGCGCCTGTTCGCGTCCGAGTCACGCCGCCCACCACGGCTGTGCCCTCTTACTTTCGCACCTGTTTTGGCGAAGATTGGACACGCGTGGTGGGCGGCGTTTATCATGTGAGCATTGAAGAAAAGTTTTCTAGCTACACGTTGGTAGCACGCGAGCTTTCGCGGGTGGCACGGCTGTAGGAGGGGTTGGTTACATGGTGTCGGCTGATGGGCGACGAGGCAGCGGGTCGTTTGTCGCGAAAAGTGTTGCCGCACTGTTGGGCGTGTGTCTGGTCGGGCTGCTTGCGTGGCAGACTGGTTCGACCGTCCATACCCTTAACCATTTCGGCGAGGACACTGAGAGCGGCGCGCAGTCCGAGTCGCCGTATGAGAACGTTGCGGGAGAGTCTGCTGCGTGGTCGTGGCTGTCCGCGTTTGTCGCGTCTCCTGATGGCGGTGAGGGGTGGCAGGCTGGTGAGCCTGGCGGCTACCCGGCGCTGTTGGATGGCGTATCGTGTTCTCCTGGCGTGTCTCGTCTGGGTGTGCGCCCCCTGTTGTATGGGTCGTCTCGTAGTGGCTCCTCTTATGTGAGCGCGTTTGTGTTCCCTCCCGGTTATGCTGCGTCGGGTTTCGCGGCGCTCGCTGACGGCGTTGATTCGTGCTTGGGTGAGGGCGTGGATGGCGCGTCTGGGTCTCGCGAGTGGCAGGGAGGACAGTACGCGTTGTTCCAGTCTGGTAGCGTGGTTGTTGGCGTGTCTGGCGCGGATTGGCGTGGCGTGCGCGGCCGCGCGGAGTCGCTTCTTCTTGCTGGCGGCTGTGTTTCCCTGTCGGAGAGCGTGTCGGATACGGTGAGGTCGCCGTACTATGATGGTGATGGGTTTACGGGTTTGGTGGAGTCTCAGACTGTTGGCCCGTCCATTGTGGACCCTGGTGAGAGTCACGTGTCGTTGTCTGCGCCCGCATTAAATGTTCCGTCTGTGCCGGAGCCGGAGGGGCCGTTGCCTGACGGGTTCCCGTCTCTTCCCGCGCGTCCGCAGGTTGCTTTCTCGGATGAGGCGGCTACGGTTGATTTCGCGTCCGCGTGGCGTACCGTGTCGTATCGTGTGGCTGACGATGATGGTCCTGGCTGTGGGTGGTCGTGGTTTGGTCAGGCCGCTCCTGTTGTTGACGCTGCCGGGTTGGCGGCTAAGCGCGCGTCCACGGTGGAGTCGGCTCAGGGTGAGGCGGATGCTGCTGCCGCCGCCCTGTATCGTGATCGTAGTGCCGCGAGGTGGCGTGGCGTGTCTGGCGCTGCTGTGGCGGCGAACGCGGGCGACTACAATCGGCGCGTGAGTGAGGTGGACGCAGCGCGCAAGGCGCTCGCTGATGGGCGTGCCGCGTTTTACCCCGAGTGGGTGTCGTATGTGTCTGCGCATGACTCGTGGCGTGACCGGGTTGATGCTCGCGATGCTGCATCGGCCAGGTGGGAGTCGGCTGTGACTGCGTGTATGGGCGGCGCTCCCTCGGTGTCGCCGTCTCCATCACCCTCCCCGTCGCCGTCTGCCCGTCCTTCCCCGTCTCCCTCGCCGTCTGCGTCTGCCGGTGTGGTGAAAACACGCGCGCAGTGTGAGCGTGAGGTGGTGAAGCCGGTGGAGATGACTGTGGACGTTGGTGCGGAGCCGTCCGCGCCCGCTGTCCCGTCTGGCGTGACTGTCCCCGCGTCGTGGCCGCAGCCTCGCCGCTAACCCCCGCGTCCTGTTTGTTTACTGTTTGGTTGTTGTTGACTTTTTGGTGGAGTGATTGTTGTGTCTACTAATGGTTCCCGTCGCGTAGCGTGGAAGCCCGTCAATAGCGGTAGTGCGGATGATCGTTCGCCTCGCCGCGACACTGCTGTTTCTCGTGAGCGGCGTGGCGTTCCGGCGTGGCTGTTCCTTGTTGCGCCCGCCCTGGTTGTGGCTGTCGTGTTTGGGCCCTTGTATGCGTTGTCTGGTGGCTCCCGTCATGAGGGTGGTGCGCAGTCGTCGGGTCAGTCTATTACCGCCAGTGGCGGTAATAGTGTGGCGGTAAATGATGGTGGCTTGTTGGGGTTTTATGAGCTGGTGCGTGACCGTCACCCGCAGGCTGGCGACACGCCATCAGGGAACAACAGTGTGGACCATGAGAGTCAGGGTGTGTGGGAGCGTGACACGCGCATGGACGGTCGTAGTGTGCGCGCGTGGCTGGACGCTGACGGTCGGCGTGTGGGCGTGGATGGGTGGCCGCGTTGGCTGGTGTTGCCTGGGTCTGGTTGGCGTGGCGTGCAGGAGTGCGCGTTGGCTGACGGGGCGAGCGCCCTGTGTCCTGTCGCCGTGAGCGGTGACGGTGGTGTGACGGTGAGCGTGGTTCGCGGCGGCTTGGAGGGCGACTTGTTTGTGGCCGCTCAGAGTGTGCGCGTGGGCGCGGTGTCTGGGTCGTTCGCTGATTCGCGCGTGTTGGATGTGTTTATGGTGGATGTGCCGGGCGGCGCAGACGATGGGGGCGTGTTGCATGTGGGTGTGGGACTATTGTCTGATGGGATGATGGTTGCTGTGTCGGGCGTGGATGGGCGGGCTGTGGAGTCTGTGTTGTCTGGTTTATCGTGGCAGTAGTGGCCGCACTGTTTCTTGTGGGCGCGAGCGAAGGGGTTTTCTTGTGGTGACGAGGGTTGTTGTGGGCGTGTTGTGTGCGCTCGCGTGTGGCATGGCTGTAGTGTGGGTGCCTGGCTTGTGGTCGGCCGCTCATTATCGGCTGTTTGTGAAGCGTAAGCTCGAAAAAAACAAGCCGAAGAAAGGTGAGGTTCCACCGCCGAAAAAGAGCAATGTGTGGAAGCCGTATATTCGGTTCGCGCGTCGCGAGGATACGCGCCAGGTTGTTGTACGTAAGGCGCGGGCGGCGGATGAGAAGAAGGGCCGTGAGGCTCGCGAGCCTGTGACCTTGAACATTGAGTATCGGCGTTTTTGGCCGCTCGTTCAGGCTGTCATGGCGGTGTTGGGCGCGGTTTTTGGCGCACTGTACGTGTGGATACCTGTCGCGCTCATTATCCTGGTTGGTGGGCCGTTGTTGCATCGTTTGATGGTGTCGAGCGTGAAGGCTATCGTTGATGGGCGTGAGCGCCTGTTGGTGCGCATGTTTGAGGTGTCGGCACCGCGCTTGGGGCTAAAGAGTGGCGGCTTCAAGGAATACGGTGAATGTATTGAAGTGTTGGCGTGGCGTGACCCGTTGAAGCCGAAAGAGATTAAGTTTTCGCTCCCGCCCGCGTACTCGTTTGACGTGTATGAGGAGGAGAATTTTCTGCGCACGTTTAACGGGGCTTTCGGTCGTGAGCTTGCGTGGGTGGAAAAGAGCGGCGTGGATGAGGACACAAAGCGACCACTTGGCTGGAACCCGGACGAGGGCACGGTGACGATTACGAGTCTGCCGCCGCTTCCGATGATGGCACCGTTGCGCGTGGACCATATTCTTGGCGACGATATTCCGTGGACGTTTATCCCCCTTGGGTTGGGTGTTGAGGGTGGCGTGACGACTCATAACCCTGAGACGGGCGAAGAAGAGCATGTGATCGGCTACTCGTGGCATGATTCGGGAGCGAAAGAGAAGATGAAGCAGGGTGTGCAGATTGACGAGCACGCTGCGAACGCTGCGCCGATGTGTTTGATTGCTGGGTCTACGGGGTCGGGTAAGGCGATTCCTGTGGACGAGGATGTGTTGGTTCTCGTGGACGGTCCTGAGTTGAGGGGTGGTCACGTTGACGATCTTGACTTTTATTCGAGTGCCCTGGATGACGGACGGCTGTCTGCGAAGGGTGTGGGGCATCCGGCTATGGCCGCGCCTGTGTATCGCGTCGAGAAGAGGAACCGGCGGTAAGGGCGGCTCTTTGCGTGCGCGCGTGTTCCGCTACGAGCGCGTTTATTTTAATGTTTTAACAATATCGGGTTGGCCGATGCCAATCTGCAACAATGAGAGAGGAAAAGTGACAGAAAACAACAACATCAGGTACGACATTACCGTCTACTCTAAGCCCCGCTGCCCACAGTGCGACGCAACCGCGCGCCTCCTGAACAGGATGGGCGCACCGTACACGAAGGTCGATGTCACGGAAGATGATGTCGCCTACGAGTTCGTGAAGCAGTTGGGATACCAGCAGGCACCCGTCGTCGTCGTCCGCGACCTCCATAAGGAAGAAAGCGACGACGAGAGGGGCGATAACATTGTGGAACACTGGTCCGGGTTCAACCCCGACCGAGTGAAGAGAGCCGCGACGGCGACACTAGAAGCCGCACAGTAAAGGCGGAGAGTAGCGCGACAACGGGAGGGCGCTTGCTGAGGTTTTGACAACCCGGCAAGCGCCCTCCTACCATAGACAGAGAATAGAAAAACCGTGCGCATCCGCACAACCGTGCAGCAAACAAGTAGGGGAAGTTGGGACACGTGGAACAGAGTACCGCACAGAAAATTAAACTCGCGTTGCCGCTAGTGGATTACGTGCGCGCGCACGCAGCCGACCTGAAACCGGGCACGCGCATTGAGGAAACAAGTCGCGGCCTGCGCATCAACTGCCAAAACCCCGCGCACAACGACCGTAACCCGTCGATGGACGTGTCTGAGCTAGAGAACAGGTTTCACTGTTGGTCGTGCGGGTTTTCCGGCGACCTCCTCACCCTCGTGCAAGTGCAGCGCGACGTGGACTTTTCGGAGGCGCTGCGTGACCTCGCGCGCGAGGCAGGCGTTGACATTGCCGCTGGCCGCGACGACTCGCCACAGGCTCGCCTGCGCGCCCTGATGCGCACGGCTGCACGGTTCTACGCTCAGCGATACCACGAGCTGCCAGAAGATCACCCGGCGAGGGTGGCGGTCACTGAGCGTGGCCTGTCGGACACGTGCCCCGGCGACGAAAACGACAATGGCTCCTGGTATCCCGATTTTTCGTCGTCTGCTGACGGCGTTGTGTACGGGTATGCGCCGGGTGGTAACAGGCTCATGTCGTACCTGTTGAAGGCTCGCCCGTGGAAGGACGCGCCGCTGTTCACGCTGGATGAGCTGCGCGCGGCTGGCGTCGTCTCTCACCGTAAGGACGCTGACCCGGACGACAGGAACGCGCATTTTGACATGTTCCGCGACCGACTTGTGTTCACGATCACGGACGTTCACGGGCACCCTATCGCGTTCAGCGCCCGCAAACTGTCCGACAAGGACAACATGGGTAAGTATGTGAACACGCGCGAAACCGAGTTGTTTTCTAAGCGCCACGAGCTGTATTGGTCGGCTCGCGGCCTGCGCGACTCGCAGAAGGCGGGGCACGTGTTCGTGTGCGAGGGGCAGTTTGACGTGTCCGCAGCCGTGGAGGCGGGCGTCACTAACGTTGTCGCGTCGTTGGGCACGTCGTTTACTGGCGACCACGCGATGTTGGTGCGCCGAGCCGCCGGGGACGAGTGTCAGGTGGTGTTCGTGTTTGACGGAGATGATGCGGGTCGCGGTGCGGCCGTGAAGGCGTTTGAGCGCGTGGAGCAGGTGCGCGCTGACGGCCGCGTTATCTTGTGTCCCGACGGCGTAGACCCGTGTGACGTGCTCGCCAGTGGTGGCGTGGACGCGGTGCGTAACCTGTTTGACGTGGGTAAGAGTGTGCCGTTGGCGGTGTTTGTCGCTTCCGAGAAGGTCAAAGAGTTTGACTTGTCGGATGCGGGGCAGCGTATGCGCGCTGCGCGCGTGGCCGCGTCGGTGTTGGCTCAGTGTCCGGGCGTGGCGCGTGACGTGCTCGCGGCCGACGTGGCGGCTCTGGTGGGTGTTGGTGCGGAGTCGATGCGTGAGCTTGCCGACGAGAGGACCGCGTTTGTTGACACTTTGGTGTCGGGTTCTACGGTTGAGAGTGTTCCGGTGCCGCAGGTGTCCGCGCGGATTGATGCGGGGTCTGGCGAGGATTGTGAGTGGGTGCGGCGTTGGCATGGTGAGAGTGTGGGCGTGCAGTTGCTTGTTCAGGCGTTCGCTGGCTTGTTTTATGCGCCGCCGTCGAAGGGTGATTACGGTGACGAGGGCGGGGACGATGTGAATGTGCTTGTGGGTGAGCGCGTGGAGTTGTTGCGTCGCCTCACTGGCGAGTCGTCTACGCCTGCCCCGTTTGTGCGGCTGCTTGGTGGTTTTCGTTCGTTGTGGGGGCGTGAGCGCGTCTTGTTGGATGATTTCGGCGAGTGCGCTGACGTGATGGGTGTCGTGTTGGGGTTGTGTGAGTTCCCGGCTCCCGGCGTGGGCGAGTTGACGAACGCCGATTATGTGCGCGTGAGCGTGGTGGCGTTGCGCGAGTATTTCCGCTTGTTGGATATGAAGGTGGGCGCGTAGCGTCGCGTCGGGCCGCTTGCTTACCTGACGGTCATACGTGCGCGCTTGTTGGCTCTCTTGTTTTGGGTGGGGCTATTTTGTCTTATATTGCGGTTAATTTTGTTGTGTCCCCCGCGCGTAGTGCGCGGGCGTTGGTGAGGGTGTGATTGGGTGAGCGAGAACGAGAACGACGTTCGCGCGCATGACGGTATTGAGAACGAGAATGAGGCGGTTGAGCGCGCGTTCTTGTCTCGCGCTGGTCAGATCGCGGTCGCGTGTCTGCTGTTTTTCCCGGCGACCATTGCGGCGGTTGGTTTTCATTTCGTCGTGATGCGGTGGCTGCGTCAGAAGTGGACGGTTGCCGTCATGATTGCTGCCCTGTTGTCGGTGGCGCTGCTGTTTGGGTTGCGTGGCGTTATTGTCGGATTGCAGGGCGCGGGGTTCGCCTACGACAGTGGCGAGTTCTGGTGGGGCTTGTTGTGGTTGTACGTGCTGGTGGGCGCGCTGGTGGGCGTGTGGGCTGGCATGGTGCCGTATCCCATGTTGCACTATCAGTTGCGTGTGAGTCCGCACATCCGCGAACTGAAAGGCGCGGGCGACTGGAAGAGTCGCTTTTCGTACAGGCGCGCCCCGTGGGAGGCGATGAACAGGCGCGCCCGCATGAAAGCGTTGAAAGCCGGTGTGGCCGCTGAGAACGGTAGCGTCCCGTTGGGTGTCGAGGAGCCGCTGAGCGATAATCCGCTGTCGCAGACGGATGAGATTGTGGCACGCACCCCCACTGAGGCGAATCTCGGCATGGTGATGACGGGCGGCTCTGGCGCTGGTAAAACCACGACGCTGAAAAGCATGTTGTACGCGGAAGTGTCCACGGGCAGCGTGAAGCATATCGCTTACATGGACTTGAAGGGCGATAAGGCGTTGGCCGCTGACATTGCCGCCATGTGTAAGGAAAACGGCTACCAGTTCTACCACGTGAGCCAGGGCCGGTTGAATGAGTATGACATTCCGTTGTCGGATGGCATGTGTTCGTATGACCCGTTGGCGACGGGCGGCGTGCAGCGCGCGGGAACCGTGCTGAATTTGCGCGTGTGGACTGAGGAGTCCGACAAGTACCGTAGCGACATGCAGGAGTTCTTGAACGCCCTGTTTACGCTGTTTGACGCGGTGGACCCGAAGGATGTTCCGCTCATCCGGTGGGAGCGCGGCATGGTGCAGGCTGTGGAGGATGCGTGCAACATTGACGCGTTCCGTCAGCTCGTGGATGCGGCGAAGGGCACGGATGCGTATGAGGCTGGCGCGAACGTGTACCGGAAGTTGTCGCGTGGCGCTGATTTGGCGGCTCAGGCGAGCGCTGTTGCCGGTAAGATGCGCGCTTTGTCGATGAGTGCGTTCGGCCCACATTTGAGTGCCAACCCGTATGACTATCACATGATTGACATTGCGCGCGATACTGCTGATGACGCTCCGCCGTGCGTGATTTTGTTTACTGTCCCGTCTGGTGCGGATAAGGAGACGGCGCGCACGCTTGGCGCACTGTTTTTCAGTGACATGGCGCGCGTGATGGACCACAGGCAGCGTCATGGCGAGAAGTCGCCGTTGAGCTTGTATTGTGACGAGTTCCAGGAGATTCCGATTACGTTCGTGACGCCCCTGTTGGAGAAGGGGCGTAGCGCGGGGTTGCGTACCACGTTGGCCGCTCAGTCGTTCTCGCACATTGTGACGGCTGCTCCCGGTAACGGTGAGGCGTATTTGACGACTGTGTGTGACACGATTAGTTCGTTCCTCGTGTGTTCGGGTGCCGGTGGTGACAGTGCTGAGCGTGTGGCGGGTATTGCTGGTAAGGGTAAGCGTGCGGCGTGGAGGCGGACCAACGACAATCAGACGCACATGTTTTCTCTGAATTTCCTGAACCGGAAGAATCAGAATGTGACGGAGGACGCGTCTGAGGATTGGTTTACGCCGCCGGAGTTGTTTACGCGCTTGGTGTCTCCGAAGCCCGATAATGGGTTTAGGAGCGAGGCTGTGTATTTGGTGAAGGGTGGCGCGCCGGAGGGCGTGGGGTGGCGTGAGCGTCGCCGTCGCCGCCGTGAGGCTGGTTCTACTGGCGGCGTGTGGGTGCGTAAGGTTCGCCTTATTCCGCCCGATCAGGTGTTGGGTGATTCGTACAATAAGGCGGCGGCTGATAGGGCGTTGGCTGCTAACCGGGCGCGTTTTGAGGAGATTCGCGCCGCCGTGGGTGGTGGCGAGTCTGCTCGCGTTGATGCGGGCGTGTTGCCGTCGCCTGGTGAGGGTCGCGCGTCTGGTGGCTCTCAGGGGCGTAAGCGGCGCGGTAAGCGTGGCGGGCGCGCGCATGGTGGCGGTCAGTCATCGCCTGGCAGCGCTCCCGAGAGTGGCGCGCCTACGGGTGGCGTCGCATCCGCATCGCCTGCGGGTGGTTTGCCTGGTACGCGCCCGGCTGGCAGTTCCTCTGGTAGCGCTCCCGTATCTGTGTTGCCTGGCGTGCCGGTTGGTGGTTTGCCGGGGACTGTTCCCACGGGCGGTTCCGCCGGTAGCGCTCCGGTGGGTTCGTCGCGCGCCGGGGGTTCCGGTGGTCCTGTGGGTGGCGCGCCTGTGCGTCGCGGTTTGCGCCGGTAATGCCCGATTGTTGGCTATTAGCTGTTATTGGTTGTGCTCGCTTTTGCGTGGGCGCGTTCGTCTGTGAAGGGGTTTGTTGATGGGTTTGGGTCGCGGTTTGGGCGCTTCTGGCGACGTGGAGCGCGCGGACGATGGTGATATTGTCGCCGATAACGTGCCTGTAGGGGCTTCTGACGCGTTTTCGGTCGCCGATGGTGCCGACGTTGGGCCTGACGGCGTTGAGGCCACTGGCGGCGTTTCTGACGCGCCTGCGGTTGTGTTGTCGCCGGGTGAGCGTCGTCGCCTGAGTAGGGTAGCGCGTAAGAGTGCGAAGGCTGGCGGGGACTTGTCGGATATTGGCGGGTTCGTTGACGGTAAGGGGCGTGTTCGTCCGTTGGATAAGCGGAAGGACCGTCAGCGCGGGTCGCGCATGTTCGCGTGGGCGACGGTTTCCCTGTTGGTTGCTGGTCTCGTTGGCGGCGGCGCTTACCTGTGGATGAACAAGCCATTGACGGAGAGTGACGTGCAGGGGCAGATTGACGCGTCGATTCATGAGACTGGGTTCCCGATGGAGCGCGGCGAGGCGTTTGCGCGCCGGTTCGCTGAGGCGTATGTGACGGCTGACGGATCTGAGACGAGCGAGAAAACCCTCTCGTATTTCTACACGGGGGCGTTGGGTAAGTCTGCGAGCGTGACGGGCGCGTCGCTGGCGAGGCCGAAGGGCGGCTCGTATCGTCTTGTCGGCGATGTGAACGTTTTTGAGGTGTTGCCGCGTACCGCTAACGTGAGCGTGTATAAGGTTCAGATGCTTGTTGTTGACCAGCAGGCGGACGGTGATGGGGCGGCTACTGTTAACCCGTCGCCGCATTGGTTGGCGTTGGAGGTGAGTGTCTATTACGACAAGGCGAAAGACATGTTGATGATTCCGTCTAATTCGCCGTCTCTGATTCCGGCTCCGGCTGTTGGTGCGTCCGCTGACGCTCCGGCGTACACTGACCCTGGCACTGGGCAGGCTTATGCTGGTGGCGAGGAGGCGGCGCTGCGTGGCGCTGTGTTTGGGTTCTTGGATGCTTACGGTAAGGCGTCTCCGGGTAATCACACACTGCTTGACCAGTATGTGTCGCCTAGCGCTGACGTGAGTATTTTTAATGGGTTTAATGGCGAGTTTGAGGTTGCTGGTGGCGCTGAGTCGAACGTGAATGTTCGGCTGATTCAGGGGGAGGACGCGTCGCATGTTCGCGCGTTGGTGTCGGTGAAGTGGTCGCAGGTTCAGGGCGGCTCCTCTGGTGCCGCTTCTGGTTCGTCCGCTAAGTCCGGTTCGTCCGCTTCTGGCACTGGCGGGGTGTCGTCTGGTTCGTCTACGTCTGGTGGTTCTGGTTACGCGTTTGAGTCGCAGTATGTTGTGGCTCTCGTGAAAGATGGGTCGCGTTGGGCTGTGGAGCGTTTTGAGCCGTTCCGGTTGAATCCGGCGGTTTCGTGAGGTTTCTGTTCGCGGTTTTGGGTGCTACCCGCTATTGGGTGGTTGTCTGACAATCCTTTTCTTGTGGAGGTTTTTATGTTTTCCGGTATTGTTGCTGACGCGGTTTACAGGGCTGGCCCGTTGGAGACGGCTGCTTCTGCTGCCACGTCTACTGTTGCGACGGTGTTCTATTCGATTCTTGTGATTGTGTTCTTCCTGTGGGCTATCAAGGCTTTGTGGAGCGGCATTAAGGATGGTTCAGCTAAGGCTGTTGCCGTTAAGGTGATTACAGGTGCTCTCGTGATTCTCCTGGTTGGCGGTCTCGGCCTGTGGCTGCGCAGTATGGGCGGAGAGGGTGCCGCCGAAAAGGGTCATGAGGTTGTGAAGAACATCACCGGCCAGTAGGCCGCGTGCGACTGGGGTGTGGGGTTCCTTGTAGTGTTGGGGTTCCCCGCGCCCCCGCTTGCGGTTCACTGTTTCAGAGTTTTCTTGTTGTGGCGCGCCCCTGCTGTTGGCGTGCGCGCGTGTTGAAGGGATTGTTGTTGTGAAGTTCGAGATTCCGGCCAGGGGCTTGTCTGGGAACCTTATTTTTACGGGGTCTAGCGTGTGGGCGCTGTATAGCCTGTCGTTGCATCCTTATGATTTCATGTCGTGGGGTGCTCGCGCATCTATTGGCGCGCAGTTGTCGAACGCGTTTGCGGCTATGGGGTCGGAATCGTCTGAGAGTCGCGAGTTTTTCGTGTCGTCGGTCGTGCTGCCGATGAATTTGGACTTGTGGGCGAAGCAGGTGATCGCACACAACAGTGAATACAATGACGATAACAGTGATTTCCTTGACCTGGTTTCCGACCAGTATGCGACACTTGCGTATAATGGTGCTCGCGCTCGCCGCTCGTACTTGTGCGTGAAGCTGGGTAATAGGCGCTCGTTTGGCGCGGCGTTCGCTGGCGTGCATGGCGTGCGCGAGGCGTGGCATCGTTTCGCTGGACTGTTTGGGCCAGTGGAGGAGGTAACGAGCGAGGAGGAGCGCGTGTGGCGCGCGAAAGAGGACGCGTTGCACGCGGTTGTTTCTACGGGCGCGTTGGGTGCGGAGCGCGTGAAGGGCGCGTTTGAGACTGTCGCCTACATGAACGCCGTGTTGTCGCCTGAGTTGCCGTTGCCTCCGTTGGAGGATGAGGGCGCTCAGCGTGTGGGTCGCGGCGAGATTGTGGAGCTTGTTGACGAGTTCATGGTGGTGAATCGCCCTCGTAGTGTGGAAGTGCGCCGCTGGTATGATGGTGTGGAGCGCTCTGGCTTCATGTCGTCGCTTATTGTGAGCGGGTTGCCTCGTCATAGCACGTATCCCGATCAGCCTCCGGTGTTGTATGTTCCGTCGTTGGCTGGTGAGGACTATTCGACGTTTGGGTTTTTCCGGCTTGTTCCGTCGGCTGAGGTGAAGCGTAAGGTTCGCCGTAAGAAGGCTGACCAGGTGGATGAGGCTAAGGAGCTGAGTAAGGTGAGTGCGGCTGGCATGGAGGCGCGCGCGTCTGACGCTGGCTTGGATGACTCTTTGGCCGACTTGTCGATGGCGGAGAGTGTGATCGCCGAGGACGAGTCGCGCCCGTGGCTTGTCGGCGCATTCGTTGTGGCCGTGACTGCCGAGAGCGAGGACGAGTTGGTGCGTCGCGTGAATGAGCTACGCCAGGTGTATGACAATACGGGTGTTCGCGTGATTGTGCCGATGGGGTCTCAGGCTTCTCTGTTGCGTGAGATGTTGCCGGGTGGCGGTCACAAGTTGACGGACTACGATCAGACGATGACGGTTGAGGGCGTGGGCGTGTGTGGCGTGAACTTTGGTAGTTCTGCTGGCGACCCGGTGAGGGGCGCGTTGCCGTGACGCTGTTTTGGCTTATTTTTGCCTGCGTGTCTCTTGTCGCTTGCGTGATTGTTAGCTACTTTCGAGGTAGGTCGGCTCTCGCCGCTTGTGTAGTGGTGATTGTCATTCTCGCACTCTGCGCCTTGGTGGCGCTCCATGTTGTCGATAACGGGGGTGTCAATGTTTTACCACTGCGCCCTGGTGACATGTTCACTTATGGCGTTCAGTGAGTGCGCGCCTAGAGGTCTCTCTCGCATTTTATTCGCCGTCTGCCACGTGTTTTTCGCGTGGTGGGCGGCGTTTTGCTTGGCGTAGCGTGTGTATGGTAGAGTCTATATGACAGTTGATGGTTTCGTTGCTATTGATTGTATAGATGGTATTGGTTGTATTTCTTTTGTTGGGGCGACGCGTTGGCTAAGAACCAAACTTATAGAGCTTTTGTTGCGTGCCCGACCCATGTTCTAGGCTTGGACGGTGAGCTGCTAGATTGTGCTCGCGTTTTGACGTGGCTTGCGTCTGAGGTTCGTGACATCTCTAGCTATGCTACTTACGTTGTCCGCAACGACGAGGCGCTAGGCGGCGAGCTGGCGCGGGTTGCCGCTGTTCAGCCTGCGGTGGCTGGCCGCCAGGCGGGTGTTACCATGCCTGATTTTCTAGTGTCGGGTAAGTCTGGTAGGTCGCGTAAAGAGAAGCTGCTCCAATACAATGTCGTGACCACTCACCGTTCCTGGAAAGAGAGGGCAAACGCCGCGAACGGTGAGAGTTCCAAGTATGTGAGCCAAGGTTGGAAGCGCACTGTAGATGCGTCTGCTCCGTCGTATGGTGTGGATTACGTGAACCTTGGCGCTGTGGATAAACAGTATGCGGTCATTGAGAATAATCCTTTTACCGATGGTGAGATTGTCCTGAAAATGGTCATTCAAGGGCAATGGTACCGACTGATTTTTAGCTTCGACAACACGCGGTTCACCGAGGGGAAAGTAACCCTGCCTATCATCAAGATTCAGGACGGTCGGCCCGTTTTTATTTTCACCGTGGTAACCGATAATCCGGTTGTGCAGTTTTCGGGCTACTATACCATCGGTGTAGACGTTGGAATCAACAACTACGTTACTGTTGTAGTGCGTGACACCAAGACGAGGCGGATAGTGTATGAGACGACGCTCTCCCAGAGAGTTCATTCACTGTGGAACAGCG
>ERZ772977.45-NODE-45-length-100506-cov-8.370161_pt1 | contig 100506 bp, 82 predicted proteins | sample MGYA00511131_ERZ772977 | MGnify/ENA primary metagenome ERZ772977 (study PRJEB29015, sample SAMEA2737935) | human oral metagenome | biome: human oral; feature: human-associated habitat; material: dental | place: China | collected 2151 ...
ACGTAATTTCCCTGGTCTCACTACTTAGTCCAGCTTCAGTCAAAGATGAACGCTCCTAGTACGAGTAGCACAGTGTGGTTGACGAAGGCTGTTGATACATCAGTAAGCTTACTAGTGCACGTGGTAGTTTATGCGGTGCCAAGCCTGAGGAGACCACCTGTGCTACTCGTATACCATGGAGCATGCGTATAGGGAAATTACAGCTTACTCTGAGTCGCAAGAACTAATTATCACGCTTTGCGTTCTGCTGGAGCCTGAGGAGACCACCTGTACTACTCGTACCAATCCAAACTATGTGCAGGAGGAAATTACAGACTCTGCCTGTCCTGGCGGGATGTGGTATTATTTCTACATACGGGCATAGCTCAGTTGGTAGAGCACAGGTCTCCAAAACCTGGTGTCGGGGGTTCGAATCCCTCTGCCCGTGCCATATTCATCGCCCCCCATTCAGGGGTGTTTTTATTTAGGTAAACTAGTGTGATATCATATGACAGAACTAAGTAGGAGGAAATTAAATGGAGGCGCTAACATTATCAAGCCCGATGGTGATAGAGGTGGTCGGCTTGCCGGGGGCTGGTAAGTCATTCTTTGCCAATCAATTCGCCAGTACATTTGGGGCTGCTCTAGTCAGTCGAGATAAAATTCGTTGGACACTTTTCGCTAAGCACACCTACAGCGATAGCGAGAATGCCATGGTTGACCAAGTGGCTGAGCTGCTTATCACCGAACTTTTTCGCACTAAAAAGACTTTTATCTTGGATGGCGGTTGTAACACTCTGGCGGAACGTCGGGAGATTTCCAACCGAGCTCGTCGTAATGGCTATCGAGTGTTGACCATCGTGGTGCAAACGGACGAGCCGACTAGCCGACGCAGGGCTACCAAGCGCAATGAGAAAAAGCAAGGCGATCGCTATAAGCAGAGTCTCACCTCCGAGCAGTTTGATAGTTTCAAGAAAGCCTACGCTGAGCCGCCGACGGATCAGGCTGATGTCGTTGTCATTAGCGGCAAACACACCTACAATGCTCAGGCGAAGGTCGTTCTGCGCAAGATGATTGAGACGAGCGGACAGACTACGTCATCTATAGAGCCGGCGGCCACCCTCACTCCTCGTCCGGCGCTAAATATCAAACCTCGTGGTCCGTTTGTTAGATAAACTGAAAGCCGGATCAATTCGTTCGGACAGAGTCATCGACATCACTGAGCTATCCGACCAAGAATTTGGTCGGATTAGAGTCACTCATAATCGAAGCGGTGTACTCAGACTAAATATCCGGACGACGGGCGAAGTGGTATTGTCGGCGCCATTTAGTACCAAAGAGAGTCGACTAAGAGACTTCATTGATCGGTCTCGCTCCGGCATCAGACGAGCTTTGGCTGAGATAAAAAGCCGTTCTCATAGCTACAGCGATGGCGACAAAATCGGTCGTAGCCACCGTTTGCGGCTAGTTAACGGCGTGAGAGTTGGGACGACGATTGGTCGAAACTTGGTGACTGTTACTTTGCCGGCCGATATGGGTGATAGCCTCAAGCAGAAGCAGATCAAGCAGGTGGTAGCTAAAGTGCTGAAGCAAGAGGCGCAACGTTATCTACCTAAGCGCCTGCACTATCTTGCCGACAAGCACGGCTATACCTACCAGCGAGTACGCCTGACTTATGCTAAAACTCGGTGGGGGAGCTGTAGCAGTAAAGGGACGATCTCGCTCAATATTGCACTGATGACGATATCAGAGCAGCTAAGCGACTACGTGTTGCTACATGAGCTAACTCATACCCACCATATGAACCACGGTGTGGACTTTTGGCGGGAGCTGGAGGCGGTGTTACCCGGAGCCAAGCTGCTTGACAGACAGCTACGTCGCTATAGCCCTTATCTATAAATCAACGCTCCCTAAGTCGCTTGTGTTAAAATGAAGCCATGAATAATGGTGAGCCGACTAGCGATCGGGCGTCGTTTTTGAGCTTGCGCTGGATTAGCGTGGCGGTCGTCTCGATGGAGCTGCTCTATGTGTTGGTGATGAATATCAGTGACATCGCTCTCGGGATTAATACGCCGCACAAGCTTTTCACCCTTTCGGTCGCCCTGGTCTCGGTCATCTTGTTATCCAGCGCCGGGTCAATTTCCCTGGTGCTCGGCAAGCATAATCGCTTCCTGGCGGCCGGTGTGGTCGTAATAAATTATCTGTCGGTGACGATGTTTGCCGTCTATAACACGACCATCTATCGGGATGGCATCATAGCCTTACTCTGGACTATTTTGCTTGCCACGACGGGGATACTGTATGGTACTCTAGCCTTCTCGCTTGGTCTTACCATGATGGTCGGCTCGACTCTATTTTGCTCCATCTTCATTGACCACCAAATTAACCGTTCAATCTCGACCATCATTATCATGATGCCAATTGCTTACGCCTCGTACTTGTTCTATAAGTATAAAAAAGTTGGACTGATCGAGATACGTAACTACAACCGACTGAAACGACGAGAACGTTTGCAGACTCGCCGTCTCAAGGTGGTGGTTAACAACTTGCGAGATGCTCTAGTGAGCGTCTCGTCGGAAGGGAAGATTCAGCTGTACAATCCGGCGACACTTAGCCTGCTGGATACAAACCGCAACTTGACCGGTATCAGTGCCGACAGAGTATTTAATCTAGTCGATGAGATGGGGGAGCCGATCAAGCTGTCGGCAGTCATCGCTAATATCAAGATTGCCACCGAGCGGACTGACCTTCGGATGCAATATAGCGACAAGCAGCTGATCAATCTACGTATGTCGATCTTTCCGATCAAAAACCAGTTCGCTATCCGCAAGAGCCGAAATATAGATGGCGTAATCATCGTCATGACTGACATCACTAAGGAAAAGTCGCTGGATGATGAGCGGGATGAATTCATCAGTGTAGTGAGCCATGAGCTACGGACGCCGGTAGCGATAGCTGAGGGGGCGCTGTCAAACATGCAGCTATTGCTTGAGCGAGGTGGTAACCCGAGAGTGTTTACTCGCACATTAGACTCTGCCCATAACCAGATCTTGTACCTAGGACAGATGGTGAATGATTTGGCAACCCTAAGTCGGGCCGAGCGGGGTATTTACATGGATAATGAGGAGATCGACATCGAGAGCTTCATGACCTCGCTCTATAATAAATACGCTAAGCCAGCGAAGGAGAAAGGGCTGCGTTTTATCGTGGACATTGACCTGACGGGTACGGTCTTGGTGCCGAGTATGGTGATCGAGGAGATCATGCAAAACCTGATCTCTAATGCTATCAAGTATACTGAGGTGGGTAGCGTGACTGTCGGCGTACGAGCTGAGCCGCACGACCGGTCGCATGCTCGCTTCTATGTGCGGGATACGGGTATCGGCATCTCTAAGTCTGATCTGGACAAGATCTATCTTCGTTTCTGGCGTAGTGAGGATTATCGCACCAGGCAGACCTCCGGTACGGGGCTGGGGCTTCATGTGGTTGATCGCCTGGCTAGTAAGGTGGGTACCCACATTGACGTCAAGAGTGAGCTAAATATCGGCTCAACTTTCAGCCTGCTTTTACCAGTCAAGCGTGATAAGAAGTGAATACCAAAAATATTTTTCTAGACTAAGTAAAACGGTATGTCGAGACCGAGCCCGGTGCCACGGCCACCAACTTAGCTAGCTTAGCTAGCGTCGCACGCCGCCAAAGAAAGCATTGCCGATCAGATCTAGGATGATGGTGTGAAGGTTAAACATCATCAGTAGCCCTACTACCGAAGTCACCATGCCGACCATCTTGTACCGACTATAGCTAGCTGCTCCGGAGCCGAAATTATCTGCTACCCACTTGTAAAAACGGGCTAAGAGCAGCCCCGCCACCATCACCATAAAACCCAGGATGAATGACCCGATATTAAATTGCATATGCTTACTATACACCGATAGACAGAAAAAAGAAAATGTACTATCATTATACTTGACAGCTTGAGTAATCAAGCTATTTTAAGTTTAAGGAGATATGAGATGGCAAGTGGAAAGAAAACTGTCGTACGCCGTGTTAAGGCTTCGTCAGATAACGCCTCGGCATCGCCTCAGCGCCGGAAAGCTTCAGCTGATAAATCGGCGAGCGTAGCTGAGTCGACCCGGCCGACTCGGAAGAAGCGGGCTGCGGAAGTAGCTAAGAAAGTGGCGAAGCCAGCGAGGAAGCCTCTCATCATCTTCTTGCCCTTTATAGCACTGGGCCGGTATTTTCGTAACAGCTGGCGGGAACTACGACAAGTTGAGTGGCCTAGCCGCCGAGCCACTTGGCAGATGACTCTGGGGATTATTCTCTTCTGCCTGGTGATTGGCATCTTTGTGCTGCTAAGTGACTGGGGTTCGCAATGGTTAATCAGGGAGGTAATACTGTAATGGCAAGAGCTAAATCTAATCGATATGACGATCGGCGAGCGTGGTACGCCATCCATACTTACTCCGGCTACGAGGAACAGGTGGCAAGTCAGATAGAGCAACGAATCAAAGGCGTCGATATGGCTAATAAGATCTACAACGTCCTTGTCCCCAAGGAGAAGATGATCGTGATCAAGAATGGCAAGCGCAAGGTGGTCGAGCAGAAGATCTTTCAGGGCTATGTACTGGTAGAGATGCGTCTGAGCGATGATACCTGGTTTATCATCCGCAATACGCCGGGGGTGACCGGCTTTGTCGGTACGGGTACTCACCCGACGCCAGTTAGTGAGAAAGAAATTAAAGAGATCCGACGGCGAATGGGCGTGAACGAGCCGAAGCACGATATCGATCTCCAGATCGACGAGATCGTCAATATAGTCGACGGACCATTTAAGGGTTTCGAAGGCAGTGTATCAGAGATTGACCCGGTCAAAGGCAAGATCAAAGTGCTGGTCAGTATGTTCGGGCGTGACACCTCGGTTGAGTTGGATGTCCTCCAGGTCAAGAAGATTTAAAGTACGCTTAGCGCAGTGGTCATAGCCCTTATCCTTGCCAGGGTGTTTAGATTGTTGTATGCTGAGCTTAGCCATTAGGGAAATGAGGTGGTTAGGAAGCTCGGTGTATTCACCGTAGCGTCCGGATGGATAATCAGTTAGAGCTAGCAGGAGATACCTGCTAGCTATTTTGCTCTAAGCAAGAGGAGGAATGAGGCAATGGGTGACCACAATGGCCTGAGGAATAATTATCAGGGCAACGATAGTTACAGCTTGGTAACCGGCACAAACGAAGGCTGTAAGTATCAGCCGGATATGGATAGTGGCAGGCGCTTTCCAGCCGGCGTGCTCGGGCATCACTATATGGCTAATCCGCCAGTTGAGATAATGGATATACCTCGTGATAGAGCTACTTCCCCTGAAGGCAAAAAGAAACTAAAGCTCATTGGAAGTGTAGCCGCCTCTCTGGCTTTAACCTTTGCCTTGGTCGGTACGGCTTGCAGTAAGCTAAATGCGGGGGCCGTCCGGGTCAATAAGCGTCCGGTGCCGGCTGAGCAGTCCGCTAACACCCCTGCTGATAGCTCTAATGTTGTGACCACCGAGCCAAAGCAGGAAGCAGATCCCAACATGAATACCGAGACTGCCGATAGCGAGCATGACGGCAAGATCAGTTATGAGATATACGAGTACGATCCGAAGATTCATATGCAGTATAACCTAGTTGGTGAGCGAACCTCTCAAGTTGATTACACCCCCGACGATACTGTCGACAACCGTAAGGAAATGTCGATGGCTGATCTGACTGACTTTATTGCTAAACGAAATGAGCAAGATCCGACCGGTACTAAGTTTGCGTCCATCGGCGACGTTTTTGCCAAGGGTGAGGATTATCACGGACGTAATGCTTTTGCGGATATGGTCAAGCAGTATGGTGGCTATAAGGACTTTAAGTTTAAGGAGGCTGATTATGTGATGTCATCGGATGGTGGCATTCAAATCACACAGAAGGCGCAGTATCATTGTCAGAAGCTAGCCGATGCTAATCCGTACATTACCGACGGAATTATCAAGGTTACTATCTTTAATCCCAATAATGACAGTAGTGATGCGAAAGAATATGGCGGTCGTTACGTAATAGAAATACCGGCACTACTTGATAAGAAGGAAACAAATGACATGTATGGTCTTCCAGTCTACGGCGGTAGAATTGTCTGCGACCGCATGCCGACCGAGAAAGAGCTGATTCAGATCATTAAGGATAATTACAGCACATTATTCAAGACTGAGAATGAAAAGAGCGGTACGTCAAGTTTCTATGTCTCGAATCAGAAAGTTTTAGACAGAATCAAGGCAAAGCAGCAAAAGCCATAGCTGACCGGCGAGGCTTACTTACAGTAGGTGTATGCAATTCGTGAGTCTGCCCGGCATGTCCGGCACCCGGCAGGATGTATGGTGCTCTGCTGCCCGAGCGAAAGGTGCGCAGTCATATTTTGTCATAGTCAGCTAGCTTAGCTGACGCATCAGCTGGGCTACCGGGCTGCTGTGGCCTGTCCAGCAGATGCTGGTGGAACTAACTAATCAAAATAAAGCATGATTACGCAGTTTCCTTACCTAAGCGAGCAAAACTCTGGACATCATGCTGGGTTGACTCTGCCTGCTCTAACCATGTACACTATGTGACAGAATGATGTGGGGAAGAAGTAAATTAAAGCGAAATAAAAAGTCTGCCGAGCGGAGAGTCAGCAAGCTAAAGAAAATATTCCTAGCGGGGGGGGGTATTTTTAGCATTTATCCTGGTAGCCGCACTTGCTCTATCACCTAAAGTAGCACTAGCTAATGCCGACGATGAATTAAAGGCGGCTGTCTACAAGTTCAAGACTGCTGAAAAGATCAGGGCTTGCAAGAGCTTTATGACCAATGAAAAGGAAGCAATTGAGCTTAGCGAAGCAATACTGAACAAGGAAAATGACTACCGACCGTATGACGAGGGCGAAGGTAATGGTCGAGAACGAGTAAAATGCGACGTTTTATACCTAGCAAATGCCGACGGTCATGGAGACTACTTTGGCAAATACTTGTCTGATCATGCTAAGCTGGGCGGCAATGCGGATGGAGATGAGTCGAAGATCTCTAAGGATAACCAAGTTGTCTTAGCTGACGTATCTAATACTACTGTGCAGAGAGTTAAGGATAAATTGGGGCAGAATGATCTGAGGCCCTTGATGGTACGACCGGAGCTTATGGCTGAGGCTACCGAGTCATACCCGTATCATCAACTCAAAGACTTAGGGCAAGCTGCCGAGGCGCAGATGTATAAAGAGATTGCCGAGACATACTGTACAGAGTCGCATCCGCCCTTTACCGAGGCGCAGGACGGTAACTTCGTCTACGTTGATAAGGGGTCTGATGGCAAGTACACAGTCAAGAGAGGGTATTTCTCGTTCAAGGGTGGAGAAAGTGGTAAAGGGCGACAGGTATCGGTATGGCCAGCATTCTACCCGCAGGGAGAGCCGGATATGTCGTGCTGGGATGTGGTTCAGCGCTATAGCGATCGGGCTGACGCCTATGCTGCAGCCCTAAATAAACACATAGATGAACATCCAGGCGATACTGAGACGACTCCTGCTGATGAGACCGACGAAGACGACAATACTTGCCAGAAGGAGCTGAAAGGTTTGGGTTACATTCTGTGTCCTGGAGTATCAGTAATCAGCGAGATGATAGATCATCTATATGTATTCTTTGGAGATTTTCTTGATTGGCAATTTCTATCAGGCAATTCCGGCAAGCAAATCCAGTCGTATTGGTCGCAGTTCCTGTCGATTGCCAATGTCATACTGGTCATCGCCTTCTTGGTGATAATCTATTCGGTCGCAACCTCGACCGGGCTGACCAATTATGACGTCAAGAAAATGTTGCCCAGGTTGCTACTATTCGCCGTAGTGATCAATGTCTCATTCTACATCTGTGCCGTCATCGCCGATCTATCAAATATTGCCGGTAAAGGTGCCTACTCTATGTTTGCGGGGATGAAAAAGATAGGTGAGGATAGCGCAGCTCAGTCGCTATTCATGAAAGCTATCACAGATCTATTCGGTGTTGGCGCTATATTATTTATACTCTTCGGGCTATCCTTTGGTATAACTATCTTGATATCGCTGATTACAATTATTATAGCTATCTCAGTGCGCAACCTGGGACTGGCATTATTGGTAATTGTCTCACCAATAGCCTTTGCTCTCTATATCTTCCCCAATGAAGCTATCCAACGTTGGGGTCGCAGATGGTTTGATATGTTTATCAAGATGATCATTGTATATCCAGTCTTTATGCTAGTGGCAGGCGGTAGTTCGCTTATTAGGAATATTGGTGGCAACATAGGAGCGGGTCTACCTATTATCACCGAGCTAGCTTGTGCAGCTTTGCCGGCTCTCTCCATCATCCCGCTCTTTAAGATGTCGGGTGATGTGCTGGGTAGAGCGACCAGCTTGGTGCACGGTAGCCAGGCGACTGCTGCTGTAGCCAAGGCCGGTCATGACGCTATAGTTAGGAGCCGGGCCGGTCAAGGTGCCGGTAGGATGCGATCTAATCTGCTCCAGGCCGCTCAGAATCGCTTTGGCGATGTACCGCTGGTTGGCGGGGCACTTCGGTCAGCCGGAGTAAATAATGCAATCACGGCGCCGGATAAACAATATAATGAGCTGGACCGACAAGCTATGCAGAGTGCCGGCGAAAAGGTGGATGGCATGAGTAGTGCTGAGCAGCGAGAAGGCTTTCTCAATGGTACGACTAACGGTCAGCAGATCGCCGATACTCACACCATGCGAGCCATCATTGCTAAGCAAGCACCTAATGCGACCATGGCCGATGCCCAGCAGTCGATGCAGTCAGTTAACGCTCGGGCTAACTGGCTACAAGAACACGGTCGAGAGCGAGAGGCAGATGAATTGCGTCGTGACTATGCTAATGCCATGATCGAGAACGGTAAGTCGGGCATTAGTACCGCCACATTACAGAGTTGGGCAGATACCGGCTGGGAGGATGACCAGTTTAATGCCAACTATTCTGACGCTATATCCAGCTATGCTACGGGGCTGTCGGCGCAAGCTCAGGCTGATATGAGTGCGGCGAACCTGACGCATATGCGTCAGACTCTGCAGAACTCGGCAGCTAACGGTGGCAACGTGGCTGCGACCGATGCTGGTATCAGCAACGTGCGAGACCAAGCTAGCTCCGCCTTGTCGAACCGGGATATGCTATCCAAGATGAGCGCAACCACTAGGAGTGCCCTGGTAGACAACTCGTTACTGCGCAGTACCGGTGGGCAAAACCTGGCTGATACTCATAAACTGGCTAATGTTTATCATGATTTTAACTCCGGTGGTGCTAATGCTACGGCGGCAGCTACCCGAGCCAGGGCACTAATGTCACATGCTGACTTTAGTCGGATGGATGCGATAGATCAGAGCCGGCTCAGAACTATCGCTTCGTCCGGCTCAGTCGGTAGGATTATCCCCGTCCAAATCGCCTCTTGGGACAGGAGGACGCCCTAGATGCTGGACGAGCAAAATAGTAGTGACTTAGCCAAACTAGAGCAGTCAGCCGCTAATTCTCGCAGTGGCGAGACACCTCACTATGGTGGTAGATATCAACCGGGGAGCTTGACCGGAGCTAAACCTGCGGCTGATGGTGTGAACGATTACCAGCATTACCAGCAAGAAGCTTTCGGTACGGGCACTCCAGCCGCTGAGTCCGGCAGCGAGCCTGACTATTCTACTGAGTCCGGCTACTTGGGCAAGTTAGCCGGCGGTGAGCATTTAGGTGAGCCGGCGCCCGGTAGTGGTCCGTCAGAGCAGGCCGATCAATCCCGGGAAGACGGTGGTGGTCAGTCATCTGATTCCGCTCAGCGTGACTTAGGGGAGCAGGAGCGTGATGCCTCGATCGACTCGGGGAAGTTTGACGGCAGTATGAAGGGGCGAGAGGAAAAGGGACGCAGTAGCAAGGCGCACGGTACGGCTTTCCGCCTGATGTCGGCTCGCAATGGCATCCTACTAACGGTGATATCGGGTCTGTTTACCTTAGGCTTCTTTTTCTTATCGGGGCTAGGTCAGATGATTCAGGCGGCGGGTATCTTTAAGGATTTTAATCTTGGTATCACCCTCGGTCAGCAGTCGGCCCGGTCGCTAAGGACGACGAAAGAGGTAGTGCGGAAGTTTGGCAAGAATGCCGGCAAGGCTATAGCCGGGCGGATCAAAGATTCTCGGGTGGGCTTCCTTAACCGTAAGTTCGCTAAGAATATCACTACTAATCTTGAGAAAAATGGCTTGACCTTTAACTCCAATTATTTCGGAGCACAGGATGGAATGGAGATAGATGCCGGTAAGGCGTTTGGTATCAACTCGCAGCACCTAGAAGATGCCGGTGACGCTCTGAGGGAGGAGCTATCGGCGACGCTTGGTGTCAACAAAGACAAGATTGGTCTCGATGGCAATAAGATTCATCTGTCGGACAAGATGTCATATTCGGAGGCGAAGCGGGCCATCAGAGGTATGGACGACCGGGGCAAATGGAGCATATCCGGCTGGCTGGAAACCAGGGCGGCGCTGAAGCGGGAGGGCTATATTAGTTGGCTCCACCCGATCAAAAAGATCAAGATGAAGCTCTATAAGGCATTTACCGACTGGGTTAGCGACCAGTTAGGCAAAATTGCTAACCCCAGCATCTCCAATGACGCAATCAAGAATGGGGTCGATAAGGACTCCGAGAACGCCAAGGACGACGATGGTAACTCAACCGTCGATCAGGAGGGGAGAGGTAGGAATGCCAGTGATGCTATAGATGATGTAAAGCAACAGGGTGAGAAACCTCGTCAAGGCAAGGGTGGCTTCTTCCGGTCGAAACTGACGAACCTTAAGAACAAACTCGACAAGTTCGATAAGCTTATCTCCTCGAAGTTTAAGGCGCTGGGTGTCGGTACGGCGGGCTTTGCCGTTGTAGCCTTCATCGTCGGTTTTCTCTGTATGATTAAAGGGATCTGGGAGCAGCTTGGTCCGGCTAAGTACGCTAATATTGTCTTGCCTGCCGAGAAAGAGGCTGGGCTATATATGGGCTACGCCTCGCAGATGATGTCGGGTTCGGATGACAATAATATGAAAGCGTTTGAGCTCGCTAATAAGACTATGCTGGAGGACGATATTCCGGAATTAGATAGCGACGGCAAACCGACGGGGAAGAAAATCCACAGTAGCTACATGGATAGTCCGGCGATAGCCAAGACTCTAGGGATAGTTGGTAGCGACAAGCTCAATGACAACTCGGGCACTCAGGGTATGCTTAAGACAGCCGGCAAGCCGGGCTTTAACTTCTTGCCTGGCCCAATCAATGACATAATGGCGGTTGCTTTTAATCAGTTTAATACGGCGACCGGAGCGATCTGCGCCATCTTTGATGTGATTGGCTCTCTGGCCGGCGGTGTGACCGGAGCGATAGTCGGTTTTCTGGAAGGCAAGATAAAGGAATTGCTGTTTACTGCTGCGCTTGATTTGGGCTCAAAGAATGAGCTGGTCGTCGGGGCGTTAAATATGATCTCAGGTTGGCTACTGGGCAATCCCTTGCGAACAGAATCTGCCACGCCGACCGAACATGGTTCAAATGCCATGTTTGGCAGTAAGTTTCTCTCTAATGATCAAGCGATGCTGACTGGTGGCAAGAGGCTGAATGAGAAACAGGCGATCGAGCTTAACTTGGAGAACCGTCGCTATCTGGCTTGGAAGCATAGCCGCAAGCCTCTGCTGGCTCGGTTGTTTGATCCATACGACTACAGCTCAACGCTGAGCCAGCTGGCGCATGCGGCTCACCTCAATGTCGGCAGGCAGGATATCTGGCTAGCGATGGGTAATGCCCTGAAGGCGATGTTGTCTGCTCCGACAATTATGGCGACTGCCAGTAATCAGCTGCTGGGCAATAATGCTTATGCAGCTAGCGCCTATGATTATGGTGTGCCGACTTATGCCTGGAGTCTTGATGAGATGAGGCAGATTATGTCAGATGATGGCTATGGTATCGAGAAGAACTCTGACCGAGCAATAGCTCTACTGCAAACGCCGCCACCCATACCAAATACCGAGAATGAATATGTCCAGTATGTTCAGAGATGCCTATTATCTGATGTTGATAAGGGCGACTGGTCAATCAAGCCGATGGACAATTCCGACGGCACTAAGTTTAACTATGCCGATACTGCCGAAGGGTCAGAAAAGGACGCCTTTAGATTCTGTCTAGACAGGCAAAACAAGGATGAATTTAAGTCGATTCGCCTCTATGCGATGGACTACTTCAATACCGTGTCAAGCGCCTGCTATCACGGGGCGGAGAGTGACAATGATTCGACTACGGCCTGTAAAGAAATGCAGGTGGATGGCGGAAGTAGCGATGGCAGTAGCAGTGGAGCTTCATCTATGGATGGGTCTGGCAACAAGGATGCTGAGGAGATGCAGAAGAAGTTCGTTCAAGACACTAATGATACAGGGGTGTATAAAGGTCAGACCGGCACTCTAAGTACCGCCTCCAACGGCTGTACGGTCATCCCTTCTTGGTATATTGATAAGTATACGACCTTGGTCTATGGTGGTGGCAATGGTGGTCAGGTGGTCGATCGGCTGGTCAGCAGTAATAAGGACAAGAATCTCCAAGTTACCGATGCGCCGACTAAAGCACCGGCTATCTTTAGCTCGTACGCTAAGGGCATGCATTCATCAGTCAACAAGGCGGATGGTGGCGCCGGACATACCGGGCTGGTGGTCAGTGTCGATCCGGCGACCGGCGATTTCGTCACACTGGAGTCGTATCGTGACGTCGGGCATAGCTCTCCTTGGTCGATAGTCTATCATTTGCACAAAGATGCTTATGAGGCAGAGCAGACAAATCCAGACACCAAGACTCAGTTTGTCTACGTCGGTGACTATCTGAAGTAGTGAGGCTGCCCGGAAAGGGTCTGAATGTTGGCGCAGTAGGGATAACTGTGGTATGATACTGGTGTTACGCACTTCTATGTAGAGAGAGGAATATTAAGTATGGCAAAACAAAAGGTACTGGGCAATCTAAAGCTTCGTATCCCGGCGGGTCGGGCAACGGCCGGTCCACCGGTCGGTTCAACCCTGGGTCAATGGGGGCTCAATATGATGGATTTCATCAACCCGTTTAACGAGAAGACCAAGGATATGATGGGTAAAGATGTGATCGTTCATATCAAGGTCTTTGAGGGTAAGAAGTTTACTTGGGAGTGTCTGGGGCAGCCGGTTGACGATATGATCAGAGAAGTAGCTCATATCAAGAAAGGCTCGGGTAAGCCGCAGTCCGACAAGGTTGGTAAGATTACCTTGGCGCAGGCGCAAGAGATCGCCAAGTCAAAGATGCAGTTTCTGAATGCTAACGACCTGGAGGCGGCAACTAAGATCGTCTGTGGTACAGCCCGATCAATGGGTGTCACCGTCGAAGAGTAACTAAATTAATAATTGTGGGAGGCGAAGTGCCGTCAACACCACGAAAGGAGAGATATGGCAAAGACTAAGAGCGAACTGCTGGTGGAAGCCGATGAGCTAAAGCTTGACGTCAGCGAAAAGAACACTGTCGCTGAGATCACCGAGGCGATCAAGCAGGCTCGTGAGTCGGCTAAAGAAGTGGCCGATCAAGCAGAGCAGGCAGTTAACGAAGTAAGTGAGGCTATCGACAAGGAGGCAGAGCAGGTAAAGCAGGCTCAACCTGATGATTCTAAACTTGAGTCTGAGCAGGCTACCGAAGAGGCGGTTCACTACGCTAAGGCAGGCAAGCGGAGCGAGAAATCGGTCAAAGAGGCCGAGGCTGAGGCCGAGCGCCAGGCTCGTAAGGAGGCCGGTGATACTACGCCACAGGGTGATAATGAAGCGAACATTCAGCGTGGCCCTGCGCCAAAGACTCGCCCTCTGGCGGAGCGCAAGAGTAAGGCCTATAAGAAGGTTGCCCAGAAGGTTGATAAAGCTAAACTGTACAGTCTAGCCGAAGCGATCAAGCTGGCTACTGAGACGGCGGTGACCAAATTTGATAGTACGGTGGAGATACATGTCAGGCTGGGTGTCGATCCAAAGCAAGCTGACCAAAACATCCGAGCTACGGTTACCTTGCCGAACGGCACCGGTAAGTCGGTTCGTGTTGCTGCCATGGTCGGCGAGGATGAAGTGAAGGCGGTCAAACAAGCCGGAGCCGACATAGCAGGCGAGTCGGCCGTAATTGACCTACTTACTAAAGAGAAGCTTGACTTTGATGTGCTGGTGGCGACTCCACAGCTGATGCCGAAGCTAGGTCGTTTCGCTCGACTGCTCGGTCCACGAGGGCTAATGCCTAATCCTAAGGCAGGTACGGTCAGCGCCAATGCGGTTCAGGCAGTCAAGGAAGCGAAAGCAGGTAAGATAGAGTATCGAGTTGATAAGCAGGGCATCGTTCATCTAGGCATCGGCAAGGTTTCGTTTGGCGCAGACAAGCTGCAGCAGAATGCCCAGACTTTGATCAACAGTCTCAAGTCAGCTCGACCATCTACACTGAAAGGTAGCTATATGCTGTCCATAACTATCTCTACCACCATGGGTCCGGGGATTAAGGTTGAGCTATAGCTCGTCTGATTGGCTTTGAGAAGGCAAGAATTAGTACTAGGGGCGTCAGCCCCTTTTTTAGATGTGTTAAAATTGGTGAGATGAAAAAGCGAATTACAGCCGGCACGACTGACGCCTGTTTCCTGGCCAGCGATAAGGATATTTATGGACTTGAACAAGCTTATCAGGATTACGAGAAAGAACTGACGGGGGAGATTGAGCGGCTAAAAGCTGAGTCCGGTAGATACCACGATGCTGAGTTTAGCCTGGATAAGGTCGGACACGACCCTTATGTGCTGATCGCCATGGCCAGTGCCATTAAGCCGGATTTTCAGCTGGACGATCCGGATATTCAGGCGCTTCTAAAAGAGCTTCGTCAGCCACGCCGACAATACACGCTAACTATTAGCAAGGTCGTAGCGGATGAATACCGGGCTGAATGCCGAGGCAAATCAACCGACCGGTTGGATGACCGCTTCCTCGATCTCAGTGTCAAGCTGACTAATTATGATCTTTATTGTACGGTAGACAGTATCCTGGATCACGATCAGCTGGCCCGTTACGCCGGTTATATGCGTAGCCATGGTTCACGCCCCGATCTATTTCCGACGGCTAGCTACCCTCATGCATCCACGCTGCCGACCGCTCGGCGCTATCAGGTGCCTAGTGAGCTACGCCGACGGTACCCACTATTAGATCAGATGCTAAAGATCGGCGAGCCGTATATCGGTTATCCATACGTTTGGAGTGGCTCAGACCCCGAGACATCGTTTGACTGTTCGGGGTTTATTGATTTTATTATGTGTCGTCTGGGATACTGCTATCGCAATCAGATCAAGGGGCGAGCAGTTCGCCTGCCGGTAGCGGGCAGACGTATTGATGGTACTTTTTACGACGGTATCTATGAGAAGTGTCGGCCTATTCCGCCTAGCGAAGCGCAGCCCGGCGATCTGGTCTTTTTTACCGGGACATTTGATGCATCCTATAGGCAGAATAACTTGAGTCACGTCGGTGTCTATGTTGGCGACGACACCTTCCTGGCTTGCGGCATATCCGCCGGGGTTAGTTACCAGAGGTTTGATGATCAGGCTGGAGTCGGTCGCACTTGGCGGCAATTGCTAAGTTGCTACGGGCGATTGATTCAAGAAGGTTAGGTCATCTATATGACATATCCCGTTAGAGCTTAGTTTGCTATAATGACGTTAGGTTTATGAAGAATTATGAGAGCACCGGATCGTCGGCTGAGACGAACGATCAAGATAGGGAGAATACCGAGGAGGTAGTGGATACTGAGAGCTACGCTCACGTTTATCCATACAACAATATCCCAACCGAGGCTCGGGAGACGCTGGAGCGGTGTTTTTCGATCAGCGATGTCGATCATTACGATCAAGCGAACGTCGGCGAGATGGAACAACGAGTCAAGCTGTCTGATATCAATCAGCAGCAACGGATGATTCGTAACTACTGTGGCGACGAGCTGGCATCGTCGGCGTACGTGGCAGCGGCATTGGGCACGGTGGAAGATATCAACGACGGTCTGGCCGAGAACCGGAATATCGGCGTGGTATCGGGCGGAGTGCCTCTGAGCCATTTCTTCGCCGATGGTAAGGCGCCTGACGAGGTGTATGATCCCGAGAATATCTATATCGCCGGACTATTGCAGGATCGACGTCGGCTTGACCTATACTACAAGAGTATTATGACCGAGGGGCAGAGCCGCCATGATTGTTATTTCCGACCAAAGCAGGAAGAATGGCTGTCCGACCCTCAGCTGGTAACGCCTGATGTGCTCTATGGCATGGTGAATGATATCAACGTCGAGTCGATGCTCATCTCCGGTGTCGAGATGCTGCGCTGGCTACAGAGTCACCAGGATGATAACCGCAAGACCTTTGACCGGGTGCTCTACTCGGAGAAATTTATCGCTCCGGTCGCCGAGGTGATCGGCTATGATACATTAGCCATGTCGCTCAATGGTCTATCGAAAAAGGTGCGTCTCAACTATGGTGGTCGAGGCGATCTGATCATGCGAGCTGACGCCATCCTGGAGCGTTTTCAAGACTTTGACGGCAATCATAGCGTTGCACACAATGCTCAGACTGCCTTTTGCGATATTACCAAACAGCTTTTTGGTGATGATAATATCGATCCGAAGCCAAACTTACCGGTCAGTTACAATGACGGCAATGACTCGGTCTACGGTGATACTGCGCCGACGATGGTGCGGGCTGACGGACAACCGATCGATGTGTCCTGGCGGTTTCGCTTAAAGACGAGTGGATCGCTGGCGTGGAAGATGTATCAGCGAGAGTGTGAGGGTGGGTCTAACGAACATATACCGATGGATATCCTGGGTATCACCGCCGTGGTCAAGGACGAGGCGGACCAGCAGGCGCTATTTAACGCCATGGTCAAAGGGCTGTGCCGAGACGACAATCAGCTGGTACCGTATCCATCGCCCTCTCGTACCTCGGCTATTCATCTGCGGGGTACGGACGACTTCATCAACCGGATGGCGAGAGGAATAGACATTGACCCGTCACAGCTTGACTTACACCGGGTGGGATCGCCCGAGGCGTTGCACCTAGGTAAGATTACCGGCTTTTATCATGGTCTTCCTTTCGAGTTGCAGTGTGTTACTAGGGAGTATCGTGATTCGATGCAGACGGGGCAGCTGGCTCATATCATCTATAAAAATAATGGCAATGGTTTGATCAAGAGTGAAGATCGGTTGCAGTGGGCGAAGCTGCTGGCGGATATTCGACGACGGCGTCTGCGGATCGGTAAGCCTATGCTGATTGGTTCGTTTCCGGAGGATCAGAATGGCGATGGCATCACTGACCGACCTTACATCGGTAGAAGTGAACGAGATGCTATCCGCTTTATCAGTGACTTAATGCAGTCAAGGAGTATCGTCACCCGAACTATCGGGACGATAGCTCTACCGCCTGTCGTGGGAGATATCGTCTGGCTGGATGATCGTGTCAAGCATATGTACGGTGTGGAGGAGGCGCGACGACGCCGAGGTGACACTTCGGAGAGAGGTAATAGCTAGCTGAGTGTGGGTACTCTGCTCTTAGTCGAGGACGAGCCGACGGTTCGTCATGGTATGGAGCTGTTTCTGCGCCAGCGTGGCTTCACGGTATTAGTTGCCACTAATGGCGAGGAGGCGCTGGCTAAGTACAGCCGGGCGGATGTGGTGATCTTAGACATTATGCTGCCGGGTCTTAGCGGCATAGAGGTGCTCAGTCGTATTCGTCAGCAGAGCGATGTGCCGGTATTGATGCTGACGGCTCTGCAGGACGAGCCGACTCAGATCGCCAGCTTCGACGAACTGGCGGATGATTACATCAGTAAACCATTCTCGCTGGTGATCCTGGAGAAGCACATCCGAGCTTTATTGCGACGTCGGAGGTCAGCCACTAAGGCTCAATGGCGGCGAGGCTTAGCCACGGTGGATTTCGAGGCGTATCAGGGCTTTTATGACGGCAGCGACGCTCATCTCAAACCCAAAGAAGTCCGGCTCTTAAAGCTTCTGGTGGACAATCCCGGCGTCGTCTGGTCTCGTCAGGTGATAATCGAAAAGCTATGGCACGATGCGACCGATGTGCCTTTTGATCGGGTGATAGATGTCTATATCAAGAACCTGCGTCATAAGCTGCGGCTCGACTGCATTGTTACCGTTAAGGGGGTTGGTTATCGCTATGAAGCGTCTTAAGCTCTTCCCAAAGACCTTCTTAGTCTCGATGGGGCTCTTCCTGACGCTGATCGTACTGATGCATCTGCTGATCTACATCCTGATGCCTCAGCTTTATCTTGACCAAAAGCAGCAAGAAGCTTCGGAGAGCTTGGTTTCGTTGGAAGCTCAGTTAAAGGGTCAGTCACTTAGCCGGATGCGTCAAATCTGTCAGAGGTTTTCTATCGCTAAGAATGTCAACATCACTCTGACGGCTAACGGACGAGACGACTATTTTCAAGGATTTCAGACGATCAATATCGTGACAGATAGGGGTAAGTCGGCTGACGTTGATGTGGTCAAGATCGCCGATGGGCAGTCAGTTGATCCACGCTCGGTGATCCTAAAGCAGAGCAGCTTAAAGGATGCCGATGGGCGAAAGCTTAGCGTCAGACTGCTGGTGAATGTTGAGCCGGTCAAGCAAGCCAAGCTGGCGACACTCCATGCCTTGCCCTATACGGTGTCTGCTTCGCTGCTGGTGGCACTGCTTTTTTCTTACTGCTACAGCCGATTCATAACCAAGCCGATTCGTCGGATGGCTAAGGTCACTACGCTGATGCAGCACCTGGAGAAAGGAGTGCAATATTCGGTCGAGAGTAGCGATGAGATTGGTGTGCTGGGACGCAACATTAACGAGCTTTATCAGAGTCTATGGCAGATGATCCGTTCGCTAGAGCAGGAAAACAAGCGAATTAGCAAGCTGGAGAAAGAGAGGCTGGTGCTGCTAAGAGCTACGTCGCACGAGCTTAAGACGCCGTTAGCCAGTCTGCGAATCATGCTGGAGAACATGCAGCTGAATATCGGCGAATACCAAGACCGTGACCGCTACCTGGCGGAATCGCTGGCGCAGGTTGACCGCCTGACTAAAATGGTCAACGACGTCTTAAGGGCGGGTAGTCTGGCTGAGAACGCTTTGCGGGGCGAGAAGAAGCTGCGGGTTGATCAGATCGTTGCTGAAGTGATCGATGATTATCGCTTGTTGGCCAAAGCTCGTCGGGTCACCTGCCGGCCGGATCTAGCGCCAACCTTCACCAAGGCTAACTACGACATGATGCACCACGTCGTCTCTAACCTGATCTCAAATGCCGTACGCTATAGCGAGGTGGGCAGCGTGGTCAGGGTTACCTGTCGTCAGCATAGATTGGTGGTAATCAATAAATGTCAGCCACTTACTCAGGCGCAGTTACAGCGTGTATTTGACCCCTTTTATCACACGGATAGCCAAATATCGCCGGAGTCGGATGGGAGCGGGGTGGGGCTATATATCGTCAAAATGCTGCTAGAGGCTAAGGGGCTGGAATATAGCTTCTCTCCGGTCAAGCAGGGCATGGCTTTTACTATCCATTTTCCATAACTACCGCCTATATCGCTTAATCATTCGCAACCGCTTATGTCATTTCATACTCATTTCACATAGGCCTGTTAGATTAGCTCAGGATATATTTGAAAGGAGGAAAATGTCATTCATTCGACGAGCTTGGTTATATGTCACCAGGAAGAAGCTCAAAACACTGATCCTGCTAGCGATCCTGCTCTGTATGGCGACGGTGATGCTAAGTGGCTTCGCCATCAAGCATTCGACAGATAGGGCGGCGCAGTCGCTGGATAAAACACTGAAAGTCGGTTTTAACCTGGGGAACAACCCTCGTACCAACCCCGGTACGGCTCGTGGCTCGGGTACCGTCTCGGGCAAAGCTATCGAGGAGATCGGGAAACTGCCGGGGGTGACCGACTATGTCAAGCGTCAGAATGCCACAGTGGACTTCACTGACACCAAGTTAGTCCCCTTGCCTAATGGTGGTAGCGGCTACGATGCCGAGAAGGACAAACAGTTTGGCAATGCAGCAACAATTCTAGGAGTTAATAAATCAGAGCTGGAGAATAAGTTTCGGGCGGGGTCACTCAAACTGGTGGCGGGGCGCCATATCACTGAGCAAGACAATCACAAGATATTGGTGCACCAAGCTTTTGCTAAGGCTAATAAGCTTAAGCTGGGCAGCAAGCTAAAGCTCAAGGCTAACCAATACGACACCGACAATGAGCACCCGTCGAAGGACGAAGTGGAGGTTGAGGTCGTTGGCATCTTTAGCGGCAAGAATCCCAAGGAGGCTGCCTATCAGGTGGAGCTCTTTGAGAATATCTTCCTGACCGACATAGCGACGACTCGTCAGCTCAATGCTTATACAGCACAGAATGAGATTTACCAAGATGCTAACTTCTTCACCAAAGGTAGCAAGCAGCTTGATGAGGTGATGAACCAAGCTCGTCAACTGTCGGTTGACTGGAATAAATATCAGCTGAGCAAGAATAGCCAAGAGTTAGCTGGTGTGACTGAGTCGGTAAATGGCGTCTATAATCTGGTGGATGGTATGCTCTGGGCAACTGCGCTGGTCAGCATAGCCGTGATCGGTATGGTGCTATATCTGTGGATGAACGAGCGCAAGCGTGAGGCGGGGGTGCTGATGGCGACGGGCATATCGCAGTCTGAGGTCATCTTGCAATACGTAGCCGAGCTGGTCATGATAGCCATACTCAGCTTCGGTGCATCCTACTTTACCTCCGGGCTAATCGCTCAGCAGCTAGGTAACCAGATGGTGTCGCAGGCTTCGCAGGCTGCTGCGAGCCAGGCGAGTGAGTCGCTCAACGGAGCTTCGCTGGGGGCTGATGCCGATTCAGTCACCTCGTCTCGCACCCTAGACAAAGTAACTGTTGGTACTACTCCGGCTGACCTGATAGCGGTATGGGGAGTGGGGCTGGTGGTGATCGTCATCGCCGTGCTATTCGCTTCTCGCCCAATCACCGGGTCAACGCCAAAGAAGCTATTAACTGACATAAACTAGGAGGGGTGTGATGATCAAGCAAGCTTTATTAGCTGTCCGACGCAAACGCCAGCGCAGCCTCGTCATTGGTCTGATCATGACTCTGGTTCTGACTCTGCTAGTTAGCACTTTGACTGTACGGCATACCATGGAGCAGCTCAGGAAATCCGTCGAAGGTGGTATCAGGGCGGGCTTTAGCCTAACCAGTCGGCGAACATCAGATATCGTACCGAGTAGCCTAGCCCGGGAGGTCGGTCAGCTTAAGGGAGTCAAGGCGCATAACTACCAAGTGGAAGTAGTCGCAACTCTACTCGGTAAACACTTGGTCGAGGCGACTGGCCTGGGGGTTCAGCTGGATGCCCAGCCAACCGAGGAGACTAAGCTGGTCGGAGCAGAGCGAAGTGATTACTTGAGCGAATTCACCGGTAGACTTTATCGTCTAGGACAGGGTAAACACATCACGCCCGGCAGTAAGAATGTTGCGTTGATCCATGAGGCATTCGCCGGTCAAAACAAGCTCAAGCTGGGCGATCAGATGGTGATTGCTAAAGGAGAGCGACGAGTGACGGTCACTATCGTCGGTATATTTGACGGTAGGAACGAAAAGCCGACTATCATACCGGCCGACATGGCGGAGAATCGGCTGATCACTAATCTTGAAACAGCGCAGCAACTCAACGGCAGCTCAGCTTTAACCAGAGCCACGTATCTGGTTAAGCGTCCGGATCAACTCAAAGAAGTGACTAATAGGACCCGGAAGTTGTCCGGCGTAGATTGGGGTCGATATAACCTGACCGATAATGCTACCTCCTTCGCCGGCGTGCTGGAAAACATCATGCGAGTTCAGCACATCCTCACTATCGCCACCATCGCTGTGGCGGTGGCTGGGCTGGTAGTGATGTCGCTAGTGCTGGTCTTCTGGGTGAGAGGGCGATTGCATGAGATCGGCATCTTGCTGGCAATTGGTACGCCGAGGCACCGAATCGTCGGGCAGTTCATCATCGAGCTAGTGGTCGTAGCTGTCGTCAGCTCTGTCTGTGCCGCCCTGGCCGGCTCGGCTATCTCGGCACAACTATCGACAAGCCTAACCTCGTCGGTAGACCATAATCAATTGGCGGGGAGCTCGAGTGAGGTAGTCGTAGCACCGATCGCTTATCTTATGGCATTTGCTTTAGGCTATCTGGTTATGGGCCTGTCAACCGTCGTTGCTATGACACCGATAATGAGCCAACCGCCCAAACGTATATTAAGTAAAATGAATTAAGGAGGACTATGTCTATATTAACGTTACAGAATATCGCCTATTCGTATGCTGATGGTACTAAGAACGTACTTAGCGGAGCCAACTATCAGTTTGAACAGGGGAAGTTTTACGCCATCGTGGGTAATTCCGGCACCGGTAAGTCAACGCTGCTGGGACTATTAGCCGGGCTGGATAAGCCGACCAGTGGTCAAATCCTGTTTAAGAATAAGGATATTGTTCAGCAGGGTTATTCTTATCACCGCAAGCACCACATCTCACTCGTCTTTCAGAATTACAATCTGATCGACTATCTCACGCCACTGGAGAACCTTAAGCTGGTTAACCCCCGAGCCACCACCAAGACTTTACGTACGATGGGGCTGGATGACGAGCATATCAACCGCAATGTCATGAAGCTCTCCGGCGGGCAGCAACAGCGAGTGGCTATCGGCAGAGCACTGGTGTCACCGGCACCGATTATCTTGGCGGATGAGCCGACCGGCAATCTGGATGAAGCGACGGCCAGTGATATCATCGACATTCTTCACCAGGTGACCAAGCGAGACAACAAGTGCGTCATCGTAGTCACTCACAGCAAACGTCTAGCGAAGACGGCAGATATAGTACTCAGATTAAAGGCGGGTAAGCTGGTCGAGCAGGGAAGCGCCGACTGAGTGCCGTGGCGCTTGAACTTATCGCCATATCTGCTACTATACTTGTAACGTTATCAGAGACAGTGGCGGTCGCTATAAGAGTAATAGCACTTAATCAAGCTACCGAGATAAACCCTTTTCTAGATAACGATACCTTAACAATTAGGTTCACATTTATCTAAAACTATCTAAAACCAAAGGAGATTTATGGCTATATCACGTAGCAAGAAAGAAGCTTTGGTTGCCGAATTAGTCCAGGATCTGGCTGATGCGCAGATGGTTGTCTACGCCGAATACAGCGGTATTAGCGTGGCTGACTTGCAGCAATTGCGTCGTCAAGCGAGAGAAAATGGTGTCACCATCAAGGTGGTCAAGAATCGCCTGATGAGAGTTGCCATGGATCAGCATGATTCACTGAAACAGACTGACACTAACGCTATGAAAGGGCAGGTACTCTACGCCATTTCCAATGACGACGAGGTGCTGCCGGCTAAGGTGCTGGCTCAGTTCGCTGATAAAACTCCCGAGCTTAAGCTGGTTGGAGCTTTTAATAGCCTGGGGCAGAGCCTGAGTACGGCTGAAGTGACTGATCTGGCTAAGCTACCGACCAAGAACGAGCTGATCGCTCAGACGGTGGCTCAGTTGCTGTCACCGGTCAACGACACCGTCAATGCACTGTCCGGCAATCTATCGGCATTGCTGGATGGCATTGCTGACCACGCCTTGGCGTAATTCGGTAATCATAATAAATATCTAAGGAGATAACTATGGCTGATGTAAAGAAATTAGCAGAAGAGCTAACCAAGTTGACCGTACTTGAGGTCAACGAGCTAAAGAACGTACTAAAAGACGAATACGGTATCGAGCCGGCTGCGGCAGCTGTCGCCGTAGCAGCCGGTCCGGCCGCCAGTGCTGACGCCGGTGAGGAGAAGACAGAGTTTGACGTAGTCCTCAAGGAAGTCGGTGGACAAAAGGTCGCCGTTATCAAGGCGGTCAAGGAGATCACCGGTCTGAGCCTAGGCGAAGCGAAAGCCATCGTCGAGGACGCCCCCAAGGCAGTCAAGGAGAAAGTTAGTAAAGACGAAGCTGAGACGGCTAAGAAAGCCCTGGAAGACGCCGGTGCTACCGTTGAGCTAGCTTAGTGAAAATAACCGAACCTAATTGTTATGCTTAAGGCCGACCCTCTAGCGGGGTCGGCTTTTGTAATATCTGCAATGCGGGGGCGCAACAGAATCCCCGCCACCTCCTCTAGCGGGGTCGGTTTTAATAATATTTATAGCGGCTAGACAATCAGCCGGAATAGCCGCTTGATACTTGCAACACTTCAGCATTTATTCATCAATATCACAACGTATCATACCCAACCTCTGGCATGGTTGTGGAAAGTCTAGCTTGACAAATGCGGAGGGGGTGTTACAGTGGACATCATCAGGTTGTATGCGAGACCAGCTCACATGACCTGCGTTCTTTGAAAGGAGCTAGTAGAATGTCAACTATACATGCTTGGAGAATAAAAAAAGAATACTTTTATCAACTCAGGAGTGGTGCGAAGAATTTAGAGATACGAGTAGGTTATTCATGGGTTAAAAAAGTCGAGAAGGGCGATCTTATACGCTTTGAGCATTATGACACCCCAAATACATTCTTGGTTAAACGCATAAGCATCTATAAGAGTTTTGAGTCTATGCTTGAATCCGAGGATGTAGATATGATTTTGCCTGGTGTAACCTCTGTTGAAGCGCTAAAGATTCTTCAAGGTATTTACCATAAGGATAAGGAGAAGCTAAATGTCTATGTATTTGAGCTTGAGCCACACGTCCTCCGAGAGGACCTACGTAGAGGCGTCTAAATTAGTAGAAGATGGAGAAGCTCTGTCGAAACTGATCGAAGAAAGCTATTTGATAACGGACTGGATCTCCAAAGACTATCCTAATCACTTGAAGCATTTTTACTGTAAATACGTGCCGGGTATCTTTCTGGGTAAGCGCAATATTATATCGTGCTACATTGGCGGCAAGATAGTCGCAACATCATTTCTGAAGAAAGATGATAAAGAGCGCAAGATTAGCACTCTCTTTGTGAAAAGAGGATATCAGGGAAATGGCATCGGTGCGGAGTTACTTGAGAAGTGCTTTTGCTGGCTGGATACCAGCAAGCCGCTTATAACTATTGCAGACTATAAAGCTTGTCAATTTGCTGGGATTATTAAAAAGTATGATTGGCAAAGAACGCAAGTGCTTGCAAGGGGTTTTTACAATAAGCACTCAAGAGAGTATGTATTCAACGGCGATCACTAGCCTAAGGGCATCCCATGCGGGATGCCCGTTTTTTATGCTTCGGATCTTAGGCTAGCTCAAATCTAATGCCGATGACTCCGAACTGCGCTTGCTTCTCGGGGCTATAGAATTCGTTAAGTGTGACTATGAGGTCATCCTTGGTTGCGGCTTTGTCGGCTAGTATAGCGATGTCAAAATCCTTGCATAAGTCAACGAATGAGTCGTAGTGTAATAGCCCGACAACCCTTGCTTGAACGCTTTTGTCATTAGATCCAGAAAACTCAATAAGGTCTCCCAGGCTAATCCGGCGACGTTTATCGTCAAATAGTCGTAATTCTATACGTTTTGTGCCACCTTTGATATAGCTAAAATATGGCTCTTTCAAATGCATCTTATGTGTCTTCATGCTCTATATTGTACACGATAAATGTAGGTATCAACGTCATGGTTTGAAGCGAAAAATAAGGCAATTGCAGAGGGGGTTGAGCGACAATGTTCATCAAACGTTCGCTACGATATTTGCTCAACGGCTCGTGTTTTACCTAATAAATGGCATCCACAGGAAGTTAATTGTAGACACATATTCTTCTGGGTTTGCAGCTCATGTTAGCTACGAGGATGCCGCTTGAGGTGTCATTGATAAAAGCGTTTTTCGGCGCAGTTCTTTGTAGCTAGCTAGAGTAGCCTGGTCAATTGTCTGTTTAGTCTTAGATAGATAACGCTTAACTAAATAATAGCCTAATTTATACCCTGCCCAGCGGGGTAGCAGATCATTGCCGGAGAAAAAGATCGTTTCGTAGTCGTACTCCGTGTTGTCAAATTTATCCCTTAGGACTGTCATCATAGTACTGATTTCTTTCAGTTCTGTCCGCCGGACTTCAGTCAGGAAGAACTGTCGTAGCTCATAGCCGGATTGATTCATTGCTTGCTCCTCCAGTACTACCGCCAGACCTTCCATGACCATACTGTCAAATAACGTCTCGGCAAACTCGGGTACTTTCTCCCAGCGTAGCGAGTGGGATAGCTCATGACAGACCGTCTCAAAGATGAAGTCCTCGCTCGGTACGTGCTGACTTTTATCTAGTGCTACGACTATTAGACGAGAGTGATAAGTTCGTCCGCCAATACCGTCCTGCTGGATAGTCGGTGTCGTGGGCGATGATGAGACAACTATCAGATCAAGGTCGTAATCAAATGATCGGAATACACCGGACACGAAGATCCCTGCACTCTTAACGGCACGACGAATAGCGGTCACGTCCGTATCAGTAAAATCCTTGCCGGCATTGGCAATGTAGAGATGTATCCGACTCATGATCTGATTATACACCTGAGCTCCGGCGCAGTTGTGGAAAGTCTCGGCTATTGACTACAGACAGACTCGGCGGTATAATCCAGCCAGTATAGGTTAAGATACAGACAGAAAGAGAGTCTACTTATGAGCGAGAATAATATAGACGACTCAGCCCTGCCCGAGAAGCAAGTCAAGCGACTACAGGTTCTTCTTAGCGAGGCTGAGACTAATTTGGCGGCAGCCAGAGAGCTACTAACCTCCATCCTAGGACCAAATGATATCCCGGCTCGGACTAACGAGCAGCTGACGGGGCGGGTGATAGAAGGCGTCTTCGACGGGCAAACCATGCATGACGGTGAGGGCAAATCCTACCCCGTGCCGGCGAACTACGCCTCGAAGTCAAAGCTGGTAGAGGGCGATATCTTGAAGCTGACTATTGCCGATGACGGCTCGTTTATCTATAAGCAGATTGGTCCGGTCGCCCGCAAGCAGGTAGTCGGCGTTTTGACTCAGCACGATGGTGCTTACTATGTCGAGGCGGGTACCAAGGAGTATCGAGTGTTGCTGGCGTCGGTTACATTCTTCAAGGCGCATATTGGTGATCAGCTATCGGTAATCATTCCCGAAGATAATCGTGATGCCGAGTGGGCGGCGGTTGAGGCGATACTGTAGTTATGGCTGAGTCCAATCAATCCAATAAGGAAGCCGGCGGTAATCAGTTTAATTACACACCGATCTCCCCGGAAGAGCAGCGAGCTAAGCAAAAGCAGGTCATCAGAGGCGCAGTCACTTTAGTGGCGATGATCGTCATCTTCGTCTTGATCGTGGTCGGCTTTATCAGCTACTCCGTCGGTTATGATGCGGGCAAGAAGAGTAGCAAGGGTAATTCTGCCTCGGCTAAGTCAGCCGACTCAGAGAAGTCGAATACTGCTCAGTCAAGCGATGACGACTCAAGCTCTAGTATCTCGGGCGAGGCGAGCGAGTATCAGTCGCCGAGCAAGGTGGGTGAAGGTAAGATCCCCGACCACTTCCGGGGTAAAGAAGAAGCTAAGGTAGTGGCTATTGAGTATGCAGATTTCACCTGTCCGTACTGTGTCCGGCTAGCTACTAACCTCATCCCGGTTCATGATAAATACGACAAGAAGGTGCAATTTATCTATCGCCACTACAATGTTGGCCACACTTACTCAGAGGTCACCTCTAAGATCGCCGAGGCGGCTTATCTGGTGGGGGGCGAGGATGCGTTCTGGAAGGCTGCCGACCAGATGTACCGAGATAGCACCTGGATGGCAGGTGAGTACATGAATACCGACCAGCTACAAGATAAAATTCGTCAGCTGGCAGATAAAGTCGGGCTTGATAGCGGAGCAGTGGTTGACAAGTATAACGACAGCGCCAATAACGGCATAGACGAGAAGATTAAGCGAGACCGTCAGCTAGCACAAGATTCGAGCGTAGCCGGTACGCCGACTTGGTTTATCAATAAAAAGAAGGTAAATAGCTCGGCCTCTGCTATCTCCGGCACGCTCGAAGAATTGACCAAGTGAGCTTCAGCGTTTTTCATTTGCTATAATAGCCTCATGAATAATAGTGGAGGTGGTACTAGGCTTGCCCTGTATCGTAAGTATCGACCAACTAGCTTGGCTCAGGTGATCGGTCAGCCGCAAGTGACAGAAATATTACAAGCCTCGCTCGACCATGGCGCCTTTGCTCATGCTTATCTCTTTACCGGGCAGCGAGGTACCGGCAAGACGACCGTAGCTCGTATCCTGGCACACTTAGTCAATGGGCTGGACTACAGCGACAACCTGAATAACGACAGCATTGATATTATCGAGATAGATGCTGCCAGTAATAACGGCGTAGATGATGTGCGACAGATCCGGGACAGTGTCCAACTGGCACCGATGAACTGTCGCTACAAGATCTATATCATTGACGAGTTTCATATGCTTAGTAAGCCGGCTTTCAACGCTCTACTCAAAACGATTGAGGAGCCGCCCGAGTATGTCATCTTCGTCCTCGCCACTACCGAGCTGCAAAAGGTGCCGGCTACTATCTTGTCACGGGTGCAGCGGTTTCATTTCAAGCCCGTACCGGTCGATCTCTTGACTAAACATCTGCGTATGATCGCCGAGTCGGAACAGATCAACGTCGATGACGACGCCCTGAGATTGATCGCTGAGCATGGTGGTGGCAGTGTGCGTGATGCGATTACTCTGCTGGATCAGCTAGCCGGTAACCAATCCATCACCGTGGAGACGGTCAATGACGTCCTGGGGCTAATCTCGCAAGCTGAGATGAGCCAATTAGCGACCAATATCACCGAGAGAAAACCTCAGCCGGTCATCAGCCAGGTTAACGAGCTGATCGGTAATGGAGTCGGTGCTACAGCTTTAGCCAAGCAGCTAATCGATCACCTGACTAAGCTGGCACCGGATCAGCCCGAGCTTTATCGGCTAATAGAGCGCCTGTTGGAAGTCGGCCGAGCCGGTCTGCCTGAAGTCAAGCTAATGGCTATCTTAGTCGACGCATCATTGCCGAGAGTGTCCGCTAGCCCGTCAGCTGCACCCAAGGCTACGAAAGCAGCTCAATCCACCGTAGCCCAAGCGACTGCTAAATCCACCCCGGTGTCCAAACCGGCCCCTAAGGCTAACTCGACCGGTGACAGTCAATCGGAGACGACAAGCGCTAAGAAAGCCGCCTCAGCTGCCGCTCCGGTACCGGCCGAGCCAACGGAGGCAACCGAGTCGATCAAAGAGCTGGTCTGGGAGGACGTGATCAACCAACTGGCGGAGCAGAATCGTCCTTCTGCTAAATCACTACTGGAGCAGGCGGACTATCGCTACAGTGCTTCGACGAACACTCTGACATTATTCTTTGGTAAGACCTTTCATCGCAAGCAAGCTAAGACCGGTCGCTTCCAAGATAGCCTGCTGACCACGCTGGACGAGCTCTATCAGGTTAAGCCAACGATTGTCATATCGGAGGAGCCGGCTCCGCTTGACTCTGACGTCGCCGCAGTTCTAAGTGTAGTGGGTGGAGAGGTAACCACTATTAGCGATGGCACGATCTAGTTCTACTTCAGCTGATTTATCTGATAGTCGCCCCGGCGACCAGCCACTGGTCGAGGCGGCAGTTGCCAGCTCGGTTGACTACTCCGGCACGGTTGAGACCACAACTGCCGAGGGAGGTAAGCTCCCGCCACAGAACCTGGCTGCCGAGATGTCTCTCTTGGGGGCGCTCTTGATTGACGATGAGACTCTGGTTGACATAGCCGATCAAGTCAAAGCGGATGATTTCTACGACCGACGTCACCAGGCTATTTTTAAGGCTATCATGAAGCGGTATCAGGATGGTGGTCGGATCGACCTGTTGACCGTAAGCAGCGAGCTTAGTAAGGCGCACCAGCTTGATCAAGCCGGCGGGCGTAGCTACCTCAGTGACCTAACCAACACCATACCGAGCGCCAGCCACGCCGTTGACTATGCTCGGATCGTTCGAGAGGCATCCATCCGACGTAAGCTAACTAAAGCGGGAGAGGCGATCTCGGATCTAGCCAGCAAATCAGCGGACGACATCCAGGAGATTCTATCGCAGGCGGAGGCGAGCCTCTACGCTGTCAGCTCCGGCTCGCAGCATAGCGACATGGTCTCTCTGGAGTCTTTGCTCAGTGATGCCTTCGAAAAGATGTCCTACCTGCACCAGAATAAAGGCGAGCTGCGAGGTATCCGCACCGGCTTTAAGGACTTAGACAAGATGACGGCGGGCTTGCAGAAGTCCGACCTGATCGTCCTAGCAGCTCGACCGGCTATGGGTAAGTCCACTTTAGCCCAGAATATCGCTTACAATGTAGCGATGCGGGAAGGCAAGTCGGTCCTCTTCTTCAGCCTGGAGATGAGTAACTCGCAAGTGGTAGACCGGATGATCTCAGAGGCCTCCGGGGTCGATAGCTGGAATATCCGCACCGGCAATCTTACTCAAGAAGACTTTAGCAAGATTAGCGATACCATGGGGGAGATGAGTGAGATACCGATCAAGTTTGAAGACAAGCCTGGCATGACCATGCTGGAGATGAAAGTCAAGGCACAGCGAGAGGCACACAAGAATCCTCTCGGACTGATCATCGTTGACTATCTCCAGCTAATGTCAGGTAGTCACCAGTATGGCGACAATCGAGTACAAGAGATCAGCGAGATCTCCCGGGGGCTCAAGCTGATGGCACGAGAGCTGGACGTACCGGTGCTGGCGCTGTCTCAGCTGAGCCGCTCCGTCGAGCAGCGCCCCGACAAGCGGCCAATGCTATCTGACTTACGAGAGTCCGGCTCTATCGAGCAAGATGCCGATATCGTCATGTTCGTCTACCGCGAGGATTATTACAATCCCGACACTGAGCGTCAACACATCACTGACCTAATTATCGGTAAACACCGTAATGGTCCGGTCGGTACCGTCGAGCTGTACTTTCACCCCGAGAAACTCAAGTTTATGTCGCTGGAGAAACGCAAACACGATAAGTAGCCTCCGGGCAAGTCTACCTCCCGGTTCGCTTCCGATTGGCTTGAGCCGGCTTATTCGTAGACGGCAAGCAATAGTGAGTCGTGCTGAATCCAGCCGGTGTAGACATGACTCAGCTTCAGCTTCTGTACGTCAGACCTGATCGCCTTAGCGGCGATAGCCAGCTTGAGCGGCGGGGCTTTCGAGTCGACCAGGCTGCCACCGGTTTGCTTCGCCTCGAGCGACTTTATTAGCTCATTTATTCGCTTATCGTCGTGGCGATAGACTCGTAGATTGCTGTAGCGATTAGTCAGTAGGCTATATAGCTGATAGTCCGTCTCTGAGTGTACTACTAGTCGTATCTCAGCGTGGGGGTTGCTCGTGAGGAGCTGGTTGATGGCAGGCAAGGTCTGGTCATACTGATAGACCACGCTGGCCCGGTAGTTGACCGCACTGATGTAACGGTTGATATCTAATAGGCTGATCGAACCAATCAAGATTGATAGAGCCAGGATGGCGAGGCTACGGGCGTAGGGATTCTGAGGGAAGAGCCCATGCCATTTGTCAACGATATATCCGATGGCAATAACCTCCAGCAGGATAGTCGGGACGAATAACAAGTAGATATAGTCGGGGTTAAACGCAGCCATGCTCACGCCGGCAACCAACAGACTGATGATCACATATGAGCGCAGACTAAGTAGTCCACCTCGCCTAGCTAGAGTAATCAAGCCAATGACCACCATGATAGCGCCGGTGATAGTCAGCATCGGGGTCATTAGTCCACCGGTCAAACCGGCTGAGCCGGCGACATAGCCGGACGCAAGCTGACGCAGGTTGGCCGGGCTGGGAGTACCGATAACTAGTAGGCTCGCCAAGGTGGTGCGACATCCGCCGATTAGCAGCATGGGGACAAGCAACAAGATCACATAAGCCACGGCTATCCCGGCGAGCAGCTTCTTGTGACACTTGATAGTATAGCGAGACTTGGGGTGGAGGAGAGCAACCACCGCCAGTGCAACTACGATGTAAAGTCCACCCGACATATAGCTAAGTGCCATCAGATCCAGTGCCAAACCAATCGCCGGGGCGACTTTTTGCTTGGCATTGACGACATAGTAGCCAAGTAAAATTGCCAGAGTCAGTAGCAGAACCATCATGACTGCCGGCGTGCCGGCTCGCCCCAGGCTGATAGTAAAGGCTGAGCAGGCCATCAGTAAGCCACCCATCATGGCTAGACTTGGTCGATAGATAGCTCTGATCGCCAGCATCATCGTCAAGATACTAGCCACCACCAACAACAAAGCAGGTAATCTCAGGGCAAAGATCGTCATGCCGTAGAGTTTGATCGCTAGGGCCTCTGGGATCAGCCAAGGAGCATTGACTAAGCCGGTAATATTACCACTAGCTAGCCGTCCACTAGCTATCGCTGATAGCTTCTCGCTGGCCGATAGACCGGACGGTACTGACCAGAAGCGATAGATACTGATAGCCAGCACTATCACCGCCAGCAAAATGCTAGCCAGTAGATAGCGATACCGATAGAGCCAACTTCGTTGGATGGAACGCTTGCGTCTCATTTACTGCCCATTTTAGCATATGTTATAATCTGAGGAGTTTTAAGAGAAGGAGGATAATGGCTGGGTTCAAGGATCAGATGGCGATGATGCAGAAGTTGCGCAAAGCACAAAAGGAGCTGGCTAATGAGCTGGTTGAGGTTGAAGCGGGCGACGGAGCGGTAGTGATCCAGTTTAGCGGTGAGCTCAAAGTAGTGGATGTCAAGATTGACCCGGAGCTTATTGACCTGGACAATAAAGCCCAGCTGGAGGGCTGGATCAAGAGTGCCATCCGTGACGGCTTGAAAGCCGCCCAGGAAGTTGCCACCGAGAAGATGAAGCCACTAATGGGCGGTCTAGGTGGCATGATGGGCATGTAGAGTCGATGCCACCTAGCGATTATTCCGCTCTGCCTCGTGCTCTAAATGAGCTGATTGAAGCTTTTAGTGCCCTGCCCGGCGTCGGCTTTAAGACCGCCGAGCGCTACGCTTACGCTTGCCTCAAGAGCGACCGGTCCAAATCTCGTCAATTAGCCTCGACTCTGAGTGCCCTGCATGATAAGGTCAAGCGTTGTCCAGTTACTTTCGCCTTGATCGATACCGATGACGAGGTGTCGCCTCTATATAGTGACGATCGTCGCAACAAGCAGCTAGTCGCTGTAGTCGAAGATCCTTTCGATGTGCTGGCGCTGGAATCAACCGGGCAATACCAGGGGACTTATCATGTACTGGGCGGGGTTATCTCACCGATCGACGGTATCGGTCCGGACCAGCTGCATATCAGCGAGTTGATTGACCGCCTGCGTCGTGACCGGGTCAAGGAGGTCATCTTAGCCACTAACGCCAGTGTCGAAGGCGAGTCGACAGCCCTCTACATCCAGCGTCAACTAGAAGAGGCGAAGCTGGCGGATCTGATGGTGAGCCGTTTGGCTCGAGGTATACCGATCGGCGTCGACTTGGAATATGCCGACAAGATCACTCTGGGGCATGCTTTGAGCGGGCGCAAGCGACTGGACTAACTGATTGCCGCCCTTCGTCCTTGACCTCTGCTTCTCTTTCTCATGCTTAATATAAAAATATAGCCGGCACGCTTAGTACCGGCTATATCACAGTGGTCTGCCGCCTGGCTACTAATCAGCGAAATCGTCCGCAAAGACTGCTTCGTCGACGCTGGTCAGGTTGAGCCCGGTTGATACCCTGGTTACCTTGAAAGTAGCGTTCTTTAGTGCTTCCTGAGTCTCATTATCCATATACTGGAAGACGTCGACATCCTGCACTCTCTTGCTGTCCAGATTGATGACTCGGACTACATCACTGGCAATCTTGTCACCATTGGCGTTGTAGGCATCAATCCAGATCGAGTACGACATCTCTCTCGACTCCAGGTTGCGCACACTGACCGGCACGCTCATGGTCTGCTCGCCATATTGATTGGTGGTCTGGCGCAACTTGCCGATCTTGACATCGACGGAAGCACTGAGCAACTTATCTGTTTTCTTGCCCGACATGCTATCTGCCACGTTAGCTACCCGGTTAAAGATTCGGCTAGTGCTGGCCAGCCCCCAGACAGCCATACGAGCCACGATCACGTACATACCGATGGTGATAAATAGGGTGATCGCTCCGAGGACGACAGAGGCAATAGCCTGGCTGCCGCCAATCCTCTTATTGACACCGACCACGCCAAAGATTAGCGCTAAGATACCCATGACAAACGCCATGAAATTGATAAATGGGATAAACGACAGCACGATGCCGACGATACCCAAGATAAACCCGGCTGTAATCATCGGGTTGTTGTCATTCTTAGATGAATCAGCCTTAGCTCCTGTTTCCATACACCTCCTTAGTGGTTATGTTTATGCCTGCATTATAGCACACCGATTCCGCAGATCGTGCTATCATAATCAGTGATAAAGCTAGGTCATAGATAGAAAATGAGATCAAACAAGCAAGAACCGGCCCCGAGTAACTATCCGGGGGGTGAACAAGATAGCGGCTGGGACTTTGCCGACGTTTCCGTAGAAGCCGGTTCACCCGATAAACCATCCCTCCGGTCAAAGATAGGCGAGATGGTGGTTACGTTCGCCGACAGATTTAAGGAGAAGTATGCGGATGGATTAGGTAAATCGCCCGACGACCAAGATCGCTGTGACAACACCTCCCTGGACGACCTGATCGAGACGATGCTCACGCCTCAGCAACAATACGAGGCAAGAGTTACTGCTGATAAATTAGCTCGGACAATTGCCCGGGGCAAGGGAATATCAAGTGAGAGGCTCGCCAAAAGAATTACCGCCATGGAACAATCGGTCAGAGACTGTACCATCAAGCAGACTCTGGCTCTATCTCAGAACAAATACGCCCGAGACCCCGACGAGTTAAATGTCGAAGTAGGGTTCTTTAAGGATATGACTATCAACCGAGTTACCGAATTCATGACGAATCACCGACTATTTCTAGAGAACTACGACGGGCTTGCCGAGACCACTGCTTCATTCCTGGCAAAGCTGCCTTACCTACCGATGAACGTAGATGAAGCACCTTATGCTTATTTCGTTAACGGCTCCCTGAATGACGAAAAGGTAAGTAAACAAGTCAAGTCGGAGCTGGAAAAGAGAGGATCCGAGCCGGACGTGAGCACTATCTCACAGGATATCATCATCGACAACTTCAGGTCAGAGCCTCGTGACACCGAGAACCTGGCAGATTTTGTCAAAGGATTAAAGAACATTGGCTGTGACATAGCCTCAAACGATATTTTCATCGAAGACTGTATTAATAGTAGTATAGTCGATGATTTTCACCCCGATACAATCCCTCTGCAGGACAATCTTTACCGAGCCGGGTTAATCAATGATGACAATATCGGACGACTGTATGATCGACTGATTAAAGACTGCTCAGAGTATAGTTCGGCTAGAAATATGCATGGGCTCTCTCTCAGCCTTTGTCCTGACTCTGAGGTAACCCGGTACTGGCGGCAGTTTAGGAGAACTAGCCAGGTGGGAATCACCTCGCCATCCGATCACGGCATAGCTACCGAGTCGTATACACGCTCTTTTCGGTACCTGCTGGACCGCGTTGACCAAGTGCATGACAATAGCGACTTCGGTAAATACTTTAGAAATGGTATTCCCGGTCAGCAGTATTATGATCGTCTACGAGGTAGTCCTCTATTAACCAAAGACAACAAGGTCAGAAAGTTTGTTTCTTGTCTCAAAGACATGCCTCTTACACCGGAGATATACAGTATCCTCGGGCAGTCTCAGTTAAAAGCATTGGATATGTATAAAGAATGGAATGAAAAAGGAGCCCCCAATACCTTCCTCGGGCTTGCCGATCAGTACTATGTTACCGATATAGATAGTCTCATCAGCCTAAGTCATAAAGCTGATAGTTTCCTTGATGAATATCCTTTGGCAGATCTGGCCGGCAGAAGCCGGATCATCAATGCTTATGCCCAGGGCAAGGATGCTATCTTGGGTAAAGAATATTTTGCCGACTTAGTCCTGTACAACTGCGACGCAGACTATGTCTTCGGCGCTGCGATAGACAACGAAAGACTCGAAAAGATACACCAGCGCCTGGATACACTTAGTCGGTTTAATTTATTCGACGGCGACCGAGCCAGGATGGTCAATTATGCCGTACTGGCTGATAGATTCGGTAGAGCCGGTCAGCTCTTTGACGAACTGGCCGGGGTCGATGAGCTTGATGAGGCCGCTCGAGATAGCCTCAATATTGTTCTGCGGACATGCAATCGATACGATATTAGGACGGTTGAGGAGCTGGAGAACTACCGAGCAGTCATCGCCGAGCGAGCAACTAGCGACCTGGTCAGCGATGATGTCAGAGATGCTTGCGGGGCTATCTCGTTTATCATGTTGCCCGACCTTGATGGCTACGATCTGAGCTGCTTTGATCTCAACGCTCTGGGGCGTCGCCATATCTTTAGCCCGGATGACGTGGCGACAATAAACCTATATCGCCGGATTAGCCCTACTAATTTTGGGCTTGAGTATGATGGTAGGCTAGACAAGTATTTCCCTGCTGACGAATCAAAAAAGGAGGAAATATATAATGGTAAAGCCACCGAGAAGTTACTCCAGATCATCGCCGGCTCGCCTCTCTGCGTGCCGGTTGAGGACGAAAGCGGTGTAGCTAAGATTACCAAGATTGAAGGAGCAGTCTCTGATCTGATAAACAAACTTCACCACTACATCACCGACGACTGGAATAAATCGTTGATCGATCTGGAGGCCACGGGCGAGGGGATAGAACACCTCGCTATAGAGGAAGACAGCCCCGATGGCGCCGTCGAGGTAGTCAAGCTGACCGGCGCACCCTTTAAGATGCTCAGCCATACTATCTATGGACGCTATCTTCACCCTGATATTTTTCGCGCCCTGGTCAATGATCCCGACATCTGGAATACCGCCCAAGGTTCCGCCACTATTTCGACCAGCTGTATCGATGAGAAACACTACAGCAACTATCTGCGAGCCGGTAGTGATGAAGCCTCTCGGGTGCTACTGGGTTTTAATCATATTCAGCCCGGTGGCATCGTGGCTATGGCGCCGAACGACGGCTACCTGCGAGGTAGCTTAAAGCTGGAAATGGGCGGTGTCCTATTTACCACTTGCGACGAGCTTATGCGTAAGTTTGACCGGGTAAAGCACCTGCATGATAAATTTTATCGTTATAACGAAGTTGGCCTCTCTCGCATGTCGAGTGAGCCCGGGGCGAGGAATGGTCGTCTGCAGCCATCGCATATCATCGTTCACGGCTCCAGTACCGACGATATCAACGAGAACAGCAAGAAGTTCGCTAGGTATTTCGGTGTACCAATCACCTTGATTGATGACGAGGCTTACCGTAAGAAGTATAACGTGGAGCCGGACTGAAACGTTTCCTTTGCTGGCTAGCTCCGGTCTAATGGGTCGTATGCTCGGTAAATTGCTTGTGTTATTATATTGATAGCACCAAAATAGGGACGATATAAATGAGACACGAAAAAGCGGGGCAAGAGCAGCATGGTCATACGCCGAATGGTGGATGGGATGACGGCTGGGAACCGGCTACTAAGGAAGAGTCGGCTAAAGCTGATACACCGAAGCCACTATCGTTCCGGTCAAAGATAGGTGAGATGGCGATGACCTTTGTCGAATGGTTCAAAGGGGAGGACACGGGCAAGCTGGACAGACCACCCGATGATCGGAATAGTAGTAATACCACTGCCGCCACCCAGGGCAGCGAAGCAAGGTGGGGTAAGCCTGACGATCGTAATAATAGCGACTCTACTGTCACCGAGAAAAGCAAAGACAACATCACCTCGCTCAGTGAGCTAATCGAGACAACCCTCACGCCCGAACAGCAACATGAGGTTAGAGAAACTGCCACCAAGCTTACCGAAGCTATCGTCGAGAATGAACAACCGGTAAGTGAAGAGCTGGCAGAGAAGCTGACGGCGATGGAGCAGCCGGTCAGAGACTGTACTATTAAGGAGGTGTTATCTCAGGCGCAAGTTAAACATGCCGAAGAGTCTTATGTCAGATTTGTGAGTCCGATTAACCAAGTCACCCAGTTTCTAACCGACCACCAACTATCTCTAAAGAACTACGACGGGCTAGCTAAAACAACTATCTCCTTCTTAGAGGACCTCCCTCGTTCCTCTATAGACGTAGATGAGGCACCTTATGCCTACTTTGTCAATGGCGCACTTAATGACCGGCAGGTTGGTCAACAGATTAAGTTGGAGCTAGCGAAGAAAAAATTTAACTATAAGATCAATAACATTACCCGGGACGTCATCCTCAGTAGCTTTGCTAATCGCAAGAGAGACACTAAGAACTTAACTGAGTTTGCCCGAGGACTTAAGAATATTGGCTATGATATAGCGTCAAGTGATGATTTTCTAAAAGGGTGCATTGACTTTAGCATCATTAATGTTGATTATCCCGCCGAAGGGCGGCCTTTTCTGCAAGACAACCTATACCGAGCCGGGCTAATCAATGATGACAACATTGGTCGACTATATTGCCAACTACTCAAAGAAGACACGCCTCCCCGTCGTGGATTTCCGGAGTTTGAGTATGTTATATCTCTTAATATTTGCCCTGAGTCAGAGGTAACGAAATACTGGCGACAGCTTCAGATTGCCGGACTATTCGGAGTGACTTCACCGGCTGACAATAATTTCGTCACCCACCGAGATATCGACTCCTTTCGATCGCTATGGATTGACACAAGCACCAATCCAGATAGACTGCGAGATAGCGATCTTTATGAGTGTTTCAAGGACGGTATTCCTGACCAAAGCTATTACGACCAACTAGCCGGGGCGCCCATACTATGCGACGGCGACAGGGCCGTCGAAGCTGTCAAATGCCTAAAGAATATGCCTCTAGCGCCGGAAATCCTAGACATTCTGGGTCCTAATCAAAAGAAAGTACTGGATATATATCGAGAGTGGGAGCAGAAAGGTGCTCTAGGTACCTTTTTTAAGTCTGTCAACGCATCTGATATAACCACCGTCGATGAGCTTGTCAAGCTGAGTCAGCGGGCTAGCAGCTTCCTGGATAAATACCCTTTAGCTAACCTGGTGGATAGAGAGTCGGTAATTGATGCTCACATCCAGGGTAAGGATACTATTCTGGGCGAGGAATATTTCGGTGATCTGGTTCTATACAACTGTCGTGCCGATAAATTATTAAGTGCGATGGATGAAGAGTCGATCAAACAAGTGCGTCAGCACCTGGACACACTGAGTCGCTTCGATCTATTTGACGGTGACCGACCCAGGATGGTCAACTACGCCGTACTGGCTGAGGAGCACCAAGAGGCCAGGCAGCTTTTTAATGAACTAGCCGGTGTTAGCCGGCTTGATGAAGATACGAGGAAGAACCTCAACCTCGTCTTACAGACGAGAAATCCCTACGGTATCAAGACGGTCGAGGAGCTGGAGAACTATCGAGCCGTCATCGCTGAACGAGCCGACGGCGACCTGGTGAGTAACGATGTCAGAGATGCCTACAAGGCTATCTCGTTTATCATGCTATCTGACTTCGATGGCTGCAACACAAGTTGCTTTGACCTGGAGACGCTCCGTCGTCGTCAAGTCTTGACTCCCGATGATGAAGCAGTCATAGACCTATTCCGTAAAGTTGACCCCCGTAACTTCGGGTTTGAGTATGATGAGGAGCTCAGGGAGTATGTACCCGCCCATCACGACGACTGGGATGCCATTGAGTTTGAGTACGATGAGAGGCAGAAAGAATATGTATCTTCCGATAGTGCCGCTACTAATGGCGTGGCTACCGAGAAGCTGCTTCAGGCCATCGCCAGTTCACCTCTCTGTGTACCGGTCAAGGACGAGAGTGGCGTAGCTAAGATTACCAAGCTTGAAGGAGCGGGGTCTGATCTGGAAAATAAGCTCCGTCGCTACATCACCGATGACTGGAATAAATCGTTGATTGACCTGGAGGCAACAGGCGAAGGAATAGAACACCTCACTATAGAGGAGGACAATCCTAAAGGCGCCATTGAAGTGGTCAAGCTAGCAGGCGCTCCTTTTAAGATGCTTAGTCACACCATCTACGGACACTATCTTCGCCCTGATATCTTCCATGCCCTGATCAACGATCCCGGCATCTGGAATACCGCCCAGGGTTCCGCCACTGTCTCGACCAGCTGCATCGATGAAAAACATTGCGGTAACTATCTGCATATAGGTAGCCCTGAGGACTCTCGAGTACTACTGGGCTTTAATCATATTCAGCCCGGCGGCATTGTCGCTATGGCGCCACATGACGGCTATCTGCACGGTAGCTTGGACCTAAAGATGTTTAATGTACGGTTCACCACCTGTGATGAGCTGATGCGTCAGTTTGATCGGGTAACACATAGCATACATTGCAACTATAACGAAGTCGGTCTCTCTCGTATGTCAAGCGAACCCGGGGCGAGGAATGGTCGCCTGCAACCATCGCATATCATCGTTCACGGCTCCAGTATTGATGATATCAATGAGAATAGCAAGAAGTTTGCCAGGTATTTTGGTGTGCCGATAACCTTAATTGATGACGAGGCTTACCGCAAGAAGTATGACGTGGAGTAGAGACTCTGACTCGACAATCATCCACGTCAAGCCGACGGTCATGCTTTCAGCTTAACCGGGGAATAATCATGCTATTATAATCAGTGACCAAGTATACGCAAAGAAGAAAATGGAATCAGCTCAGCAAGAATCAAACTCATATGACCTCTCTAACGACAAGCAAGACGATGATTGGGCACCCGCCAACACTTCGGCGGAAATCGACTTGTCCGATCTGTCATCTATCTGGTTGAAGCTGGGTGGGCTAGCTACTGCGTTCACCGATAGACCTAAAGAGGAGAACCAAACTGAGCAAGTCGAGCTGTCCGACGACCAAGGCGGCAGCATTAGCTCTTTAGACGACCTAATCGCAGCTACTCTCACGCCTGAGCAACAACAAGAGACAAGAGAAGTCGCTACTGAGCTCATCGAAGCCATCATTGAGGACGAAGAGCTAGCAAGCAAAGAGCTGGCAGATAAGCTAATGGCGATGGAGCAAACAACCAGAGACTACACCATTAAACAGGCTCTGGATCTATCCCAGAACGAATACGCTCGAGAGCCCGACGAATTAGATGCTGAAGTAGGATACTTTGGGGATATGACTATCAATCGGGTCACCGACTTTATGGCAGACCACCGGTTATTTCTAGAAAACTACGACGGATTAGCCGAGACTACCGTTTTATTCCTGGAAAAGCTACCTGATTTTCCGATGAGTGTAGACGAGCCATCTTATGCTTATTTCGTTAATGGCGTCCTAAATGACGAAAAGATGAGCAAACAAGTCAAGTCGGTGCTGAAAAAGAGAAAATACGAGCTGGACGTGAGCACTATCTCGCAGAGCGTTATCATTGATAAATTCAAATCAGAACTTCGTGACACCCGGAATCTAGCTGATTTCGCTAAAGGGTTAAAAAATATTGGCTACGACATAGCCTCAAATGATACTTTCATTGAAGACTGTGTCGATAATAGTGTGATCGACGATTTTCATCCCGATGCAATTCCTCTGCAGGACAATCTTTACCGAGCTGGATTGATTAATGATGACAACATTGGACGACTGTACGATCAACTAATCAAGGAATACTCAAAGTGCGGTTCCCGCAGGGGTATGAATGGAATCTCCCTCAGTCTTTGCCCTGACTCTAAGGCAACTCGGTACTGGCGGCAGTTTCAGATGACTAGCCAGATTGGAATTATCTCACCATCAGATCACGGTATAACTTCTGAGCTACATATACACTCTTTTCGAGATCTTCTGGACTGCGTCGACCAGAAATATAGTAATAAAGACTTTAGCAAATTTTTTGAAGACGGCATACCTAGCCAACAGTATTATGATCGTTTGCAAAGCAGTCCTCTATTAACCAACGACGAGGAGGTCGGAAAGTTTATCTCTTGCCTCGGGGACATGCCTCTCACGCCTGAGATCTACAATATGCTCGGGCAGTCTCAGACAAAAGCATTGGATATGTATAAAGAATGGTGTAAAAAGGGAGCCCCCAGCACCTTCCTTGGGTTGGCCAGCCAGCATAGTATCACCGGTATAGATTATCTCATTGATCTGATCCATAAGGCTGACAGCTTCCTTGGCAAGTACCCTCTAGCCAACTTAGCGCACAGGGAGTCGGTCATTAATGCTCATGCCCAAGGTAAGGATTCTATTTTAGGCGAAGAGTATTTCGGAGATCTAGTTCTATACAACTGTCGCGCTGATCAAATGCTGAGCACGATGGATGATGAGTCGATTGAAGTGGTACGTCGACACCTGGATACGCTTAGCCGATTCAACTTATTTGACGGCGATCGGGCTAGGATGGTGAATTACGCCGTACTGACTGAGTACTCCGGTAGAGTTGGTCCACTCTTTGACGAGTTGGCTACGGTCGACGAGCTTGACGAAGCTACTCGTAATAGCCTTAATCTAGTCTTGCGGACACGCAACAAATTCGGTATCAAGACAGTCGAAGAGCTGAAAAATTACCGAGCAGTCATCGCTGAGCGAGCCACCGGCGACCTGGTCAGCAACTACGTCGGGGATGCCTGTCGAGCTATCTCCTTCATCATGCTATCTGACTTCGATGGCTACGACCTGAGCTGCTTTGACCTCGACACTCTGGGTCGTCGTCACGTCTTGAGTCCGGATGACGTAGCAGTAATAAACTTATTTTGCCAAATTAGCCCAATCAATTTTGGACTCAAGTACGACGATTGGCGAGACATGTATATTCCTCCCGACAGACCTAAGAAGGAGATATCTAATGGTGAGGCTACCGAGAAGTTGCTTCGGATAATTGCCGACTCACCCCTCTGTGTACCGGTCGAGGACGAGAGTGGCGTAGCGAAGATCACTAAGATCGAAGGCTCGGCTTCTGACCTAATCAGTAAGCTCCGCCATTACATCACCGACGACTGGAATAAATCGTTGATCGATCTGGAGGCAACGGGCGAGGGGATAGAACACCTCACTATAGAAGAGGGCAGTTCTGACGGTACCATTGAAGTGGTCAAGCTGACCGGCGCTCCCTTCAAGATGCTCAGTCATACTATCTACGGACAATATATTAACCCTGACGTCTACCGCGCCCTGCTGAAAGACCCTAGCGTTTGGAATACTGCTCAAGGCTCCGCAACTATCTCGACTAGCTGTATCGACGAGAAACACTATAGCAACTATCTGCGAGTCGGCAGCGACGAAGCCTCTCGGGTGTTACTGGGCTTTAATCATATTCAGCCCGGCGGCATCGTCGCCATGGCACCAAACGATGGTTACCTGCGAGGTAGCCTGAAGACAGAGATGGGTGGCGTCGAATTCAACACTTGTGATGGACTAATGCATAGATTTGATCAGGTCAAGCGCCTACATAGTAAATACTATAACTACAATGAAGTTGGTCTCTCCCGCATATCAAGCGAGCCCGGGGCGAGAAATGGTCGTCTGCAGCCATCGCATATCATCGTTCACGGCTCCAGTACCGACGATATCAACGAGAACAGCAAGAAGTTCGCTAGGTATTTCGGTGTACCAATCACCTTGATTGATGACGAGGCTTACCGTAAGAAGTATAACGTGGAGCCGGACTAAACACGGAACTGACGGTTGCTTATTTCCGAACACCATGGCAGCTAAACATACAGGAATGTCCACCGACCGAGCCGACGATGCTTGACCCAATGGGGTAGGGTTTTTACTATCCGATCATCTCCAGTAAAGAGCACCACGCTCTTCAGCCGGTGTACTGTCAGCTGCCCCGTCGTCAGTTTAGCTCGCCAGCTGGCCTGCTCACGGCGCACCCTATCGGGCAGGCGAGCAAAAAAGCCGGCATTAAGCGACATACCATAGCGAAGTGCTGTCCTACCGATGATATAAGTACCCGACTGGTCGCCTCGAAAGGACTCATCCAGTGCGATCAGTTGCTTCTGCCCATGATAAATTGAGCCAAGGTCAAGAGGTGTGAACTGAGCCGATGTTCCGGTAATTCGCCGGAAATCCCTTCGCTTGGCTATGGCTCGAGGGCTAGCCAAGATGTCAACCGCCTGTACGCCGACTACGATCAGTATTATCATCGCCACTATTACTCCCACCGACCGACCGTGATGGTGTTCTCGCCACTTCGTCAGCCCACTAGCAAAGAAGTAGCCGGCCAGCAGGATAGTCGCATAGTAAAAGACCCAAGCTTCTCGAGCTGAAGCCCGGAAAGCCGACCATAGCTCGTAGATTGGCTTAGGCACGCTATATTGAACCAAAGTTGCAGGACCGGCATCAATTCGCACTCCGACGGCAAAGATCAGTAGTAGTGTAGAGACAGCCAAGCTGACTCGGCACATCCAGCGATGTCGCCGCCAATACTGCCTCAGGTGAAGCCAAGCTACTCGATAATTCCCTCGCCATAGCCAAGCAGCGAGCAAAAGCATCAACCAGACGCCGAGCCCCAGCCACATCATCGTCTCGCCGGAGGTCGAGCGATTGGGGAAGACGGGTAAGACAGAATAGCCCAGCGGGTTGACAAAGCTCAGTAGATTAAAACCCTTGTCTACCAGGTCGTACACCTCCGCCCCCGTTCCCAAGCTAAAGCCTCCGACTAGATAAAATATGCCTACCGCCACTGCGGCGGGGACGATCGTCATTATCGCTAACGCTCGCCAGCGGCACCGACCACACCAACCTTGCCGATCAATCAAGCGGACGACGGATAGCACCATCAGCACTCCCATCATTGGCAGAAAGTAAGGGTGGATCAAGATAGCCCCGGTGAGCACAGCCGCCCAGATAGCCGTTAGGCGACCTGCCGACTTAAGCCTCGGCGTCTCTATCACCAGTAGTATCCCCAGGAGGATTATCCATTGACCGGCCAGGGCGGGATGATAAAAGCTACGAGCCAGCACTATCGGCGAGAGGACAAAGAGGCTCGCCCCGGCGCCAATTGCCAGCCAATGCCGGGGCAGTCCGGCTGGCTTAGCTAATCCGGTCCGACGCCAAACTGCGTCAACCAGTAGCGCTCCTATCCCACCCATTAGGATGTAGCAGCCAAGCCCCCATAGTCCAAAGTACTGAAAGTTCGCCGGTAAGGCACCCGCTAGCGGCTTGACCATCAGTGCCACCAGCGGAATAACGTCCATAAAGACCATCGACAGCCCGGTCGGTGGTGCCAATCGCTTGATCATCCCGCCGGACGATTCGGCTCGGTAAAACTCCCAGCCCAGCTGATGTTGAGCCGTGTCATGGGTCTCACTATGCCAGATCCAGTCAGTGTAAGTAGGATTGACTATCTCAAAGCCATAGAAAAAGCCAAAGACGACCAAACCGATAAGTGCACCTAGGGTAAACACTTGCCATCTTTTCGACTGTCCTCGCCTTAGCATGGGTACATTATATCGTAGGGAGGGCTGCGACAACGATACTTACCACCCGTGCTCTGGACATGACTAGTCATGCTAATATGGTGTTAAGAGCAGGATAACGAAGCTCTCAGAGTTATAATTATGTCAGTCGAAAAGCATCTATTCTACTATCTACCGCTTGATCAAACTAATGTCTACCCGGCAGATATCCTTTGTCATTATGTCTACCTATATATCCAGCGAGAGCTGATCGAAAGATATCGCCTCATTCCTAGCGCCATCTGCATCCTGATGGTCAACTTTAATAGCCAGCGAGTCACCATTAATGTCCGACTGTATGACGATCAGGCAGTAGGGCAGATAGAGCAGATCATCAACGAGATGCCCTCAGTAGCTTTGTCCGAGGAGCTAATACACCTTAGCCTCAGCCGGACCGAGACCGAGACAGGGCAGATAGCTCGAATCAACAGCCGAGGTAGACTGAGCAAACAACTAGCCAAGCTATTACGTCGCCCCTTCACCAAACTAGACCTCAGTGGCGGTGTAGTTGAAACCGGCACCGACCAATCACCGCTAGTCAGCTACACTAAGCCGGACTGGTTGCAGCTACGGCGAGCCGAACGATCATTTTCTTCTGCCACTGTATCCTTCCGGCTGGATGGTCAAGTGTCGAATAGAGTCATCGCCCCGGTGCTGCTATACATTCTGGCTAGCTATGTCGAACAAGGTCTAGTTCAGTATGGCGGTCATCTTAGGGAAAATATTTGCAACGACTATGACGACGAAGTCCTCCTGCACTATCGCCTTATCATCCGAGACGACCACCGCCATCACCGCAGGATCAAGCAAGCCGTGCTTGACCAGCTTAACCAAGCCCAACGCTTGGCAGTCAACCCACCCCGGCAAATGCGCCGTAATATCAGGTCGGCCATCCGGCGCCATTGTCAGGGTTGGAGCTCACCGGAGCCGGGCGACACTTATCGTAATCTCGGCATCATCATACCCGATAGTCAGATGGAGAGTTACCTATCGCCTCATCGCATTCTTGACGCCATAGCCGGGGTATCCCTCCGGTGGATTAGCTATGATCAAGTACCCGCCGGCAGCTTCCAGCCATTTATTCTCAACGGAGGAGAGAATGATTAGTTCTCGACCGATTACTCGTCACTACTGGCTGCATGTTGATGGCGATATTGACGAACGGGTTATTCATCTCTACGAGCACTGCTTCATTCATCAACTTGACCGGTTCCTGGCTGAGCATTATCCGATGCCGCCATACCCGGCTAGTTACGTCGGTGGCGAGAGCTTTCTTCATTACATTTATCTAGCAGTTGACTGCTGTACTGATATGGTGCCGGCGATAGACAAATACGTTACTCAGTCCGGCCGAGCAATCCCCGATACCGTAGTACGCAGCTGTCTCGGTGAAGTCGAAGCTGAGCTGGGCACTCGCTACACAGTGATGAATTGGACAGGGTTGCGAGCTGAGCTGGATCAACTGGCCCGGATGAGATTCATTCCCTCGGATCAGATAGACCGACTGATCTATACACCGGAGCCGGATGAAGAGAATTGCCACCGGGGTCTCTTTCGGATGAGGCGCCGACCTGAGCTATTCGAAAAGATGACTACTAGCTTAGTAGTAACGAACCCGACAATAGCGGAGATGATCATTTTTCGGCTAATTGCCCGGGGTGTCTGGTGGCAGATAACCAGACAAACGGTCGCCGACCTGGGGTTATATCCTGATGGCGTCATCGTTAATAGCTCTAAAGAGCAAGTCATCCTCAGACAGAGCTTCCTCCTGCGTCGTCGTCCAATTCATCACCGGATCAAACAGCGACTAAGTAGCGCTCTCGCTTCACTCCCAATACCGAGCCAGTCGTCCTTGGACGGACTGGACACTCGTCTCAAAGAGTTGGTCGATGACCGGACGTTAATCGACATCCACAGCGACCTAAACGTACTAACCGGACAGGCCGGGGCGCGCTCTCTCTTGACGGCGGCCAATATCAGACAGGTGCTGACTAAGCTGGAGCTTACCGAGATCAACTATCAACCCCGCCGGGAAGATGACTACACCGATAAGTCACCTAGCGGCGGAGCGTCTCGCTAAAGAGCTCACCCCGAGCTCTGACAGCACCCCAATGATGGTATAATAGCCCTATGATTCTAACCGACCGGGTTCGTCAGCTGATTGAGCATGCAGAGTCAGTCGTGGTCTGCCAAGCTGAGAATCCTGACGGCGACTCGCTCGGCTCAGCCTTAGCCCTAGAAGAGATTCTTGCCGAGCAGGGCAAGGCGGTAACCATGCATTGCCCCGTCCAGATACCGACCTACCTGCGCTACATTGAGGGCTGGAGTAGGGTGACCAACGATTTCCCGACCGGGGCAGACATCGCCATCATCGTCGACACTTCGTCTAAGACGCTGATGAGCAAGACGATTGACAACCCGGCGGTGATGAACTTCTTCGCCACTCACCCCGTCATTGTCCTTGACCACCATGTCGGCGTCGAGCCGGATCTGCCTTTCGAGGCGGAGTACATCTTTAGCGACAGGGCGGTTGCCACCGGTGAGCTAATCTACACCATCGCCAAGGAAGAGGTCTGGACGATATCCCCGGTAGCTGCTACCGACCTTTTCATTTCCATTCAAGCTGACTCCCTGGGGCTATCAACCGAGTCAACTACCGCCGATAGTTTCGAGACTTGTGCCGGTCTAGTCCGGCTTGGCGCCAGTCCAGCTAAGGTCGAAGAGGCCAGGCGAGAGCTGATGAAGAAGTCGCCCCGCATCTTGAGCTACAAGGGTAAATTGATCGAACGTATCGGCTATCTAAATGATGGTCGCACCGCCTTTATCCATATACCGTTTGAAGAGATTCATGAGTATAGCAACGAATACAACCCGACCATGCTGGTGATTGACGAGATGCGCCAAGTGACTGGTGTCGACGTCGCCATCGGTATCAAGACTTATCCCGACGACAAGCTGACCGGCAAGATCCGCTCCAACATCCCCGTGTCCAACTTGCTAGCCAAGCGTTTCGGTGGCGATGGACATCCATACGCTGCCGGCTTTCGTACTTACGCCAGTCTAGATGACTTCCTGCCGGACCTGACCGACCAGCTAGCTCAGGTCTACCGGGAGTACGACGCCGGGGCGGGTGAGGACGAAGCAAGTCGGAATGTTGACAACGCCTTGGCTAAGGCAGAGCAAGCAGCTAAAAAGGGAAGTCACGCTAGCCTTGATCAGGCCAAGCTAGGCAGCTTCCGAATCAGGCAAAGGAGCGATGATGCAGCTGTTTAATACCAGAGGGCATAAGCTCCAGCAGTTCACGCCACTTCATCCCGACTCCGTCCGGATGTATTCTTGCGGTCCGACGGTTTATAACCACGCTCATATCGGCAATCTAAGCTCGTACATTTATGCCGATATCTTACGCCGGACGCTCAAGCAGTGCTTCGGTACTACCAAGCATGTGATGAATATCACCGACGTTGACGACAAGACCATCAGAGACTCACTGGCCAAATACCCCGACCGGCCACCGAGACAGGCGCTTCAACATTTGACAAGTCATTATCAGCAGATCTTTCTTGATGAGATGAAGGCAGTGGGTAACAACATCGACGATATCACCTTGGTCAAAGCTACTGACAGCATCGCCGAGATCCAGCGGCTCATCCTGAGGCTATTGGAGCAGAAGGTAGCCTATGTCGCTAGCGACGGCATCTATTTCTCAGTCGATACATACGCCAAGAAGCGCCAGTATGGTCAGCTGTCTCATATTGACCTCCACAGCCACCACCAAGAGAGGATAACGAACGACGAATATGACAAGGATAGCCCGAGCGATTTTGCTCTCTGGAAGAAGCAAAAGCCCGGCGAGCCGGCTTGGGATTTTACTCTGGCCGACGGCACTCACCTGGCGGGTCGTCCCGGCTGGCATATCGAATGCTCGGTCATGAGTAGTCACAATCTGGGGCAACCTTTCGACATCCACACCGGCGGGGTTGACCTCATCTTTCCTCACCACGAGAACGAGATTGCCCAGAGTACAGCCGGCGATCAGCCCGAGCTCTATGCCAACTTCTTCGTCCATAACGAGCATTTATTGGTTGACGGTGCGAAGATGTCGAAATCAGCCCACAATTTCTTTACCTTACCCGACTTGATTAGCAGAAACTACAGCCCGCTTGATTTTCGGGTGCTGGTATTGCAGTCACATTATCGTAGTGCCACTAACTTCAGCTGGCAGAGTCTGACCGCCGCTCGCAATCGACGCCATCACTGGCAAGAGGTTGCCGTCCTGCGCTGGCAGGTATCGGATAATCCCAGCCAAGAGCAGACTGAACAAGTTCATCAGCTAGTTGAGCAGCTGGTCTCCGCCCTGGAGAACGACCTCGACACTCCCGGCGCTCTTCGATATCTCGATCAAGCATACAATCTATTTAGCCCAGATCAGACTGACCTAGCTGCCCTAGATCTGCTCATCGAAACCGGCGATCAGCTTCTCGGTATTAAAGTAGGGGAGACTACACCCGATATCCCGCCCGAAGACTACGAGCTTATCACTCAGCGTCAAAAGGCAAGGGAAACGAAGGACTGGGCTAAGTCTGACCGACTGCGAGACCGGCTGGCTGATCGTCACATCACTATTAACGACGGCGTTACGCCTATTTGGAGTAGAAACAATGACTAATCAAATCAGCACCATCACTAGCAACTTTGACCTGGCGGCCGACCGGCATTTCAGCGTGACTACACGAATCGACTATTCGCCGGATATCAAGGTATACGAGCTGGTTCCCTCTACGCCGGGCGACAAGTACGCTATGATCAAAGCCGACTATATCTATAACGATGCCGAGGCAATAAGGATAATCAGTGAGATATTTAGCGCCGAGGAGGTCAAGCTGGTTCCGCCTAAGACCGGCGTGCAAAGTAAGGGTAGTGAGGGGACTCTGTCAGCCTTCTTCACCCAAGATGATACCGACCCACACAACGTTTACATACTCGCTAAATATCACTAGATCCCAATAAATAGCCCCCGGCACTCCTCTTGTGTTAGACTGGTAGCATGAAGCAATCACCTGATGTCGAGCTGACCATTAGTACTAAGACTTTTATTCGGTTCTGGCTGGTGATTCTGGGGTTCATCACATTAGCTTTGGTTTGCTGGGCAGCTCGGATGCCCCTCGCTATGTTGGCCATCTCATTCTTCATGGCACTGGTGCTTAATCGCCCCGTCTCTTTCATCGCTCGTTATTTGCCGGGCAAGTCCCGCACCGTGGCCATCTTCATCGCTTACTTAATTATCGCCATCATGATCGGTGTCTTACTCCTTACTGTAGTACCGATCTTCGCTCGTCAGCTGTCCTCATTCCTCGCTAGTCTACCTGGCATGGTCAATCACCTAAAGCAAGAGTCGAGCTGGCTGGGTAGTTTATTAGCCCATTATCATCTGACTGACCAGTTTAACCAATGGCTGGTTGACGCCGGGGCGCAGCTGAGACATGCCACCAGCAACATGGGGACAGCCTTCTTCGATGCCCTATCTAATATCTTCGTCGTCTTAGGCAATACCTGTCTAGTACTCTTCGCCACCTTTTTCATGCTAGTGGAAGGGCCGAACTGGGAAGAGAAGTTCTGGCGTCTAGCTTACACCAATCCAACCCGTCGTCGACGCCACCGCCAGATGGCTCGCAAGATGTACGACGTCATCAGTGGCTACATGGTCGGGCAGGCGACAGTCGGGGTGATCAGCGGCACTTTTACCGCCATAGTGGTCGGTATCTTAGCCACAGTCTTTCGTTTCGATATCAGCCTGGTCTGGCCGGCCTGGATCACCATCTTTATGATGATCTTCGTGCCGATGTTTGGCGCCGTCATCGGTGGCACGATTGTTACCCTGATTTTACTGGTGTATTCTCCGCCGGCTGCTATTATCTACGCCATCGTCTTCACCATTGAGCAGCAGATCGAGAATAATTTCGTCCAGCCTCGGATCCAGTCCAGGCACATGGAAACCTCCGCTCTGATCATCCTAGTCTCCATGACTCTGGGGATGCAAGCCGGTGGGTTGCTCGGGGCGATGATCGCCATTCCACTGTCCGGCTGCGTCATCATCCTGATGCGTGATTTCCTGCAGTCACATGGGCGAGGTGAGATAAGCCAAGATGGCTCAGGTGAACCGCACCTTGCCGGTGTATCGAGTGCGCCGGTCATCTTCGTGCCGGCTGATCGCCAGTACATCGGTCCGGAGCTGGACATCATTCCACCCCTAAGCAACGACCGTGGCCAGAGACGCCGTCGCCGACCAGGCGAGCGCTCTAAGCACTAGTCCGGTAATAGCGACGACAAAAGTCATCACGAAATTGCCGGTAGCTACCATCCATGATAGCCTGGCGTATCTGCTCACATAGCCGGATGATAAAGCGAGTATTGTGTGCCGTCAGCAGATTAAACGCTTTGGCTCGCTTAGTTGACTCGGCTGATTTGAGCAGAGCTCGTAGCTCGGCTCTAGTATGACTAGCCCGACAGGTCGGGCAGTCGCAACCTGCCGCCAGCACCTGTGTGTCATCCCGATACATTGATCGCTTGATATTATAATTACCATCCGGGGTATAGATTCGCCCGTGGCGAGCCTCCCGGGTCGGCGCTACGCAGTCAAATGTATCCACCCCGGCTTCTACGCCGACGAAAATATCGTCAGGGTGGCTTAGCCCCAGCAAATGGCGGGGCTTGTCGGCGGGTAAGATTTCATTCATCACCTCTAAAATATCGCTCAGGTTTGCTTTATCTAGTGCGCCACCCAGCCCGAAGCCGTCGAAATAGTGACCGTTGATGTTCATCCTTGAGATATCTCGAGCCGCCTGACGCCTCAAGTCGAGAAAATAACTACCCTGAAGTACTCCATAGAGAGCCTGGTAGGGGCGATCTGAGCGCAGAGCTGTCTGCTTGATATGCTCAGCTAGCCCACGCTCTGCCCAGCGCCTAGTCCGCTCCAGTGAGCGGACATTATACTCGTAAGTATCATTGATATTAGTCAGCTCATCAAAAGACATCATCACATCTGCTCCGATCTTGTGCTGAGTAGCGATCGATATCTCCGGGGTAAACTTGATGATTCGACCACTGAATGGATCACGAAACTCCACCCCCTCTTCATCGACCAGCGCCAGACGCTCGTCCGGCTCACGTAGCTCGCCTTGGTCAGCTTTGTCACCCGCCATAGAAATCACCTTGCCCAGACCCGATCCCAGCGACATCACCTGAAAGCCACCCGAGTCGGTGAAGGTCGGACCCTGCCAACCCGACCACCGAGCCAATCCACCGCTCGCCGAGATAACAGTCGCTCGACGATACAGATGGTAGCCATTACTCAGCATGACCTGCGCCCCGACTGCCCGCATATCTGACGGTGGCAAGAACCGCACCGAGCCCATCGTCCCGACTAAGTTAAAGTTCGGCGTCTTGATATCGCCATGTGGCGTACGAATGACGCCGGCTCGCATCAACGGATAGCCGGCATCACCCTGAGACACTATCCGGAAGCCAAAGCTTGACTGATTCACGCTAGATATTATATCAGCACTATAGGCAACAATGCTTAAATACGACACACCGGAGGACACTGATGAAAGTAGTATAATTAGCATATGAAAGCACTGCAGACTAATATTAAGCTGTTCTTATACACACCAAATAAATTCTTTGAGATACCCAATTTCCAACGCCCTTATTCTTGGACGATCGATAACGTCCAAATGTTTTTAGACGACCTTGAAGAGGTGAGGCGTGGGGACAAAAAGCACTATTTTGGCAGTATCGTATATATAAACGATGGCGACCGAAGCATTATTATTGACGGTCAGCAGCGTGCGACGACAGTTTTACTGATGATTACTGCGATTTACCATTTAGCGTTAGAGTCACCCGAAAAGCTTAAGCTGGTAGCCGAGCAAATCAAGGACGAATATCTATATAACAGATATGCTAAACAATACGGCTCTGAGGAAAACCGTATCAAATTGCGGGCGGTAACTACTGACAATAAAATATTTGAGAAAATATTCAGCCAGGCAGAATTGATAGAATATGAGAAGAAAAGTAATTTGTATAAATCCTATCTTCAATTCTACGACTACTTTAGAAATCGTGATTGTTTAGAACAATATATTGATACACTTGGTGACTTCGAGATCGTCACAATCATTCTAGATAAAGATGACGATAATCCGCAAAAAGTCTTCGAGAGTATCAATTCGACTGGCAAACCGTTGACAGATGGCGATAAAATCCGAAACTTCTCGTTAATGTTGCGCACCTCCGAAAAGCAAGATTATGTTTTGACTAACTATTGGCAATATATTGAAACGCACCTAACCGACCCGCAACGTGATGATATCACCGACTTCTTCCGTGTCTATTTGATCGCCAAGAACCAATCGGTCGTGAATACCGACAGAGTATATCCGGAGTTCAAAAGAGTGTTCGCCGGAAGTATTTCCGATGACCAGTTATATGAATCACTTGACGAATTTTACGGCGAGATTTTGAGAGTGCTAAAATACTACCGCTTTTTAAAATTTGGCATAGATGAAAATGATGAATTTACCAAGTTAAGTTCAGTAGCGTTCATTATGCGCTATCTGAGAATTGAAGTGTTCTTCCCATATGCCGTATCAGTCATGAAATATTGGCAAGATGGACATTTGTCTGATGATGAAATTGCCGAGGTGTTTAATGTGCTACGCATCTACTTTTCACGACGTGCCGTAGTTAACCTATCGACGACAAGCTTAGACAGCTATTTTGCCGGATTACACAGAAGTGTATTATCAATTGCCGAGCAGGATAATGCTGCATATCTTGAAGTGCTGAAATACACCATACTTTCGAAAAATGGGCGGGTTCGATTACCCCGGAATAATGAGATAGAGATGGCGATAAAGGCAAACTTCACCTACAATCAGCGTTCTTCTAATGTCATGTATCTGTTGACTGCAGTTGACGATGAGTCTAAAGACGTTTCGTTGCTAAGACAGATTTGCGACAAAGAGCTACATTTAACAATTGAGCACATCATGCCACAGACCATGACCAAGGCTTGGCGGAATGAGCTCGGCGAACGTGCCGATGAGATTCATAACGTCTATTTGCACGGACTAGCGAATTTAACGCTAACCGGTTATAACTCCGAATACTCAAATAAGAGCTTCCGGGAAAAATGTAATATGCCGAATGGGTTCGCCGATAGCCCACTTAAGATCAATAAGACTGTTGCCAAATATAGCACCTGGAATGAGACGACTATGCTGGAGCGTCAGCAGTGGTGGATTGATAAAATAATTAGCATTTGGCCGTTACCGGCAAGTACGTTTGAACCACCGGTGCTCAACACAAAAGTTAATATCTTCGACGATATTGATTTTACGGGCACGGTGGTAAAAATGCTCTATATCAGTGATGATTCGTATCCGATAACGAGCTGGGTGCAAGCTCTCGGCGTATACTGCGAGCATTTGTATGATAGAAACTCAGATTTTGTTGATCGAGTTATGAACAATGAAAAGACGAGGAATTGGATTAGCAATAGCCCCGATAGATTCTCTGCCTCCGTAAAGATTCACGACACAGGGCTCGTGGTTGACGTGGCAACGAAGACGAAACAGAAAATACGACTCATGCGCGAACTGGCAGAAATGTTTAATGTCGATAAAAGCTCCGTTAGTGTCGAGCTGGCAAAGCCAATTGGGGAATAGGTATAGGTTTTCGACCAGCTTTGATCCGACTTATCGATAGATAACCCTTAAACCATTTTCCGGAGGCTATGGTAGAATATGGGCATATGGAAAGTAGTATTCTCGTCATCAATAGCGGCAGTTCTTCGCTCAAGTTCTCGCTGCTGGACACCGCCACCCATCAAGTCATCGCCAAGGGCATCGCTGAGGAGCTGAAGACGCCCCGAGCTAGCTTCACCATCAAGGCTAATGACGCCAAGGAGACGGACAAGCTGGACGACCCGTCTTTCGAGGGAGCAATGCAGCGCCTATTTGACGAGCTGGAGGAGCGAGGGCTCAAGCGTACCGTCATGGCGGTGGGGCACAGAGTGGTGAACGGTATCGATAAGTTCACCCATCCGGTCCGCCTGACTGACAAGATAGTCGACGAGATTGAGGCGCTGAAGCCCTACGCCCCTTTGCACAATCCACCGGCTGCCGCTGCTATGCGAGCCGCCATGAAGGTTATGCCCGAGCTACCTCAGGTAGCCGTCTTTGACACCGCTTTTCACAGCACTATGCCCGAGTATGCTTTCCGCTACGCCGTACCCGATGACTGGTATCAAGATTACGGTGTCCGACGCTACGGCTTTCACGGCACCAGCTACAAGTACGTCAGCAATCGAGCCGCCCAGCTCCTCAATATACCGATAGAAGATAGCGCTTTCGTCATCGCTCATATCGGCAGTGGCGCCTCGCTGGCGGCAGTACTCAATGGTCAATCAGTCGATACCACCATGGGCTTCACCCCACTGGACGGTATCGTCATGTGTACTAGAGCCGGCTCAGTTGACCCGGCCATTATTCCTTATATGATGGATCGACTAGGCGAGAGTGCCGAGGAGATAGTCGACGACTTGAACCACCGTTCGGGACTACTCGGCATGTCGGGCTTTAGCAGTGACCAACGAGAAGTCTCCGCCGCTGCTACTAAAGGTGACGAGAAGTCAGCCATCGCTATGGAGACGCTAGCCTATAGTATAGCTAAGAATATTGCCGCTATGATGGTAGCACTGCCCAGAGTAGACGCCCTTGTCTTCACCGCCGGTGCCGGTGAGAACGCCTCGGGGCTACGGGCAGGGATCGTCGAGCACCTCAAGGTGTTTAACTACCAGATAGATAAGGATCAGAATAAGCGAATTCGGGGGCGCAACGGACTGGATGGAGTGATATCAGAGAAAGGCACACCGGTAATCATGGCTATCCGCACTAACGAAGAGCTGGTCATCGCCGAAGAAACCGAGGCGGTGGTCAGCGGCAAGAAAGCAACAGCCAAGGGTAAGGACACTAAAGCGACCAAACGACCACGCTTCACTCCCCGCAATTGGAACGACGAGTAGGCTGCACCGGAGTCTAACGAAGAAAATATAACCGGTCTCAGCGCCGGTCGTATTCTACTTTAGAAGTAGGATAAACTCTCGCTACGCCTACGTCTAGCGGTCTGATTGCTTCGTCTTCTTCTTGTCGGACAGGTAACTATTCAGGCAAGAGCTAAAGCCACCCAGCACTAGCACGATAGAGACAGGCAATAGCCACCGACCATGATCTTCCACGACAGGCTTAGTCACCGCCCAGACGATATAGAGAATCACATTGACTCGGTGACGCCCGCCATCGCTAAAGACCAGCGACATCAAGGCGTCTATGACACACAGGATCAACGGAATCAGCCCGATATAAAAGATGATCCGTCCCGCCTTGTTCGTCTCCAAGACTTTACCCAGCCAGCTCTTGTTGGCTTTCTTCTTACCGTTCGGGTCATCAATCCGGTTAACCTTGCTGAGATGGCCGGCTTTCGCTACGAAGATATTATTCTCACCCGACTTGATCTGCTCCAGCACATCGCTAACTATGACCGGGATCTCGACATTGGGCAGGCTAGCTACCAGCTGATAATGGCGAGAGGGGTCCGATGCCTCGTGCGTCTGTATCCACTTGACGGCAGCAGGGTAACTATCCGTCTTCGCCGCATCAACCAGCTGTCCTTTCTCATTAATCGTGCCGATGCGATAAGATATGTCAGCGATCGACATGATGCGGACGAAGATAGTCTTGGTCGGCTTCTTGAATTCGTAAGCATAGACGTCGTCGCTATGCTTCTTCAGCGTCAGCTCTTTGCTGACCCGGCGAGACTCCAGCTCGTCGGTAATTTGGTCTAGATAGCTAGCCACTTGGCTTCGCTTAATGACATATCCTGAGCTGGCACTTACCGCTCCCCGCATTCTATCGACCGTTAATCGAAATAGTACGAAAACTAAGTCATCTGCCATATCTTCTCCTTACAAGTTATATAGTGGGGCAACAAAATAAGCTTTGGTTGGGATGGAGGGATTCGAACCCCCGAATGTCAGGACCAAAACCTGATGCCTTACCACTTGGCGACATCCCAATAAAGCTAATAAGATTATACACCATTCCGAGATCGGTAAAAAAGGAAAATCCCCCTACTCGTAAGTAGGGGGTGGTGGTGGAGGGTGGATAGAGATGCCGGCGAGCCGACGCATAAAAAGCATGCGCTAACTCGCCGGAGCAAGCGCTAGCTCTTGAGAGTGTCAGTTCTCAAGAGCTTGGGGTCGCCTAAAATCAGACGACCGTCTCCTTGTACCCCCTGGACGGGGGTTGCAAGGATTAACTCCTCCTCTTTCAAGGAGGAGTTGGTCGTCTCAGAGCAGTGGCTGTCACCCCCGCCCCGAGACTCGCTCTGCAGAGCGTACAAATGACGCTCTGCAGACTCAATGTGCTTGAGGGCTCGCTCAAGCGAGTCCTCGAGGCATGCACCTGCTACCGAGCGGGCGCTTTCAAGCGCCCGCTCTACCTGGCTACGAGCCCCCTGGAGCTCGTAGCCAATTCTTAGTGTTCTAAACGACACGCACTCTTCTATATAGCACATATTTCCCTCCTAAAGAACGCAAGCCATCCGGTCTGTTACCGGGTGCAGCTTGATGCTACTCACTGTAATACCCCTCCCGCATTTGTCAAGCATTAGCCTTATAAACAATCAGCTGCGTCAAGGTGGCTATTCCCGCCATTCTTCATCTAGCATCTCCGGTCATACCACATTAGCCCTTGACTATCAGCCATTATAGATATATTTTATCCACGATGGATATTAGATATCAGCCAGGGAGACCACGTGAAGCTTACTAAGAGCTTTGAGCAGGGAGTCTGCCTGATGGCGATTCTTGCCACTCAGGCTAAGGCCATCCCCGTCTCATCTCGCACTCTACAGCGACGCCTGCCGACATCTATGACTTATAGCCAGAAGTTGCTGCGCAAGCTGGTCGTCGCCGGTATCGTCAAATCAGTGCCGGGGAATAGCGGTGGATTCACCCTGGCTCGTCCCGTCGGGCAGATCTCCATCCTGGAGGTAGTCGAAGCACTGGAGGGCAGGGTAGACAGCTTTCCCAGTACAGGGCTCTTTAGTGCTATCTTTGCCGGCCAAACTAGCACCAACGCTCACCAAGCCATAACTACAGCCGACCAGGCGGTACACCGCATCTTCATGACCGCCGATGCCGTCTGGCGACAGGTACTGAGCGAAGTAAATATCGGCGATATCATCGACCGAGTCATTTCGTCACATCGCCATTTACCCCAGCTGGACTGGAACGACCCCGACGTCGAGACCAATGCTATCTTCACCATTAACCAAAAGGAGGTCACAGATGATTAAGGCAGAGCTCAAAAATATCCGACAGAGCAAGATGTTGCTGGTCACTACCATCGCTATTTGTTGTATCCCGGTGCTGTATGCCGTTGTTTTCCTGAAAGGAATCTGGGATCCATATAGCCATTTGGATCAGCTCAAGGTTGCCGTGGTCAATCAAGACCGGCCGGTGTCGTATCAAGGTAAGACGATGAACCTGGGGCAAAGGGTGGTCGATAGCCTGCACCGCAACCACACCTTCGACTGGCAGTTCGTTGACGAAGATGAGGCAGAGCAGGGAATGAAAGACAATAAATACTACCTGGCGGTGACCATCCCGACTGACTTCTCCCATAGCGCCACCACCGTTACTCAGCTTGACCCGCAACAATTAAAGCTTCGTTACCAGACTAATGCTTCGCTTAACTACCCGATCGAGACGGTAGCGAGCACGGCAGTCAGCCGGATCAAGTCGCAGATCTCCGCCGAGATTACCACCACCTATGCCAATGCTCTGATAGATATTATCAAGCAATCCGGACAAGGGCTTCAGACTGCTTCCGCCGGGGCAGGCGAGCTGAGTAGTGGGGCAGACAAGCTGTCGGATGGGCTAGTCCAGCTGTCTAATGGCACCGACACCCTTGCTAAAGGCTCTCATCAGCTGGCTAGCGGCTCGGCCGGTCTGGCTAACGGAGTAGACCGGTTGGCTAATCAGACTTTAGACCTAGGCACGGGTATGAAAGCATCTTTGCCTCAGCTTGATCGGCTGAATAACGGCGCCAGCAGTCTCGCCAAGTCTCTTCAGCTAGCCGGTCAACAGACCAAGACAGAACTAAACGGACTCAGCAGCAGCCTCATCAGACTGGATCAGTTCAAGACGACCGCCGGCAGCAGCCTTGGTCATGTTGACACCGTCCTAAGTGACCCCGACATCCGGTTAGCCATAGCCAGGAAGGCGCAGAGTGGTAGCAACCCTCAGTTCACCCGGTCCGCCAAAGCCTTAGCGCAGCTGGACTTGGCTAAGCTCCAGGCTAGCCTGGCTCAATTGCCGGATGTTCAAACCGCTACCAACCATTTCACTAAGCTGACTAATGGACTTGACCAGCTAGCCCAAGGTGCTAACCAACTAGCCGATGGCACCAACCGCTTGGCAAGTCAGCTCCACCGAACTAGCGACCGGCTCAATAGCCCCTTGATCAAGGCAAAACTTCACCAGCTGGCGAGTGGGGCGAGTCGGCTAAATAGCGGCATTACCCGACTGGACGCCAACATACCGACGCTCAAGAATGGCGTAAATCAGCTGGCAAGCGGAGCAAATCAATTAGCTGATGGTAGCGAATTACTCCGAGCTAAGCTACAATCCGGCGCCGACACTATCGCCAAGACGCCACTGTCCGGTAAAACCGCTCGCCGGATTAGTCAGCCGGTCACCCTGGAGCATCAGCGCCGGAGTCAGGTTGCTAACTATGCCCACGGCCTGGCGCCGTACTTCTTCTCGGTCGCTATCTTCGTCGGTTGTTTGGTCTTCTGTTCAATCTACCCGGTAGAGCGTAAAGCTGACCGGCAGGGCAGTTGGCGAGGCTGGTATCTTAGCAAGGTCACCATCGGTGCCGGCGTCGCCACTGCTATGGCGCTGATCATGGGAGTGATCATGCAGGGAGTCGGCTTTCACTTGGCTAACCCCGTCCGCTTCTACGCCATCCTTATCCTCTATGCTAATGCCATGATGTTTCTCAATCTCTTCCTCGCCATATCAATGGGTAATATCGGACGCTTCATCGGTATGGTGATCATGATTCTATCGCTCGGCTCAGCCGGCGGCACTTTCCCAATTGAAACCTCGCCGGGGCTATATCAAGCCCTCCACCAAGTAGTCCCCATGGCATACTCGCTGACCACCATTCGTTCCGCCATCGCCGGAGGCATCACCGAGTCGTCGGTTACCGCCTCGTACATCTACATGACCGTTACCTTGGTGATCAGCCTATCTTTACTGGCCTTCGCCATGTCATACCGAGCCAAGCACCGACCCGATCCGACCAAGCTAGCCGGTGCTCATTCTCACTAGACTAAGCATAAGCGTTAGAAAATTGTAAACTGAAATGCCGGAAATATGTAAAATGAATCAGTGGAAAAATGTAAAGTCATATGCTTAAATAGTCCTAATGAAGAGATATGTCCCTCGTTTAATTGACCAGGAGCTGGCTAACGCTCTCAAGATAGCCGGTGCCGTGCTAATCCGTGGACCAAAGGCTTGCGGTAAGTCTGAGACAGCCAAGCAACGGGCCGCCAGTACTTTACAAGTCGATCGTGACCCCCAGGTGCCGAATATCATGAATATTGACCCTAATATTCTACTATCTGGCAATACACCGAGGCTGATTGACGAATGGCAAGTCCAGCCACGGCTCTGGAACTACGTCCGACATGCGGTCGATGAGCGGAGTGACCGAGGTCAATTTATCCTGACCGGGTCAGCCAACCCGACCGAAGATATCAGCATGCATTCCGGAGCCGGTCGCTTCATCGAGCTCAAAATGCGCACCATGTCCTGGCAGGAGCTGGGTTACTGCGACGGATATGTATCATTGGCTAGGCTATTTGACGGGCAGTCTATCACTAGTCGAGAATATCGGACGAATATTCATGACCTGATTAGCTGGCTGGTCATCGGTGGTTGGCCCGGGCTAATCGACATGGATGAAGCCGGCGCTCGTCAAATCAACGCCTCTTATGTCAAGCTTCTCGCTGAAGTAGATATGAGTCGAGTCTCCGGAGTAAAACGTGACCCGGTCAGAGTGAGATCGTTACTACAGTCTCTGGCTCGTAATGTCTCGACAGTTGCCGAAGTAGCCACTCTCACTAAGGACATCAAGCAAAATGACAACGAAGATATTTCTCGGCCCACCATCACGGACTACCTCGAGACGCTTGACCGCCTGATGATCATCGAGAACCAGCCCGCCTGGAATACTCACATTCGCTCATCCGCCAAGCTTCGCAAAGCCCCTAAATGGCACTTCGCCGACGCCTCATTAGCTATCGCCAGCCTGGGTTTGGACTCGACAGCACTGCTGAACGACCTTAACTACGCCGGCTTCGTCTTTGAGTCTCAAGTCATCCACGATCTACGAGTGTACGCTAGCCGGCTTGACGCCGAGGTTTACTACTATCGTGACTCGCTAGGCCTGGAAGCAGACGCTATCGTACAGAAACCCAACGGTGATTGTGCTGTCTTTGAGATCAAGCTGGGGGAGGGCTATATTGACGACGGAGTCAAGTCGCTGACAGCTTTCACCGGCAACGTCATCGAAGCTAAAGGTCGCCGAATCGTCTCTCGCAACGTCATTGTCGGCTCGGGCTACGCCTATACCCGTCCCGACGGCATCAACATCATCCCCATTAGAGCGCTAGGCGCCTAATCTTGCTCTGATGCACCGGCATTAGCATAAGCAGTGTTAGTCTGATACAATAAGGGTAGTTATGAGTGGGCAAGTACCGAAAGGGAAGCAGCGGGCTTCCCAAGCTAAAATTGAAGATGTCGCTGAGTTTTACCAGACGATCGACCGTCGCAACCTGATCCACAAGATCAGCCCCGTGCGACCATACGTCTACACCACCATGGAGGTCTACGACCAGGCTAATGGTATTCGTGGGGCAGGAGGACTGGGTGTACTGGCCGCCGACACTCGTCGGGTAGCGGAAGACCTGGAGATACCCTTTGTCACTTTAACCCCTTTCTACCAGACTGAGCGACACCAGCGCCTGGAGAAGCTTGAGCCACATGACGACTACGTTAGCCGTAGCCCCGAGGCGGAAGGTTTTCAGGCGATCGGGCAGGTGGTGCTTCATATCAAAGACAAGCCTGACGCTACACTTGATATCTACCAGAAGCAGCTGGGCAGCAGTCGTTTCCTCTGTATGACCGAGCCCAACTTCGGGCCGCTCTACTGCGATACGCCTTCCAGTGACCACCGTCTCTATCAGATGACATCGCTTGGCTTCGGTGGCTATGCCGCCCTCAAGATGGCTGACCTTAAGCCAGCCGTTATCCAGCTCAATGAGACCGCCACCGTCTTCGCCGCTGTGGCCCGCCTGGATGAGCTCTGCAGTAACGGTATGAATCTGTATGAGGCGATCGTCTACGTTCGCAAGCACACTCTCTATACCAATCACACCTTAGTGCAAGCCGCCGAGTCGCAGTTTAGCTACGAGCAGTTTGACCGCTTCGTCTTTCCCAATATCAAATCACCGGCAGTTGACCACTACATCGGTGGGCTATTCCGAGACGGCTACCTACAGCTCAGCAGCCTGACGATCGAGCTGGCCGAGGCGAAGAACTGCGTCTCCAAGCTCCACGCTAAGGTAGCTGATTATCACGACCTGTCGGGCGAGAAGACTCACTTCAGCGCCATCACTAACGGTATCCACCTGCAGAGTTGGGTTAAGCCGGAGTTGCTTGATTTCTACAAGCACAGCGGCATCATTGACCGTTTCAACATGCCCGGAGCGGCAACTGCCGATCAGATTCGCCGGATCTTTCGAACCAATCTTAGCCGGCTGCGTCAGCTCAAGCAACAGGGTAGGGCTCAGCTCAATAGCAAACTGGCTCATCGACAAGACCAGTACGGGGCTGTAGTCCAGATCCCTGAGGACGCCATTCTACTGGAGTACAAGCGCCGTTTTGTCGAATACAAGCGCCCCTGGATGCCTTTCGAGGATATCGAGCAGCTCAAGGGTATCTTAGTTAGTTACAACGCTCATTACATTATGGCGGGGATGATCGCCGGCAATGTCTCAGCCAATGATTCTACCTATCGGAAGCTGGCGAGTATGCTACAGCGCATCGCTGACGACCCGGTTCTCAGGCGACGAGTTCACTACATCACCGACTATGACGAGAACCTGGCTAGAGCGATGAGCTTCGGCTCAGATATCTCGGTCAATGTGCCGGTAGTCGGCCTGGAGGCCTGTGGCACGTCATTTATGAAAGACCTAGCCAACTTAGCGTTGCTGGTGACCACCAATGACGGTGGCGTTGCCGATGTTGCTCCACCGACCACTCTGCTGGTCAGCGGTGACGACTATCAGGAGGAGGTTAGCTCGCTCTACAGTCGCCTGCGCCAAGCCATCAATATCTGTCGCCATGACGATCGCTGGAGCGACGCCGTCGCCACTACCTTAGCCGGTTACCTTACCACTATTTGCGGTGCCAGGATGATGCGAGATTATCTCCACTACCTCTTCCGCTCTGATGACTAGATAGCCGAGGTAGGCGAGAGGCCACCACTTCAGCCAAAGAGATATCACCGGCACACAAGCCGGCTTAGCTTTAGCGGGCTTTCACCTATAAGTGCCGGCACGAGATCCACCTCGACCACCGTTACTCGTAGCGCAACGCCTGAATGGGGTCTTGCTTAGTCGCTCGTTTAGCCGGTAGAGTACCGGCCAGGAAAGCCACCATCATGACTATCACCACGATCGCCCCGACATAGAGAGGGTTAAGCTCGATCAGATTGAAGCCGGGTAAGCCGGACAGGAAGTTGCGCCCTGCCCACGGATTAACTGTCTGCTTGATCACCACCGCCAGACCGGCCGCCAGCATCCCGCCCCAGAAACCCAAGCTTACCGCCTCCAGGCTGAATAGGGCAAAGATCCGCCCCGAGCTTAGCCCCATCGCTTTCATCAGGCCGATCTCACGAGTTCGCTCCTGTACTGACATCAGCAAGGTATTGACTATGCCGATCGAAGCAGTGATCAGAGCGATCACCCCAAAGATAGTCAGGATTACCGTAATGGCGTTAAAGAAGAGCTTGATCGACGAAATATAATCATCCTCCGAGATGCTGCTGTAGCCCATATTGGTCAGCTCCTGCTTGATCTGAGCCAGTTTTTCTTTCGACTCGTAGCCGGGCTTGACCTGGATGATGATCAAGCCATGCTGGCTCTGTAGGGCTTCGGGCATGCCGGTCAGGTAAGCACTACTGATCAATCGACCTGCAGCATCGTTCAGAAACACTCGACCGAAGCCGACTATGCTCTGATTTTGTACACCGACTATTCTGATCTTCACTTCATCTATCTGATCACCCAGCCGGTGCGGTACGCCCACTCGAACCATCTGTCCTATCGCTTGCTTGGCGGAACTAAAGCCAAGCGGCTCCAGATAGCGATCAGGCAAGATAGCCTCCGCCTCTGAGCCGTCAATCCGAACACTGCGACCGGCCGCCAGATCCAGCTTGATGCTGCTAGCCGCCAGTGGTCCGACCGTCAGCTTGTACTTCTTAGCCTCGTCCCGGTCACGAGTGATATAGCTCGGGTAGAGGAGGTCACTTAGCTTAGCCAGCTTGACTCCCTTGAGACGCTTGATCCCGGCCAAGTCACGATCGGTCAGCGATACCTGCTGACTCTGCCCCTGATTACTTCGGTATTCCTGTACCTCGGTTGCTCCCAACGTCATCATGCTCGACATCCGATCGGCTATACCTTTAGGCATGACCTCAATGATATCGTTGCCACCGGTACTCTCGACCTGCTTGTCGATATAGCCATTGACTCCGGCATTGATGCCGACGGTCAACATGATAGTTAACGAGCCGACCGTGATCGCCAGGGTAGTCAAGATAGTTCTCGAACGATTACACCATAGGTTATGATTCGCTCGCTTGATAATATCCGTAAGTCTCATTTCCGCTCCTTTTGATCACCGACGACTTGACCATCGGCAATCCGAACTTGCCGACCGCAACGCTGAGCTAAGTCAGGATCATGGGTAACAATGACCAAGGTGATACCTCGCTCTTGATTAAGCCGAAAGAGCATATCCTCCACTACTCGACTGGTCGCCGTATCCAGATTGCCGGTCGGTTCATCGGCTAAGATGATGGAAGGCTTGTTGACAATCGCCCGAGCGATGCAGACTCGCTGCTTCTGCCCGCCCGATAGGTCACTCGCCCGAGCGTAAGCCTTGTCCAGCAACCCGACTGTCTCCAGGGCATCCAGCGCCCGCTTGCGACGCAGCTTAGGACGAATCCCGGCGATCACCATCGGCAGCATGACATTGTCTAAGACACTATCTCTGGCATTCATAAAGAATTGCTGGAAAACAAAGCCGATCTCCTGATTGCGTAGACGATTGGAGGCACGCCTGGAGCGCCGTCCGACTTCTGAGCCATTAATCAATACCTTGCCACTAGTCGGTCTATCGAGTGTTGCCATGACATGAGCCAGGGTAGACTTGCCACTGCCGCTTCTACCGATGATGGCTATCGCCTCGCCCGAGCGGATATCCAGGTCGATACCTCGCAGCGCCTCGACGGCATTGTCGCCCTTGCCATACACTTTGGTCACTCGGTGCAACGAAATAATCGGCTTAGACTCAGACTTATTGGTCACCATAACTAGCTTTAGTTTATCATATCCTGAGCCTGCGCCGTGGTATAATTCAGCTAGTGAGAACGATCAAACAGTGGGCAGATCTATATGACTCAGCTGACTTTCATCAGCAGTACTATTATGACGGCAATGATCTCGGCGCTACCGTGACGGAGCAGGAGACCGTGATCAAGCTATGGAGTCCGGTCGCCCAGGCCATCAAGCTCAACTTCTACCACGACGGTAAATCGGCCAGTCAGCCTTACTGGCAGGCTACCATGACTGAGCAGGCGAACGGCGTCTGGGCGTGGTCAGCTCCCCGTAGCTTTCATGGCATCTATTACGACTTCACCATCACCATTGACGGCGAGACTCATCAAGCCGGCGACCCATACACTCGCACTACCGGCATTAATGGCAGGCGAGCTATGCTGGTAGACTTCAGCCGGACCAATCCGCTCGACTGGCTAAACGACCGCCCGCCCAAGCTCACGCCGGAGCAAATCATCGACGAGATACACATCAAGGAGTTTTCGTCCGATCCGGCCGGTGGCTGGGCCGAGCCGGTGCGAGGCAAGTTCTTAGCCCTGGCTATCCCCGACACCAGCCTGAATAGTGACGGTCGGACCAAGACAGGGCTGGCTTACCTCAAGCATATCGGCATCACCCACTTGCAGCTCATGCCCATCTACGACTTCGGCTCGGTCGACGAGCGGAGCGGCAGCGAGTTTAACTGGGGCTACGACCCGGTTAATTACAATGTGCCGGAGGGCTCGTACTCGACTGACCCCTGCCACGGCGAGGTGCGCATCAGAGAGCTCAAACGAGCTATCCAGTCACTCCACCAGCAGGGCTTTCGAGTGATTATGGACGTAGTCTACAATCACACCTGGAGCTTAGATACAGCGCTAGAGCAGACCATGCCTTATTACTTCTATCGCACTAAGGATGGTGAGCTTACCAATGGCTCGGGGTGCGGTAACGATCTGGCCAGCGAGCGGTCAATGGTAGCCAAATACATCACCGACAGCGTCCTCTACTGGACAAACGAGTATCACCTCGACGGCTTTCGCTTTGACTTGATGGGAGTGCTGACGGTGGAGCTGATGAACCGGATCCAAGATCTCCTTGACCGGCAGTTCGGAGCAGGCGAGAAGCTCATCTACGGTGAGCCTTGGGCGGCCGGTAGCAGTGCGGCTATGGACGGACAGCCGCTGGCTAATCGAGACAACCTTAAGCTCCTGAGTCACCGCATCGGCATCTTTTGTGACAAGACCAGAGATGCCATTAAAGGGTCGGCCGGCAATATAGCGGAAGCCGGCTTCGTCAATGGAGCAGCGGATAAAGAGGAAGCACTCCTGAGGAGTGCTGTGGCTTGGTGTGGCGAAGGCTCAGACGTCGCTAGCCCGGCGCAGATCATCAACTACGTCTCTGCTCATGACAATCAGACTCTCTGGGACAAGCTCACCAGCACCACGCCCGACGAGTCGCTGCGTCGCAAACAGTACCGTCTCGCCGTCGGCATCTATCTGACCTGCCAGGGACGACCCTTCATGCTGTCGGGCTCGACTTTTCGTCGGACCAAGCACGGTCAAAGCAATTCCTACCGCTCGCCGATCGAGCTTAGCCAGCTCGACTGGAGTAGAGTAGGTGAGGAGCGGTCACTAGCCGAGTTTTATCGAGGACTTATCTCTCTTCGTCAGCAGCTGCCCGCTCTCTACGACAAATCGCCTAGCGCCTACCGGCGTCAATACGATAGTTGGCACACCTCCGGCGTAGTCGGCTTCTCGCTGGATAACGACGACCAGGACCATTCATCACCCTGGGCTAAGCTGATGATTGTCTATAATCGCAATCAAGCACCCCATCTCCTTAACCTTAACGGCAAGTGGCAAGTTTTAGCTACCACCAATGATACCCGGCTGTGGCAGAATCCTCAATCGGCCGAGAGCGAAATCGGCGTTGAGCCGGTCAGTTTCATCATCCTGGGGCAGAGACGTGAAGCGAATCATTGAGGAGGTGGTCAAGCTGGAGAAGCTAGTCCCGGGCGGACAAGCTATCGGCGACCTAGCTGATGGCAGGAAAGTCTTCGTCTGGGGAGCTTTACCGGGTGAGACCGCCCTAATCCGGCTAACCAAGCTGAAGAAAACTCACGCCGAAGCCATCACCACCGAGATTATCAAGCCGTCGCCCGATCGGATCGTCCCGAGAGACGATTGCTTCCTGGCTACCTCGCCCTGGCAGATCATGACCGAACCTGCCGAAAGCCGGCATAAGGTGGCACTGGTCAAAGAAGCTTTCCGCCAGCACCGGGTAGAGATCGAGCCGAACGAAATCGTCGGCGATGGACGGTATTATCACTACCGCAACAAGATGGAGTACTCACTGTGGTGGGATCATCAGACTGAGCGCATCTACCCAGCTTTTCACCAGCGGGGTAGCCACCGCAAGATTGCCGTACAGCGCAGCTCGATAGAACGGGTCGAGATTTGGCAGGAGGCTAATCGCCTGATCAATCAGCTCAATAGCACCGGAGCTCAAGCCCGCCACTATCAATCAATCATGATCAGGTGCGACCGGGCGGGGCAGGTTAGCAGTGCTCTCTTCGCTATGAATCAGCCTCATCCTCAGATGAAACAGCTTAGCGATACTATATTAGGGCACCGCTATACCTACTCGCCAAACGGCTTCTTCCAGATCAACCCGCCGGTCTATCAGCTGGCACTACAGACCATCAAGCCATTCATCACCACCGACCAGGTCGTAGATATGTACGCCGGCGTCGGCACCATCGGGCTATCGGTGGCTCGTGACCGCCGGTTGGTTTTGGTCGAGACTGATCGCCATGCCTTTGGCGAGCTGGAGCGCAATTTACCCGATGATCACCCTGATATCACCGCTGTACACGCCCGTTCCGAAGAGGCGCTAGAGTATATCACGCCCGAGGCTACCATCATCGTTGACCCACCTCGGGCCGGACTGGATAGCAAGCTGGTTACCCGCCTAGTCGAGGTAAAGCCACCTCGTCTCATCTACCTCTCCTGTAATCCCGTCACCCAGGCTCGAGACATCGCCTGTCTCGGCTCAGATTATCGCCCCGTCCTTTGCCAACCGTTCAACTTCTTCCCTCGCACACCCCACATCGAGAACCTGGTGGTGCTGGACTTAACTTCCGGTTAGTCCATGAGCTTGCCACGGCCGAAGACCTGGACTATACTAATAATCAGTAATGGCAGGTGGGAAAGAGGTAAACCAAAAAGTAGCCGGCGGCAGTAGTGCCATATTGCTAAGTCAAGTTAGCCAATCTTATCAGCTCAGGCGTCAGACAGTAACCGCCCTAAGGGATGTATCATTAAGCATTCGACCGGGTGAGTTTGTCGCCATCACCGGAGAAAGTGGTAGCGGCAAGAGTACTATGCTACGACTGATCGGTGCCCTGGAGAAGCCTTCAGCCGGTCAGGTCTACATCAATGGACAAGACATCGCCAAACTCAACGACAACCAGCTGAGTCAGTTGCGCAGCACCAGCATCGGTTTCGTTTTCCAGGCGTTTCACCTCCAGCCATTCCTCTCCGTCGTCAATAATGTCGTGGTGCCGACGATGTTTGCCGGACAGCCCTACAATCAAGCCCGAGATAAGGCTCGCCAGACTCTCTACGCCGTCGGACTTGACGAGAAGATTGATGCCTTGCCGAGCGAACTATCGGGCGGGCAAGCCCAGCGAGTCGCCATCTGTCGAGCCATCATCAATCGTCCGAGCATACTGCTGGCAGACGAACCGACCGGCAACCTAGACTCGGCAAACAGTCAGACCATCACCGACATCTTTCATCAGATTAACCGCCAGCTCGGTACGACAGTAGTGATAGTCACCCATAATCAACAGATTGCCGGAGAAGCCGACCGAGTCATTGAGCTACGTGATGGGGCGGTCGTCAGAGATACAGTCGCCGCCAACCGACCGGCGGAGACGAAGGCGGGGATACTATGATCAAGACTCTGAACGCCATCCGCCTCGCCAAGGCAAAGTTCCACACCAAGCGCCGACTGACTATTCTGTCACTGATCACCTCAGGGCTGCTCTTCGGTGTACTGATCGCCACGATTGTCATCGCTAACGGAGTCGTCACTAGCCTGGATCGTTTCATCAAAGAGGTAGGCGGCAAGCGCTATCAGGTCGCCATCAACGCCAACATCCCGTTCAATAAGATTACCGACAAGTTCAACAATCCATCTCACCGGACCATCGACGAGGTCAGGAACTTCGAGACCCAATATCGGGCTGCCAAGAGTAAGCAATATCAGGCGCAAGGGCTAAAGTATGACCCCGGCGAAGATGCGCCGGCGCTTAAGTTTGACGAATTCAGCAACAAGAGTGAGCCAACTAAGTACCAAGTCACCATTGATCATAGCTCAAGTATTACCAAGCAACTATTTAGCCGAGAATACGAGCGATGGGCTAAGTCAGCCACCAATAAGACCACTAATCTAATTACCACCGCCAAGAAGTATGGCTCCACCGGCTATTATCCCAGCCCCAATAGTGACTTATTCTACAAATTCATCGACACCAAGCTAATCGTGGATGGCAAGGAAGAGCTCAAAGACTGGGTAGATAATAAACTAATCTATGACGACAACCCGATCAGCTCCGCCCACTACACCGGTGCCGCCGGTAAAATGACGGACAAATATATCACTTATCATGGTCAGCTCAAGGGTGTCCCGGTGGTCATCCCCGCCGCTCACTTAGCTAAGAAATTCGCCGGCCGACTTGGTGTCAGCCCGCAGCCACCCGCCGACGATCAGGCTAGGGTAGACTGGCTCAAACAGATCAAGACTAAGGCAAGCGGCCTCACTTATCAGATCTGCCATCGCAATAAAGTCGAGCAGGACATCTTGACTAAGATTCAGCAGGCGAGAAATGAGCTAGCCGGTACTGATTCCAAAGATTCTAATGGTAGTAATGCCAATAAATCGAAGACCGCCTGGGTGCCAACCGATGGGGCGGGGCTATATTACCGTCTACCGACCACACCTTGTGGCGATATCGCCATCATTGCCGACAAGCGCACTGCCGAACAGAAAGCAGAGCAAGACAAGCAAAATCTGCTCAAACAACGCCAAGGCGAGCCAATCTTGCCATACCACCAGCTCATCACTATGCAAGTCGTGGGCGTGTCTAACGAGTCGAATACACAAGACGACAACGGCAAGGATCTTATCGGTATCGGCAAGTCAATCTTAGCTGCTCGTCCATTCTTCCATAGCATGGCGCTCATCCCGACCAATCTTTATAGCCGCCTGCCGACCAAGCAGAAGCTTGACAATATCGTTGGCGAAAAGCCCGATATACTTGACACTCTGGACTTACCCGACCGGCTTGCCAAGCAATTTCCCTACGGACTACTGGAGTTTGCTACTGCTCAGCAGGCTCATCGGTTCATGACCGAACAAACCACGACTGAGCAAAAGGCTAGCGACAGTAGCAAACCCTATGTAGCGGAGCAATACGGTGTCAACTTCCTGGTGCTTGACGAGCTGGCGAGACAGCTCAGGCAAACCATCACCATCGTCGCTGCCATCATCGCCGGGCTGGCTATCATCATCATCTGGACTACCATCTCTCGAATCATCTCCGAGAGTCGGCAAGAGACCGCCGTCTATCGAGCTATCGGTGCCAAGCGCCGAGATATCACCCTGATATACCTGGTGTATGCCCTGATGCTGGCTATCTTGACCATCATCATCGCCGGGATTATCGGTATGGGCATATCGGTCGCCATCGACCAAGTCTTCGCCCCGAAGCTTACCGCCATCGCTCGGTCGTCAGTCAGCATCATCGGCGGGTCATCGCAGATCAAGCTATTTGCCATCGACGAATCAACGTTGGCTCAGCTGGCACTCGTCAACCTCAGCATCATCGTAGTGGCACTAATCGCCAGCATCCAGCCAATCATCAGCAACACCCATCGCCCGCCCGCCAGCGACCTAAGAGCAGAGTAAGGCGAGTCGTCGAATGAAGCTGACGACCGCCACTTGTGAGATAATAGGCACATGTCAGATATAGAGCACGAGGCAAAGATTACAAATATTGATCCGGTGATGATTCGGCGCAGGCTCAAGAAAATCGGTGCAACCAAGGTTGGTGATTATCACTTTCGACGTTACGTCTTTGATACCATACCGGCATCACCGGACCGTTGGGTGCGCCTCCGATCAGATGGCAAGTCCGCCACGTTAACAGTCAAAGAGATAAATAGTAATACCATAGATGGCACTAATGAATGGGAAGTTACAGTGTCAGATCTCGCCACTACTCTCAAAATATTAGAGAAGATCGGTATAAAGCCACGGGGCTATCAAGAGAACAAGCGTGAAGAATATCAGTTAGACGGCGTCCAGGTCGCTATTGACAGCTGGCCAAAGCTAGAACCATACGTCGAGATAGAAGCGACCAACTCAGCCGAGGTGATAGTAATCGCCTCTCGCCTTGGCTACTCTGAGCAAGCTCTGACGGCAGAGAATACCACAGAGCTATATAGGAAAATAGGCATGGATATCAAAAAGATCGCCGAGCTGAAGTTTGAAGATTAACGAGGCGATAGCTATAAATAGCCCGGCGTGGTAGAATCAGACTATTATGACAAGGGGAAGAAAGAAGAAACTACAACAACACGTTCGCACGAGCATCGTCGCCCGAACCATCTACCGCATTATCTGCGTCACGCTAGTAGTCGTCGGTGTCTTTGGGCTGTACCAGGCTCTTACCATCGCCGACAACTACGTCGCCTACACTAAGCGTACCACCACCACCAAGGCAACCATCCGAGGGGTGAGGCGCACGACTGACCGCTACGGCAATGAGAGCTGTCGGGTGAAGTATGACTTCAAGCTTGGCGACAAAGAGTATAGCAGCAAGACCGGCTGGCAACCGGCTATTAATTACGCTGGCTGCTACATCAAGACTGCCGACGAGACAGCAGGGCAATCACAGCCGGGCAAGTACCGTGAAGTCAGTCAGGTAAAGCAAGCCACCATCCGCTACGAGAAGACCAACCCGACCAACAACTCCTATGGCGACAACCAGAAAGATGAAGAGTGGCTACTCTTCATCGCCGTTGCTACAGCCATCATTAGTGCTTTGCCGCTGGGCATCGGCTTCGTTGGGCTAGTCGCTATCCATCGGGCTCTCGAGATTGAAGAGGATGCTCTGGAGGAAGACCAGCGAGCCGCTCGCAAATCGAAAGCGAAGTCAGAGAGGGATTAGTCCGTGACGCACAGCACCAGCCGTCGCCTCATCGGGATAATGTTTCGTCCCGCTTGTCAGATCTTGATCTTGATCGGACTAGCTACTTTACTGCTGTCCGTCGTCACCATCTGGCAATACCAAGCCTCGACCAGACGTACTAAGGAGACGAGTGCCCGGGTAATCAGCGTAAATAAGATAACCGGTATCGGCGACGACGAACGTGGTCGCAACAATCAGGCTTGCCAGGTAGATTATCGCTTTCGGATCAAAGGCGATGAGTATACCGCCATCCTGGGCTATCGCGGTGAACCGACTACCGACAAATGTCGCCTCCATAGTGGACAGTCAGTCAAGATCAAGTACGACCCGAATCACCCCGCCAATAACGCTTATCTGCCCGACCACCAGAACTCGGGAAAGAAGACGCTTCGTCAAACTATCTTTGCCTCCGGCAGCATTGCCGCAACCGGCATCGTACCCATCATTATCGGGATGGTCGGGCTACGCATCGCCAAGCACCGCCATACAGAGCGCTGGCTCGGTCGCATCTCAGCCAGCCACGGCGAAGACGAAGAGCCTAAGCCGTAAGCAGATACTACCAGCCAAGCGGAACACGATGCCAAGCCGACCGACCAAGCAGGGACGGAATCTGCTAAGCCGAAGATCGGCAAGGCCAAGAAAAGCGCTAAGACTGCGCCAAAATCCGGCAGCAAATCAAACAAAAAGAGCGTCTAGCTGGTCTGCAAGCGTCGATAGCTAAACTTAACGCTAGGTCGCCAGCTACCCACCGCCGTAGGGTCGTATTGCTTGATCACACCACAGGTCACTTCTCCTATTTGCACCAGAGCGGGGCAGTAGGGCGCCATCGTCTTGTAGTAGAAGAGGTCTTCACTAGTCACCACCATTCTACCCGGAAACATAGCGTTAAACTTGTCTCTAGCGACGGTGTCGAAATATGCTTCGTCGTCATGGGGCGGCAGGTACTTCAGCGCTTTTAGACCCATCCGACTAACGATTTTGCGAGCGTCTCGCAAAGTCAGACGCATCGGCGAATCAATGAAGCAGTATAGCTGGTGCTTCTCGCTCAGAAAGACAGTCGCCACAGCACTACGACCGGCCGGTATCTGTCGGACGATGATCGACTGAATCTTAGTATCCAGCTTGAACTCCTCATAGATACGGCGCTCTAAGCTAACTTCATCGTACAGCTGATCATTCATAACTACCGTAATTTTAACATATCCGGCGCTGACATATGGTGTTATTATGGTTATGAGTAGTGTTGTTAGTTTGGTCTTTGTTAGTTTGGTCTTTCATAATACTACAAGCATAGCACTACTCGTTTTGCTTGGAGATTGGGTAGGGTTACGCAACAAAGCCAATAAATATATCGCTGGATTTAGAAAAGTATGTAACTACATTCAACAAAATAACGGAGGACTATTACGTGGAAACTGAACTAGAGCTAACTTACCTGGTTAAATCAATACCGAAAGAGGTCGCCGGTGTATCACCCGGCCATCTGCTAGATATCTACATTCCTGATACCCCGGGTCATGCTCATTTGCGTTTACGCCGGCAAGATAACCATTGCGAGATAACCAAGAAGACACCCATCAAGGATGGCGACGCCTCGGCTCAGGTAGAGCAGACCATTAGCCTAAGCAAAGATGAATTCGAGGCACTTGCTATGGCTAGCCAAAAGAGAGTTGCTAAGGACCGGTATAAGATGCAGATTGACGGTAGTAAAGCCGAGCTTGACGTTTTTACCGGCAAGTTAGCCGGGCTAGTGCTAATTGATTTCGAATTTGATTCGCTTGACGCCAAAGCGTCGTTTACTCCGCCCGACTTTATCTTGGCAGATGTTACTCAAGAAGACTTTATCGCCGGCGGTTTGCTGGCCGGCAAGAGTTATGAAGATATCGCCCCTGAGCTAGCTAGATTTGGCTATCAGCGCCTGCATATGTAGCCGCCATTTTATCTTTTTTGTATACAACAGCTTGCGCCATAGGGCAGCTATCTTTATTAGATAGCCCAAGCTGGCTGGTGGCTAGCAGGTAAGCAACCTTATACTATCGGGCAATCGCAACGTATGATTGCCCGTTAGCGCCAGCAACACTTAAGCCACCAAGGTACACTAGCTCAGAACAATTAAGGCGTTAACGTAGGAGTGTATTTGCAGCCGTGCCACTTTATGCTATAAATAAATCTGTCTTAAACAATCAATGGTAGCAATACCACTCAAGAAAGAACATTATGACAGAAAGACCATCGTTTATTGTTACCGGCGCAAGCACCTCGGGCAGAAAAGAAGTGTTTGTGGCGACCGGCAACATGTCCAAGCTCAGCGACTACAAACTCTACCTTGGAGACGAATATAAGCTGACATCGCCCAAATCAGACAACATTAAGATTGACGTTCCGGAAGGTATTGATTCCATTGAGGATAATGCTATCGCCAAAGCCAGGGCGTACGCAGTTACAACGGGCAAGGTGTCGATCGGCGATGATACCGGCTTCTTTATTAAAGAGCTGAATGGTGAACCGGGCGTAGCGCTACGCCGATGGGGCGGTGAGCTACCGGAAAGCACTAGTAATGAAACATTTTGGAAGTTCCTGCAGAAAAAGACCAAGAATCTAAAGAACTATGATTGCTACTTCAAACAATGTGTTGCCATAGTCGCACCAAACGGAGCTTACGAAATCGTTTATAACGTGAATAATGGATTCCTCAATAAGGACAAATTGCGACGTCCATACAACAACTCCGGGTATCCTATTGGAGCAGCCTTTGAGTCGTATAACCGCAATAAGACGTGGGATGAGATGACCGATAGCGAGAAAAAAGAATTCGACAAGCAATTTATAAACGAGTTAAAAGAAAGAATTAATCGTGTCATGAAACAATCTAGCTAGTCGCCCAGAAAAGCCGCTCATGTAGCCTGATACAACCACCCAAGATGGGGTAGAATATAGTCATGGATTATGAAGCTGAGTTTAATAGGCGTCTTAAGGGATTAAATGCCCGGCAGCGGCAAGCTGTCGATATCATCAGCGGCCCCTTGATGGTGGTAGCCGGACCGGGCACCGGCAAGACTGAGCTCCTCGCCATGCGGGCAGCTAATATCCTACATCAGACGGACGCCGACCCGTCAAACATCCTCTGCTTAACCTTCACCGACTCCGGCTCGGCTAATATGGTGAAGCGCCTGGCTCAGATCATCGGCTCGACGGCTTACCAAGTAGAGATCCAAACTTTTCATAGCTTCGGCTCGGCGATTATCGGGCGCTTCGGTGAGTATTTTTATAGCGGTGCCGGTTATCAGCCGGCCGACCAGCTGACCCAGGCTGAGATTCTGACTGAAATCATGGCCGAGCTCAGCTACGACAACCCCCTGGCTACGCTCAACCCTAGCGGTCAGCCAGTCTACCTAAAGACTATACAGAAGCTCATCAGCGACTTTAAGAACTCGGGGCTAAGCCCCGACCAGCTGGAAGAGCTGGTTGATCAAGATCTGGACTTCTGTACCGATATAGAACCTACCATCAATGAAGTATTTACTAAGGGCATCAGCAAGAAAACCATCTCCAAGTGTGATAACCTGCTGGTCGAGCTACGCCGGCTCGCCGCACAGACCCCATCACTAGCCCAGGCTATTACTCCGACCCTAGCTCAGATCATGGCTAATGACTTAGCGGGGGCTTACGCTGCAGCCGGTGACGACGGCAGTACCAAGCCGATCACCGCCTTCAAGAATCGCTGGGTCGGCAATAGCGACAACGGTACCAAGACACTAAAGATCACCGAGCATTGTCGTAAGCTTAAGCTTGCCCTGGATATCTATCGTCAATACTTAGCCAAAATGGACGAGCGCCAGCTGTACGACTTTAATGATATGATCCTCAGAGTGATTCAAGCAATCACCGAACACCCCGGGCTAAAAGCCACCCTGCAGGAGCAGTACCAATATGTCATGGTCGACGAATTTCAGGATACCAATGAAGCGCAGATGCGCTTGCTTCATCTACTGACCGACTATGATGATCAGCCCAATCTGATGGTGGTAGGCGACGACGACCAGGCTATCTATCGCTTCCAGGGAGCAGACATCGGCAATATTCAGACCTTTACTCGACGTTACCCCAAGCTACGCCAGGTCAACCTGCAGACTAATTATCGTAGCGGCACCGCCATCATCGAGCTGGCAGAGCAGGTAGCCGGCGATATCACCGAGCGCCTAACTAATGCCGACGGCACACCCAAGCAGTTGGCGGCTCACCATAGCGACTACAAGTGCCGGATTGATTGGACGATTACCACCAGCCAAGCCGGCGAATTTAGCCATGTTGCCGGCAGCATCAAACAAGCAATTGATCAGGGGGCGAAGCCGGCTCAGATCGCCGTCATCGCTCGTCGCCACAAGAGCCTAATTCAGCTGGCCGATTTCCTGACCGCTCTCAATATTCCTTTTACCTATCAGCACCAGCAAAATGTCTTTGATTCCGCGCTGATCAAGCTGCTGCTTAACTTAGCCCGAGCGGTAGTTTGCATCGCTCACAACAATATCACTGATGCCAATGCTTATCTGCCACATATTATTGCCAGCCCGGCTTTTGGTATCAGCGGGGAAGAGTTTTATCAGATCAGCCTGGACACCGAGGCGCAGTGGGGTAATTGGTTTAAGGCTATCGCCAAGCGCCAGCCCCGCCTAATTAGCTGGCTCAAAGAGCAGGCGCAACGCTCATTAGATAGCCCCCTAGAAGTAATGTGTGCCGAGCTGATGGGGATTACCGGGCTGCCGAACGACGAAGACGATTGGGGGGCGAGCCGACCGGACGACCCGGCATCTTTGGCTGAGAAAAAATATCGCTCGCCGATTTACCGGTACTATTTCGGAGCAGACAAGCTGGATCAAGATAGCCTAGCCTACTTAAACTTCCTCAGCGACTACACCACCCTGAGTCAAGCTCTGGAGCAGTACCGGCCTGACCGCAAAAATACTTTGAGCGACTTGCTGAAATTTGCCGACAGATATCAGGCGCTTAACGAGAGCCTCAGCTCAGTCACCACTTACGGTACTGCCGAAGGTGTCCAGCTAATGACCGCCCACAAAGCCAAGGGGCTGGAATTCGACACTGTCTACCTGATAGACGCCGAGAGTGAGGAGTGGGGAAGTAAGTGTAGAGAGAAAAATGCCATGATCAAGCTGCCACCTAATCTACCTCTAGATAATGCCGGCACTACCGACGACGAAAAGCGCCGTCTATTCTTCGTCGCCATCACCAGAGCCATGCGCCAGCTTCATCTATCATCGCACTCCGGCCAGGGCAGTAAGGAGCTGAATCAGCTGGAATACGCCCTGGACTACATCCCGGCGACCAGCCTAGATGAGCCAGATGCACCCGAAGCTACCAAGGAGCTAGCCACTAGTGCTTTTAGCTTCCTCTTAGACAGTAGTCTCGACCGAAAGTCGCTCCTAGCCGACCGATTGAGCAGCTACTCCTTGTCAGCCAGCGACCTGAACGCCTTTACCGACTTGACTTATGGCGGTCCGGAGCGGTTCTTGCTCGACCGGCTCCTGCGCCTACCCGGAGTTCAGACCGTCAACCAGCTGTTCGGCACCGCCATCCATGCCGTCATGCAGAGTCTGCACAACTACGCCGGCAGCGAAGACCACCCCGGCAAGATGCCACCGATCGAGCAGACCTATCAAGTCTTTCAAACTAGCTTCCGCACCACCAGCTTAGACGAAGCCACTGCCCGGAAATGGTCAGCCAAAGGTCGAGCGATAATAGACGCCTACTATGAAAAACGCTCCGAGAGTTTTCGCCCTAATCAGCGAGCCGAGCTCAGACTGGAGGCGACTATCTCCGACGGTGTGAGACTAAACGGCAAGCTGGATGCCGTCGAATTAGATAGCCACAAACGCCAGGCTATCATCACCGATTACAAGACCGGCAAGTCTTTCCCCGGCTTCAGCTCGATCAATAAAGATAGCATCCATGCCTACACCAACCAGCTAATGTTTTACAAATTACTCTTTGAAAGCTCGAATCAGTATCACGACTGGCAAGTCACCGAAGGGGTAATCGAATTCGTCGTACCCGACCCTAAGACCGGACAATTGATCGCACCGGTATTTGACTACGGCCGGCTAGCCGACATGGCAGAATTCACCAAGCTAGTTCAAGCGGTCTATAGGAGAATCATTAATCTCGACTTCCCGGATGTCAGCCAGTTCGCCCGGTCGCTAACCGGCACTAAACAGTTCGAAAGGTGGCTGATTGAACACGATTAACTTCTGGGCCAAGCTACCATCACCTTTCAGTGTGCTGGCTCCGATGGAAGATGTGACCGACATCGTCTTTCGTCGTGTCGTCGCTCGGGCGGCTCGCCCCGACGTCTTCGTGACCGAGTTTACCAATACCGCCAGCTTCTGCAGCGAGCAAGGCAATTTTTCCACCGTTGGTCGCTTGGCGCACGATGCCGGCGAAGCACCCATTGTGGCTCAGATCTGGGGAACTGAGCCAGATCACTTCGCCATCATGAGTCACGCTCTCAGAGAGCAGGGCTTTGACGGGATAGACATTAATATGGGCTGTCCCGCTAAAGATGTAGTTAAGATCGGTGCCGGCTCAGGTATGATCGGTAATTGTCAGCTGGCCCAGCAGATTATCTCTGCTACCAAGGAGGGCGGACTACCGGTATCAGTTAAAACTAGGCTGGGGCTAACGAGAGTAGCGGAGTACCGGGATTGGATTACCTTTTTGCTTAGCCGAGGGCTAGCCTGCCTAACAGTCCATTTGCGTACCCGCAAGGAGATGAGCAAGGTCCCGGCCCACTACGAGCTGATCTCCGAGCTGGTCAGTTTGCGAGACCAGCTATCGCCACCGACCAGGCTAGTTATCAACGGCGATATCGCCGACTATGCCCGGATCACTGCGCTCTATCATCAGTATCCCGGCGTAGATGGCTGCATGATCGGACGAGGCGTCTTCGCTAATCCGTTTTGCTTTGACCGCTCCGGCAGACCGCACAGCCGATCCGAACTGCTTGATCTATTCCGCTATCACTTAGATCAGTACGATAGATATCGCCAGATCATGCCCGCCGAGCGACCCGAACTAGTCCGCAACTTTGACTCGCTCAAGCACTTCTTCAAGGTGTACGTTCGTGATTTTGATGGCGCCGGCGACTTACGAGCGAAGCTTTACGCTTGTAAGTCTACCGACAAAATCAGACAAATACTGGCCGAAGTTCGCTATATCATAATATAGGGAGGGTACTTGAAAAATCAATAAACTAGGTGTACAGTTACGGTGTGTTTGTAATATATTTCTATGGAGATTTATGATGATTGAATATTATGTTGAAGGCATAGACCTCACCGGTAAGTCAACCGTGGTAAGATCTATCTCTGAAAAATATAGCATCTCCAGCAGACATAAGTTTCTGTCGGGGGAGAGCGAACTAATGAAGGAAGCCAAGAGAGTAAGAGCCATAAGCGGAATGGGGGGGTGGCTACATCTTTAGCCTATATTAAAGCGATATCCGATGATATTGCTCGACACCGAGATGAACCTAAAAACAACAAAAAGGTAATACAAGAATCTACGGTCATAGTTAAGTCTTATGCAATAGATAAGGCGATGCAAGCTGATGATTATGTTTTAAGCGAATACGACAGGCTGTTAAAGCTTCACCCCAATTTTACAAGAAGCGTTTTTCTTACAGCGAGTACAAAACAAAGACTGCTTCGGCTAGACAAACGCATAGCCGAAGAGCCAGAAACTGTTACCAATAACGATTTGAAGCTGTTGAGAGACCCTGAGAGCGTATTGCGAATTGAAGATGTCATGAAATCTATCGCCGTAACAGCATTTAATGCAACCGTGATAGACACATCCGACATGACGCCAAACGAAGTATCAGAGGAAGTAAGCAGAAGCTTTGGATTAGCAGTAAACGAAGGAGGGTTAATATGATGCACTCAGCAGAATATCGTCATACCGAGACTTGGCCTTATCATATCTCGGCAGGTGGGGTAATCTACCGTCATCAGCAGGGGCGGCTAGAGGTGGTAGTACTCTACCGCAATCGGCCGGATGGACGACACTATCATCTGCCAAAAGGCACTTTACACCACGACGAGACGCTGGAGGACGACGCTCGACGAGAGGTGTTGGAAGAGTCAGGCATACGAGCTGAGATAAAGGGTTACCTGGGTGCTTTCACCGATGATTTCATGAAAGACGGCGTACATCTCAATAAGACTACTCACTATTTCGCCATGATCCCACTGGAGAATACCGGCAAGCATGACGCCGAGCACGATGGCGTCGAATGGCTGGAATTCGACAAAGCTCGAAAGCTACTGGAGTCAAGCGAACCGATGAAGAAGGAGTATATCATCCTGGATCGCTTGCTAGACCTCTTGGATAAGTTTGAGCATACCGCATAGTCCGCCCTTTTTCCGACAGATCAGAGATTTCCCAAGGGTACTTCCGCTAGTTAGCCTCGAGCCTTTGCGACTGCGCTATAATATAACCACACTGGAGGAGGGGATAATGACAAGTGACTATATCAAGGGGTTGAACGACGAGATTAAGGCGTATTACAGGGTGCTTAGCCCCGAATTTCCCGATTGGTTGACCGAGTATATCGACACCCCGGCTATGAGGCGCCTCGAAGGGACCGGCATGAACTGGGGGTCAGACCATACCGATCTCTATCACAACAAGTATTGGTACTCCAACCTTGCCCATAGTATAGGTGTGGCGCTGATTGTCTGGCATTACACCGGGGATCGTAAGCAAACCCTGGCGGGGCTATTCCACGACATCGCTACGCCGACTTTCAAGCACTGCATCGATTTCTTCCGGGGCGATTATCTGAAGCAAGAAGCAACCGAGGTCGAGACCTCACAGATAATTAGTGACTCTCCAGAGATCGTGCACCTGCTCAAGCGTGACCACATCAAGCTGAGTCAGGTCGACGATTACAAGCTTTATCCTATCGCCGACAATGATACGCCGAAGCTTTCGGCTGACCGTTTCGAATATTCCTACTCAGCCGGGCTGGTGCTTAACCGTGTCTGGGAGATAGATCGGATCAAACGGACTTACGACGACGTCATCGTACTGCAAAATGAAGAGGGGGTCGACGAACTGGGTTTTCAGCACCTGCCGGTAGCCGAAGAGTATATATCCACCATCTCTCAGCTGTGGCCGTGCTGGGTCGAGAATCGTCACAAGTTAACTATGCAGTTCATCGCCGATGCCCTCAAGCGGATGGTTAAGCAGGGGCTACTCCGGCCAAGTGACTTTTACCACTATAGCGAGGATGAAATCGTCAGTCGGATCCTAGATAGCGGCGACGAGTATTTAGTGAGTCGCTTCCAACAGTTCCGGAAAGCAAAGCGGGTATACAGCAGTGACACTCCGGTGGCAGGGAAGTACTGCCGGAGCATCGTCACTAAACGACGCTACATCAACCCGCTCGTCCTATCGGACGACGGCACGGCACGACGAGTCGGTGACCTTTCGGCGAAAGCTAAGCAATGTCTGGACGACTATCTAGCCTACCGGCCCGACCGGTACGCCTATCTCGACTTCGACTTCGACCCGGACTATCAGCTGAACTAGGCTATTAGCCCTAAATGCTACAATATGGATATGCTAAAGGCTAAGAAATCACACCGAAATAAAACCATTGATTTCTCTCTCAAGGAAGGTCAAAAGTATTTTAACCGCTGTGTAGACGGAAGCTCGGAGCTGTCTATTGATAAAATCATAAATAAGACAATTAACGGCGATGCCTTTGAAGTTATGAAGGATATGCCAAGAAAGTTTATCGATCTACTGATCGTTGATCCGCCGTACAACTTATCTAAGGACTATCACGGCAACAAATTTAAGAAAACTGACAACGAAAGCTACGCCAAATACACAGAACAGTGGTTAAAGCTAGTCATGCCACTACTGAAAGATGAGGCAAGTGTCTATGTTTGTTGCGACTGGCAAACCAGCGTTGTTATCGGTCGGATTTTACCAAAGTATCTCAATGTCAGAAACCGAATAACATGGCAACGAGAGAAAGGTCGAGGCGCAAAAGAAAACTGGAAAAATGGACTCGAGGACATCTGGTTCGCAACCAACAACAGCCAATGGACATTTAATCTGGACGATGTGAAGATTCGAAAGAAAGTCATCGCTCCATACAGAGAAAATGGCGAACCGAAAGATTGGCAAGTAACCAAAAATGGTAACTTCCGGGACACCTGTCCATCAAACTTTTGGGATGATTGTACGATTCCGTATTGGTCAATGCCCGAAAACACCGCCCATCCAACCCAAAAACCCGAGAAGCTGATTGCCAAAATGATTTTAGCTAGCTCAAACATAGGAGATGTGATCTTTGACCCTTTTCTAGGTAGCGGAACAACTTCTGTAACTGCCAAGAAGCTCGGTCGTAGGTATATTGGCATTGAGCTCGACAAAACCTATTGCGCCTGGGCGGAGAAACGATTGGAAATGGCGGATAGTGACAATTCTATCCAAGGGTACACGGATGGTGTTTTTTGGGAACGTAATACCCTTGGCGAGCAAAAGAATACCAAAGGGAAACCACCAACCGAAGAATTAACGAAAGGTAATGATGGACAGCTCGCTCTACAAGTTGGTTGATTTTATTAAAGGACTTGACGGCAGAATTGATAAAGCTAGACTTCAAAAGCTCGTTCAAAAAGAGTTTTCTCTGGTAAAAGATAGGTCTGTATTCTATACAGATACTTTTGCGATACGATTTAGTTCGTCTAAATCAGCGAGCTTTTCCAATACGGTTCTTTCACTTTCAAGTCTACAAAAGTACGATGATTTTCCTTTTATAGTTTGCCTAAACACGCCAAATAAAAACTACTTATTTTTAGCTAATACTACTTTTCTAGCCAAAGTTAGCCATAGCTCACAAGAATTAAGAGAGGACAATATACGAGGTAGCATAAATGGTTCTGATATAGTGAAAGTCTTTAACGGTATTGAGAACAAGCCCGAGAACTTCGCAGAATTATTTGCGATACATTCCGGAATTGGCTTCAACGGCAATCTTGCTAGACTGGTAGAAGCAACAAATAACATTTCGCCAAGTGGCGATAGGTATAGTATACAAGAGATAGATAGGGGTGTTATATTGCAAGCACCCCAGAGAGCAAAAGATTTTGTAGTGTCCGCTGAATACAGCACTCTAAAATCAGAACTTGACCGAATTACTCTAAAGTATAAAAATGAGATAATTTTGGCTAGTTTGATTGACAATGTAAATATTCGTGGACGGGTAATTGAATACATTATCGCCGGCGAGGATGATAGACTGCGAAACGAAATTATTAACGCTTTGCGAAAGGGTACAAAGCGAATACCGAGCTTTCGCACAAAGAATACACTTGGTGATTTCGTTAAAATATTCGACAAATACGACACGGCAACTGATATAAAAACAAAGGTTATGACCTTAAGTTCCGCCCCCAAAGCATACAATCTCGACAAAATACTGGCGTTCCTAGCAAAAGAAAAATCAGTTTTTATGTTCTACTTTGTAGGCGTTATGTCAAGACAAGTTGTCGGACAGGCTTTAATTTCAATGTTTCAGAATGACTTAAGGGACACGACGCACGTACTGAAACATTGGGCCGGCAGGAATTCACGAGGAGCTGCTCAACTTAGCGGGCAAGCAATTGATACTTTAATGAAAGAACCGAACAACGACATAGACATTGCAAAAAGCCAATCCTTCCTGGAGAGCATAATGAAGTTATAGTTCTACGAGCAACAGAGGATGCACTCTTCCGTTTGCAACATTGCCATTCTTTTCTATTTTCATTGTCTACCTGTTTTATTTATATAATATCTGGTGGGCGGGGAGGGACTTGAACCCTCACGATATTGCTATCAGCAGATTTTAAGTCTGCAGCGTCTACCAATTCCGCCACTCGCCCTAACGCTTCTATTCTAGCACACCATAGCGCTAAGCAACGCCGTATTTATTGACCTAGCCCGACCGACACACCAAACATAACGCACACCCCCGATATTAGCGGTCGGGCTCGTTTTGGTATAGAATAGTATCAGATGAACGAGCAAGATAGTGAAGAATACCTGATCCCCGGGTCGTCGAGCCGGAAGGTCATCCAGCCGCCCGAAGCAACGCCGGTGGTTAACTATCCGTACGACCGGACTCATCAGCCAACTTCACATCCCGTTCAGCCCGCTCCGATCAAGCCGACCAAGCGAATGAAGGATAATCAGACAGTGACTTATTCCGCCGACGCCGAGCCAATGACCAATACCACCCGCCTTCAGAATCACATCTATCACGACGCCCAGCTGGCCGCCGATCAGATCTTATCTGCTGAGCGCCGGCAAGCCCAAGAAAAACAAAAGGAGAAGCAAGCTCAAGACTTAGCTCGCCAGCGCTACCACCAGGCGTGGCAGAATTATTATCAGAAGTATTATGAGAATTACTACATAGCCGCCCTACAGGAGCAACAAGCTCGCTTCGCCAAGCAGCAAGCCGCCGTAGCCGATAGTCGCCAAAACGACGGGGTGCTTGACCAGAATGAAGTTCAGCACGAGCTCAAATCGGAGGTACTGGAGAAAGTTAAAGAGACTGCCGAACAGGCAAAGCGACACTGGTGGTTCTGGCCGGCGATCAGCGCAGTAGTAGTGGCGCTAGTCTTTTTCTTCTTGCAGTACAACAGCGTGGTGATGGCCGGTGTAGTCAGTTTTATCAGCCCCGGCGATTCATCGACCCAGACGATCATCGTTGGCAGCGGCAGCAACCAGCCAATTAGCACCAGTCCCCACGTGATCATCCCCAAGATTAACGTCAACGCCCCGGTTGTTTATGGCTTGACTGACCTCAGCGAGAATAACGTCCAAGTCGCCCTACGCAATGGTCCGGTCCATTATCCGCTGGCTGGTGCGACCGCCACACCAGGGCAGAAGGGAAATACTGTCATCCTGGGTCACAGTAGTGCTGATGTCTTCGCTCCGGGTGACTACAAGTTTATCTTCGTCCAGCTGAATAGACTGACACAAGGCGACTTATTCTACCTTGACTACGGCAAGACTCGCTACGCCTACAAGGTGGTCGATATCAAATCAATCTACCCTAATCAGATTGACCAGGTCAATCTTGGCTCGTCTAAAGCCTATGCCACCCTGATAACTTGCGATCCACCCGGCTCAATCGCTAAGCGCCTACTGGTAATCGGCGAGCAGGTCTCACCCGACCCAAATCGCACCGGCGAGAGCCAAGAGGCTACCAGCAATAAGCCGGCTAAGCAGATCGTTGGCAAGCCCAAGACACTGCTGGAGAGCATCTTTGGTAAGTAAGCACTGCCACTTCACCTTGCACTATTCCTCGAGTTCAGCTATTGGTCAATAACCATCTGCGAACGCTGCAAGACCGCTCCGCCCGAGATGCTATCAAGGCTCAGCAGGTACTTCTCATTAGCCGACAGGAAAGCAGGCAAGCGTCCACTAACCAAGTGTTGGGCATTCTGCCCGTCAAACTCGACCATATTAAGTACGCCATTTTTAACATCCAGCAGATGATAACCATCCAGCCAGACCGGCTCGCCTCGACGAGCCAGCTCGAACGAGTAGTTCTCGGTAGTCTCGACATCGTAGCAGACGACCTTATTACCTTTACCGGCCAGGACGAACCGTCCCGTCGGATTTACCTTCATCCAATCAATCCCACCGGGACTACTCAGATAAGCTACCGATTTATTAAAATCGTGTGACTGGCGCTGACGTTTGAGCGGGTCGGGGTAGACTGAGACCATCTCACCCCGACCAACCGCCAGGTAATCAATATCATTGTTGCGAAAGAAGCCAATCAGGGTGGTCTTAGCATCATCATAAGTCCTGAGCTTGGTAATCTTGCCATCATCATAAATCGAAATGACTTGGCTGGTCTTGCTACCATCCACCTTCTTACTCAGGTAAACGATTCGCCCGCTGTCACCCAGTAGGACATAGCTAGTCACACCGGTAGCCAGTGGCGCCGAGATGGATTTATCGGCATAGTTGATCTTGCGTAAGTCCGTCCCGGTCAAGGTGTAGATCACGTCGCCCCCGGCATTAGAGAAATGCAGCTCGGTCAGCTCCAAGCCAAAATCGCTCGACAGATTGCGAGTTATCTTATCCTGGCGGTCGTACTCCAGATACTCCGCCTGGTCACCCAGCTGGTGCTTGACCAGCAGATAACGAGAGTCTTTGTCCCACTCGATGATCTTAAACTTGCTCTCGCCGTCAGTCGCTAAGTGCAAATTGCTAAGCTCAATAGTGCTGAACTTGATTTGTTTCGGATCAGCCAGGTCAACCAGAGTGGCGTCACCCGTCGACTCATTGGTCAGCACTACCGCCCATTTACGATCAGGCGTCGGCAGCATGTCAACGACGTTAGTAAAGGTCTTGACCGATTCGGTCTTGACATTTTGCGGCACCAGTCGAGCATAATCCAGCCAGCGTACGCTGCTAGGTAGCGCCGAGACCGTCTTAGACCAGCCTCGGTAGCCGGTCAGCGACATCGAGACTTTAGTTTGCCCGGTCTTGATATTCGAGCGGGTTGGTGTCCTGGTAGACAGGCTAGCGCCGTTTATGTCAACTACAGCACCCGTCGGAAAGGTGTTGAATTGCAGCAGCGCCACTTGCGACAGTTGCCCTGACATCAAGTCAAAACGATAGCCCATCGCCCAGCCGATACAGACAATCACTCCGACCACAGTAGCTATCGCCATTACGCCGTAGGTGAAGAAACGTATCGCCACTTGCTTGCGCTGCATGGTGCTGGGTGTATTAGAATGAGGTTGCTTTGACACTGCTATCAATATAGGCTAGCCCTGATAGCTGGTCAAGTGAATAGCCGAGATACCCCGAGCCACAGGAATTGCACGGTAAAGCAATGTGGTGTAAGATAAGCTTAGGTAAAGGGAAAAGAGAGTTATTTTATGGAGAGAATATTAACAATCAAACCAAGTAGCTTAACTGAGCCTCAAATGGATAAAGTAAATCGTCTAGCTTCTTTGGGGTTTGAGCAGACTGAAGCCGAAATGTATCAAGATACAAAGAATCATGTCCTAGAGTCTGAACAAATCCAGCTAGGCTATGTTGACGAAGAGCTTAAGGGATTTGCTTTGTATAGTTCATGTATTGGGGGCTTAGCAATAGAGCTGGTTGGCATAGTTGTGGAACCCCGGTATCAAGGGCGAGGCTTTGGTAGTCGGTTATTAGCTCATTACGTCGATAATAACCAGCCAGATTACTTGACGGCTTACACAAGAAATCCGTACACAGTAGGAATATTAAACCAATACAACGGAACGTTTCCTGTCAATAGTAGCGAAGAACTGGAGTCGATAGCGGGAGACATGGAGGGCTCAGAACTCATAGATGGGGTTGCTTACCACATCGGTCGGTACGGACAAAATGGACTCTACGGAGCCAATGATCCCGCCAGTCGTTGTCTAAGAGGCGATGACATTGCTCTAAAAGAGAGGTTCTCCAAGCTCTCTGACCCGGGCAGCGCTTTAGTTCTAGCTGCAAAGGTTGATTAGTTATGACAAAGATACTTGCGATCATCTCCACTCACGGTAATGAGCTGCTAGGTCCAAACTTACTGGTGTATATGCTAACTAAGCGGTCTAAGCTATTGGAGGACATGGAGTTTGTTGTGGCTAATCCGTGCGCCTACGTAAAAAATGTACGGTATACCGAATCAGACTTAAATAGGAGCTACGGACTTGATCTGGATACCTACGAAGGACATCGAGCAAAGATGATTGAGGAGCGTATTCGACTTTTGCAGCCGGAGCTAGTACTGGATTTTCACACAACTACCGCCGAGCAGCCGGATATATTGATAACGGCAGATAAGGACAATAAAGTGGCACAAAGTTTCATCGGCGCCAGCACCACGGAGAACATCCTGGTAGTCGAGCCACTCAACGACATCACTACGGTGGCACCAAATTTTGTGGCTTATGAAGTACCAAATTCGCATCTGAACGACGACCTATATGGACAAATATGTGCCGATATAACAAGGTTCTTGGATAATAAAGTAGCGGAAGTCAAACGAACTTTCTACAAAATGGCAGGGAAGATTATGCCCGAGGAAGAGAAAAATATTACCGATCTTAAAAACTTTGTCTATAACGATACCCTGCAGGCTATCCCGGCGTTTCTTGGCGAAGAGGCATATAAGCAGGATGGTACATACGCCGGATTTAAGCTAAAAGTATTATAACTAGCTGACTAGTTACCCTTTATACTCGTGCCGGTCAACAAGGCACTTGAACTTTATAGCCATAATCGGTAAGATACATGTTAGGAAAGAGAGGGATATGGGGATAGTAATTATTAATGGCAAGCGCTACGACTCGGTTACGGGGCTGATGCTATCTGATCGGCGAGACGAGCTGGAGCTAGCTTCATCCGAGACTGACCGGCTGAACCAAACAAACCGAACTAATAGAGATAAAGCAGATCGGGTGAGTCAGGCTAAACCTAAGGCAGATGACACTCCGCCGGTCTGGGTTGGTAGCTACATTGACGGTAGCAACAAAGATGATCAAGTAGAGGGTGACACCGGCGAGACCATCGCCGTCCGTCAAGTTAAGACTCAGCCCGACGCCGCTAAAGCTTCTGAATCGGACAGTGCCGAGCAGGCAAGCGACCGCTTGGCTGATTATGTAGAGCTATTCACGCCAGCTGACGATGAGGATGCCGACAGCAGGGCAGAGCAGGTGGAGATGGAGAAGGCAGAGCAGGTAGCTGCCGCCGTCAGCCCGGCTGTGGTGCATTCGCCGCTCCGGCTCAAGTCCGCCCGCCGAGTCATCCATGCTTCCCGCACCTTGAACCGTCGTTTCGTCAGGAAGCCTCTGCGGGAGACGGGCGAATATGCCGAGTCAATCGCCGTACGACACATCAAGCAGGTCAAAGCCAGTGCCATCATTGAGTCAGCCAGGTCAGTCAACGATATCCCCGACGAGACTATTGACGAAGTGATCGCCACTACCGAGAGCGACTTCACCCCCGTCTTGACTAAGAGCCAGGCGACCAGCCTAAAGGCACTCACCAAGAAGAGCAACCATAGTAGTCAGCCGGCTCCGAGCACCACCAGCCTCAAAGACGCCAAGGCTGAAGATACTACCGACGACCAATCGGCGCTTAATCTCAGCAAGTTAGCTCCGACCGACTATGACGACCTGATGGATGATCGAATCGACCAGCTGACCAAGATTCTCCAGGCCAGTAACGAGCTGGACCAACAAGACCGGACTGCGACCAAGCGTCGCCTCGGTCAGCCGAAGAAGCATCGTTTCCGCTTCTCGACCATCATGGCGACGGCCGGAGCAATGGCCATCATCGTCGGGCTGGGTGTCTACATCTCCTTGCCGACCATATCCGTCAAGCTGGCAGCCAGTCGGGCCGGTATCAACGCTAAGAACCCCTACGCTCTGAGTGGCTATAGTCTAGACAACAATATTGCCGCTCAGCCCGGCAAAGTAACCATCAGCTACAAGAGTGCCAGCGGCAATGGTGGCTATTCAGTGACCCAGGAAAGTGATAAGTCAACCACTGATTATGCCTTGCGCCTCAATGTCTCTCGTCAGAACGGCGGCAGCTACCAAGAGATGGACGTCAATGGCAAGACAGTCCTACTCTACGGCAATAAAGCCACTTGGCTGGCCGGCGATATGCGCTACACCATCGACGGTAGTGACTTGATGGATAGCAATCAGCTCCGTAGTATCGTTAAGAGTCTCTAGCCGTAGGAGCACCCAAGCCTGATCCTTAGCTGAAGAGTCACCCCGTGATAAAATTAAGTATATGTCTGGTCGTAAATTGCCAATCGTCGCCCTGGTGGGGCGAACCAATGCCGGCAAGTCGTCGCTCTTTAACCGACTAATCGGCCGGCGTGATGCTGTGGTGGCTCGAGAGGCCGGTACTACTCGTGACTCAATTTACCGCCGGATTGACCGGTCGCAGGGGTCTTTCATCCTGGTCGATACCGCCGGGTTGAAAGATGACCCTGCTGATGATTTTGAGGCAAGCATCCAAGACCAAGTAGCTGATGCTATCACCTCGGCTGACCTAATCCTACTAATTAAGGACTCGACCGAGGATGCTACCGCCGATGATCGTAAGCTGGCCAAGCAGATTCTGCGCTCGACCAAGCCGGTGGTGCTGGTCCCCAATAAGATCGACATCGCCGAGCATTTCCCTCCGGAGAATTATCTCTGTCTCGGCATCAAAGACATTATCCCGGTGAGCGCCGAGCATAACCGGCATATCGACCGGCTGGAACGCTTTATCATCAGCCATATTCCTCACGTTCACGCTAAAGCAGCCGGCGAACAAATCAAGGTTGCCCTGATCGGTCGCCCTAACGCCGGCAAGTCATATCTCTTTAATACTCTAGCCGGCAAACAGCAGGCGGTCGTCGCCAATGTCGCCGGCACCACGAGGGATATTAACCGAGTCGAAGTACGCTATCACGGCAAGACCATTGAGCTGCTTGACACCGCCGGAGTACGGCGCAAAGGCAAGGTAGAGCAGGGGATTGAGCAGTTCAGTGTCCTCCGTACCGCCAGTGCCATTGAAGAGGCGGATATTTGCCTGCTACTGATGGATGTAAATGAGCTCAACACCTCGCTTGACGCCAGGTTAGCCGGGCAGATCATCGACGCAGGTAAGGGCTTAGTGATAGTCGTCAGCAAATGGGACTCTGTCATCGGCAAGGATGCCTACACTAGAGATGCTCTAGCCCCCGGCATCAGTCGCACCTTTGATTTTGCCTCATGGGCACCGCTCATTTTTACCTCGTCGACGACCGGACAAAATGTAGCTAAGATCTATGATCTGATCCTGTCTATCGATGCCGAGCGTCGGCGCACTGTCCCGACCGGTCAGCTTAACGACTGCCTGCACCGAGCCGTCACCAAGCACAAGCCGGCAGGACTGAAGAACACTCATCCTCGTCTGCGCTACACCGTCCAAACCGATGTTAATCCGCCCTGGTTTGTCATTTACGGCAGCAACCTTAAGTTTATTCACTGGTCGTACAAGCGCTATCTGGAGAATTGCTGGCGAGAGAGCTTCGGCTTTAACGGCACCGCCATCAAGTTCAGCTTTCGAGATGAGAAGCAGATCAAAGCCAACCGAGAACGCCTGGCTAATGGTAAACTGGTTATTGATAAGAAGTCCGGTAATAAGCGCAAGACACTATGAAGGAGGGAAGATGAGAAAAGTCCGCAAGATCTTAGGAGCGATAGTCAAGTCAGTCGTCGTCTTAACACTCATTTTATCTTCGACCGGGCTGACAGCCCAGGCTGCTCCCGCCGATAATCTGGACAGTCAGATTAACCGGGCTATTGAGCGGGCAAACAGCCAAAGCGGTGCCTCGGCCGGACAAGAAGGCAATAGCCCCGCCAGTACCGATGGTCGCTCCGGCAACCTCAGCTCCGATAGTGGCACCTCCGCCAGCTCCAGCACCCGCCAAGACGACCCGACTCTGCTCAGATACCCCTACGTCATCAATAACTACGACGTCAAGGTTAGTGTCAATAAGTATAACAAGTATCATATCGACGAGACCATCGAGGCCACTTTTAACCAGCCACGCCACGGCATCTTTCGCAGTATCCAGAATGTCAACTATATACGGCGATCCGACGGCTCAGTCGCCCGAATCAACGCTATCGTTACCAACCTCCGAGTGCCCACACATCAGTTCGAGACTAAGCGATCAGGTAGTCTGACTAAGATTCGCCTCGGCGATAGTCACCGCAACGCCGACAAGCACGAGACCTACCGGATTAGCTACGATTATGATATCGGTCATGACACCCTTGAGAATGCCGACGAGCTCTACTTTAATATCATCGGCACTAACTGGGAGACCGTGATTCAGCACGTCACCTTCGAGATCACCCTGCCCAAGAGTTTTGACAGTAAGCCCGGCTTTTCGTCAGGACACTACGGCAGTTCGGGCACCAATATCGGCAGGTACGTCATCTCAGGTGATAGTATTATTGGTGAGACGACCGAGGCGCTCAACCCGAGAGAAGCTTTGACCATCCGACTGACCTTGCCGGAGGGCTATTTCGAGATTGATCATAGTCGAGATGCCCTAGGAGTCATCGGCATGATTCTGATGGTGCTGGTCGGCGCAGCTTACTTCATCATCGCTATCATCAAGCGTCGCCAAGAGCGCTACAAGGTAACGCCGGTAGTGCAGTACGAACCGCCAGCCGGACTGAATAGTCTTGAGGTAGCCCTGGTTGATCGAGGTGTCAGCATCAGCCAAGACGTCGTTTCACTCTTGATTTACCTAGCCGATAAAGGCTATATCAAGATCAGCACCAAGGATAAGAAGGCGAAGCGTGACTTCACGCTGACCAAGCTCAAGGATTACGATGGCAAAAATGAGGCGGAAAAAGAGTTTATGGCGGGGCTGTTTAATAGTAAGCATCCCGACAGCGTCACCAGCAAGCAGCTGAGCAATCAGTTTTACACCACCGTCAACGCCATTATCAGTGCCGGCAAGGACAGCGAGGTCAAGAAGCGCTATTTCGGCGAGAAAGACCCGCTGCGGGCTAAATTGCTGATCGTTAAGATCTGTGCTTTCGTCGCCCTTCTCATCGGCGTCCTGCTGGGGGTGATCGCTGCGGTTGGCTTAGTCGAGGAGAATATGCTCTATTCAAGCCTCTTCGTCATATCCGCCATTATTTTCAGCAGTATCGCAACGGTCAACAACGGCAAGAAGTGGTCGGCCGTCGGAGTAACTATACTGTCGCTCGTATTCGTCAATGCTTCCGTCTTCTTGTGGCGTGACTATTTCAATAGCATCCCGCTGATGATCTGTTGCGCTATCTCAGCCAGCTTGATCACCATCGCCAGTGCGATTGCCAGTCCGGTCTATCACCGTACTGAGGCAGGCTACAAGCTGAAAGGTGAGATCATGGGCTTTAAGGAGTTCATCGAGACGGTCGACAAGCCACGCATCGAAGCAATGGTCGAGCAGGATCCGCAGCTCTTCTACCACATCCTGCCGTACGCCTATGCTCTGGGTGTCTCCAAGGCTTGGGTCAGCCAATTCGAGGGTATCGCCGTCCAGCCTGCCGACTGGTGCGATGTAGCCGGAGCGTACAATTATGCCAGCGTAGTCAGCTTCATGGATCATGGTATGCCCGCCCTGGCTACCAGCATGGGGGCTACCCCCTCCGGTGGCGCCGCCATCGGCGGTGGTGGAGGTTTTGCTGGCGGTGGCGTCGGTGGAGGAGGCGGTGGTAGCTGGTAAAGTCACTCCGGCCGGTCTAACGCTTAAAATAAAATATGAGGGAATGAAGATGAGACTACTACGACGAATCACTGCACTAATCTTGGTGCTCGCTCTGGCGATAGCGACTACTGTCATCACGCCCGGTCCGGCTAGTGCTAATAGCATAGCGAGCCGGCCCGCTAGTGGGCAGCACCAACAGACTGGCCCCGGTTCGCCTGATTCATCCAGCTCATCGTCCTATTCGCCGACAGGTCATACGACCGATACAACCACTCCCGGCACCCCGACTTCCGATCAGTCATCAGTCGAGCCGGCTCAGCCGACCACCAGCCGTAACGACGCTAAGACACCTGATGATGAGATATCCGACGACGAGTCAAGCGATGTTGACCCTTACGTCATTGATGCTTACGACGTCAAGGCTACGGTAGATAAATACAACAAGCTCCATATCGAGGAGACGATCAAGGCCACCTTCAATAAGTATCGCCATGGCATCATTCGCACTATCAACAAGGTTAACCACGTAGTCAGAGTTGATGGCTCGAAATCAACCGTCTACGCCATCATTAGTAATATCAAAGTATCTAGCCACAGCTCCGCCGTTCGGGAAGGTGGTGACAGCACCTCCATCAAGCTTGGCAGTTCTCTCACCTATGCCAAGCGTCACGAGACCTATCGCCTCAGCTACGACTACGATCTGGGGACTGATCCACTCAGCAGTAGCGATGAATTTTACTTTAATATCATTGGTACCGGCTGGAATACCAATATCAAGAAAGCTACCTTCCGCATCACTATGCCCGATAAGTTCAGCAAGAAGCCCGGCTTCTCGACCGGCTCTTACGGCGAACGTAGCGGCAGTGACATCGTCAAGTATCATGTCAACGGCCGGGTAATCACCGGCCATACCACCGGCAGGCTACTCGCCGGCGAGGCGCTGACCATCCGGCTGGAATTGCCGCAGGGCTATTTCAAGCTGGATCCGGTCAAGACGACGATAGCCAAGTTCGTCTTCATCGTGCCGGTGATCACCGGCATCATTGCCTTAGTGCTTTCGATCATGATCCTGAGAAAGGAAAAGAGTAAGTCCACTCCGGTCATCCGATACACTGCCCCCGACGGACTGAATAGCCTTGAGCTTGTCTTTGCTAACGACAATACCATTCCGCACAGGAATGCCGCCTCAATGGTAGTCTACTTGGCCAATAAGGGCTATCTAACCATTGACATTGATGGTGAGAACTTCACTCTGACCAAGCTAAAAGATTATGATGGTCAGAATGAGTCGGAGCGGATCTTTATGAATGGGTTGTTTAATAGTGATCACCCGAGCAAGGTAGCTAAGGCGGAACTGGAAGGGGAGTTTTATAAGACCGTATCTGCTACTATCTCCACTATCAGCCGAGGTCGGCTGAAGACTAAGTATTTCGAGAAGCACAACCGAGTCAAGACTATCCTCAAGGTGATCCAATGGGCCGCCATCGCCATCCTGCTGATTTGCGCCGGCCTAGCCACCTTACTGGAGCAAAACCCCAGCGAAGCACTGGGTAGCATGGCTTTTATTATCGCCTTCACAGTCTTCCCCCTATTCTTCGTATTGCAGCCAACTACTAAGCAGTTCAGTCCGGTATTTACCAAGGTATTATGCATCATCGTCGCCATCACCCCTGCTGTCGTCCTGCAGGCATTGTACTTCCGATATCCGACAGCTATAGTCACCGGCATATCATCAATCTTTATCATGATCGGCACCTATATCACCCGAGATGTCATCACCAGAACCGAGGATGGCTATCGCATCAAAGGCGAGATCATGGGCTTTAAGGAGTTCATCGAGACGGTCGATAAGCCTCGCCTGGAGGCACTCCTAACCAAGGCACCAACCCTCTTCTACGACATTATCCCTTACGCCTACGTCCTGGGCGTACATAAGAAATGGGTCGACAAGTTTGAAGGTATAGCCCTTCAGCCGGCAGACTGGTACAGCTCCAGCGAAGCCTTCAGCTACGGCATCATGGCAGGCTTCGTCACTAAAGGGCTAGCCGAGATGTCGGCCAGTTTTAGTGGCTACTCCTCTGCGATAAACCTAATAACGGACTCCTTGAGCGATAGCTCAGGTGGCGGTGGCTTCTCGGGTGGCGGCTCAGGCGGTGGCGGAGGCAGCGACTGGTAGGTAGATCCGGCCAGCTAAGCGTATAATGACCTTAAGGAGGAGAGTATGAGATTGTTGCAGCGAATCAAGCTATTTAGTCTAATCATCATTCTCACGGTAGCTTCTATCGTGACCATGGCTAGCCCAGCTGGCGCCACCGGGACCCCGGATACGAATGGCTCAGGTAGCAGCCGTGCTTCAGCTTCTGCTCCGGCGTATACCATCGACAACTACGCTGTCGATATCACGGTCAATCAGTTTAATCAGCTCCACATCGAAGAGACGATCAAAGCCACTTTTCACCAACAGCGTCATGGCATCGTCCGTAGCCTGGCTAAAGTCAACCACGTCGCCAGGATGGACGGCTCTAAGTCAACCGTCAACGCCAAGATCAGCAACCTCAAGGTACTAAGTCACCGCTTCACCACCAGCGAGAGCAGCAACTTCACTAACATCAAGATAGGTGACCCCAACGCCTATGCTAAGACTAACGAGACTTATCGCCTCAGCTACGATTATGACCTCGGTACCGACCAGCTAAGTCAGGCTGACGAGTTTTACTTTAATATCATCGGCACCAGCTGGAACACCGGCATCACTAAGGTTGATTTCCACATCACCATGCCTCAGGAGTTCGACGGCAAGCCGGGCTTTTCGACCGGTGCTTATGGTATGCGTAGCGGCAGCGATATCGTCGAGTATAGTGTTAAAGGCAAGGAGATCACCGGTCACACTACCGCTCCGCTGACTGCCGAGCAGGCACTAACTATCCGGCTGGAGTTGCCGCAGGGCTATTTCAAGGAAGATCCTTTGAGAGTATTCCTAGCTAAGTATGTCTTCATCGTGCCGATCGTCGTCAGCGTCATCACGCTGATCGCCTCTATCTTTGTCGTGACTCAGGAGAAGTACAAGATCACTCCGGTCGTTCAGTATACCGCCCCGGGCGGATTAAATAGTCTCGAGGTAGCCTTCGCCGACAAGGGTGAGATCAAGAGGAAGAACGCCGCCTCAATGGTAGTCTACTTGGCCAATAAAGGCTATCTGACCATCGACATTGATGGTGAGAACTTCACTCTGACTAAGCTGAAAGATTATGATGGTCAGAATGAGTCGGAGCGGATCTTTATGAATGGGTTGTTTAATAATGACCACCCTAACAAGGTAGCTAAGGCGGAGCTGGAAGGAGAGTTTTACGCTACCGTCTATGCCACTATCTCTACTATCAGCCGAGGTCACCTCAAGACCGAGCTCTTCACTAAGAAGAACCCGACTAAGACACTGTTACGTCTCGGCCGGGTAGTTGCTCTGGCTATTATCCTGGCTTGCGCTTGCTTTGCCACCACCCTAGAAGACAATCCCGAAAAAGCGCTGATGCTACTACTGGGCAGTCTCTCACTCTTGATCGTACCGATGGCTCTGATGCTTCAGTCAACCGATTGGCAGATTAGCGCTATGATCTCAAAGGGGTTCGGTATCTTGATCTTCTTGGTACCGGTCTTCGCCATCGGTTTGTTCGCCCATAAGCGACCCATCATCGCCGTCACCACCGCAGCGATAACTATCTTGACCATTGGCGCCCGCCTCACCAGCAGTATCAAACCCAGGACTAAAGACGGCTACCGGGTCAAGGGCGAAATCATGGGCTTTAAGGAGTTTATCGAGATAGTCGATAAGCCTCGCTTGGAGGCACTATTAGCTGAGACGCCGACTCTTTTCTACGACGTCATACCTTACGCCTACGTCCTGGGGGTGCACAAGAAATGGGTTGACAAGTTTGAGGGGATATCTCTCCAGCCGGCTGATTGGTATGACTCGAGCGAGACATTTAGCTACAGCACCATGGCAGACTTCGTCACCGACGGCCTATCTGAGATGTCGGCCAGCATAGCCTCATCACCTGATTCTAATAGCGGCGGCTTCTCCGACAGCGGCTTCTCGGGCGGTAGTTCCGACGGCGGTGGTGGCTTCTCGGGCGGCGGCTCAGGCGGTGGCGGTGGTAGTGACTGGTAATACGATGCCTAGCCCGAAGAACTATTTTACCGACGGCAGTGCTGTGCCTAACCCGGGGCAGGGTGGCTTCGCTGTGATCAAAGACGGTCAGCCGTACCTAATCGGTGGAGAAGCGACGGGGTCACCGATTAGCAGTGACCAAACGACCAATATTCGCATGGAAGCGAGAGCAATCATCACCGCTCTGAGAGACGCCGACGGCAAGCCGTGCCGGATCGTCACCGACAGCCAATTCTGGATCAACGTGGCGACCAAGTGGGCACCGAGTTGGCAGGCAAAGGGCTGGCGCAAGCCCGGCGGAGAAATCAAGAATCTCGACTTGGTCACCGAGCTGTACCGGCTCTATCGGGAGTCACGGGCGGAGCTGGTCTGGACCAGGGGGCATGCCGGTACGGAGCTGAACGAACTAGCTGACCGCTGGGCAAACCGAGCCCGCCAGCTCAAACTCACCGACCCGGTACTAGCCGGCAATTACTGACTCGTGCTAAATACCCCGGTAATTTCCCTCCACGTATAGCTCTATGGCGTACGAGCAGTACAGGTGGTCTCCTCAGGCTTGGCACCGTATAAACCACCACATGCACTGGATAGCTTACTGATATATCAACAGCCTTCGTCAACCACACTGTACTACTCGTACCTAGGAATGTTTGCTTTAATCAAGGTTAGACCAAGAAATGAGGCTTGGGAAATTACAGACATGCGACCAAATTACATGCGGATCTCAGCGTCGACGCCAGCAGGTAGCGATAGGTTTTGTAGACTGTCGATAGTCTTTGGCTTAGCATCGACGATGTCGATCAAACGCTTGTGGACTCGCATCTCAAAAGCTTCGCCACCTGTCTTAAAGATATGGGGTGACTTGACGACCGTAAAAGTGCTCCGCTTGACCGGTAACGGCACCGGACCGACTACCGAAGCACCGCTACGTAGTGCCGTCTCGACGATCTGCTTAGCAGCCGCATCAATGACTCGGCTGTCGTAAGCTTTTAGCTTGATTCTGATCTTGGGTGCTGATGATTCAGCCATGAGGATACCTCTCTTCCGCCTGTTCTCCGAGGCCAGGGACGCTGCAATCTCACGTAGAGTGTCCAACGTAATTAAATAACACCTATATAGTACGATATTTGCGCTCCTCTGACAATATTTTGTCGGTATCTCTGTTTGCGAGGCGCATGATCTCCTTTATATACACATAGTTTTCTGCATGAGCAATACATGCGGTCTTCTAAGACTCTAGTAGGATGTAATGCGATATTAGTTCTTGCGACCCAGAGTAAGCTGTAATTTCCCTATACGCATAACTCCATGACGTACGAGTAGTACAGGTGGTCTCCTCAGGCTTGGCACCGTATAAACTACCACGTGC